>JAANMX010003715.1_pt1 | contig 13046 bp, 13 predicted proteins | sample 7279681 | NCBI WGS metagenome assembly JAANMX01 (sample SAMN14094542, study PRJNA606508) | bioreactor metagenome | isolation source: A lab-scale SPAN reactor treating ammonium-rich wastewater day 351 | place: Ireland: Galway | collected 2018-01-01
TAGACCGCGCCGCCGATCGCCACGCCGAAGAACCAGCCATAGGTGGCCCACCAGGAGGGCAGGATGCTGGTGAAGGTCGGCAGCAGCGACGAGAAGACGATGCCGATGCCGAGGGCGATGAAGGCCTTGACGTGCCAGCCGTTCTGGAACCGGAACTCGCCGTTCTCCTGGTAGAGGTCGGGGAGCGCCAGCACGACGATCGACGAGTCCGCGAACGCGATCGCGACGGCCGACGTGAACTGTGACGGCTTCACCGACGCGGTGGCCGGCACCCCGTTCGAGGACATCGGCGGGCAGGCCGACTCCGGCTACGTCCAGGTGATCTGGGGGGCGGCGTCCGGCCTCGGCACCGGTGCGGTCTCCACGCAATACACCCAGGCGAGCTTCGGGCAGCCGGTCACCGCCGGCGATCAGTTCGGCTACGCGGTCGACCTGGTCGAGGACCTCGGCCAGGGTGGCACGCCGGCGCCGGACGCCTACGCGCTGGCGATCGGGGTGCCCGGCGCGAACGTCAACGGGCACAACGATGCCGGCGCATTCGCCGTGCGAGCCGCCTATGACGGCGGGACCGAGACCTTCTGGATCACCCAGGACACCCCCGGGGTGGTGGGCGCCGCCGAGCCCGGAGACCGATTCGGCGCCGCGCTCGCCTGCGGCTACCTGTCCAGCCCCGACAACGTCACCGACATCGTCGACTGCGCCGTCGGCGCCCCGCGGGAGGACATCGGCAGCAAGGCCGATGCCGGATCGGTGATCGTGGTGGAGGAGATCTACTACCCCGACGAGTTGAGCAGCTACTCCCTCGACCAGGACGCCCCCGGCGTCCCCGGGACGGCCGAGAAGGGCGACCGCTACGGTTCGACCGTGGACGCGATCCGCGTCGGCTCCGCCTCGCGGCTCGCCGTCGGCGCGCCCGGCGAGGACATCGGCAGCGACGCCGACGCGGGGTTGGTGCAACTGTTCAGCTCCGATCGGCGCGACATCTCCATCGGCACCTCGCTGACCCAGGACACCGCCGGAGTCGGCGATTCCGCCGAACCCGGCGACGAGTTCGGCGGCAGCCTCGCCTGGATCGCTCCCGGGCTCGGCGACACCCACACCCGGCTTGCGGTCGGCGTGCCGGGCGAGAAGGTCAACGGCTACGAGGACGCCGGCCAGGTGCAGGTCTTCCCGATCGACAGCCTCGGCTCGGAGGTCACCTACACCCAGGACAGCGCCGGATTCCTCAGCGCCGCACGGTCGAACGACCGGTTCGGCGAACGGGTCTCGACCGTGTTCGGCGCCACCGAGCGGGTGCTGCTGATCGGCTCGCCCACCGACACCACCTACGCCACCGGCCTGGTGCACGTGGTGCCGTTCGGCGGCGGTGCCGTGCGCAGTTGGCGACCGGGTGCGGGCGGCATCCCCGCGGCCGGGGCCGATCGGTTCGGAGGCAGTCTCGCCGGCGTGCCCGGCGGCACCACCTGATCGGACGCCGCACGCGCGGATGCGGGCGGGCCAGCGTCCGAACCCCGGACGGCCGTCCCACGCCGGGACACTAGACTCCCGAGCGACAAGCCGCCCGTCACGTCGGGTGGAGCCCGAGCGCCCGACCAGGAGCCCAGCGTGATCGTCCTCATCGGATTCATGGGTGCGGGCAAGACCACCATCGGGCGGCTGCTGGCCGAACGGCTCGGGCTGCCGTTCGTCGACAGCGACCTGGTCATCGAGCACCAGCAGCGGCGCAGCATCTCGGCCCTCTTCGACGACCTGGGCGAACCGGGATTCCGGGCGCTCGAGGAGCGCACCATCGCCGAACTGCTGGACGGGCAGGCCTGTGTGCTGTCCCTGGGTGGCGGCGCCTGCGGCTCGGCGGCCACCCGCGAGGCGCTGCGCCGGCACACCGTGGTCTACCTGCACGTCGAGCTGCCCGAGGCGCTGGCCCGGGTCGGTGGCGACACCTACCGCCCGCTGCTGGGCAAGCCGGGGCTGGACGCCCTCTACGCCTCCCGCCTCGACGTCTACGCCACCACGGCGTCCGTCACCTCGTTCACCACCGGACGCCGGGTCGAGGACGTCGCCTTCGAGATCCTGGCCCGGCTGACCGCGACCGCCGAACTCGACGGCAGCCCCGGCATCCTGGTCGCACCGCCCGGCGGCAGCTACCGCGTCCACGTCGGCCACGGCGTCCTCGACGAACTGGGCCGGCTGCTGCCGGAGCTGCCCGAGGTGCGCCACGTGGTGGTGATCTCCGGGCCGGGCGACGATGAAGCCGGCGCCCGGGTCGCCCACGCCGTCGCCGGAGGGGTCACGGAGGTCCACCAGCTGCGGCTGCCCGCCGACACCACCCCGGCACAGGTGAAGAGCCTGGAGCAGGTCGGACGCCTCGCCGGCCAGCTGGCCGACCTGGCCATCCACCGCGGGGACCTGCTGATCGGCGTGGGCGGCGAGCCCACCGTCGACCTGGTCGGTTTCCTGAGCGCCATCTACCACCGCGGCATGCGGTTCGTCCTGGTGCCGACGACGCTCGAGGCCCAGGCCGATTCGGCGATCGGCGGCAAGAACTCCATCCACCTGGCCCAGGGCCCGAACCTGCTCGGCCTGGTGCACCAGCCGGTGCTGGTGATGTGCGACGCCGACCTGGCCTCCGGGAGTCCGGACTACCCCGCCGGCCTGGCCGAGATCGCCAAGCACGCGCTGCTGGCCGATCGCGACCTGCTCGGCTTCCTCGGCGACCGCGCCCCCAGCCTCACCGCCGCCGAACCGGCGGCCCTGCTGCACGCCGTCCGGCGCAGCGTCGAGATCAAGGCCGACATCGTCACCTCCGACGAACGGGAAGAGGGCGCCCGCGCCCACCTCAACTACGGCCACACCTTCAGCCGGGCCTTCGAGGCCGCCGCTCCCGGCCAGGTGGCCGGCTCCCTCAGCCTGGGGATGATGGCCGCCGCCCACCTCTCCCACCGGCTCGGCTGGCTGCCGGCCGAGGGCGTGGACGCCCATCGCACCGTGCTGACCGCTCTCGGCCTGCCGACCAGCGCCAGCTACTCGCTGGAGCAGCTCGAATGGTCGCTCGACCGGGACAAGAAGTATCGCGACGGGTGGCGCTTCATCGTGCTGCGCGACCTCGGCAGCCCGGCCGAGGTCAACCCGCCGCGCGAACTGGTCGAGTTGGCGCTGGCCGACCTGGCACGATGACCCCACCGCAACGACGCACCACGAAGGAAGCACGCATGTCCATCCTGTTGATCAACGGCCCGAACCTGAACCTCCTCGGCACCCGCGAGCCCGAGATCTACGGCGCCACCACCCTGGCCGACGTCGAGGCCGCCGCCATCGCCCAGGGCGAGGCCGCGGGCCACCAGGTCGACTGCTTCCAGAGCAACCACGAGGGTGCGATCGTCGACCGGCTGCACGCCGCCCGCACCGACGGCACCCGCTTCGTGATCATCAACCCCGGCGCCTACACCCACACCAGCGTCGCGATCCGGGACGCCTTCTCCGGCGTCCAGCTCCCGTTCTGCGAGGTGCACATCTCGAACGTGCACAAGCGCGAAGCGTTCCGGCACCACTCCTACCTCTCCGACATCGCGGTCGGCGTGATGGCCGGGTTCGGCGTGATGGGTTACACCCTCGCGCTGGAGTTCGTGATCGCCCAGCTGGACGCCTGACCCGGCGGCCCGCCCAGGCAGAGGCGACCATGGAAGCCGTCCACATCGCCGTCGTCGGCGGCGGCCTGATCGGCAAGCGGCATCTCGAGGAGATCGACCGCAGCGCGGACGCCCGGATCCACTCCATCGTCGAGCCCGGCCCCGACGGCGAGGTGCTGGCCGCACGGTACGGCGTCCGCCTGTACCCGACGCTCGACGAGCTGCTCGCGGGCGAAAAGCCCGACGGCATCATCCTGGCGACGCCGAACCGGCTGCACGCCGAGGGCGGCCTGGCCTGCGTCGCCGCCGGCGTCCCGGTGATCGTCGAGAAGCCGATCGCCGACACGGTCGAGAACGCGACCAGGCTGGTCGAGGCGAGTGAGGCGGCCGGGGTGCCCGTCCTCACCGGCCATCACCGCAACTACGGCCCGGTGATGGCGAAGGCCCGCGCGATCGTCCAGAGCGGACGCCTCGGGCCCCTGGTCGCCGTCGTCGGCACGGCCATGTTCTACAAGCCCGACGACTACTTCGACGTAGGCGACGGCTGGCGGCGGAACCTTGGCGGGGGCCCGATCCTGCTCAACCTGATCCATGAGGTGAACAACCTGCTGTCCTTGGTCGGCGACATCGTCCGGGTGCAGGCCGTCACCTCCAACGCCACTCGGGGCTTCCCGGTCGAGGACACCGCGGCGATGGTCTTCACCTTCGCCAACGGTGCGCTGGGCACCTTCCTGCTCTCGGACGCCGCGGCGTCCGCTCGCTCGTGGGAACAGACGGCGAAGGAGAACCTCAGCTACTCATCCTTCGACGACGAGGACTGCTACCACATCGCCGGCACCGATGGATCGCTGTCGGTGCCGACCATGCGGGTGAGGACGTTCGCCGGCACGCGCTCGTGGTGGGAGCCGATGAACACCACCGTCGAGAGCATCGACCGCAGCGATCCGCTCGCCAACCAGGTCAGCCACTTCGCCGCGGTGATCCGGGGCGAGGCCGAGCCGATCTGCAGCGCCCGCGACGGGCTGAAGGCGCTGCAGGTGGTCGAGGCCGTCACCGAGGCCGCGCGGACGGGCGGCGTCGTGGAGATCGCCGGGGCGTGAGCCTCGGACGTCGTCCGTACGGCCCGCCAGCCGTCCAGCGGCTCGCAGCCATGGCCGGCGTGTCAGATTACGTCAGATCGTGGGGTGCCCTCCGGCGGCTGAGGCGGAGGCCGGTGCGAATCTGACGTAATCCCACACGCCGGCCCGAGCCGGCGCCGCGAAGAGCTCGGCGACCGACGCGCTCAGCCGGCGGTTGCCGGGCTCCTCGTCGTAGTGCGGGTGCCGGCGTCGCCGCACCGTGAAGCCCTCGACCGGGCTCGGCAGCGGAGCCCGGAACGCAGATTCCGGAAAATTGAACTAACTAGATGGTTCACAAACAGGGAATTTGTCTGCATACTTCGTCCGCGACGTCGCCGCCGTCGACCTGCACCTGCAGATGAGCGCCGTCGCGCTGTTCCGGATCACCAACGCCCCGACGATCGAGGCCACCTTCGGCGTCCGGATCGACACCCCGGAGGCGCTGGAGGCCTCGATCGCGACGCTGACCGAGATGGTCTGCACCTGGCTCAGCACCCCCGACCCGGTCAGGGCCGGTGCGCCGGCGTCCTGATCACTCCGGGTGGCCCGCCGGCGTCGCGGCATGCCGGGAATCGTCGTTCACATAGGCGTAGTAGACGCCGATCAACAGCCCGCCGCCGATGAAGTTGCCGATCAGGGCAACGGCCACATTGCCCACCGCCAGGGCCGCGTCGAGGCCCTCGCGCAGGCCGACGATGGTGAACAGCACCGTGTTGGCCACCGAATGCTCCAGGCCCGCGAAGGCGAAGACGAACACCGACATCACCATCACCAGGCACTTCGTCAGGTCTTCCTTGATCAGTCCGTTGTAGACCAGCAGCATCGCCATGTTGATCATGAAATTGCACAGGATGGCGCGGACCAGCAGGTCGGCCCAGCCGGCCGGTCCGCTCGCGACGTACTCCAGCTTGTGATCGACGGCGGCGACCATCTGCTCCAGCACCGTTCCCGACGCCAGCGTGCTGGCCCAGACCAGCACCGCGACCAGCAGTCCGCCGAGGAAGTTGCCGAAGAAGCAGAGGACGAGCAGGCGCATCGCCTTCGGCCAGGTCGTCCGCTTGTGATAGGCGCCGATCGAGACGATCATCATGTTCGACGTCAGCAACTCGGAGCGCGAGTAGTAGATGAAGACCAGCGCCCAGCCGAAGGCCAGCGCGCCGACCAGGCGTCCGATCCCCTTCAGCGCCGGCGCGGCGTCGACGAAGGCGGCGATCACGGTGAAGTTGATCAGGTAGAAGCCGCCGATGATCACGCCGGCCATCGCCGCCCGCTGCAGGTAGCGCCTGGTCATCTCGCCACTCAACGCGGTCTTGGTGTCCAGCGCCTCCAACACGGTGGAGATGAACCTCTTGCCGGGGAAGAGGTGACCACGGTCTGCCACGGGCATGGGGACAACCCTGTCATGGCGGGTGTGGACGGCGCAGCCCATCCGTCAGGTCATGGGCGGCGTCGCGGCGGACACATGACTGACCGGTGCGATCGGCGTAGAGTTGGAGGTCTGGCAAAAACGGCAAGCAGGAGGTTCCTTGACCCAGCCAGCCTCGGCGCTCGACCGCGAACTCGCCATCGAGCAGGCCCATGTGGACCTCGTCTACGCGCAGCTCGCGAAGGCGGCCGCCTCCGCCCGACGGGCCGCCAACGCCGGACGCGCGATCTACACCTCCGACCGCGGCACCTGGATGCGCGAGGAAGACGGCACCGCGATGTTCGAGCGGGACGCCTTCGCCTTCCAGGCCGCCAAGCGGCTCGCGGTGCTGGACGCCGAACACGAGGGCCTGGTCTTCGGCCGGCTCGACCTGTCCGACGGGGACGTCCGCTACATCGGCCGGATCGGCGTCCGCGACGAGGAGTACGAGCCGCTGGTGATCGACTGGCGGGCCCGCGCCGCCGAACCGTTCTACCGGGCCACACCGTCCGACCCGATGGACGTCACCCGCCGCCGGGTGCTGCGCTGCCGCAACGACCGGGTGATCGGCATCGAGGACGACCTGCTCGACGCCGCCGAGGCCGGCGACCTGGTGATCATCGGCGAGGGCGCCCTGATGGCGTCCCTGCAGCGGGCCCGCGGGCGGCACATGCGCGACATCGTCGCCACCATCCAGGCCGAGCAGGACGAGGCGATCCGCGCCGACGCCCAGGGCGTCACCGTGATCTCCGGCGGACCGGGCACCGGCAAGACCGTGGTCGCGCTGCACCGCGCCGCCTACCTGCTGTACTCCAACCGGCGGCGCTTCGAACGCGGCGGCATCCTGGTGGTCGGCCCGTCCGCGACGTTCATGAACTACATCGAGCGGGTGCTGCCGTCGCTGGGCGAGGATTCGGTGATCCTGCGCTCGGTCGGGGCGGTCGCCTCCGACGTCCTCGGCTTCGCCGCCGACCGCAACGACGCCGCCGCCGCGGCCGCCATCAAGGGCTCGCTGCGGATGGCTCCGCTGCTCAAGCGGCTGGTCGACCTGCCGCTGGTCGATCCGGGGCCGGGCGGCGCCCGGCTGCTGCTCACCGTCAAGGGCGAACCGGTCGGCCTGGATGCCGCCGCGCTCGACCGGCTGCGCAACGAGGTACTGCGCCGCCACAAGGTGAATCGCGCCCGGGCCGCGGCCGAGAAGGCACTGCTGGTCGCCCTGGTCCCGCAGGTGCCCGCCGAACTCGAGCTCGACGCCGAGACGATCGAGGACTTGATCACCGGTTCGGCCCAGTGGCAGATGTTCGTCAACGCCTGGTGGCCCACCCTGTCGCCCACCGAGGTGCTGCGCCGCCTGGACGACCCGGCCGTCACCCGGAGCGTCGCCGTCGGCCTGTTGGACGCCGACGAGCAGCGCATCCTCACCGAGTCGTTCCGGCAGGAGACCTGGTCGGTGGCCGACGTCGCGCTACTGGACGAGCTCGCCGCGCTGCTCGGCCCGCCGCCGGCCGAACCGGATGCCGAGGAGCCGGTCTTCATCGAGGGGGGCGAGATCGCCGAACTGGTCACCACCGCCGACCGGCTGTCCCGGAAGGTCGCCGACGATCCGGACGCCGACGCGCACACCGAATACGCTCACCTCTTGGTCGACGAGGCCCAGGACATCACGCCGATGCAGTGGCGGATGCTGCGCCGCCGCGGGGCGCACGCGTCCTGGACGATCGTCGGCGACCCGGCGCAGAGCAGCTGGCCCGACCCGGCCGAATCCGAGCACGCGGTCGCCGAACTGGTCGGGTACGCCCCCAGCCGGTCCTATCGGCTGAGCGTCAACTACCGGTCGCCCGCCGAGGTCTTCACGCTGGCCGCGGACGTCGTCCGTCGCGCCTATCCGGCCGCCGACCTGCCCGAGGCCGTCCGGCACACCGGGGTCGAGCCCGAACTGCTGGCCACCACGCCGGGGCGACTGACGGCGCTGGTCGCCGAACGGACGGCGGCGCTGCTGCAGGAACTACCGGGCACGGTCGGGGTGATCGCGCCGCCGTCCCGGCTGGACGCCGTCCGCGCCGTGCTGGAACCGGTGGCCTCCGAGCGCCTGGTGGTGGTGACGCCGCTGCAGGCCAAGGGGCTGGAGTACGACGGGGTGGTCGTGGTCGCGCCCGACGACATCGTTTCCGAGTCGCCGGGCGGCGTCCGGGTGCTCTACGTGGCGCTCACCCGTCCGACACAGCGGCTGGTGTGCGTCGATCCAGACCCAGCCGGCGGAGATTGGCGAGAATCGCTGCCGTTGCCCGCGACCGGTTGAGGGTGAAGAACTGCAGGCCCGGCGCCCCGCCGCGCAGGCGGAGACGCGAGCGTGCCGCGGCGCCGTGGCCTAGTCGGTCGCATCGGTGACCGCGCCGCGGCTCGCCGTGGAGACGAGCCGGGTGTACTTGGCGAGCAGCCCGCGCGTGTAGCGCGGCGCCGGCGCCTTCCACGCGGCGCGCCGCCGCGCGATTTCCTCGTCGCTGACGTCGAGCTGGATCAGCAGGCGGTGCGCGTCGATGGTGATCGAGTCGCCCTCGCGCACCAGCGCGATCGTGCCGCCGACCTGCGCCTCGGGGGCGACGTGGCCGACGACCATGCCCCAGGTCCCGCCGGAGAAGCGTCCGTCGGTGATCAGCCCGACCGACTCCCCCAGTCCCTGGCCGATGATCGCCGACGTCGGCGCCAGCATCTCCTGCATGCCGGGCCCGCCCTTCGGGCCTTCGTAGCGGATGACGACGACGTCGCCGGGCCGGATCCGGCGCGCCATGATCGCCTCCATGCACGCGGGCTCGGAGTCGAACACGCGCGCGGGACCGGTGATCGACGGGTTCTTGAGCCCGGTGATCTTCGCCACGCAGCCCTCGGGCGCGAGGTTCCCCTTCAGGATGGCGAGGTGGCCGTGGGCGTAGAGCGGGTCGCGCCACGGGCGGATCACCTCCTGGTCCGACCGCGGCTCGTCGGGCACGTCGGCGAGCTCCTCGGCGATGGTGCGGCCGGTGATGGTCATGCAGTCGCCGTGCAGCAGGCCGTGCGCGAGCAGCATCCTCAGCACCTGCGGCACGCCGCCGGCCGCGTGGAAGTCGGTGGCCACGAAGCGGCCCGACGGCTTGAGGTCGCACAGCACCGGCGTGCGCGCGCGGATGCGCTCGAAGTCGTCGATCGTCCACGGAACCTCCGCCGCGTGCGCGATCGCGAGGTAGTGCAGCACGGCGTTCGTCGATCCGCCGGTGGCCATCACCAGCGTGATCGCGTTCTCGATGGACTGGCGCGTGATGATGTCGCGGGGCTTGAGGTCGCGCTCCACGGCCCGCACCAGCACCGCCGCCGAGGCCGCGGCGCTGTCGGCCTTCTCGGCGTCGGGCGAGGCCATCTGCGAGCTGCCCAGCAGGCTCATCCCCAGCGCCTCGAACGACGACGACATCGTGTTGGCCGTGTACATGCCGCCGCAGGCGCCGACCGACGGGCAGGCGTTGCGCTCGATGCCTTCGTAGTCCTCCCTGCTCATCTTCCCGGCCGCGAACGCGCCCACGGCCTCGAACGGCGAGACGATCGTCAGCTTCTGGCCCTTCCACTCGCCGGGCCTGATCGTGCCGGCGTACACGTAGATGCCGGGCACGTTCGTCCGCGCCATCGCCATCATGCCGCCCGGCATGTTCTTGTCGCAGCCGCCCACGACGAGCACGCCGTCCATGCACTGGCCGTTGACCGAGGTCTCGATCGCGTCCGCGATCACCTCGCGCGACACGAGCGAGTACTTCATGCCCTCGGTGCCCATGCCGATGCCGTCGGTCACCGTCGGCACGCCGAACACCTGCGGCATCGCGCCCGCCTCCGAGAGCGCGGCGATCGCGCGGTCGACGAGCGGCTGGATGCCGGCGTTGCACGGGTTCATCGTCGAGTGGCCGTTGGCCACGCCGACGATCGGCTTCTCGAAGTCGCCGTCGCCGAAGCCCACGGCGCGCAGCATGGCGCGGTTGGGCGAGCGGGCGACGCCCTGCGTGATCAGGCGGGAGCGGCGGTTGGACGACACGGGGACTCCTTGACGGTGCGGAGGGGACGCCCGGCGCGGACGGAGGCGCCGCGCGGGCGGGCGGGGCGCGGGCGCGGCGCGCCCGCTCGGGAAGCGACTCTAGCGCCGGCCGCCGATACCGTCCAATACAATGGGGTGCCGCGATCGATACCTTCCGGGCATCGCCAATGGAACTGCGCCACCTGCGCTACTTCGTCGCCGTGGCCGAGACGCTGCACTTCGGCCGGGCGGCGGCGCGGCTGCACATCTCGCAGCCGCCGCTGTCGCGCCAGATCCGCGCGCTGGAGCGCGAAGTCGGCACGCCGCTGTTCGACCGCTCGGCGCGGTCCGTGCGGCTGACGCCGGCCGGCGCGGCGCTGCTGCCGGAGGCGCGCCGCCTGCTGCGCGAGGCCGAGGCCCTCGCGGCCGGCGCGCGCGACCTCGCGCGCGGCGCCGTCGGCGTCCTGCAACTGGGCTTCATCAGCGCCTCGGCCTACAACGTGCTTCCGCGGGTGCTCCCCGGCTTCCGCCGCTCGCGCCCGGGCGTGCGCCTGGTGCTCGCGGAGTCGACGAGCGACGTGCAGCTCGGCGCGCTCGCGGAGGGCACGCTCGACGCGGGCATCCTGCTGCCGCCGGTCACGCATCCCGCGCTCGCGTACGCCGCCCTGCTGCGCGAGCCGCTCGTCGCGGCGCTGCCCGACGCGCGGCGCTGGCCGGCGCGCGTGCCGCTCGGCAGACTCTCGCGCGAGCCCTTCGTCCTGTTCCCGCGGCACGCGGGACCGGGGCTCCACGACGTGGTCGTCGCCGCGTGCGAGCGCGAGGGGTTCGCGCCGCGCGTCGAGCAGGAGGCCGTGCAGATGCCGACGATCGTGAGCCTCGTCGCCGCGGGCATGGGCGTGGCGCTGGTGCCCGCCTCGCTGCAGAACATGCGGCGGACGGGTGTGGTATATCGCCCGTTGGCCGGGACGGCGCCGCGCGTCGAGGTGGGGATCGCGTGGCGAGCCGCGGACCGCTCGCCGGTGCTCGCCGCATTCGTCGCGCACGCCCGCGGCGCGTTCGAAGGACGGAAAGACTGATGCTCGTGCACCCGCAGTTCGACCCCGTGGCGTTCCAGCTCGGACCGGTCGCCGTGCGCTGGTACGGGCTCATGTACCTCGTCGGGTTCGCGCTGTTCGTCGTGCTGGGCAAGCTCCGCGCGCGCAGGCAGCTCCTCACCGGATGGCATCCGCGCGACGTCGACGACATGCTCTTCTACGGCGTGCTCGGCGTGATCGCTGGCGGGCGGCTGGGCTACGTGCTCTTCTACAAGCCGCTGCACTACCTCGCGAACCCGCTCGAGGTCTTCGCGCTGTGGAGCGGCGGCATGAGCTTCCACGGCGGGTTCCTCGGCGTGCTCGTCGCGATGTGGTGGTTCGCCCGCCGGCGCGGCAAGCGCTGGCTGGACGTGACCGATTTCGTCGCGCCGCTCGTCCCGCTCGGGCTCGCCGCGGGACGCCTGGGCAACTTCATCAACGGCGAGCTCTGGGGGCGTCCCACGGACGGGCCGTGGGGCATGGTGTTCCCGCAGGTCGACGGCCTCGCGCGCCACCCCTCGCAGCTCTACCAGTTCGGCCTCGAAGGCGTGGCGCTGTTCGCCATCCTGTGGTGGTACACGGACCGCCACCGGCCGATGGGGGCGCCGTCGGGGCTGTTCCTGATCGGCTACGGCGCCTTCCGCTTCGTCGCCGAGTACGCGCGCGAGCCCGACAGCTTCCTCGGCTACCTCGCGGGCGGGCTGACGATGGGCCAGTGGCTGTCGCTGCCGATGATCGTCGCCGGCGTGGTCCTCATGATCTGGGCGCACCGCCACGCGGCGAAGAGCCAGCCGACGCTGATCGACCGGATGAAGTGACAGGCGGGGCGCCGGACGCCGGGACGGGCACGCCCCTCCCGCGCCCGGCGACTACTCCAGCCGCCGATACTCCCCGTCGATCGACCGCCGGCCGAACGGCGGGCGCGCCGCGGCGCCGGCGGCGCCGAAAGCCGAACCGACGTTCAGCGGAAGCATCAGCAGCGCCAGCGCGATCAGGTCGCTGACGACGCCGGGCAGCAGCAGCAGGAAGCCCGCCAGCACTTTCCGGCCGCTGTCGACGACGCCGCGCAGCAGCGGCTCGTCGCCGCGCAGCGCCGCGAGCGTGCGCGCGCGGAAGGCGAGACGTTCGTTGCGCAGCAGCGCGATGCCCGAGACGACGGAGATCGCCAGCCAGACCCAGACCGGAACGCCGCTCCACTGCGCGATCCGCACCGTGGCGTACAGGTCCACGACCGGGAATCCCAGTAGAATCGCGAGCAACAGAACGAACCGCATCGACCGCTCCTTGAACTACGTCCTCGTCCACACCACGCTTCCGGACGAGGACACGGCCCGCGCGCTCGCGCGTGCGCTCGTCGGGAACCGGCTCGCCGCGTGCGTCACCATCGGCGCGCCGGTCGAGTCACTCTATCACTGGCGGGGCGCGATCGAAAACGCCCGCGAGGTGCCGCTGACCGCCAAGACGCGCGCCGACCGCTTCGCCGACGTCGCGGCGGCCATCGCCGCGCAGCACCCGTACGAACTTCCCGAAATCCTCGCTGTCCCCATCGTCGATGGCTCCGCCGACTACCTCGCCTGGATCGATGCCGCCGTCGGTCCGCGCTGACAGCCTACGCCCGCCGCCTCCGGCCGCGGGCGCGCCTGTCGCCCGCGCCGCCTCGCTCGTCTGGATCGCCGCAGTCGCGAGCCTCGTGTTTCATGTCGGCACCGCGTCCGCCGAAATCAAGCTGCTGCCGCCCGACGAGGCGTTCCGCTACGCGGCGCGAGCCGTCGACGGCAGCACCGTCGAGGCGCG
>JAANMX010003717.1_pt1 | contig 13035 bp, 10 predicted proteins | sample 7279681 | NCBI WGS metagenome assembly JAANMX01 (sample SAMN14094542, study PRJNA606508) | bioreactor metagenome | isolation source: A lab-scale SPAN reactor treating ammonium-rich wastewater day 351 | place: Ireland: Galway | collected 2018-01-01
GTGGCCGAGCAGCCAGTCCAAGAAACCGGGTTTGGACTCCAACGCCGAGGCTAGTGCAAGGTCGAGTTCTTTCTCACTTGGCATCAGATCTCCTATTCCGTGCCTGCCTAACGTTCAAAGCGCCTTTCGGTCAGGGCGACATGCCGCTACGCGTCGGCTCCAACGAGGGGGCTTGGCCGCGGGCGCTGTATCGAGGCAGACTTCGACGGACCCCTTCTCGCCTTCGGCTCTTGGCGACAACTCTGTTTGCTTGGCCTCGCGAACCTCTACATCGACGACATTGGAATCTTGTCTTGCTAAACGGCGAGATCGGGCGTGCGCTTCCACAGATCCTTTGTCCGTTTCCACCTTTTCGGCGAACGACCTCGATGATCGGCGCGCGACTGAGTCGGCGGCATCCTTTCTGGAGCGCTATCCAAGTATCCGGGCAGAGGGGCGCGGTATGTGAGTCTTGCTCTTGCACTGGCTCGATATTGGAGCAGGCATCCGACAAGCGCACGTGCAGCATAAAAGTAGACTGAAGCGACGCACGGCGCGGGTGACCTTACAAGCGCCGACCGCATCGTGCAGCCCCTAATGGGGACAAGCCGTCAGGCGTCCGAGGCAACCTCCAGTGAGGCATCTGCTAGCCTTTGAAGACGTGCACGTATGTGGTCGCAAAGGGCGAAGAACCGTTCGGACCGCTCTTCATAGTAGAAGAAAACCCCTTTACTTCGCTTCGGCGTCGCACTTGTCGCCGCTATTGCAGCATTCATTGCGCCAACGATTGACGCACACTCTATGGAGTAAACATCGGCATTGAAATGGATCAAAGTATTTCTTGTTTGGTTGAGCCAGTCAATCAAATGTCTGTCAATTTCGGAGCTTCCTTCAAAAAGCCTGTCGAATAGTTCCATAAAGAAATCCAATTGCGGATCTGGTAAAGCATCTCCATTGTCGTAAGCCGCCATCCACTTCCTAAAGTGGCTCGGCTTCCATGTATCAAATCCCGCGCTACCTCGAAGTGCAATGCACACGGCACCCTGAAGTGCAGCATGCGAGGAGATAAGAGCCCACTTCCAAGACGCCGCGGTCATTGGCTCGTTCGAGATCTGCGTAAGGAATTGCCCCAGAGAGGCCTCAAGATCAGTGAAGCGATCGAATTCAACATAGCCTTGCATGTCACCTCAAACTTTCACAGTTGCCTTACGTTGAACTTGACCGGCACGCAGAGTCAAAACGACTCTTGAAATGGGACATCCTCACCTTATTCGTACTCGGAAGATGCGACACCTCCCTTCCGGCACTAGGTCAGTGCATCCCCCGCCTGCGCGTAGAAAGTTGCACGAGGATTCGTCCCTACACCGGCCAACGTTCGAACAACTTCGGCGATCTTGCCGTTCGGACTCAAGTACGTTACTCGGAGCCGGAAGTAGCAGTGCTCGATTTCGAATCGCTCAAGCGCAGCAACGAAACATGCCTGCGAGAGCGAAAACGCTATCGTGCGCTTTGAATTTGGGGCGAGGTCAAATCGTCCGTCGACATGGTGCTTGAAACATTTGTCCATGTGCTCGCTACCATAGTCGACGCAGATCTCTTCGACCCGCACTGGCTTGAGCCCGACATTTTCAATTATTGCCGAGTACGAAAAGACGTCGTCCGGCCCCTCAACTCCACCGCATTCAATTCGCTCATCACAGATCTGCAGGCGCGACGAATAGTCGATATCTTGCAGTCGACTGGTTCGTCTGAAACTCGCGATAGCGATCGCCGTTGAGATGACGGAGAGGAACACAGAGACAAGTGCAATGGCTAATGTCCAGGTCACCCACAAGCCTCCGGCGATCTAACGTTGAAGTTGACCGGCACGAAGTGGCATTGCGCCGCGAAACGTATGCTTCCGCGCACGGCTAGCGGCGCAATGCCGCTGCGTGTCCGCGTCGAACAACCTGTTAGAAGCGGGCTGAGACGGGGCACGGTTGTCGCAGAAAGTCTCTATGACTCACCTTTCTCCGCACGGCCGTGTGAGTGAAGGCGACTCTGCACCTCAGCTTCAATGGCCTTGTACAAGGGTTCCGCCTTCTCCTCAATCTCCTTCCAGCCCTCGTTCTGCATCTTGTAGTCCTTCGCCTCATACCCGACCTCCTTAGATATCAGCGCTGACCAGAGCAGGTCGCAAATCTCATTGAACTTGGCTTTGAGCGTCGCGGGAAAGAAGATGCCGTTCCTCGCGACAAAGGATTGCAAATCAGAAACGGAGTGCTTGACACGGTGCAGCCGGTGCCAAAATTCGATCTCCTCGTACTCTTTCAGCCTGCTTCTCGCAGACCGAATACGCCCCCTCTGTGTCTCGGTGAACTTCGTGCCCTGGAGAAACTCTTCGAGTTCTTCTGGCGAAAGTTTGTCCAAATTCGGGTATTCCTGCCCAGGGGAAACCAGCCAGCGGACAAGTCCATGCGCTTCGTCCAGCTTGTGCCATGCCTCGGGAAGACTCTGAAACTCACGCTCCTGAATCTTCAGAGCGCCGCTCAGGAGCGAGTCGATCTCCACTCTTAGGCGCTGGAGTTCAATCGCCTGTTGATGCTTGTGCTCCTCGAGGCGCTGGGCAAACTTGTTCTCGATCCACTGCTTGCCGAGGTACTGGAACAGCAGGTACGCGATGACGGCCGCACCGCCTCCGTAAGCAGCTATCCGGCCGAGAAATCTGAAGAGGACATCTGAACCGTCCATGAGCTTCTAACGTGTTTTGGTTCGTAGCGCAGTTGGATAAATCCGAGCCAATTCGCGTAGCCTGTCCACACCCGCGGCCGGATGTACTTGGCGTCGAAGGTCTTTTCTCAACCGCCACACCCCCGTATTACACTTAACGCCACGACTAGTTCGGCTCTGTAGCGCTACTGAAGTTCGCGGCCCTTGTCGGCAGGCCGAAGTAGCCCAAAGCACTGCTAGCCCGAAGCACTGCCGGTTAACGCGGGCACCCATCTCGCGCCAATCGGCACAATCAGGATGCTTAGAACACGGAAGCGTCAGATAAACGACCCGCTTACAGTGCATGTATCCTGCATTTCATCCATTCTGCATAGTCCTTCGTCAGGTGACCAGTGGTGACGACTCGATGCGCGACGGTCAAGACCGCCGGGAGTTTCCCGGGAATGGGTTCTGCTTAGTCGTGCATCGTCCTGCATGGGCAAGCAACGGGCGCCCACAGAAACATCCACACATTCAACCACTTACCAGCAGGAATCGCATCTACGAACCAGGGGGTCGTGGGTTCGAATCCTGCCGGGCGCGCCACACATCAACGGGATTGCGGGTCGGCCCCCGACGGGCGTACGGAATTCATCGCGACCCGGACTGCCACGCCGCGCAGCACGCTGCGGCATGCCCTGCCCGGAAATCCCCGGGCCATCGTTCCAGGCAGACGGCCCGGCCGTGAACCCGTCAGGCCTGATCGGCCAGCAGCGCCCAGTGATTGTCGGCCGACACGCCGGCCGGCCAGCGCAGCATGCGCGCCGGCTCGCTCGGGTGCCAGCGCGCCAGGCCGAGCCCTGCACCGACGATGACGCCCGGTGAGCGGTCGAGCGGCCACAGGCCGCAGGGGTTCTGCACGTCGCCGATCGTCGCCAGTTCGGAGGCGCGCCCGGGCACCCACATCACGATGCGCCCGGCGTACTGGGCGGTGAGGACGAAACCACCGTCGGGGCCGGCGGCGACGTCGCCGGCGTAGCCCTGCGCCTCGGGCAGCTGCGGCGCAGTGAGCTTCTGCCCATCCCACACCGCCAGCAGCGGCGCTGCGCGACGCTCGGCCGGATGGTCGTGCTCGGCCTGCAGGCCGATACCGAGGAGCCGCGGCACGTTGGCCGTGGGCTCGTTCCAGGCGATGTGGTGCGGGCTCAGCCGGCGATCAGGCAGGGCCCACTTGCCCAGCAGTTCACCGCTGGCGGGATCCATCCGCACCAGCGACGGGTTCATCCGATGCAGGTCGCGCTTGCCGCCACCCGGTCCGCGCGGAATGCCGCCGTTGGCCACGATGAGCCGGTCGTCGTCGGCGACGAGGATCTGGTGCGGATCGATGCCGTGCGTGCGGAACTGCGCCACCTTGCGCAGGTCGCGCGTGTCGCGCACGCTGACCCAGCCATCGCCGCTCTGGCGGTCGGTCTCGCCGGTGAACAGCCATTGCCCGTCGCGGCTGGCGATGACGTGGCCGTCCAGCGTGCGCTGGTCGCCTTCCTCGGCCGTGGCCAGACGGTTGACGACGGTGCCGCGGGCGTCGATGCGCAATAGCCACTGACCCGGCCGCGCCGCAACGGCGAGGAAACCTCCTCCGGGCTCGGGCACCACCGCGTGGGGTCGGCCTGGAACGGTCACCGCCGACTCGATCTGCGCCTGGCCCTGCGTCCAGCGCACGCGTAGCGTACCGACCTGGTACTCGCGTTCGTGCAGGCGCCAGCCCCCGGCGACGCGGGTCGCGGTGGCCGGATCGGTGCGCGCCCGAGCGCTGAGCGGCAGCGCGCTCAGGGCCAATCGAAGGAACTGGCGACGATGGATCATGGCGGCGACCGCAGAGGTGAAGGACGTGGCACTTTAGCATATGAATGCGAATGCGCCGCATTTGCATTCATGCGAGGAAACCCGGGAGACGCCACGGCCGCCTCTCGACGCACGACAGACTGAGCGAGAATGGCCGCCGCCCGCCCTGTTCCCCTGTCCCTCTCCTGTATCCAGTTTCCTGTTTCACCTTTTCATTGCTTCTTCCAGCCTTCGAGGATCGCTCCATGCCCGCCCACCGCTCCCGCACGTCGACTGCCGGCCGCAACATGGCCGGCGCCCGCGCCCTGTGGCGCGCCACGGGCATGAAGGACGAGGACTTCCGCAAACCGATCATCGCGATCGCCAACTCGTTCACGCAGTTCGTGCCGGGACACGTGCACCTGAAGGATCTCGGCCAGCTGGTGGCGCGCGAGATCGAGGCCGCGGGCGGTGTGGCGAAGGAGTTCGACACCATCGCGATCGACGACGGCATCGCGATGGGGCACGACGGCATGCTCTACTCGCTGCCCAGCCGCGACCTCATTGCCGATTCGGTCGAGTACATGGTCAACGCGCACTGCGCCGACGCGCTGGTGTGCATCTCGAACTGCGACAAGATCACCCCCGGCATGCTGATGGCGGCGATGCGGCTGAACGTCCCGGTGGTGTTCGTCTCGGGTGGCCCGATGGAGGCCGGAAAGACGAAGCTGGGGCCCGACAAGCTCGACCTGATCGACGCCATGGTCATGGCAGCCGACGAGAACGTCCCGGATGCGCAGCTCGCCGAGGTCGAGCGCTCGGCCTGCCCGACCTGCGGCTCGTGCTCGGGCATGTTCACGGCCAACTCGATGAACTGCCTCGCCGAGGCGCTTGGCCTGGCGCTGCCGGGCAACGGCACGCTGGTGGCCACGCACGCCGACCGCGAACAGCTGTTCCGGCGCTCGGGTCGCCTGATCGTCGAACTCGCCAGGCGCTACTACGACGAGGACGACGGGCACGTGCTGCCGCGCGCGATCGGCTTCGAGGCGTTCGAGAACGCCATGACGCTCGACATCGCGATGGGCGGATCGACCAACACGATCCTGCACCTGCTGGCGATCGCGCAGGAGGCCGGCATCGACTTCACGATGAAGGACATCGACCGGCTGTCGCGCGTGGTGCCGCAACTGTGCAAGGTCGCACCGAACACGCAGCAGTACCACGTCGAGGACGTGCACCGTGCCGGCGGCATCATGGCGATCCTGGGCGAACTCGAACGCGCCGGCAAGCTGCACACCGGCGTGCCGACGGTGCACAGTCGCACGCTCGCCGATGCGCTCGACCAGTGGGACATCCTGCGCAATCCGTCCGGTGACGTGAACACCTTCTACCGGGCGGGGCCGGCCGGCGTGCCCTCGCAGCTGGCGTTCAGCCAGGACGCGCGCTGGCCGTCGCTCGACACCGACCGCGCCGCCGGCTGCATCCGCTCGATCGCGCACGCGTACTCGCAGGAAGGCGGCCTTGCCGTCCTGCATGGCAACCTCGCGCGAGACGGCTGCGTGGTGAAGACCGCTGGCGTCGACGACGCACTGCTCGTCTTCGAAGGCCCGGCGTGCGTGTTCGAGTCGCAGGACGAAGCGGTCGAGAAGATCCTCGGCAACCAGGTCAGGGCCGGTGACGTGGTGGTGATCCGCTACGAGGGACCGCGCGGCGGCCCCGGTATGCAGGAGATGCTCTATCCGACTTCGTACATCAAGTCGAAGGGCCTGGGCAAGGCCTGCGCGCTGCTCACCGACGGGCGCTTCTCCGGCGGCACCTCGGGCCTGTCGATCGGCCACGTGTCGCCCGAAGCCGCTGCGGGCGGCGCGATCGGACTCGTGAGGACCGGCGACCGCATCCGCATCGACATCCCCGGGCGCCGCATCGACGTGCTCGTCGCGGACGACGAACTCGCACGGCGCCGCACCGCGCAGGACGCACAGGGATGGAAGCCGGCCGTACCGCGCAAGCGCGCCGTCTCGGCAGCGTTGAAAGCCTATGCGCTGCTGGCAACGTCGGCGAACAAGGGGGCCGTGCGCGACCTGTCGTTGCTCGGGTGATGCACGCGCGGGCCCCCCCGGCCCGCACCGGGACCTGCACGATCCGCGAGGCTGTTGCCGGCACTGGCACCAGAAGATATTTCCTTCGCGGCACTTACTTCCCTGCTCCACTCACTCGAACATGGAACCTCGCGGAATCTGCTCGTGGGTGGGTCCGGACGAGGCGGGAGGTGCCCCATGTTCGTCAGCTTCTGGCCGAAGATTCTCCTGCTCGCCTGCGGCATGCTGGTCGCGACAACCGTACAGGCAGATATCCCGAAGGAAACGAGGGATGCGCTGAAGCTGGACAGATCGGCCACGCCCCGCCAGTTGTACGACGCACTGGTCAAGCGCTACAAGGATCCGGCGCAGGGCGCCGGGCGCGGTTCCCACGCCAAATACTGGGAACCGATTCCCTTCAGCAAGTATCTCGACCCCGAGTCGTTCTACAAGCCCCCTTCCACCGTCAAGGAAGTGGCCTCGCGCGAACAATGCGTGAAGTGCCACGCCGACGAGTCGCCGGTGTGGGTGAACGCCTGGAAGAAGAGCGCACACGCGAATCTCGACCGGATCCGCAGGCTGAACCCGAACGACGCGACGTTCTACAAGAAGACCAAGCTCGAGGAAGTCGAGAGCAACCTGCGTTCGCTCGGCAAACTGGGAGCCAGCGAACAGCTGAAGGAAGTCGGCTGCATCGACTGCCACGTCGACGTGAACGCGAAGAAGCGTGCCGATCACCGCACCGACCTGCGCATGCCGACAGCCGACGTCTGCGCCACCTGTCACCTGCAGGAGTTCGCAGAGCGCGAGTCCGAACGCGACACCCTGACCTGGCCGAAGGATCAGTGGCCCAAGGGCCGTCCGTCGCATGCGCTCGACTACCAGGCCAACGTGGAAACCACGACCTGGGCCGGGATGCAGCAGCGCGAAATCGCCGAAGGCTGCACGATGTGTCACCAGAACCAGACCAAGTGCGACGGCTGCCACACCCGGCACGAGTTCTCGGTGGTCGAGGCGCGCAAGCCGCAGGCCTGCGCGATGTGCCACAGCGGGATCGATCACAACAACTGGGAGAACTATCAACTCTCCAAGCACGGCACGAACGTCGCGACAAGAGGCGATTCCTGGAACTGGAACGTACCGCTCGCGGAGGCATTCTCCAAAGGAGGGCAGACCGCACCGACCTGCCAGACCTGCCACATGGAGTACCAGGGCCGGTACAGCCACAACATGGTGCGCAAGGTGCGCTGGGCCAACTATCCGCGCAACGCAGGAATCGCCGAGAACATCAAGAGCGAGTGGTCCGGGAAGCGCCTCGAAGCCTGGGTCAAGACCTGCACCAACTGCCACAGCGAAACCCTGTCCCGATCCTATCTGGAGCTGATGGACAAGGGGACATTCCAGGCCCTGGCCCTGTACCAGGAAGCCAACAAGGTCGTGCAGAAGCTCTACGACGAAAAGCTGCTGCCGGGCCAGATCACCAACCGCCCGGCACCGCCACCGCCCGACGTGGAAGGGCTGGGGCAGTTCTATTCATTCTTCCTCGCCAAGGGCAACAACCCGGCGCTGGTCGAATTCGTCGAACTCAATATGGGCGAAAACCAGCTGCCCAAGACGCATGTCGCGCTGGCCCACGTCAATCCCGGAAACTGGAGCTATTCCGACGGCTACGAACAGCTGAACTTCATGTATACGCAGATCATGGACGAGGACGTCAAGATCAGGGAGATGGTTGCGCTGAAGGAGCGCGTGGCCAGGCTCGAAACCACCAAGCGCACCAGCCTGCTCGACACCGACAGTTCGACCACGCTTGCTTCCCTCGGCGGCCTGGGCGGGGCGATGCTGGCCGCTGGCGGCGTCGCAGTGGTCGGGTGGCGGCGCCGCGACAAGGCCACTCGCTGAGGCTGCGGCGGCATGGAGGCGGCACTCGCGCGTGAGCCTGTCGGCAGGCGCGTTCTGCCCTCGCTCGGCCTGCTGCTGATGGCCGGCGGACTTCTGCTGCTCGCATGGGTGACTCACTCGTTCTGGCAACCCGGCACGGCTCCCTATCGCTACCAGCGGGTGGAGCAAGGCGGTATCGAACACTTCGCCCACCTCGGCCTCGGAGCCTGGCCGGATCTCGCAATCACGAAGTATGAGATCCACGTCGACGGCCTCGACCAGCCGGTCGCCGTCGGACACGTCGCACGTCGCGGATCGGCCTCCCCCGTGATGCTCGACTGGGACAACCGCAGCGGCGAGCCGCTGGTGTTTTCGGACACCCGGCTGACCGAACTGAAACCGCTCGCCGCAGCCGTGTCGAAACACACACCGAAAGAGGCGCTGCTGCTGGCCTGGTGGGACACCGCGCGCCAGTTGCACCTGCTCACGGGGCGTGACGTGGCCTACGACGCACATCTGGGCCAGCCTCTCGTTGCGCCGGCACCGTGGCGGCATCACGACCTCAGCATCGTGCGCTATGAGCGCGAGTTCTGGGGCGCGCCGCCGAACGACGTCGACGCGCAGCGCTTCGCCCGTTTTGCCGAGGCACTCGCCAGCGAATCCGATCGCGGCGCGGCGATGCTGCGTGAACTGGCCGGCAACCGGGAGGCCTATGTCATCGTGCACGTCTCGGACCTGTACAAGCTCGGGTTGCAGTTTCCCGATCGGCTCGGCGTGGCCTACAAGGACTTGATCCTGAAAGGCGACGTGCACGGACAGATTTCCTACGTCAAGCGCTGGGTGGCAGAAAACAGGTATTCCGCCTACACGGTGCATGAACTCTCCGGGCAACAGGCACGCGCCTATGCCGTCACCGACGCCCGCAGCGGCCAGACACTGCTTGCGCAGATGCTGCCGCTCGGCAGCTCGAACCCGACCGAAATGCAGGCCCTGCAACTTGTCTATCAGCATGGCGGGTACTGGGTCTACAGAATTCCCGCCGACGGCTCCGCAAGTCCCGCCAGCATGACGAAACCGTCATGAAGAAGCTCGTTTTCGCGCTCTGCGCCTCCGCCGTCCTGCTGGTCACCCTGGCCACGACGGCCGAGGCCGCGCCGGACTACGAGGGTCGCAAGAAGTGCGGTTCCTGCCATCGCAGCCAGCTCGAGTCGTGGGAAAAGACCGCTCACGCGAAGGCGATGGATTCCCTGGCACCGAAAGCGAAGGCCGCAGCCAAGACGAAAGCCCGCCTCGACCCGAACAAGGATTACCGCCAGGATGTCGACTGCGTCGGTTGCCACGCCACCGGCTTCGATCACGAAGGCGGCTTCGACCCGAAGGCGCCGAACAAGTACCTCACAGGCGTGGGTTGCGAGAGCTGCCACGGCGCTGGTTCGGACTACCGCCTGCTTCACCGCAAGGCCGGCCAGGCCTTCGAGAAAAAGCAGCAGACCATGCCGCGCCAGCAACTGGTCGAAGCCGGGCAGGAGTTCGGGTTCGAGGAACGCTGCAACGCCTGTCACCTGAACTACGAGGGCTCGCCCTGGAAGGGCGCGAAGAAGCCTTACACGCCGTTCACGCCCAAAGTCGATGCCAGGTACCACTTCGACTATGCCAGGGCCGTGCGCAATGACCAGGCCATGCATGAGCACTTCAAGCTCGACAAGGTCTTCACCGGGCCGCCCGTGCCATCGTTCCACGAGGAATTCCAGTCGAAGGCCACGCCCGGCGTCAAGGGCAGGGAGGACTGATGCCCGGCGGGATGCGCCGGTACCTCGGCCTGCACGGCGGCGCGCTGTTACTCGGCGCCGCCGGTGTCGTTGCACTGATGGCTGGCGTGTTCGGCGGCGAAGCGGCGCTGTCGTCCACCGCATTCTGTGTCAGTTGCCATTCGATGAGTTACCCCGCCGAAGAACTGAAGAAGTCCTCGCACTACGGTGCGCTGGGCGCCAATCCCGGCTGCAAGGATTGCCACATCCCGCAGGGCCTGGCGAACTTCCATCTCGCTGTCGCCACGCATGTCATCGACGGGGCCCGCGAACTGGTCCTGGAACTGAAGAACGACTATTCGGACATCGCGAAATTCGACGCTCGTCGGCCCGGGATGGCCCATGACGCACGCATGAACCTGAAGCGCTGGGACAGCGTCACCTGCCGCGCCTGCCACCGTGATCCGCAGCCGCCAGGTGCCGACGCCCGAGCGGCACACGCGAAGATGCGCACGCACGGGGCCACTTGCATCGACTGCCACCAGAACCTGGTGCACAAGGAAGTGCCCGAGACTGACCTCGACGCAAGCCTCGCACAAGGGCGCCGGGTCGAAAAGCAGGACTGAACCGGGCACCGGGTTGCGGCACCAAAGGCGCGTCACACCCTGGCCCTACGGACCGGCACCGGTTCAGGGTCTAATATGAAGCCATGGAAGATCGCCCTGCCACAGGGCCCGACAGAGGGGGGCGCCATGGAACTTCCGATCGCGCTCGACCGGGGCAGCAAGCAGTCGCTGCAGGCCCAACTCCATGAGCAGATACGCAGGCTGATTCTTGGCGCACGCCTGAAACCCGGCACGCCAGTGCCGGCGAGCCGCATCCTGGCCAGCCAACTCGGCGTATCACGCAACACCGTGGTGTTGGCCTACGAGCGCCTGGAGGCCGAGGGCTACCTGCAGACACGGGGCGCCATCGGTACCTACGTCAATCTCGAGTTGCCCGAGAACTGCCTCACCGCCCGCCGTCCGGAATCGGTCGCCACAAGCCGGATGCACGGCTCTGCCCGCCACCGCCCGATCGCGTTCGAAGGTCGCGCCCAGACCATCGTCAACGACAAGCGCCTGGCCTGCGACTTCTGGCTCGGTCGGCCCGATCCACGATCGTTCCCGCTCAAGGCCTGGCGACGCCTCATCAACCGCACGCTGACGACGGCTGGCGCGTGCCTGACCGAATACCGCGATCCCGCCGGGCTGATCGATCTGCGCAAGGCAATCGCCGATCATCTCGGACCGACACGCGGCATCAACGTCGGCCCCGACCAGATCGTCATCGTCGCCGGTTGCCAGGAAGGGTTCAACCTGACGGCACGACTGCTGCTGCGCGAGGGAATGAGCGTCGCGATCGAAAATCCGGCCTACCAGGGGGCAGCCTGTCTTTACGAGAGCTACCGCGCCCGCCTGGTGCCGGTTGGCGTCGATGACAATGGTCTGTGTGTGGACGCATTGCCGGATAGCGGCGCCGCTCTGCTCTACGTGACGCCCTCACGGCAGTACCCCATGGGATTCACGCTGCCGCTGGAGCGTCGCCTGCACCTGCTCGACTGGGCCCGACGCACGGGTACCCGCATCGTCGAGGATGACTACGACGGTGACTTCCGCTATCAGGGCTCGCCGATCACCGCGCTGATGGGTCTCGACAGCCATGGCTACGTACTTCACCTCGGCACTTTCTCCAGGTCCCTCGGCGCGGGGCTGCGCCTGGGCTACCTGGTGGTGCCGAAGCACCTCGTCGAGGCGACACGCCAGGTCAAGGCACTGCTCGACAACGGTCACTCCTGGCTGGAGCAGGCGGTACTGGCCGAGTTCATCGCCCGCGGTGGCTACGAAAACCACTTGCGTCGCATCCGCCAGAGCTACGCCGAGCGCCGCAACTGCCTGATCGACAGCCTGCAGCGGCATTTCGGCGACGTGACGGTATCCGGCACCGAATGCGGCATGCATCTCGCATGGCACCTGCCCAGGCATCTGCCGCGCGCCGCGGAACTGCAGGCCGTGGCCGCGGAACATGGCGTCGGCATCTACACACTCGAGTCGGGCGGCGCGTGCGACCTCGGCGGCTGTGCCTACGCCGAGCGGACCGTCCTGCTCGGTTTCTCCTCGCTCGACGAACGCCAGATCCGTGACGGCATCGAACGTATCGCTGCGGCGATCGACGTCGCACGCACCCGCACCCACGAAGCCATCGCTTCGACGTGGTCAGGTGCGGCCGCGCCCGCCCGGATGCCGATGGCAGGCGGGCGCGTATGGATGGAAGGAATCCGGTGACGGCCTCGATACCGCGCTGTTGCGCCGGTTCTTCCACCTGTGCCTTCACGATTGCGCGCACGCACCCGGGAATCCGCTGCAGGGTTTTGCTGGCCCGAAGTGCCCGGGTCACTGCCGGGTTCGACGACGGTCCAGGAGCGCCAGGCCGGTAGCATTGGCGAGATGCCGGGCAGGCGGCAACCCCCCGTAACGCTTCTTCCAGCGCTCGAAAGTCTGTGCGGAGACGCCGAGTCGGCGCACCAGCACCGCTTCCGGTGTACCCGCTTGTGCCTGCCGCAGCGCGGCCTCGATCTGCTCGATCGAGAACCTGCGCCTGCTGACGTCGAACCACATGCCGGTCAGCGGGAGCCGGCCCGCCAGAGCACGAACACCAGCCAGAACACCGCAAGCAGGACGTACACAGTCCAGTTGGCTTCATGCATGGCGCTCTCCCTTGTCCACCTGTCACCAGGCCCGAAGATGCGCTCGATTGGCCGACCAACGGTAGGAACTACGTCACCGACGGCGCACACCTAG
>JAANMX010003723.1_pt1 | contig 13017 bp, 9 predicted proteins | sample 7279681 | NCBI WGS metagenome assembly JAANMX01 (sample SAMN14094542, study PRJNA606508) | bioreactor metagenome | isolation source: A lab-scale SPAN reactor treating ammonium-rich wastewater day 351 | place: Ireland: Galway | collected 2018-01-01
GGGATGAAATTTTGTATACACGGATCGGAAGGAACACAGATTTTTATTAATCCGTGTTCTCTTTTATCCGTGTATACAAGCCTTTTTTCAGGGCAGTTCCCCATGCGACTTCGTTGCGCCACGGGGGATGAAATTTTGTATACACGGATCGGAAGGAACACAGATTTTTATTAATCCGTGTTCCTTCCGATCCGTGTATACAAGCCTTTTTTCAGGGCAGAAGTAACTACTCAGGCATAGGGTGAGACAAAAGACAAATGTAGCGCTAATGAGCGGCAAACAAAGTGCAGATGAGTCGAGACGAAATACGAGCAGTCTATAGCCCGGGGGAAGAAGCGATTGTGACCCTGCGATTGATGGGGTACGCTTTCTCGTTCCGGAGGCGTATCAAAACCAAGACGGCGGGTCTGCGCGGGACGCACTGTTTTCCCGTAGACCCGCTTTGGTTTCGATACGCCTCGAAGACTCGGCTCAACCGGCGCTGATCTTCAGTCGCTCAATCGGCGTTGGTTTTCAGCATCCCATCACCCCATCATCTCACCCCAACTCCGCCAGATTCGCCTGTAGTTGCACCCGCTGGCCGCGCAATTCCTCCAACTTCGCCTTCTCCCGGCCCACCACCTGCTCCGGCGCTTTGGCGAGAAAACCCTCATTCGCCAGCAACCCGTCAATGCGGGCGATCTGGCCGTCCACATTTTCCATCTCTTTTTGCAGCCGCACGCGCTCGGCCTCCATATCCACCAGACCGGCCAGGGGCAGATAGACGGTCACGCCGCCGACGGCCAGGGCCACGGATTTGGCCGGCGCCGGCAGGTCGGCGGCGATCTGCAAAGTGTCGCCTTCGATTTTGGCCTGGCTGACCAGTAGGGCCACATTTTCCTGAACCAGCCCTGCGTATTCCCCGGCGGCAATCAGCGCGGCCACCCGGCGGCCCGGCTCCACATTGTATTCGCTGCGCGCATTGCGCACGGCCCGGATCATCTCCTGCAAGCGGCCAAAGTCCGCTTCGGCTGCGGCGTCGGCCAGACTGGAGGCAGCGGGCCAACGGCTGGTCATCAGCGCCTCGCCCGCTTCGCTCACACCGGGCAGGTGGCTCCAGATGGCTTCGGTGACAAAGGGCATATAGGGATGCAGCAGGCGCATGGACTGTTCCAGCACATAGGCCAGCACCTGGCGGGTCTCTTGAGCAGCGGCCGGGTCGCCGCCGTAGAGCCGGATTTTGGCGGCCTCGATGTACCAGTCGCAATACTCATTCCAGAGAAATTCGTATAGCTGACGACCCGCTTCGCCCAACTGCCAATCCCCCACCAGCCGGGTCGCATTCTCCCGCACGTTTTCCAGGCGGCTGAGAATCCAGCGGTCGGACAGATCGAGCCGGGCCGGGTCGGGCAGGGCGTAGGTGACCCCGTGGCTGTCGTCGGTCCGGGCCAGGGCCATCGTGGCCTCTGCCAGATTCATCAGCACAAAGCGGGCCGCATTCCAGATTTTGTTGGCAAAGTTGCGGTTGGCCTCGATCCGGGTCAGGCTCAGCTTCATATCGTTGCCCGGTGTGCCGCCGGTGAGCAGGCTGAAGCGCAGGGCATCGGTGCCGTATTCGTAGATTAAATCCAGCGGGTCCATCACATTGCCCAGGCTCTTGCTCATCTTGCGCCCAGTCTCGTCCCGCACCAGCCCGTGGAGATAGACGGTGTGGAAGGGCACTTCCCCGGTGAAGTGCAGGCCCAGGGCAATCATCCGGGCCACCCAGAAGAAGAGGATGTCGTAGCCGGTTTCCATCACCGATGTGGGGTGATAGCGGGCCAGGTCCGCGGTCTGGGCCGGCCAACCCAATGTGCTGAAGGGCCACAGCCCGCTGCTGAACCAGGTGTCCAGCACGTCCGGGTCCTGTTCCAGGGCCACCGGTTCGCCGTAGTGGGCGATGGCCTGCTCTTTGGCGTCGCTTTCGCTGCGGGCCGCGAACTGATGGCCGTCCGGTCCGTACCAGACGGGGATGCGGTGGCCCCACCAGAGCTGGCGGCTGATACACCAATCCCGGATATTCTCCATCCAATTGTAATACACTTTGTCGAAGCGTTCCGGCACAATGCGAATCTGGCCCGAACGCACGGCTTCGATGGCGGGACCGGCCAGGGGTTGCATCTTTACAAACCACTGGGTGCTGAGCAGGGGTTCCACGACTGTATGGCAGCGCTCGCAGTGGCCCACCTGATGGGGGCGCATCTTCTCCTCCACCACCAGCCCCGCGGCCCGCATATCTTCCCACAGCTTTGTGCGCGCGGCGAAGCGGTCCAGCCCGGCGTAGGGGCCAGCCTCCGGGTTGAGGGTGGCGTCTTTGTGAAGTATATTGATGGCGGGCAGGTCGTGGCGCTTGCCGATTTCGTAATCGTTGGGGTCGTGGCCGGGGGTGACTTTCAGCGCGCCCGTGCCAAAGGCCGGGTCCACGTACACGTCGGCGATGATGGGAATCTCCCGGCCCAAAATCGGCACCAGCGCGCTCTTGCCCACCAGATGGGCGTAGCGCTCGTCCTCCGGATGGACGGCCACGGCAGTATCACCCAGGATTGTCTCCGGTCGGGTGGTGCTGACCTCCAAATAGCCGCCCTCCTTCAACGGGTAGCGGAAGGTGTAGAATTTGCCCTCCACCTCCTCGTGGATCACTTCCAGATCGCTGATGGCGCTCTGGCAGCGGGGACACCAGTTGACCAGATAGTTGCCCCGATAGATCAGCCCTTCTTCGTAGAGGCGGATGAAGGCTTCCAGCACTGCGTCGCTCAGCCCGTCGTCCAGGGTAAAGCGCTCCCGCCCCCAGTCGCAGGAGATGCCCATTCGCCGCTGCTGCTGGGTGATGCGCCCGTGATATTCGTCCTTCCAGTCCCACACTTCCTGGACAAAGCGCTCCCGGCCCAGGTCGTGGCGGCTGACGCCCTGCTCGGCCAGCTTCTTTTCCACCACATTTTGGGTGGCGATGCCCGCGTGGTCCGTGCCGGGAACCCAGAGGGTCGGTCTGCCCGCCATCCGGTGGTAGCGGATGAGCATATCCTCGACGCTGCTGGTGATGGCGTGGCCCAAATGCAGCGCGCCGGTCACATTGGGCGGCGGCATAGAGATGACGAAGGCGTCGGCGTCGGGATCGGCCAGACCGCTCTCCATCTGCTGCTCCGGGTGGAAGAAACCGGACTTCTCCCACCAGGCGTAGAGCTTCTCCTCCCACTCTTTGGGGTTGTACGTCTTGGGCATTTCCTGTTGCGCTGCCATCGATTTTTACACCTTTCAAACGAAAAAGGACACGGATTTGCACGGAGTTACTACTCAGGTGCGACGCACTCGCCAGGAGTGTATTCTCGCACAAAGATCGTGTGGCGAGTGCGTCGCACCTGAAACCTGAATGGTTATTACACGGATAAAAAAGGACAAAAAAAGTCGCTTCATCTCAAAGGACGAAGCGACTCCGCGGTGCCACCTTTGTTAGTGAACGGTTGTCGTAGGTGACTAGCGCCGGTTGAGTAGGCTGCGGCAGTATGCAGCCGTATCGAAACCAAGCGGGTCAAACCGACATCAACTCGTAGACCCGCTCGCTTGATTTCGATACGCCTCGAAGACTCGGCACTCAATCAGCGCTCACTGATCTATTCAGACCCATTCACTCTCTCAACGCGCTAACGGGCGGACCCGGACGGAGCTACTCTCTCAGTATGTCCCACTATTTCCAAGCCTGACCCAGGACTCTGGACTGGTGACTACCGACTGTTCACTCCGCCAACCTTCCCGGCGACTTCTCCCCTGCGCCTGCGAACGCCTCTTTCAGCCGTGAAAGCGTCTCTCTGCCGCCCGCTGGGGGATACTGCTCCGGTGCAATGTCATTCGTTGCAATGTCATTGACTTTGCGTATGCTTTTGGTCTGAAAAGTATAGCGGGGGGCGGAAGGTCTGTCAACTTTCCGTCGATACTATTTTCGTCCTGGAAACGTGATGCGTGAAACGTGAAAAAGGCCGGATGATCTCACGTTTCACGTTTCTATGGGAAAGATCAGCCAACCGCCTCTTTCTGTCGCAGGGACCGCACAACCGTTACCCCTACCACCAGCAGGGTGGCCGGGATGACCACATACAGCATCGCATCGGCAAAGACAGAGAGGCGCACATTGCGGGTGGCGGAGAGAATCAGATAGGCGGTGTAGGCGATGTAATAGCCCAGCAGCAGCGCCCCTTCCCAGCGGGAGATGCGGCTGCCTGTGAAAAAGAGGGGCAGACAGATGGCGGCCACGGCCACCATTACGGGAATGTCGATGGCGATGGCTGTCTCCGAGACAGCGATGCCACCTTTTGTAAACAGCCCGCCGATGCCCAGTACCGCCAGAATATTGAAGATATTGCTGCCCACCACATTGCCCACGGCGATATCCCGCTCGCCCCGGATGCTGGCGACAATCGATGTGGCGACTTCTGGCAGGGATGTGCCAATCGCCACAATCGTCAGCCCAATCACCAACTGGCTGACCCCCAGCGCTTCGGCAAAGGCCACCGCGCCATCCACCAGCCAGCGGGAACCGAGCGCCAGCGCGCCCAGCCCACCCGCCACCAGCAGCAGATCGACCGGCCAGGTGCGGGCTTTGGCGCTGGATGCGCCGAAGGCTTCCGCGTACTCTGCCTGCACAGCTTTGCTTTCCCGGCGGCTCTGGTAGATTGTAAAAAGTACATAAGCCACCAGCCCCAGCGCCAGAATCAGGCACTCTCCCCGGCTGAGCGATGCATCCTGCACGAAGATGAGCACCAGCAGAGAGAGGCCGATCATCAGCGGCACATCCCAGCGGATCAATTGCTGGGAGATAATCAGCGGTGTGATCAGCGCCGAGACGCCCAGAATAAAGAGGACGTTGAAGATATTGCTGCCCACCACATTGCCCACCATCAGAGCGGGCTGACCGGAGATGGCGGTCTGGATGCTCACCATCAGTTCCGGCGAGCTGGTGCCAAAAGCCACGACCGTCAGCCCGACCACCAGCGGCGAAATCCCCATGGCCACCGCCAGCCGGGACGCCCCCCGCACCAAAATCTCTGCGCCGCCGATGAGGAAAAGAAGCCCCAAAACGAAGAAACCGATTGTCGCCAGTTGCATAGGAAGTGTGAGCCTTGTCAAGTGTGATAAAAGAAAAAATTGAGTAACTGCTCAGACATACTCTGCTTATTAACCACGGAAAACACAGAACACACTGAAAGAAGCGAAGAACTTCCGCGTATTCTGTGTTTTCAGTGGTTATTTCTGTCGTTGGCTGAGTAGTTACAAAATCGAAATCTGCTCTGCGCAATCTGCGTTCATCTGCGAAAATCTGCGTTCAAAATCTATCCGCTTCGATCCGCCCTTTCCGCTCCATCCGCGTTCCATTCCTCCGCCTACCGCTCCGGCAGGAAACCGGCGGCGGCGGTCAATTCATCCTCCTTGCGCCGGCGGCCCAACACCCGCATCCGAATGCGCGTCGGGTTGCCCGCCCCGTCCAGATCGATCTCCGCCTTGCGCGACAGATAGACCGCCTCGCCTGCGCTCAGCCGGGGCCACAGGGAAAAGTAGACCACCTGGGCCGCTTCGTTGTAGACAGCCTCCCCCGACGGCGACGGATCGCCCTGGGGGTGGGGCGTGCCCGTATAGTTTTGACGCAGCCAGCGGCCAATCCCCAGCCGCTTGTTGTCCACAATCTGCACGCCCAGCAGCCGGTAATTCCCCACAATCGCGTCCACATCCAGCTTAATGCGCTCATCCGCGGGGCTGGCCGGGCGAAAACGGATTTCGATCAGGTCCTGCTGTTGCAGCCAGATGGCCCGGAAGGGGACGGTGTAGGTGAGGGAATGGGTGTCGTTCAAGAGAGACTCCTTTGCGTATTTCGTATAGCGTATTGCGTAGATCAGTGAGCGCCGGTTGAGCGGTGTCCTGAGCCTGTCGAAGGGTAGCCGAGTCTTCGAGGCGTATCGAAACCAGAGCGAACGGGTCTACAGGCGATCTCGTGTTAACCCGCTGGATTTCGACAGGCTCAATCTAAAGGTTTCGATACGGCGGGAAAAAGCTCCCGCCTACTCAACCGGCGCTGGTCTTGGGGCGAAAGGCAATACGCAATACGCAGTACGCAATAGTTGTCAACCCCACCCCCATCACCCACCCACCCCACCCCATCGCCAGCGGATGTCCGTAGAGATCGGCCAGGGCGGGCAGAATCCACTGGAACTGGGCCAGGGGAAAATAGAGTGCGGCCGCGACCAGCAGGAGGACGACCGTTCCCGCCAGACGAACCGGCAGCAGCGCGGCCAGGGGTGCTACCAGCGCCAACCCCAGACAGACGGCCAGCATCCCCGTCTGCAAGCGAAACTCCGGCGTCAGCAGCAGCCCCGGTGTCCACGCCGGCGGTAGCAGATTGAGCGCGGCCACCAGCGCCACCCCCAGCATCCCCAGCCGCACCGCCAGCGAATAGCCCATCTCCCGCCGCCAGGCGAATAGACTAAGGGCTAGACTCACCGCCACCAGGGGCAGATAGAAGCCCTCCCGCCACAGACGAATGTCCCCCTGCTGCACGGGATAGAGAAACTTCACCAACTCGCCCAAATCCAGCCCGGTGATCACCAGCCCCGCGGCCCGGTGGGGAATCCACGGCCCGAAATAGCCGAGGAGGACGAGGAGCGCGGAGAGGGGGAGGAGAAAAATAGTGAATAGCGAATGGTGAATAGTGAATTGTGAATGGATGTCAGTGTCGCTGGTCGCGTGATTTACGTCACCGGGCAGTGACGGCCCAATCCCCAATCCCCAGTCCCCAGTCCCCATTCCCTAACTCCTCCCCGCCCGCTCTAACCGCAGGCGCTGGCGTTCTTTGCCCTCTTCAAAACGGCGGCGCTCGTCGTCGGTGGTCAGCTCCAGCCGGGGAACCTCCGTGGGTTGGCCGGTGTGGTCCAGGGCCACATAAATAAAGTAGGCGCTGTTGGTGTGGGTAATCTCGCCGGTGAGCAGATTCTCCGCCTCCACCCGCACCTGCACTTCCATAGACGTGCGCCCCACATACGTAATCCGCCCGCGCAGATTGAGCAACTGGCCCAAGCGCACTGGCTCGTGAAAGGTCATACTGTCGATAGCGACGGTGACACTGGGCCGCCGGGCGTGGCGCGCCGCCACAATCCCGCTGCACTCGTCGCACAGCTTCAGAATCACCCCGCCGTGTACGTTGCCCAGACTATTCGAGTGTTCCGGGTTCATAAATTGGTTCAAAAATGTTTCAGACGCGCTGACCGGCTTGGCTGTCATTCTTCGTTCCCATTCAAACACAAAGGCACAAAGACACAAAGACACAAAGACACAAAGGAAAAGCAAAAGAGATAACCGATTTTCTTTCTCTGTGCCTTTGTGTCTTTGTGGTTCACTCATTCTTCCAAAACGATAATCATATCACAACATTCCTGCCCATCCCCATTGACAAAGCCCCCCACGCGACGAAAGCCATTCTTTTCGTAATAGCGAATCGCCCGCCCGTTGTCCGCCAGCACCCCGCCCCACAGAATCACCCGGCTGCGCCCAAAGCGCCCTACAATTTCCCATAGCGCAGGCAGCAGCAGGGAGCCGATGCCCCGGTTCTGCCAACTGTCGGCCAGCGTCGGCCCAAAGCGGCAGTCGGTCGCCGGGTTCAGCGGCTCGCCGTAATTCGCATAGCGAGCAATGTCCCCACCCGTCAGATCGAAGCTGAATTCCAGCAGCCCCACAATCGACTGGCCCCCATCCAGCAGCACCAGGCGTAGTTTGTCGTAGCGGGCGATGGCGTCGCAAAGCTCGTCGGCCGTGGCCCGGTCATAGCTGGCAAAAGTGCTCAGGCGGCGGCTCTCTGGCGACAGACCAGCCAGAAAGCGCGCCAACTTCTCCCCATCGCTGGGAATTAGTGGGCGCAAAAATATCTGTTCGCCCGTCGCCGCCCAAAGAGGAGTGGCGAAATCCACCGGGTTGCGAGCCACATCCGCCAACGTAAGAAGGGGTCTCATTCTCACTTCCTCATCTCCGCATTCCCTCTGCGTCTCTGCGGCTCTGCGAGAGATACTTGAATTCTCTCGCAGAGCCGCAGAGAGTTTAGGCCATTGCCTTCGTGTAGGCAGCCATCAACTGCTGTGCGCTGCGTTCCCAGGTGAACTTCTGAGCGTTGCGGCTGCCCGCCTCTGCCAGCGCCGCCCGATACGCCCGGTCTGTCGCCAAACGGACAATCCCCGCTGCGATGCTCTCCACCGACTCGGCATTCACATAGAGCGCCCCATCCCCGCCCGCTTCGGGCAGACAGGAATTGTCTCCGGTGAGAACCGGCGTGCCACAGGCCTGCGCTTCCAGAATCGGCAAACCGAACCCTTCGTATAGCGACGGGTAGGCGAAGAACTCCGCCGCCGAAAAGAGCGCGGGCAGGTCCCCGTCGTCCACAAAGCCGGGAAAGATCACATCATCTTCCAGCCCCAACTTCTGAACCGTCGCAAAAATCTCATCGAAGAGCCAGCCTTTGCTGCCCCCAATCACCAGCCGGTGGGGGAGGTGCGCTTCGTTGCGCGCCGCGGCGTAGGCCCGGATCAGCCGGGCGAAGTTCTTGCGGGGCTGGAGTTTGCTCAACCCCAGAATGAATGGCCGTTCGCCGATGGCGTACCTGGCCCGTACAGCCGCCAGCGCAGACGGGTCTGCCACAGGCCGGAAGTGCTGGTGGTCCACCGCGCCCTGTACAACGCTGATGTGTGCCGGGGGAATCCCCCACAGTTCCTGCAAATCGTCCGCGGTGTGCTGGCTGTCCGCAATCAGGTGGTCCGCCCGCTGCACCGAGCGGGGCACGACTGTATTCAGGTAGCGGTGCAGGCTGGGCATAGCCGCGTCGGGATAGCGTAGAAAGGCCAGGTCGTGGACAGTCACCACCCGGCGGCGGGCGCTGGCCGGGGGCAGCACAAAATCCGTGGCGTGGAGCAGGTCCGCCCGGCCGCCGGCAAACCAATCGGCCTGGGGAAACGGGATATTCAGCCGATGCCAGATGCGGATGAGGTTGCGTTCGCTGATCAGTGGAATCGTATGCAGGGGCAGGGGCGCGTCGTCCCGCTCGGCCTGGCTCACCTGCCCGGCCACAAAAAGTCGAATGTCGTAACCCGGCGCAGTCGCCAGCAGCGCAGCCACCTGCCCCCGGATGATGCGCCCGATGCCCGCGCTCTGACGGATGGCGGGGGTGTAGTCGATGAGAAGGTTCATAGATGGATGGTGGGATGGTGGGATAGTGAGATGAAGGGCATTGTACCCGATGGGGGCGGAGTTGGGGGAATTGGGGGATGTGCTCGTTCCCAGCGCTCCGCACCGGGCTGCATCACAGCAGTAGCGCCACGGGGGATGAAAAGCGGACGCAGATTTACGCAGAAACCGCAGATGAAATCCCTTCGACAGGCTCAGGAGAGCGCCGTGCAAATCCGTTTTTTCTGTGTGCATCCGTGTTCTATTTTTCAGGGCAGTCGATGACTGACAGCCACTGCTTGTGCTATAATCTTCCCAGAAGTCTGCCTAACGCATTCAATCTTCCCCCACCGCGGAGAGCCGTATGACCATCCGCCTGCATCTCCTGCTCCTATTCCTGTTGGTGACAGCCCTGACCGCCTGTCCGGGCGAGCCCGTGCCGACACCTGCGCCGGCGCCCCTGGCTGCCCCCGCCGCCGAACTGCCCGCGCCGCCAGACCCGGCCATCCCCACCCCGCCCGTCACCGCGGACGAGGAGCTGCTCACCGGCCCCGGCGAGGGCACGCCGGATGTCTATGTGCCGCTGACACCCATTGCTAAAACCGAACTGGCCGCCTTTCTCAAAACCACGCCCAGCCAACTGGAGCGGCTCAACCCCGGCCTCCCCGACCCGGTCCCCGGGGATACGCTGCTGACTGTGCCCCTGGACTATATCACCGGGGAAGGCGAGACCCTGGCCTCCGTGGCCGGGGCCACGGGGCTGGCCGAGTCCATTCTGCGCCGGGCCAATCGCTCGCTCGATCCCCAGGCAACCCTGCCGCCGGATACCCGTCTGCGGATGCCCCGGCTTTTTGTGGTCTATCGCCCTATGCCCCTAGACGACATTGCAGAATTGCTGGAGAAGTCGCCGGACGACCTGCGCGCCTTCAACCCGGAATTGGCTGGGGTAGAGACCGTTGCGGCGGGAAATGTGCTGGTTGTGCCGTTCCCGTAAAGACGCTATACTTTTGTACGTCGGACTGACAGTCCGACGTACAGCCACCCTCTCGGAACCCGCAATGAAGCCCGCCACTACTTTCCGTACAATTCTATTCGCCGTTGCTGCCCTTGCCCTGCTGGCTGGGGTTGTGACTCTGCCCACCGCGGCCCAGACCCGCATCGATTTGGATGTCAAACGGGCGGTGGTGCGTATTGTGCCGGAGCGCTGCTACGGTGGAACGAATTGCATTCCCCAGAACAATCAGCCGGGCAGCGGTGTCATCATTCATCCCACTGGGCTGATCCTGACTGCCTGGCACGTACTCTCGGTGGACGACAACCTTCAACAGGCAAACAGTTGGGATGATTTTGTGATTGAAGTCATCGACAATAACGACAGCGTGCCGCCCACGCCCCGCTATCGAGCCAAAATCGTGGCGACCCGGCCCGAAATGGACCTGGCGATTCTGCGCATCGACCGGATGCTGGATCGACAGCCGGTGACGGAAGAAGTGCTCGCCTCCCTGGCCTGGCTGCCCGTGTACAGTGGGCTGAGCAACCAGTTGGAAACGGGTGTTACCCCACTCCCCGTCCTGGGCTATCCGATTCCACCCATACGGACGGGCCGCACCACTCTCTTTACGAATCAGCGCTTGACACTGGACAGCCACAATGTGCCAGACGCCGAAATGTGGGTGCAGTGGCCATTGGACAAAGGCTATAGCGGCGGTCCGGGATTGGTTCAGTATGGCGATGAATTGCAGGTGGCGGGCATCGTCCGGGCCGCGGTGGGCAACCGCACAGAACTGCGGGATTTGAGCGTCGCTTTCAACGACTTTGTCTGGCAGCCAGGGGAACAGCGAATGTACGCCGACAAAGTTGTTGTGACCCAGACTTCTGTCAACGGATCGCCCTATCTGCAATTTGAGGCAGCCGTCCACGCATTGGGGTGGGAAAGCGCTCCGCTGCAATTCCAAATCAGCTTTTTTGAGGCCGATAGCCACCAGCCCTGGCGACCCACAGCGGTTGATCTGCCTCAATTGCCGGGAGGTCAGGTCTACTGGATAGCGGATGTGCGGCCAGATCGTCCGGTCTACCGTTCGCCGCTGCGGGTGATGATCCCCATAGCAGGTACAGATGTCGGGGCGCAGGATTTGGCTTTTCGTATCAAACTGGGCCGGGCGGATCCCTTTGCCCAATTGTGGAGCGACAACCGGTGGTATCAGTCCCAATCGTCCCAGACGGTTGACGTGTCGATTCCACCGACCTCTACACCCACGCCGACGCCTACAGCGACTAACGACAGAGTGGCCGCCATCGAAGCCGATGTACGCGCCACGCTGACCGCCTCCGCACCGACGGCGACCCGTCGTCCGCCCACCGCGACGGCTACACCCACGCCAACGGTGACGCCTACCTTTGACCCGGCTGCTCAGATCGCCGCCGCGGTGGCGGCGACGCTGACTGCACTGGCCCCGACGGCTACGGTTACAGCGACGCCAACCGATACACCGACTGCCACAGCGACAGCCAACGCCACGGCTACTTTCCAGGCTGCTGTGCAGGCAACGCTGACGGCCCTGGCCCCTACCCGTACACCGACACGCACGCCCACCCGCCGCCCGCCGACCCACACACCGACGGCTATTTCCAGCCCGACGCCGGGGGCTGGCGCAGTGCGTGAGATCGACGGCATCCCATTTGTCTACGTGCCTGCGGGTGAGTTTACGATGGGCAGTACGGAAACTCAGATCGATGAAGCTTGGGAATTTTGTAAGCAGTTTCATAGCAGTTGCGCACGCAGTTTTGCAGAAGACGAATCGCCTCAGCATCGGGTATACGTCGGTTCATTTTGGGTGATGCGGACGGAAGTGACGAATGCGCAATTCCGCAAGTTTGTTGACGCCAACGGTTATACGACAGAGCGCTATTGGACCGCTGAAGGTTGGAAATGGCGGGGTGAACAGAAGATTTTCTTGCCCAGACATTGGACGGAGGATCGGTTTAATGGCGCGGAATATCCGGTAGTAGGCGTAAGCTGGTACGAAGCGATGGCCTATGCCAACTGGCTATCTGCAGGCACAGGGCTGGCCCTGCGCCTGCTTACGGAGGCCGAATGGGAGAAGGCGGCCCGGGGTGCGGATGGCCGTATCTATCCCTGGGGCAATGATTTTGATGGTAGTCGTCTTAATTATTGTGATATCAACTGTGAACAGGAGTGGAAGGATAAAGAACAGAACGATGGCTACCAATACACAGCACCCGTAGGCAGCTATGCAGGGGGTGTCACTCCTTATGGCGCGCACGATATGGCGGGCAATGTCTGGGAATGGGCCAATGACTGGTATAGTAGTGATTACTACACAGGTTCGCCGGGGCGAAATCCGCCAGGACCGGAAGTGGGTGAGCGTCGCGTGTTGCGGGGCGGGTCGTGGGTCAACTATGCCTCGAACGTGCGGGCCGCTGGCCGGATCGGGGCCGTCCCAGTCTACCGGAACAGCGATGTGGGGTTCCGCCTGGTCGCCCCCGGCAATTGACCCCTCCCCAGCCCTGTCCTTGGCGGATGGCCGGGCATATTGCAAAGTGGCCTGCATCCTGCCCGAATCCGCTGTGCGGCCGGGCTGGTGCAGGCCCGCTGTGTTACCCCCTCCTAACCTCCCCCGCTGCGGGGGAGGGACTGTTTGAGGGGCGGATGGAGTTGGTCGTACAGTCCGAAACTCGACGATCCTCCTTCTATGAATGTACAACCGCACGACTGACGAGATATCTGCTCCTCCCCCGCAGCGGGGGAGGCCGGGAGGGGGTAAAACGTGCCCGACGAACCCTTCATCGCCT
>JAANMX010003726.1_pt1 | contig 13011 bp, 9 predicted proteins | sample 7279681 | NCBI WGS metagenome assembly JAANMX01 (sample SAMN14094542, study PRJNA606508) | bioreactor metagenome | isolation source: A lab-scale SPAN reactor treating ammonium-rich wastewater day 351 | place: Ireland: Galway | collected 2018-01-01
TCAGAAGTGATGCGCAGATTGCCAGGTTATGGAGAAGATTCGGATTATCCGCATCGTAGCGCAAAGCTCTTCTCCAACGGTGAGCCGCATCGGCATACAGGCCTTTCTGGGCAAGTTCCAGAGCCTGATGTGAAATGATATTGATTCGGTTGATGCGCAGGTTCTCGGAGGGGCCATCGAGTTCTTCGATCTGGTCGAGATCCTTCAGGGCTTCGTTCCACATTTTGTGGCGTGCAAGCAATAAGAACCTGTGTTTCAATGCCAGGATCAGGTCGGCGCGGGATTGAGGAGATTCAGAGATCAGCGGGGTGAGGTGCTCAATTTCGCGATTCAGTTTGACCTGTGACTGGGCGGCCGAAGCAATGCCCTGGAATCCAACTTTCGAACGAGGCCCGGAAAACAGCATGACATCCACAGCTGCCTTGCGCGCCGGGTTCCGTAATTCCTCATAAGCACGGCGTATTTTCCGGAAGGTTTCTTCTTCCCGTTCAGGTGAAAAACGTTTGACCAGTTTGAAGTATCTGGCTTTGGCTTCACCCGGAGTTGCGGTGGTCGGCAGAAAGAGAGCTTCATAAGGGGTTTTACTGTTGAGGATTCGATTTTTCTGTTCCTCAGGTGGGAGATTTCTCTCATCCATGCTTCACGCCTCGCTCCAGCTGCACGATTGATCGATTTCTTCCCCGCAATCCGGAAATGGATGAGGCTCCCCCTGGTGAGCTTGGCCCCAATTTCCGTTAAAGGTGCAAGAGACCGGAACCCAAGTTTCCAAGGGAACTGCACGAACGTCAAGCCCCTGTCTGGCATCAGGCTGAATGAAATCAGAGTGATCTGGAATTCTTATACATTTTTGTAAAAAACCATTTCTATTGACACATCCATTCCTCGTCTTTAAGGTCAACAGGCGAAGCCAATAAAGCACTCATGCTTCCACTGTCCAGAAGCACCACATCGGCTGAAAGGAACCTCATGAAACCCGCATCCGGCCGTCCTCCAATCCCCTGCAGCCAGGCCGATATCAAGGAAAACTGATATGCATAACAACCGAAAAAAATTGATTCATGCTTCCATCCATGTGGCGTTCGCAACAATCCTGCTGCTGGGGTTCCATGCCGATGGATGTGCCGAACCTGTCAAAGGCTGGCTGAACTGGCGTGGACCTCACCAGAATGGGGTTTGTGACGAACTCGGCCTGCCCGGCCAAGTCACCCCCGGGGGTGAGAATAATCCCTGGACTTATCCACTCCATGGGCGGGGGACTCCGGTTATCGCCAATGGCAGGCTGTTCACCCTCGGGTACCGGGGTGATGGACCTGATCTGCAGGAGCTGATTGTCTGCCTCGATGCCGAAAGTGGCAAACTGCTCTGGGAGCAAGGGTTCAACGATTTCCTCAGTGATATTGTCTATAACCGTTACAGCATCGGAAGCCCGGCAGTCGATCCAGTGACAGGCAACATCTTTTTCCTCACTGCAGCCGGTCTGTTCATGGGGTTCACACCCGAAGGCACGATGCTGTGGCAGGTATCGATGATGGAAGAATTTGGCCGCCTGACTTTCCCCAACGGACGCACGGGTTCTCCTGTCATCGATGGTGACCATGTGATCATTCATTCTATCACCAGCAACTGGGGGGCGGATGGCCCAGGCCGGGACCGTTACTACGCATTTGACAAAAACACGGGCGAGCTGGTGTGGTCATCGACTCCAGGAGGCCCCCCTCAGGACAGCTCGTTTTCGACTCCGGTCCTTTCCTGGCTTGGAAATATGCATGTGCTCTATGCTGGAACCGGATGCGGCAACATCGTCTGTGTGAATGCACGCACCGGCGATCCACTGTGGCGCTTCCAGGTCTCACGAGTTGGAATCAATGCTTCGGTTGTCCTGCACAAAGACAAAGTGATCGCCATTCATGATGGAGAGAATATCGACAGTTCTGAAACCGGAAGGATTGTCGCAGTTTCAACAAAATTTTCCCCTGCAGAAATATCCGCCGACCCGACGGGACCAAAGGTGCTGGGCGCCACATCGGAGGTCTGGCGCAACAATCTTGCAGCAGTGACCTCCTCCCCTGTCCTGCATGAAGACCGCCTTTATCAGATGGTGAATACCGGAGAGCTGTACTGCCTGGATGCCAACAACGGGAAAATTCTCTGGTCGAAGAAACTCGGTCCGGACCAGCTCCATGCCTCCCCCCTTTATGCCGATGGAAAACTGTATGTTCCCCTCAACAACGGAACCTTCCATATCCTTAAACCCGGAGACACTGAGGCGCAGGAGCTGTGCCAGGTGCAGCTGGAAGGCAATTGCCTGGGCGCTCCCGCGGTCTGGCAGGGCCGGATGTATGTTTTAACAACAGAAAAGCTTTATTGCTTCAGTTCAAAACAGCCATCAGAGACAAGTGCTGAGGCCATTCAATCAACCCCGCAAGCCGAGGCATTCCATCCACAGATTGGATCTCCCGCCCGGCTGCAAATCGTTCCTTCTGAAGTCCTGATGAAACCTGGCCAGAAAGTCCAATTCAAAGCATCGGTCCTGGATGAAAACGGTAATCCTGTCTCGAAAGCCCAGGGCCTGAAGTGGGCTCCATTCGTTCCGGCAACAGCCAAGGTCAAGGCATTCATGGATGCGCATTTTGATGAGGCCGGGGAGTTGATTGCCGAACCGGCAGCGAAGATGTCTGCGGGCGCATTCCAGGGGCAGGCAGGGGAACTGAAAGACCTTATTCGTGGAAGGATTCTGGAGAATCTGCCGATCCATGAAGATTTCGAGAAATTCAAAGTAGAAATTCCACATGAGATCGACACGGGAGTCCAGTTTGCCTACCCCCCTCTGCCGTGGATCGGCGCCCGTTTCAAATGGGAAGTGCGGGAACTGGAGGGGCAGAAGGTGCTGGCGAAGACATTGGATAACAACCTCTTCCAGAGGGCCATTACATTCATCGGCGATCCGGATTCAAAAGACTACACGGTGGAAGCGGATGTCATGACCGATGGAAACCGCCGCAACATGTCCATTGTGGGCGTGATCAACCAGCGGTACTTCATCACACTGGTTGGAAACTGGCAGCAGATCGAGGTCAGCTCCAATCATGATCGCATCAAAGTCGGAGTTCCTTTCAAAATCAAACCCAAGACCTGGTACCGCCTGAAATCCCGTGTGGATGTCGCTGAGGATGGTTCGGGCATTGTCCGGGCAAAGGCCTGGGAGCGCGGCCAGGCAGAGCCTGAAACATGGACCATCGAGGTTCCACATGCCCATGCGCATAAAAATGGTGCGCCAGGCTTGTATGGTTTCTCACTCCAGAGCCTGTTCCGTGTTTATATCGACAATGTGGATGTCACACCCAACCGGGGTTGAAGACATTCGATCGAGGGGAAACAATGAATGAACATTTATTTTCAAAGGGGATCGATGTCATGTCACCTTCCTGCCTGGCAAGAACCGGAACGCTGCTGATCCTTGCGATCGGCTGCGCCCTTCCCGCGGTTGCCGCCGATTGGCCATTATGGGGAGCCGATACCACACGCAATATGGCTTCACCCGCCACTCATGTCCCGGATTGGTTCGATCCCGGTGAGTTCATAAAAGGCAGTGAAGAGATCGATCTTTCGACCACAAAGAACATCAAGTGGGTTGCCAAACTGGGTTCCCAGGCCTTCGGGAATCCAACAGTGGCCGGCGGAAAAGTTTTCATTGGAACAAACAATGAATCCCCGCGGGATCCCAGGCACAAAGGGGACCGTGGGGTCATAATGTGCTTTGAGGAGGCCACGGGGAAATACCTCTGGCAGCTGGTGGTTCCGAAGCTGGGGGCAGGAAAGGTGAGTGACTGGGAGTTTCTTGGAATCTGCTCATCGCCAGCAGTGGATGGAGACCGCCTGTATCTGGTAACCAACCGCTGTGAAGCCATGTGCCTGGATGTGCAGGGGATGGCCAATGGCAATGATGGCCCGTTTCAGGATGAAGGAAAATACATGACCCCGCCTCCGGCCGCAGGGGCACCGCCACCGACTCCCATCGAAGCAGGACCAGCTGATGCCGATATCATCTGGCGCTTCGATATGCGTGAGGAGATGGGTGTGTTTCCCCATAACATAACCAGCAGCTCGATTCTGATTGTCGGGGATCGCCTTTATGTCACCACTTCAAATGGCCAGGACTGGTCGCATGTGAATATCCCGGCCCCATTCGCCCCGGCATTGATCTGCCTGGATAAAAACACCGGTGAGCTGCTCGGAGAGGAAAACTCGGGCATCAGCCAGCGGATGCTGCACTGCAACTGGTCATCCCCATGTTATGGAGAGGCCAACGGAAAGGGGATGGTATTCTTTGGAGCGGGCGATGGTTTCTGCTATGCCTTCGATCCTGTTCCGGCAGCTTCGGAGGATGGATTCAACTACCTCAAGGAGATCTGGCGATTCGACTGCAATCCCCCGGAGCATCGCACCAAAGAAGATGGGAAGCCATTCAAGTATCCGGATCCCAATGGCCCCAGTGAAGTCATTGCCACCCCTGTATTCCACAACAACAAGATCTATATCGCGGTCGGGCAGGATCCTGAACATGGAGATGGGGTCGGCCAGCTCAGCTGCATCGATGCCACTGGATCCGGAGACCTGTCGAAGACCGGGAAGGTCTGGGCCGATGGCACTATCCGCCGCACCATGTCGACTGCTTCCATCGCGGATGGCCTGCTGTACATCGCCGACTACGCCGGAAAGGTCCATTGCCTGGAAGCCGATACCGGCAAAGAAATCTGGGTCCATGATACTCAGAGCCATATCTGGGGCTCAACCCTCTATGTCGATGGAAAAATATACATCGGCAATGAGGATGGCGTGGTCACGATCCTCGCTGCGGGCAGAGAGAAAAAGGTTCTGAAAGAGATCGAAGTCGATTCGCCTGTCTATTCAACGCCGATTGTCGCCAATGGGATTCTGTATATCGCCAGCCAGACTCACCTGTATGCAATCCATAACTCCGGGAACTGAAATTCGATGAACCACCTTCCGCCCGCTAAAAAAAATTCCGGCCATGCCAGCCATTGGTATCTTCTGGTTCTGATTCCTGTGATGGTCATCCTGCATCAGGATTTCTGGCTGTGGACCCGCCCCGCGCTGGTGTTTGGTTTTCTTCCGGTCGGGCTAGCCTACCACATCGGTTATTCGATTCTGGCATCGGTGGTGATGTGGCTGCTGGTTAAGCTGGCCTGGCCAGCCCATCTGGAACAGTTTGAGGAAGACCATCCAGTTCCAGCAGAGGTCGATGCTGCCAGATGAATCCAGCGATTGTTGTATTCATTTACCTGGGAATTGTTCTCTATATTGGAATCTTTGCCTTCAGAAAGGGAACCTCGACAGGCGAAGATTTTTTCCTTGCGAGCCGATCGCTGAGCTCGACTGTTTTCCTGCTCTCGTTATTCGGGACCAATATGACCGCCTTCGCCATACTGGGGAGTTCCGGCCTGGCATACCAGCGCGGCATCGGCGTGTATGGATTGATGGCCTCGTCCTCGGGTTTTGTCATTCCCTTGACCATTTTTTTCATCGGAACCCGCCTGTGGGCCATCGGCAAACAATACGGCCACATGACCCAGGTCCAGTTTCTCCGGGATCGATGGGAATGTTCCGGCATCGGGACATTTATCTTCATTCTCACTGCCGCGATGCTGATCCCATACATCATTATCGGGGTGATGGGAGGAGGGGCGACACTGGAAGCGATCAGTCATGTGTTCGATGAACAGGGCCAGCCGGTCATGGAAGAAGTGATGATCAAAGGCGAAAAGGTTCTCCAGCAGAAGCATCTGGTAAGTTATGAAGCTGGTGGAGCCATCGTGGCGATTGTCGTGATGAGCTATGTCTTTTTCGGGGGGATGCGTGGAACTGCCTGGGTCAATGCCTTTCAGACCACCATGTTCCTCTGCTTTGGCTCGATCGCTTTTTTCCTGATCGGACGCGATATCGGCGGTTTTGATACCGTGATGGAACGTCTCGGGATGAATCCCAAAACCTCGGCTCTTCTCTCCCGCCAGAGGATTCCTCAGGCGGAATTCTTCAGTTACATGTTTATCCCCCTCTCCTCGATCATGTTCCCCCACATCGCCATCATGTGCATGGCGGCAAAGAAGGTTCAGGCATTCAAGAAAACAGTCATTTTTTACCCCCTGTGCATCATGGCGATCTGGGTCCCGAGTGTCTACCTCGGAGTGGTCGCGGCGGACCAGTTCCCAGGGTTGAAGCCCGGTGAGGCGGATGATGTCATTCTGCGCATGCTGACCTCCCATACCGATCTGTGGGTGGCAGGGATGCTGGGTGCGGCGATCATGGCCTGTGTGATGGCCTCCGACAGCCAGATCCTCGCCTTATGCACCATGTTCACCGAGGATATTTTTGCCTATTACGGCCACAAGGAACGCTTCGGGGAAAAGGCGCAGGTGTGGACCGGCCGGGTGTTTGTCATCCTGGTCACCCTTTTTGCCTACTGGGCGGCAGTCAAATTGAAAGACAAAGCGGGAATCTTTGAGCTGGCGATTCGATTCGCTTTTTCGGGGTTTGCATCACTGGCTCCGGTGATGCTCGCGGCCTTGTTCTGGAAAAGGAGCACCCGATGGGGCGCATTTGCGGCATCGCTGTGGGTGGCACTTTCAGTTCTCGGGCTATGGTACCTGTATGATGCCTCCAGCGGGATTGCACCGAAGCCTGGAGAACCGCCTGTTCCGATCATCAGCTCCCTTGGGAGCCTGTTTCTGAGAACCCCCGGGAATGTCACCATATTTGGTTCCCTGGCAGTCATGCCGATGTGTTTGATTTCCGGGGTGTTGATGTGGGCTGTTTCGCTGCTGACACATCCACCCAGCAAGGAAACACTGGAAAAGTATTTTCCAACCACCAGATCAGTTGGTTGAGAAACCCTGATTCCAAGGCGATGGAGTTGCCTGGAGAAATCCTTTGCATCAATAAAGCGAGGGCTGTCGATGCCGACTGTCGAACACACAGCAGAACTCCTGGATAGGCATGTCCAGGACATCATTCACTGGCATTTTTCACACGAAACCGGATGCCCATTCTGGCTGGATTGGAAGCAACAGTCCGGCTGGGATCCCCTCAAAGAAATCCGGTGTTTCGGAGATCTCCAGAAATTCCCCCATTTTCGTGATGAATTCCTGCGTGATGAACCACCCGGACGCTGGGTGCTGAAGGCCTTTGAGGGCCGTCCATATCGAATCTTCGAAACCGGCGGCACCACCGGGATGCCGAAGCAGCGCATCAGCTGGGAAGACCACCTGATCGATTATTCCGAGTTTTCCAAAACGCTGGATGAGCGCTGGTTCCCTTTCGGTGCGGACTGGCTGATGATGGGGCCAACCGGCCCTCGACGGCTGCGCCTGGCAATCGAGCACCTGGCCAATGTGCGGGGCGGAAATTGCTATTTTATTGACCTCGATCCACGCTGGGTGAAGAAACTTATCGATGAAAAGCAGTTCGAGCTCGCGAACCGTTATAAGGAACATGTTGTCGACCAGACTGTTACCATTCTTAAGAACCGTTCAATATCCTGCCTCTTTACCACCCCCAAGCTGCTTGAGGCACTGGGAGAAAAGATATCGGTGCCGGATGCCGGCATTACAGGCATCTTCAGCGGTGGGACATCGATGACCAGCCAGGTTGTGAGATTTCTGGTCGAAGAAGTTCTCGAAAATCGCGCGCAACTGGTTCCCACCTATGGCAATACACTGATGGGGCTGGCTGCCAGCAAACCGCTCAGTGCCGAGGATGGCTATGCTCTGACCTATTACGCCCCTCAGCCTCGAGCAGTCCTGCGTGTCGTTGATCCAAATAACACAGATAAAACCGTCGAATATGGCCAGTGGGGGCGCATTGAATTGACAACACTGACCCGGGAATTCTTCATGCCTCGTTTTCTGGAACGGGATGAGGCGATTCGACGTGAACCCTGGGGATCTTTTTCCTGGGATGGAGTCGGGGAGGTCCGCCCATTCGGGATGATGGAAAAGAAGATTGTCGAGGGCGTTTATTGAAGGAGGCTTCGGGAAAACATTCCGGGCTGAAGCCTATTGGTAATTCCCGAGCACCTTTGCCAGGGAAGTGATCCTTCGAAAATCCTCGAAGCCAACACTGGATGGAACACTGTGGTCCGAGGAAAAGATATAGCCGCCATTTTCCTTGACCACGGGAATCACTTTCCTCATTTCCTCTTCGATCGCCTCGGGATTTTCCCAGAGAACCGCATTAATGCCGCCATGAAGGACCAGGTCATTCCCATAGGCCTGCTTGATCTCGATGGGATTCATCCCTGCTTTGACTTCAATCGGATTCAGCGCATTCACACCAATGTCGATCAGATCAGGAATGAACGGGCGGATATCTCCACAGGAATGAAGATGGGCATAAATGCCATGCTGGTGGGCCCAGTCGACTGCCCGCTTGTGAATGGGTTTGAGGATCTCCCGATAGGTCCGGGTCGAAAAAAACTGGCTGTGCTTGAAACCCATATCATCGCACCAGGTAATTGCATCGAATGTATAGCCTGCCTGCCAGACCTGCTCGAGCAATGCCAGGTGAACATCCAGGCAGTGATTGAAAATATCGATGCACCACTCTGGATCGGTTACCAGTGAGACCAGGATCCTCTCTGTGCCTGCAATCCACGAATGTGTGACATCGAAGCCGAAAAAGAGGTAAGCCTGTATCCAGTGATTATTCTTTCGCCAGGTTGGGTAATTTTTTTTCAAACCTTCCCAGTCAATCCGGTCAGGCGAAGGAGTCATGCGCTGCCGTGCAACTTTCCAGGAGTCGGGGTCGCGGATGGTGAAATCAAGGAACTCGGGAGTGGAAGCCATGTGCTTCCAGTTTCTCAAGGTCACTCCCCAGTGAGTTTTGGTAATGACATATTCGGAAGTTTCTTCAACAACTGTCTCTTCAAAACGCGGGCTGTTGTCCACATGAATGGTGGAGACATGATCCAGGCCGAAGTACTCAACATAATCGGCCCCATCGGGGAGCCCTTCACGATGCCAGCGTTCGACAGTGGCCGGCCAGGGGTAATCGATGATCGGGATCCGGTCAGCATCCCGGTGCTCGTACATGCGCTGGAAACGTTCATGCGATGACAGTTCTTTCATATCTGATCCGCCTTTTCCAAATCGATGTCATTTCATGGTATTGGTCCGGCTGATTGCTGTAAACCAGTAAATGCATCATTGATTGATAAGATTTGACCGCGATGGAATCGCTTCACCTTGCGGGAGCGGGAGTCTCTTGATTCAATCACCCGTATATAAAACCAGGCAGGTGAAGAACCGGCCTTCCTGAATCCCTTTCGAGGAGCATCCGTTTCAGATGTCATCAGCCTCCATTCCCCACCTGCCCATCCTTCGCCGTGGAAGCCCCTATGAAAGCCTGGACCGCCTTGAGGTGGCCCATTGCCAGAGCGGGCTTCCCCTGGCATCGATCAGCCAGGCGAATGGAGGGCTGGTAAGACGGGATCTGGCTCGAATGAGTGAATCGTTCGAAATTCTCCAGGCGATTCCAACCGGGAAGCTTCTGGAGATCTGCCGCAAAGCCGGAGAACTGTTCATGAACGAGCGCCTTCCCCTTGGCTCCGGGGGAGAAACAGAAAGTCCGGCTGACTTCGTCGAGAGGCTCTCAGCAACCTCCGGGTTGCCTTACACCCTCTGCCGAAAAAATATGGCAAAGATTCACCAGGTCTTTACAGAGATGCCTTCCATTCTCCGTGGATTGACACGAGGCCTGGATCTCTCGATTCTCGATCGTGGAGTGGGTGCGCAGGATGGGGTTCCGATCAGCTATCATCCCGTCACACGATCTCTCGGGGTGGTCCTCCCCAGCAATTCACCCGGAGTCAATTCCATCTGGATGCCATCGATCCCTCTCAGGATTCCTGTGGTGTTGAAACCAGGGCGGGAAGAGCCTTGGACTCCCTGGAGGATTATTCAGGCATTCATCGCAGCCGGCTGTCCTCCCCAGGCTTTTACCTACTGCCCGACCGACCATGAAGGTTCCAATCTGATCCTGAACTCCTGCGGACGATCTCTGGTATTTGGAGACCAATCCACTATCGCCCAGTATTCGAATAATCCTGGCATCCAGGCCCATGGCCCGGGGTGGAGCAAGATATTGATCGGTGAAGACTGGATTGAACGCTGGCCGGAGTTCCTGGATATCCTGGCTGCTTCAGTCACCGATAATGGCGGACGATCCTGCATCAACACCTCGGCCATCCTGGTTCCTCGAAAAGGGCGGGAAATTGCGCAAGCCCTTGCGCAGAAACTTTCCGCCATGAAACCGCTCCCGCCTTCGGATGAAGGAGCGTGTTTGTCCGCCTTTGCCAATCCAAGGATGGCAGAGTTCATAGAATCATCCATAGAAGATGGACTTGCTGCGCCCGGAGCTGATGACATGACTGCCGGATATCGCCGAGGCCCACGGTATCTGAAAACTGATTATGGGCATTTCATCCTCCCGACCGTGATCTTCTGTGAGTCGATAGATCACCCCCTGGCCAATCGTGAATTTCTATGCCCCTACACCTCTGTGGTCGAGATCCCCCAGGCTCAGATGATCGAAAAAATGGGATATTCCCTGGTGGTCACCGCCCTCAGTGAAGATTCCGATTTCATCGGAAAGCTTGTGCTCAGCCCGATGGTGGAGCGCCTCAATATCGGCCCGATTCCAACAACGCATGTCTCCTGGGACCAGCCGCACGAGGGCAACCTGTTTGAATTTTTATACAAGCGGCGGGCTATTCAGAGCTCACGGCCCTTCTGAGAAGGCTGCCATCCCATGCCTTTAAATCCGCCTGTGTTCAATTTCCATCAGCCAGTCCGCCTGATCTTCGGAGAAGGCAGCTTCAGTCGCATCGGTGAGGTTGTGCGCAGTGTGCATGGCAGCCACGCTCTGATCATCACAGATCCAGGGATCCTCGAAGCTGGTTTTCCACAACTGGCCGGCCAGATTCTGTCGGATCAGGGCATGAGGGTGAGTTTTTTTTCCGAGGTCATCGAAAACCCGACCACTGAAACAGTTGCGGCCTGTGCAGCGGTTGCCAGATCGGAAAGGATCGACACCCTGATTGGATTGGGGGGTGGCAGCAGCATCGATACCGCCAAGGGATGTAATTTCATTCTGACCAATGGGGGACGGATTGAGGACTACTGCGGGTATGGAAAAGCCACTCATCCTTTCCTTCCCATGATCGCCATTCCAACAACCGCCGGAACCGGCAGTGAATGCCAGTCATACGCTCTGATTTCGGATGCCGCCACACACAGGAAAATGGCTTGCGGGGACCCCAGGGCCATCCCATCGGCAGCGATCCTCGATCCGTGCCTGACCGTAACCCAGCCACCCCTGGTAACCGCCTGCACCGGGATCGATGCCATCGCCCATGCGGTCGAATCTTTTGTGACACAGCGAAGAACTCCGCTCTCGAGCCTGTTTGCCAGAGAAGCATTTCATCTCATGGCAGAATCGTTTGGCCAGGTGCTGCATGAGCCGAATCACCTCGAGGCTCGGGGAAGGGTGTTATTGGGGGCCGCCTATGCTGGAATTGCCATCGAGAACAGCATGCTCGGTGCAGCCCATGCCGCTGCCAATCCACTGACAGCGCGCTATGGAATAACCCATGGGCAGGCAGTCGGTGTGATGCTTCCGGAAGTGGTCCGTTACAATGCCATGGAAGCCCATGCCGGGGAGTTGTACTTGCAGCTGATTGAAGAGAGCGGGATCAATGGAGGAAGCCTCCAGGACAAGGGCAATCCCGGTGAGTGCCTGGCAGCCTGGCTTGAAACAATCCTGGCCCAAGGAGGTTTGCCGGGAAATATGCGGGACCTTGGAGTTCAGGCAGATAATCTCCCCCAGCTGGCTCAAATGGCTGCAGAGCAATGGACAGGAACCTTCAATCCACGCCCGATGAATGCGGAGCTGTTCAGGCAGCTTTATGAACAGGTGATGGAGAAGTCTTGACTCGGAACCGGATTCTGGGTGAGACTTGGCACTGAAAAGTCAAGCAGTTGGGGAGTAGTTCAACTGGTGGAACGCCTGACTCTGGATCAGGAGGTTTGAGGTTCGAGTCCTCACTCCCCAGCCACCTCTAACCACCTCATATCACTTCACTTACAACCTTCCGAAAAAGAGCTTCCAAACACTCGATAGCCGCTGGTTTCCGGCCCATTTCAGCCCCATTTTGGGAAACTTTCAGGCACGATTTGGGAAACTTTCAGGCACGGAATTGAACGCCTGGAAGCCCCCTGAAATCCAACTTGGTTCGATATGCCGGGGGATGAATCTGGATGACCGGATTCCCCCCGGCTCACCCCTGCACCCGGCTTATGGCCTGGGAGAAACAGGGAAACTCAACCTTTCCGAAGTGTTCATCGATGGATCATTTTCAGGCGCCAAAAAGAGGGATCTTGTGATGAGAAAACCAAACGCGGATGAGGCCACAAAACCATGGCAATTGCAGACTGCCATGGTCTTCCTCTCACGGCTCATGTCACAAGTGCTTCGCCTCACAAAGTAACCATGGTTGAGGAAACTCTTCAAGCATCCTTTGTGCCGTTACAAACACCGCTGGAAAGTAAAACGAATCTCTGCCGGGCTTTACGCCAGGTCATCTGTTACGAATATTCCACAAGGAATTTCTTGGGAATGGTCCACATCGGACGTATTCTCATCCTCTTAAGACATTTATGAGATGGTTCTATCCCGGGCGATAAAAACAAATAAGCAATTGGAGTGACATGAGGTGCATAGGTATCGTAAAGTCATATAGATCTTCAGAGTACGACTCCTGATGAGTAGAGGGAAATGGATGAACCTTACCATTTACGCCTGTGGGCCAGCGGCAAATGAAAGCGAACTCAAAGCCATTAAACACCTGGAGAAAGGGCTGCAGTCCATCTCCGGGGATCTTGATTGGGTTCTGCTGACAAATTTGGCTTTCTCAGTAAATCACCAGATGCAATCCGA
>JAANMX010003727.1_pt1 | contig 13006 bp, 8 predicted proteins | sample 7279681 | NCBI WGS metagenome assembly JAANMX01 (sample SAMN14094542, study PRJNA606508) | bioreactor metagenome | isolation source: A lab-scale SPAN reactor treating ammonium-rich wastewater day 351 | place: Ireland: Galway | collected 2018-01-01
GACCGGAATCGGCCTGGCCGCCGGCGAATACCTGATCATCCAGGACGCGGACCTCGAATACGACCCGCGCGAGATCCTCGACCTGCTCCGCCACGCCGAGGAGCACGGCCGGGACGCCGTGTTTGGCTCCCGCCTGCTGAGCCACAAGCCCCAGGTGCCCTGGCTCCACGCCATCGGGCGCGACGTCCTGAACTGGTCCTTCTGTCTGCTCTACGGCGCCCGCCTCACCGACGTGGCGACCTGCTACAAGCTGATGCGCACCCGCGTCGCGCAGTCACTGCCGCTGCGCTCGGTCGGGTTCGATCTGGACTACGAGCTGCCCTGCCGTCTGGCCCGGGCCGGCGTCCGGATCGACGAGCTGCCCATCACCTACCGGCCGCGGAGCATCGAGGAGGGCAAGAAGCTGCGCTGGACCGACGGTCTCCACGCGCTGCTCGCCCTCCTCCGCTTCCGCTTCGGCCGCTGACGCTCAGGCCACTTCGCGCTCTTCGTCCGTGCCCAGGTTGGCCGAGACGAACCCGCCGTACGCCTCCATGCCGTGCTCGCCGATGTCCAGGCCCTCCAGCTCCTCCAGTTCGGTGACCCGCAGGCCGACGGTCTTGGACAGGACGGTGAACATCACCACCGCCGTCAGGACTGTCCAAGTGAAGCAGCTCAGGACGCCGACGAGTTGCACCCCGAGCTGGGTGAAGCCGCCGCCGTAGAACAGCCCCTTGACACCGCCGAACGACTCCTGGGCGAACAAGCCGACCGACAGGGTCCCCCAGGCGCCGCACACGCCGTGAACGGAGATGGCGCCGACCGGATCGTCGATCCGCCGGCCGAGGATGCTGACGTGCTCGAAGAAGACCACCGCCAGGACCACCAGCACGCCGGCCACCGCGCCGATGACGATGGCGCTGGACGGCGAGACGTTGGCGCACGGCGCGGTGATGGCCACCAGACCCGCCAACGCGCCGTTGAAGGTCATCGACGCGTCGGGCTTGCCGAACTTGGCCCAGGCGGTGATCATCGCCGTCAGCGCCCCGGCCGCGCCGGCCAGGTTGGTGGTCACGGCGATGATGGCGAAGGTGCCGCCGCCGATGGCACAGGTGCTGCCGGGGTTGAACCCGAACCAGCCCAGCCAGAGGATGAACACGCCCAGCGCCGCCAGCGGGATATTGTGTCCGGGCATCGCCCGCGGCTTGCCGTCGCGGCCGATCTTGCCGATCCGCGGACCCAGGATCAGCGCGCCGACCAGCGCGCACCAGCCGCCGATGCTGTGGACCATGGTCGAGCCGGCAAAGTCGATGAACGGCGTGGCGTCGGGGCCGCCACCGAAGTGCAGATTCTCCAACCACCCGCCGCCGTGGAACAGCCCGCCCCAGGCCCACCCGCCGAAGATCGGGTAGATCACCGCCGAGATGATCGCGCTGTAGAGCAGATAGGCGATGAACTTGGTGCGCTCGGCCATGGCGCCCGAGACGATGGTCGCCGCCGTGGCCGCGAAGACCACCTGGAACAGCCAGAACCCCAGGGTCGACGCGTCCGCGGAGTTGGGCATGAAGTCCGTCGTGCCGATCCACCCCTGGACCATGAACATCTTGCCGATGACCGAGGTGAATCGCGCCACGGGTCTGGTGCGCACCGCGGTGCCGGCGACCTATCCGCTGGGGCCGCCCAACTTCGCCCGGTTTCCCGGGGGTTCGGTCTGGATCGAAAACGTCCTCGAGGCGCTCGATGCGCCGGGGGAGTGGGTCTTCGACACCGCGGTGAGAAAGCTGTATCTCTGGCCGCGGGACGGCGAGCGGCCTGGGGACGACATCATCGCGCCCCGGCTGACCGAGCTGATCCGGGTCGAGGGGAAAATCGATTATGAGGGGCCGAGTGACATGCCCGTGCGCGGCCTGGTTTTCCGCGGCCTGACCTTCACGCACGGCGATCGCTGGCCGTGGGAGGCAGAAAAGACCGGTTGGGGGCTGCAGCACGATTGGGAGATGTTCGACCGCCCGACGGCCATGCTGCGCTTCCGCGGCGCAGAGTCCTGCCGTGTGGAGGATTGCCGCTTCGTGGCCAGCGGCTCCGCCGGCGTGAGATTGGACCTGCATTGCCAGAAGATCGCCATCGTCGGTTGCGACTTGGCCGAGCTCGGCGGCGTCGGCGTGCTGCTGGCCGGCTATGGGATGGGCACCAAGGACGTCAACCGGGACAACGTCGTCAGCGATTGCCGCGTGCATCACGTCGGTCGCCTCCTGTGGCACTCCGCCGGGATCTGGGCCTGGCAGAGCGGGCACAACCGCATCGAGCACAACCACGTCCACCACACCCCGTACACCGGGATCCTCGCCACCGGGCGGACGATACTAGACCGCAAGGGAAATGCCGAATGCAGCCGCACCGTCCGCTGGGCGGAAGTCGATCCGGTGCTCGGCAAAGAACCCCCGACCTGGCAGCGCCGCGAGCCACTCATGCACGCGCGGGGAAACCTCATCGCGCACAATGACCTCCACCATTGCATGGAGATCATGGGCGACGGAAACGCGATCTACGTCTCGGGCGCCGGGGGCGGGAACAGGGTCGTGAATAACTTCATCCACGACATCCCCTCCGGCAATATCAACGCGAGCATCCGCTGCGATGACGACCAGGACGGGACGATCATCGAGGACAATGTCATCACCCGCGTCTGCGGCGAGGGTTTCATCTGGAAAGGGAACAACACGATCCGCAACAACATCGTGTACGATATCCGCGCCACGACGCCCGACGGGGAGCCCACCGTCCACCAGCGCGGCTATCTGGTCATGCCGTCCACGCCCGTGGATGGCTCCATCGTCCAGCGAAACATCATCGTCTCGCGCACGGCGGGCCAGACCCTGCTCCACGAGCGCACGAAGCCGTCGCCCAAGAAGGCGCAGCTGCGGGAGCCCGCGGTGCTCCGGTCCTGCGCGGCCGATCACAACCTCTATTTCAACACCGCCGAGCCCGGGTGGGGACAACGCCACATCGACGCCCAGCGCGCCTTCGGCATCGAGCGGCACAGCGTCGAGGCCGACCCCCTTTTCCGCGATCCCGCCAAAGACGACTTCCGCCTCGCCCCCGATTCCCCCGCGCAGAAACTGGGATTCGAGCCGATCGATATTTCAGGCACCGGCCCCCGGGACCAGTGAGACTCAATCTGCAGGATATACGTGAAGGAGGATCCGGAATGAAAAGGACACCGTTGACGGCCTTGCTCAGAACGTTTGCTGTCGCCCTGCCGCTGGCATCGGTCACCGCCCCATGGGCCGAGGCCGCGCAGGAGCCCGCGAAACGGCCAAACGTGATCTTTATCCTAACGGATGATCAGGGCTGGGGGGATGCTCGTTTTGCGGGACACCCCTACGTGAGGACCCCGAGCCTGGATCGGCTCGCGGGACAGGGCACCTGGTTCAAGCAGTTCTACGTGGCGGCCACGGTGTGCTCGCCGAGCCGATGCGCGTTCATGACGGGGCACGTGCCCGCCCGGCATCGCATCCATGGCCATTTCTCCGATCACGCCTCCAACGAGGCACGCTCGATGCCAAACTGGCTGGACCCCGGCGCGGTGACCCTGCCGAAGCTGCTTCACGACGCCGGCTACGCGACCGCCCATTTTGGGAAATGGCATCTGGGCGGCGGGACGGGTGCTCCCCCGCCGGAGGCCTATGGATTTGACGTGTCGAAGACCGTCGGCTCCACCGGCGCCCCGTTGGGCGAGGATGCGAAGGATCCCTATTTCCGCGCGAAATCCACTGCGCTGATCGTGGATGAGGCAATCCAGTTCATCAGGGAGCACAAAGACGGTCCCTTCTACGTGAACGCCTGGACGCTGCTGCCGCATGCGCCGCTTAAGCCGACGCCGGAGCAGCTGAAGGAATATGACGCACTCGCGCCGAGGGCGGACGATCCGGCGTTCGGCCCTTGGATGCAGAAGTATCTGGCCGAGGCGAAGGACCTGGCGGGCCAGATGAGGGTGTTCTGCGCGTCGCTCACCGACCTCGATGCCCAGCTCGGCAGGCTCTTCGCGGCGCTGGATGAGATGGAGATCACCAAAGAGACGATCATTTTCTTCTCCAGCGACAACGGCCCCGAGGATTACCGCATTAGCAATGCCGCGAACGCGGGCGTGGGTAACGCGGGACCCTTGCGCGCCCGGAAGCGCAGCATGTATGAGGGAGGCATCCGCACTTTCGGACTGCTGCGTTGGCCGGGGCGCGTCCCCGCTGGCAGGGTGGACGAGACCAGCGTGACCGGCGGTGTGGATTTCCTCCCGACCATCTGCAGGCTCGCCGGTGTCGAGGTGCCCGGCGGCGTGCGGCCAGACGGCGAGGATGTCAGCGACATCTGGCTGGGCGCGGCGCGCCCTCGCGCCAGACCCCTGCACTGGGAGTGGCTATTCAACGTGCAGGGTGCCGACGACGGATATATGCCGCCGATGCTCGCGGTGCGCGACGGGCCGTGGAAACTCTTCGTTGGCCACGATGGGCGCGGCGCCCAGCTCTATAACGTGACCGAGGATCCGGGCGAGGAGCACGATGTCGTAAGCGCGCATCCGGACGTGGCTAAAAAGCTTCTTGAGGAGGCCATCGCCTGGCAGAGATCGCTGCCACCGAGCCAGGCGCGCGACCAGGCCGCCGCCAGCGGCAAGGCCGTGGACACGCCGCCCAGACGCCCGAAGGCCCGGAAGGCCCCCGCGGGCAAGGCGCCACCGGATCGCCGTGCGGCTTTCGAGGGGAAGGAGAGTCAAGGAGTGAAACCATGAAAGAAATTGCGACATCCCTTGCCGTCTTGCTGGCCGGCGCCTTTTGTGCCTTCGGTGGCACGGCGCAGGGGACCGGCAGGACCCACATCCTCCATATACACACCGACGACCACCGCCCGGACGGCCTGCGCGCCCTGGGCAACCCGTTGCTCCAGACACCGAATCTGGACACCCTCGTCGGACGCGGCATGACCTTCACCCATTGCTACACGATGGGTTCGATGATCGGCGCCGTCTGTACGCCGAGCCGCACGATGATGCTGACGGGCCGATCGTGGCAGCGCATCCCCGGGGCGCCGGCCGCCGCGCCAAACGCCTCGGATCCCGCGACGTTCCTGCCGCGGGTCATCGCGGCCGCCGGCTACCAGACCTGGCACATGGGCAAGAAGGGCAACGGCTTCCCGGCGGGCCTGCAGGAGTTTGAGACGAGCATCATCGACGATGCCCGGGGCGATACCCCCGAGGACGACCGCGCCCACTGCTGTCGCAGGTTGGCCGACCGCGCGATCGGGTTCCTGAAAGAGCGGGCCGCCGAAAAGGAGGCGCGGCCCTTCTATATGTACCTGGCCCCGCCGGTGCCGCATGACCCCCGTTCCGCCGAGCCGCAATTCCACAGGCTCTACGACCCCGCCAAGGTCCCGCTCTCGCCCGCCTTCATGCCAATGCATCCCTTCGATAATGGCGACATGGCCGTCCGCGACGAAAAGCTCGCCCCGTGGCCGCGAACGCCCGACGATACGAAACGGCAGAACGCCGAATACTACGCCTGCATCACTGGCCTCGACCACCACGTCGGGAGGATATTCGAACAACTCAGGGCCGACGGGCAGTGGGATAACACGATCGTCATCTTCAGCGGCGACAATGGCCTCTCTCTCGGCGAGCACGGCCTATTCGGCAAGCAGAATCTCTACGAGTTCGGCGGCATGCACGTCCCGCTGGTCTTCGCCGGACCCGGCATCGCGAAGGGCGAGAGCGATGCGCTCGTGTACCTCATGGACCTATTTCCGACGTTCGCGGAATTCGCGGGGGCGCGGATTCCCGAGGGCGTCGAGGGCAAGAGCCTCGCGCCCATCCTGGCGGGCAAGGCTAAAAAGGTCCGCGACATCCTGTACACGGGGTACCGCGATTGCCAGCGCGCGATCCGAGACGATCGATGGAAGCTCGTCCGCTACCCGATCGTGGACCGCACGCAGCTGTTCGACCTCGACGCCGACCCGCACGAGCTCAATAACCTCGCCGACAGTCCCGAGTGCGCCGCGAGGCTCGGCGAGTTGACCGCCCTGTTGCAGAAAGAAATGCACGACCACGCCGATGCCTTCCCGCTCGTCGTCGCCAACCCCAAGCCCGCCGAGTGGGACCCGCCGGCGCCCGGCGGCGAGACGGCCGCAAAGAAGGCGAAGCGAAAAGGAAAACGGTGACGCGCTCCTCACCGGGAGATGGAGGATAGTAAATCGGCAATCTGCCATCGTCCATCGGCAATGGGACAGTTCCCTCTCGACCCTGGGTAGCCCGCCTACTACCCTTTGGAACCAGCCTGATAAGGAGAGAGATATGAGCCAGAGAACCCATCGTACGAAATGGATCGCAGCCTGCGCGGCGTGGTTGTGTCTCTTGGGAGCGGGCGGGGTCGCGCGCGCGGAGGATGAGGCGCAGGGGGTTATCGCGAAGAGCGGATTTTCCGGGGGCGTGGTGGCGCATGTCCATGGCGCGGATGCTTCGCTGTTGCGCTCCTTGTGCGAGCGGCGCCCGAACATGCTGGGCCAGTTGCTCGTGGCGGAGGAGGATGGCGCCCGGCGGGCGCGCGAGGGGCTTGTCGCGGCGGGCCTGCACGGGAAGATCACCGTGGGGCAATGGCGGGGCGGGGTCCTGCCGTTCGTCGATAACTTCGTCAATCTCCTGATCGTGTCCGGTGCCGACGCGGTGCCGCGGGAGGAGATCCTGCGCGTCCTGGCGCCGGAGGGGACGGCCGTCGTCGGCGGGGAGAGGGTTGTCAAACCGCGCCCTGCCACGATGGACGATTGGACACACCAGCTCTACGACGCGACCGGCAATGCCGTCTCGAAGGACAAGGTGCTGCGGCCGCCGCTGCAGCATCTGCAGTGGATCGGTGGGCCGCGCTGGTCGCGCCACCACGACAAGATGTCCAGCGTCTCGGCCTGCGTGAGCGGCGATGGGAAGGTGTTCTATATCTTCGACGAGGGGAGCACGTTCACGCCATACCTGCCCTGCCACTGGAAGCTCATCGCGCGCGACGCGTTCAACGGGGTCATCCTGTGGAAGCAGTCGATCGATCGGTGGAGCGGCAACCTCTACGGGCTGAAGAGCGGCCCCTCGACCCTGCCGCGCCGGGTGGTCGTGGCGGGCAAGCGTGTCTGCGCGACGCTGGGGATCGATGCCCCCGTGTCGGTGTTGGACACGGCCACCGGGGAAGTCCTCAAAACCCTCGCCGGGACGGAGGGCACCGAGGAGATCATCCACGAAGACGGGATGCTCTATCTGGTGGCTGACACGAACGAGGACAAGGAGGAATTCGAGAACGGGCCGCGGATGAATTTTCCCGGAGGCAAATGGATCATCCGGAAGAAGCAGGTCCTCTGCTGCGATCTCGACGCGGGGAGGGTGCTCTGGTCGAAATCCTTCGACTGGGTCGCGCCTGCCACGCTGAGCGCCTCGAAGGGCAAGGTGTATCTCTTCGATGGAAAGCACGTGGTCGCGCTGGGCAGCGAGACCGGCGAGGTGCTGTGGAAATCCGCGGAACTGCCGGTGTGGCAACAGATGGCGACTTTCTACGCGCCGAGGCTGGTGGTGCAAGGCGGGGTGGTGATGTTTGTCGGCGGCGAGGACTACGTCCCGCACCGGGGCAGCGCCGGGGGCCAGGTGGCCGGGATGTCCACCGAGAACGGCAAGATCCTCTGGAAAGAGAAACACCTCTCGGGCGGCTACCAGTCGCCCGGCGACCTGCTGGTGATCGACGGCAAGATGTGGGCGGCGAATGTCACCTCCGGGAGGAAGGAGAGCCCCACGGGGACGGGGGAGATCGTGGCCCGGAATCCGGGCACCGGCCAGGAAGAGAAGAAGTATGACGATATCCCGGCGTACTGGTTCCACCATCGCTGCTACCCGGCCAAGGCCACGGAGGACTTCCTCATCATGAGCCGCACCGGCACGGAGTTCGTCGATCTCGAGACGGGCGAGTGGACGTTGCACCACTGGGTGCGGGGCGCGTGCCTGTACGGCATCATGCCGGCCAACGGGCTACTCTACGCGCCGCAGCACCCCTGCTCGTGCTATATCGGTGCGAAGATGTACGGGTTCACCGCGTTGGCGCCCGCGGGTGCGTCGCGGGCCGTCCTCCAGCCCGTGCCCGACGATCGGCGGCTGAGCGCCGCCCCCGGTGCGGGCGCGGCCTTCCCGAGACAGGAGGCGCGGGAGAAAGGCGAATGGCCCACCTACCGCGGAGACATCGCCCGCAGCGGGCTCGTCGCCGGCATCGGCGCGCCCGGTCGATTGAAGTGGTCGACCAAGCTAACCGGGGAGCCGACGCAGCCGGTGATCGCCGGACAGAAAGTTCTCGTGGCCGACAAGGACAACCCGGTCCTGTGCGCCTTCGACGCCGCCACCGGCGCGCCGGCCTGGCGGTTCATCCCCGGGGGGCGGATCGATTCCTCGCCCGCCATCTACAAGGGGCTGGTCTACTTCGGGGCCTCGGACGGTTTCGTCTATTGCCTCGATCTGGGCAGCGGCGCCTTGCGCTGGAAATATCAGGCCGCGCCGGCGGTGGCGCATCACATGTACATGGAGCGGATGGAGGCGACCCATCCGGTCCACGGCAACGTCCTGGTGATGAACGACCGGCTCTACACCGTGGCGGGCCGCTCGATGTTCAACGATGGCGGCATCCGCTTCCTGATCCTCGACGCGCTCACGGGGCGAAAGATCAAGGAGCACATCATGGACGACAAAGTGCCTGGCACGGGGGAGTCGCTGCAGATGCAGCACGAGATCCTCAACATGCCGATGGCCCTGTCCGACCTGCTGTCGTCGAATGGGAAGAAGATCTTCATGCGATATCAGCCCTTCGATCTGGAAGGGAATCGCCTCGACCTGATTTTCAGCGGCAAGCTGTACGGCTACGAGGCCGGGAGCTACGGGGAGCACGTCGCGATGACGCACGATCCGGTCGCCACGAAACAGAAGGGCGAGGACGCCCACCTCTTCAGCGGCACCGGATTCCTGGACGACAGCTGGTGGCATCGCACCTATTGGATCTACGGCAAATATCACGCCTCGGGCCACAGCGGCTACACGCAGGCGGGCGCCAAGGGCGCGCCGGCCGGCCGCATGATCACGTTCGACCAGGACCGGATCTACACCTGGGGCCGGCTCCAGCGCTTCTTCAAGTGGTCGGAGGAGTACGTCTTTCACCTCCACGCCAAGAATTACGAGTACGAGGACCAGTGGAGCGTCATGCTGCCGATCCTTGTGCGGGCGATGGTGGCGTCCGATGACCGCCTGTTCCTGCTCGGTCCCGAGGAGCTCATGCGGCAGGACGAGATCAAGCTGCGGATCACGGAGGAGGAGGTGCAGAAGATCATGGCGCAGCAGGAGAAGGCCCTCGACGGTAAATCCGGCTCGATCCTGCTGGCCGTCGACAAGCGATCCGGGAAGATCCTGTCCGGCCATCGCATGAAGGTCGCGCCCGTGCTGGACGGCATGGCCGGCGCCTACGGCAACCTGTTCGTCGCCTCGACCGACGGGACGGTCAGTTGCATCGGCGGTGAAGGCCAGGGGCTCGAGGCGGTGGCGGACGGGAAGATCGAGGAATGGAACAAGAATTCCGCGCCCCCGCCGCCGCCCCCGCCGGCGAAGGGCAAGGGCAAGAAGAAGGGCGCGCCCGCGAAGGCGGCCCCGGCATCGGGGCCGTCCAAGGACGCCGATTTCTCGAAGGTGGATGGGGCGCGCGTCTTCCAGTCGGGGCTGGGATATCGGGTCGCGGCGGAGGGGAAGGCGATCGGGACCGCGGTGAAGAAGCTCGATGCGCCCGCGGGCGGGAAGGTCACGCTGAAGTGCAAGCTGCAATACGCGAGCGAAGGGGGCCCGAACAACGGCTATCTCGCCTTCGGGGACGGCGACGACGAGGCGGGGCTGGTGAAATGCGGCCTGCGGATGAAGAAGAAGACCGCCGCGGTCATCCAGGGGCCGCTCGCGAAGGAAAAGGGCGCGACGTCGCCGTGCGCCACGGAGGCGGGAAAACCGTACGAGCTGGTGGTGACCGTGGATCTGGCGTCCGGGGACGTCAACCTCTCGGCCGGCGGCGCGACGGTGAGGGCGAAGCTGGAGCGGCCGATCGCCGCGATCACCCACATCGGCTACTGCGTCAGCGGGACGTCGGCGGATTTTGGCGCGATCGAGGTCGCGGCATCGCGATGAGCGGGCCTCGCGCGAGACAGGAGTCGGGGAGCCGGCGGATCTCGTCCGGCGGATTGGGCAGGATCCATGGATAGCCATCAGGATGCGGTTTCCGGGAAGCTGAACGCCGTCCTCGGGGCGGTGGGTCGGGTGATCGTCGGCCAGCGCGACCCGCTGGAGAAGATGCTCATCGCGATGCTGTGCAATGGCCACGTGCTGCTGGAGGGCGTTCCCGGCATCGCCAAGACGATGATGGTCAACACGCTGGCGCAGGCCCTGGGCGCGCGGTTCAGCCGCATCCAGTTCACGCCCGACCTGTTGCCGGGCGATCTCGTGGGCACGCAGATCTATCGGCACGAGACCGGCGCCTTCGAGACCCACCGGGGGCCGATCTTCGCCAACCTGGTGCTCGGCGATGAGATCAATCGATCGCCCGCCAAGGTGCAGAGCGCGCTGCTCGAGGCGATGCAGGAGCGGCAGGTGACGCTCGGCGGGCAGACGCACAAGCTGCCGGAGCCATTCATGGTGCTGGCCACGCAGAACCCGATCGAGCAAGAGGGCACCTATGCCCTGCCGGAGGCGCAGGTCGACCGGTTCATGTTCAAGCTCCTCATCGAGTATCCGAGCCCGGATGAGGAGCACGAGATACTCCGCCGCGCGGCCCGCACCAAGCCGGTCACGACCGTCGAATCCGCGGCCAGCCTCGACGACATCCTCGCGATGCGCGATGCGCTCGACGCCGTCCACCTCGACGAGAAGATCGAGAAATATATCCTGCGGCTGGTGGCCGCGACCCGAGACCCGGCCGGCTTCGGCCTCGATGGGCTGGTGCCGTTCATCCGGTTCGGGGCCTCGCCCCGTGCCAGCATCTATCTGGCGCTCGCGGCGCGCGGCCACGCGCTGGTGCGGCGGCGCGATTACGTGGTCCCGGACGATGTGAAGGCGATGCTGCACGACGTGGCGCGGCACCGGATCGCGATCACCTACCGGGCCGAGGCGGAGGGCTTGAATTCCGATGCGCTGCTCGATCGCATTGTCGAGCGCGTGCCGATCAACGACGCCGGGGCGCCCCATGCCGCTGCACGCCATTGACCAGCGCCTGCGCCAGCTCCAGCTGCGCACGCGATACCCGGTCGAACACCTCCTCACCGGTGAGTACCGGAGCGTCTTCAAGGGAAGGGGGATGGATTTCGACGAGATCTGCCCGTACCACCCCGGCGACGAGGTCCGGTCCATCGACTGGAACGTGACCGCCCGGACGGGCCGGCCCCACGTGAGGCGGTACATCGAGGAGCGCGAGCTGGCCGTCTGGCTGGTGGTCGATGCCTCGGCCTCCTGCCGGATCGCCGCGCCCGGCCGCACGAAGTGGGATGCGATGCACGAGCTGGCGGCGCTGATCACGCTTTCCGCGACCCGAAATCACGACCGGGTCGGGATGATCCTCTGGTCCGACCGGGTCGAGCAGATCCTCCAGCCCAGGAAAGGCCGGCAGCACGCCCTGCGCCTGCTGGCGGATCTCCTGGCCGCCGAGCCCCGCGGCCAAGGCAGCGATCCCGCGCATGCCCTCGATGCGCTCCTTCACATGGCGAGGCGACGCGCCCTCGTCCTGCTCGTGTCCGATTTCCTCTTTGGCGTGGATCGCGAGCAGCTCGGCGCGGTGGCCTTCCGTCACGACCTCGTGGGCATCGCCGTGAATCATCCCGCCGAGCGCCAGCCGCCGCCCTGTGGCCTGGCCGCCGTCCGTGACTCGGAGTCCGGCGGGACTCTGGTCGCCGATCTCGGGCCGGCGGGACGCGATGCCTGCCGGGACGCGTTTGGCGCCTGGCGCGCGCGGCTGCGGGAGGAGTTCGGGGCGGTCCGCGCCGATCTTCTCGAGCTCGATACCCGAAGCGATTGCGCGGAAGAATTGGCCCGATTCTTCCGCGGTCGCATGAGGAGGACCGCCGATGAGACCGGGGGTTGACCCTCGTCACGCGGCCATCCTTTCCGCCGCGCTGGTGCTCCTGCTCTTGCCCGCTCCTGCGGCGGTGGCGCGGGAGGCGGTTCGTATCGTTTGCGAACCCCGGACGTTTGAGGTCGTGGCGGGCCAGCCGGTGATTCAGGTCTATCCGAATCCGTATGGCCTCCCGTAGCACGAGCAACACCGATGCGAGCGTGAGGGCCGCGCGACCCGTCCAATGCGGTGTTCCCTGAGTGACCGCCCCATTGGCAAGCTTCCCAATCGGAAACGCCGCAGAGCGGAGTTCGGCACCGCCCGCGGGGGGGGCATTCGCCACTATGTCGTGGCGCCTGGCGCACCCTGTGATGTTGGAGGGTCGCGGTCGCGGCATTTCCAGACTCGAATTGTCAGGACTTAGGGTCGGGGCCGGATGGGACACTTGGCATAGGGAGCCCCAATGGGGCATGTCCTAATTCCTTCCGGAGATGGTCACCATCGATACCCTCCATACCAAGGCTGCTGCCGTTTATGTCGGCGTTCGCGTTGACTCGTTGCGTGATCTAGCAAACAAGGGGATCATCCCTTGCCGCTGGACTACGACGCCCGACGGCGCAAAGTGGCGAGCATTCGACCGCGCCGATCTTGATCAATACAAGGCGCGGCGCCTGGCTGTCCTTGAGAGCCAGCTCGCCGCCGTGAAGGGCTCCGCGGGCACTCGCGCGTCTTGACCCAGTGTGTCGGCGCAGATTCCTCTCCGTCATGGAAAGACCTCAAGGCTATCGTCCTCAAGCGGGACGGTGGCACCTGCGCCGCCTGCGGTTCCAACGCCGATAGCATCGTCCCGGTAGTGGCGCTCGCGGATGGCGGGACGTTCGACCAGATTTATCAGCCAG
>JAANMX010003728.1_pt1 | contig 13005 bp, 8 predicted proteins | sample 7279681 | NCBI WGS metagenome assembly JAANMX01 (sample SAMN14094542, study PRJNA606508) | bioreactor metagenome | isolation source: A lab-scale SPAN reactor treating ammonium-rich wastewater day 351 | place: Ireland: Galway | collected 2018-01-01
GCTCACCTCTGGGAAGCGGCTCCCATTCAGGCCCTGTCTGTATCGTTGCTATTACCTGTGGCGTCCCCGCCATTATCTCACCGGCTGTTACTACCCCGGTTATCCCAAGGACTGCAACTAAGCCGATCTTTACTGTTTTCGTAAACATACTGAGCCTCCTTAAGCAATGTAAAAATTCCAAAATTAACAATTAACTAACCATAAAAAATCCAGACTACTCTCTTCTTCTATATCTTCATGTAAATATCTTTCCAGAATCACCTCCTTTTATTTATAATAATTTACAAAAATAACTTTGCCGTTATTGTCATCCCAGACATAGCAAGTAATTACACTGAATTGCGCTACGCTTTTATTGCCAGCATACGTACTGGTAATGACAAATATTAAAGAAGCGGGAAAACCAATAGGTTAAAATGTATAAATTTTAAGAGTATCTACTTAAGAATTCCGCACTTACCTTAGTTATAAGAAATAGTAAGCAATGGAAATGCCAAGATATATCAACTCAAATAATATAAACGTAAATATCATTAAAAAAAGAACTTAGATATGTTTAAAATTTTCTTTACGAAAAATTGAAAATTTTACATTTGACGATGATAAGTCTGATAGGGGGTTATCGGATGAATTAATTTTGTATTAAACCTTGTAATTATTACACTTAGGACAATGCCTAAATATGGGCATTATTGCGCCCATTCGCTGGCAGATAAGCAGAGTTTTGTTATATTGTATTTTGCAAGCTTGTTTTGAAGTGTTGTGCGAGGTATACGCAATATCTCAGACATACGCACCTGGTTACCCTGTGTCTTTTGGTATGCCCAGATGAGAAGTTTTTTTTCTGCCTCACCGAGGGTTTCTTGTAAATCAATAGAATCAATCGTGGAAAGTTCGATAGGAAATATGCCAGAGGGTGCATTTCCCTCCACTACATTTATGGGAAGATTTTTCGGTATAATGGTACGAGAAGAACAAAATGCCACGGCATGTTCAATAACGTTTTCTAATTCCCGGATATTCCCAGGCCAATTATATAATAACAGTAAATTGAGCGCCTCTTGTGATATTGATTGAACATCAACACGTTGCCGTATGGCATATTTTTTCATAAAATAATTTACGAGGAGAGGTATATCGTCTTTTCTTTCCCTCAGTGGCGAAAGATGAATAGTAACTACATTAAGCCGGTAATACAGGTCTTCTCGAAACTGACCTTTCTGTACCAATTTCTTCAGTTCCTTTTTTGTTGCACAGATGACACGGACGTCGACAGGGATAGTCTCTTCTCCTCCAACACGCTCAAACTCCCGTTCCTGGAGTACCCTGAGTAGTTTGACCTGCATTTCTAAGGGAATATCATCCACATCATCGAGAAATATAGTGCCTCCATCAGCTAATTCAAAACGTCCACGCCTTGTTTTTATTGCCCCTGTAAAAGAGCCTTTCTCATGTCCAAAGAGTTCACTCTCCAGAATTTCTCTATTTAAGGCAGCGCAACTCAGTTTTACAAAAGGCATATCGCATCGATTACTATTGTAATGGACTGCGCCGGCTATTAGTTCTTTTCCGGTACCACTTTCGCCCTGGATAAGTATCGTAGTATCACGATTAGATACGGTACTGATAATCTCAAACACCTGTTTCATAGCCTCGCTTTTTCCTATAATATTGTCGTACCCATACTGGCTAAGAACTTGTTGCTTCAACAGGGTATTTTCTGCAATCATATTTTTGTGCCTAAGCGCCTTCTGGAGTTTGATAATTAATTCTTCCAGGGAAAATGGCTTGGTGACATAATCGTATGCCCCTTCTTTCATAGCTATAACAGCATTTTCAATGGAACCATAAGCAGTCATAAGGATGACAACAATATCCGGATATGCTTTTTTTACTTCTCTCAGGAAATCTATACCATCCATCTTAGGTAAGCGTAAATCGGTTATTACTGCATCGAAGCTTGTGGATTGCAATATTTTAAGACCTTCAATAGCATTTGGTAGAGAAGTAACCTTATATCCCTCTTTCACCAACTTATCTTCAAGGGAAATACGTATAAGTTTTTCATCATCAACTACGAGCACTCTACTCTTCATAATAGATGTACCACTATTCTTCTTTAAAGCAAGGGAGGCATAGTATAAACGTGGTTCCTTTATCTACCTTACTTTCAACATGGATTTCTCCACAATGATCTTCTATAATTCTTTTTGAAACAGCTAATCCCATGCCCAGCCCCTTTTCACCCTCTTTATTCTTTGTAGTAAAAAACGGTTCGAATATCTTATTCGTAATCTCATCCTGGATACCACATCCAGTATCAATAATGTAAACCGTAACACATGCTGTATGTTTTTTGCAAATATCGGTCTTTATCGTAAGTGTTCCTCCGTTTGGCATACTCTCAATAGCGTTAACCATGATATTAATAAATACCTGAGAGATATGGTCAGCGTCTACATAAGAAAAAGGAAGAGATTCATTCAATTCTCTCTGAATAAAGATATGATCAGGCTCAATTCTATGCTCTATAAACTCAATAGAACTCTTCATGATTGTATTAATGTTATTTTTGGATACACAAAGAGTATACGGCCTGGAAAAAGTTAAAAGCCGCTTTACTATTATCTCAACTCGTTTCAGTCCTTCCAGCATGAGAGCGGAATATTTTTTTGTCTGGAAGATATTTTCAGGCTCATTTCCCAGCATACTGGCAAAATTTTGTAAACCTCCCAATGGATTATTGATCTCATGAGCTACATCAGCCGCAAGCTCACCTACAGCCGCAAGGCGCTCTGCGCGTAATAATTGCGCCGTCCGGTCTTCCACCTTTTGCTCAAGATTTGAATATGATTCCTTTAACTTCACTGCCATTTGATTAAATTCCCGGGCAAGAAGACCAACTTCATTCTGGGAGATAATTGATATGCGATGATTAAGATTTCCGGCAGCAATAGCTTTTGCCCCTTCTGCTAATTGCAGTATAGGCTTTGTGATTCGGTTGGTAAGTGAGATACCAATAGCAACAACTACTGTAATACAAATCACCATCAGAGCAATAACACGGGTCTTTAGTTTTTCAACCGGAGCAAATGCCTCTGTTATATCCTGTTTTGCCACGAGTCCCCATTTGAGAATGGGAATATGCCGATAGGCAGAAAGCACTTTGGTATTCCTATAATCCATAGATTCCTTTATCCCCTCTTTACCATCAGAACTTAATACCGATGGGATATCTGAAGTAGAATGGATAGCGCTCGTGAATTTCAGGGCTGCTCCTTGCTTATGACGAAGATCATTTAAATAAACGATGTCTTCCCCGCTCCTCCTTACCAGGAGCGTTTCTCCCGTATCTCCCATTCCAGGCCAGTTACGAATCAGTGGTTCAATACTATTTTTGACGTTAACATCAAGCAATATGATACCAATGATAATATCACTGCTCTCAAGGGTAACAGTATCCGTCATACATACAGGGCAAAAATACGTCATATAATTTTGTCCGGTAAGCTCAGAGGTGTAAATATCCTTTACTGCTACATCTTTTTTTTGAAGGATATCAATATAGTCGTCGAATGAATGCAGAGTTTTGCCAATGATATTGGGATATGTTGAGATGACAACCTCTCCATTAGCACCATCGATAATAGAAATAATATTATAATGTTTGTAAAATTGTTTCAGGATATGAAGATTATCTAAAATTCTTATGTAATTTATCCGGCCTGCCTCTGAACTTATCAGTTGTTCAACACTTTCAAATCTTCGCCTTTGTTGTAAAAGACTGGTTGCCGCAGCAGCAAGCACTTTATTGCGGGCAATTATCGAAGTATCTGTCAATCGCTCTTCTAGCCAACTGCTCAACTCATTCTTTTTTAAATCAGCAATAGAGGTAAGCTGTTCAACGACTCTTTGTTCTATAGCACTCTTGCCACTGTAATATTCCATAATACAAACCACCAACAATGGCACAGTAGTCAGGAAACAAATGCAGCAAATAAGCTGTACTTTAATACTCTTGAAGATATTTTTATAATAGTTCATAGCATGACTATCCATACGTGCTATTATGAATAATTCTTATAAAAAATATATTTTTAGGAGATATAACCTGTTTTTAATAATAACAAAATCACTCATTATCTTTCAAGTTTCACTCATATGATCTTATAGAGAATCCTTATCCCCTGGAGAAGCAAGTAGTTCATCCTTATTTATAATCTTCATAAAGATAGAGGAAAAGAAGGAGATATTTAAAGGAAGTTCCGGAAAGAAATAGAATTGATATACAGAAAAGGAAAAGGGGCCACTGTCATTTTTTGTGACCCCATTTCTTATCGTTTTACTGATTGTTTAATCTCTTATACTTCTTTGAAAGACTTGAAGAATCTATGTATCTGCAGTCTTAGCATAATAAAGTCATTAGGCTTATTTTTCTAATACAAACGCCACAGGAATAAGGCAATCTGCCGTAACGCGTATATCGGTATCTGGCGATGTATATACGACAACAGAAGATGTGCCGCTCAATGTTACCGGATGTGTATGGACATCCCAGAGCTGAGGTAATGGCAAACCTGTACTCCCATCCCAATCACTGGTAACAAGAGGCGGACCGGCTATCTGTGTACCGTTAAAGGTCGTTTTTTCATTGGATAAATTAAATTCATTTTCATGTGGTTTGAGATAACCCCCTCGTTGCCCATCAGCCCCACACATGGTAAAAAGTCCACTACCGGATAAGGCTGGATGGGTGAAAGTAAATGTCCCGGTATGATCAAACTTCGAATCATTAAGCGCATCATAGATACGTACCTGTTTGCCAGTGGTAGACTCATCACTATATACGGCAATAAGCGTTGCGCCTTTAAGCATTCTTGCGCCAATAACATCTGCAGATATTAAATCTCGGCCTTTCGTTGTTGTTGTTCCATTAAAGTTAATAACAACCTTATAGTCTATATTGGGATTATTTGCCGGTATGAATGGAGTTACATTTGCCCTATAGGTGTGATTTCCAATGAACTGCCAGCATGTGTCACTATTATCAGCTCTTTTGGTGCCATTTACACGATTACCATTAAATACTACTACGGATCCAAGGCCTGTTGCGTTAGTATCCGAAAAATTCCAGTAAAGAAAAGCCCTCACGATAGTGCTACCATTTGGAACTCCTCTTAAAGAAATCCAGCCTGAGGTTTTATCTGCCAACGCTATTCCATTTGCAACATGACTGGCATTAGAAATGGTAACACTTGGAGCAATTGTTTTTTCATTAGGAAGTTTTGGCTCAAGGGCTAAAGATAGTACTCCTGTATCTGTCGCGCCATTAGCGGCAAAAATTACTTTGTTTTGTGAAATCAGCATAATACCTATCAAGGCAAAAGCAGATAAGATTAATTTCTTCCTCACTATTTCCCCTCCTTTAGAGACTTAAGCACTTAGATTAAAGTAAATTTATTTTTCTAATACAAATACTACAGGAACAAGGCAGTCAAGATTTGCAGCATTGGGATCTTTTGCTGTATAGACAACAATAGAAGATGTTCCACTAAATGTTACTACATGTGTATGAACATCCCAAAGCTGAGGTAATGGCAAACCTGTACTCCCGTCCCAGTCGCCACCGGCAACAGAAGTACCAGCTACCTGTGTGCCGTTAAAGGTCGTTTTTTCATTGGATGTATTAGCATGAGTATCATGCCCGGAACCACGCTGTCCATCGGCGCCGCACATGGTGAAAAGCCCACTGCCGGATAAGGCTGGATGTGTCAGGGTAAATGTCGCACTCCCTGAAAATTCTGAACCGTTTAGCGCATCATAGATACGTACCTGTTTGCCGGAGGTAGACGCATTGCTATACACAACAATAAGTGTCGCCCCTTCAAGCCTTTTTGTCTGGGATTCCGTTGGAGCCCATGGGTTTTGACCTGTGGTTGATATTATTCCATTAAAATTAATAACAACTTCATAATCCTGATTTGGATTGTTTGCCGGTATGAATGGAGTTACATTTGCCCTATAGGTATGATTTCCCGTCAACCCCCAACATGGGTCAGCGCTATCAGCTCTTTTGATGCCATTTACTCGATTACCGTTAAATACTACTACGGATCCAAGGCCTGTTGCGTTAGTATCCGAAAAATTCCAGTAAAGAAAAGCCTTCACAACAGTACTACCATCTGGAACACCTCTCAAAGGAATCCAACCTGAGGTTTTGTTTCTTAACGCTATCCCGTTTGCCACATGACTTGCGTTAGAAATAACATTAATTGGATCCACGGTTTTTTCTACGGTAGTCTTTGTATCAGTTACACCATTAGCAGCAAAAATTACCTTGCTTTGTAAAACCAAGATAAAACCTACGAGAGCAAAAGCAGATAAGATTAATTTTTTTTTCACTATTTCCCCTCCTTTAACAAGCCTAAGCGCTTAATTAAAATAAATGTATTTTATTCATGCGTAACAAATGAATTATTGTGCCATACTATCTCCCTTCTTATTTAAAATTATTTTTTGATATGTAAGTATCAAAGTTATGGAGAATTGTATTGATTTCTAAGATGCTATGGAAATTTAATTTTTAGTCTTTGGCTTTCCCAAAGTTTTGATTATTGCATTTTCCAAAGAAAAGGTATTATCAGGTTTACAATTTGACGTGCTTTTCCATAAGAAGCTTCAAGTGATGCAAATGCTGCTTTTCAAAATTTACCTTTTGGAAGAGATAGGAAGATTATAATTATAAATCAAACTTTAATATCGTGAGCTGCTTACTTTCAATATCCGTTCTTGGCAATTTTGAAACTGTCTTGTATAAGGGCTGATTTATACATAAAAGCAAAAACATTGTCAATAAAAAATTAAAAAGGAAATCAGCGCTTTCAGAATTTATACAGCTCACGTATTTGCAGCTTGATGTTGGCTATAGAGTATAGTAGAATTATGTAATTTAAACTTTAACCTCGCCATTTTCTCAATTCTGAAAACTACACTATGGTAAAAGGGGTAAATCTTTTTAGCGGTATTGGCAGAAAATTACTCTGCTGGTTTTTGCTATTATCTATTTTACCTATTATCATGGTTGCCATTCTTACCTATCGGTATGCGCGGGAAACCATTAAAAGCGAGCTCCTTAACGAAGAGGCATTCCTTGCAGAGGGAATCAAAAATCATATCCTAACGATACTCAATGCAGGTGAATACTCATCACAGTTTTTTGCATCCGATGAGTTTATCCGAAAGCATTTAGAGATATTAAATCATGCGCCAGATAACAAGCATGTCGTCAAAAGATTTAACGATTACATGGTATATAAAACAAGTCTCAATAAAGATTTTCACGAGACTTTTGTTTTAAACTGGGCAGGAATTATTGTAGCATCGAGCAATAAAAATAGTATCGGTAAAATCGAATCTGGCACAGATTATTTTACCTATGGTAAGAAAGGACCCTATGTAAAAGATGTCTACACGGACGAGAATACAGGAGAATATTCAATAGCCTTTGCAGCCCCAATTTTAAAAAAAAGAAACCGGAAGTTTCTTGGTGTACTCGTCATAAGATTTAATGCAAACAAATTAAATGAAATCACAACAGGGAAAAGGCTTGATAGGAAAGAAGACACGGGTATGTTCCTGAGAAGAGGCAAGACAAGTGAAGCATATCTTGTAAATAAAAACCATCTGTTGATTACCAATTCGAGATTCAAGGAAAATGCAATTTTATCCCAGCCGGTTACTACAGTTCCTGTAACTGCCGCACATAACTTTGGAAAAGAGATCGTGGGTGTATATAGAAATTATATGGGAAAACAGGTGCTTGGGGCTGCACGGTATTTAAAAAAAATGCAGTGGGTTTTATTGGTTGAAACAGACGAATCAGAGGCATATTTCCCAATCTCCAGATTCAAGTATCGGGCTATTACTGTTGTAGGCATATGCATTATTGGTGTAGTATTTATTTCATTGTTTATTTCGAGAGGAATTATCAATCCTATTATCCTTCTCGTTAAAGGGATGAAAAGAATAGCAGAAGGTGACTTAAATTTCCGGGTAGAAACACAAGTAAAAGATGAATTGGGGGAGCTTACAGACTCATTTAACCACATGGCCGATGATATTCAGGATGCCCGTGAAAAATTACTCAAGCTAAAGGCTGATCTTGAGGAAAGAAAGGAATATTTAGAAAATATCTTAAAATATGCAAATGAATTAATATTTACCTTAAACATTCAGGGAAATTTCACCTTTATCAACCCAAAGATTAAAGAATGGGGCTATGATGAAGAAGAGCTAATCGGCCAACCGCTGATTTCCATCCTCTTTGATAAACGGCAGGAAAATGTAGATCAGCTTATTTACCATGGTTTTAGGAAAATATTTGAGGTTGAGATATTAGACAAACAAAAGAACATTCGAAATGTATTACTCAGTACATCCATCGTAAAAAATAATGAAGGTCAATTAATCAGTATACTAGGGGTTGCCAATGATGTAACAGAATTAAGAAGGTTAGAGCAAAAGCTCGTACAATCTGACAGACTCGCTTCTATAGGTCAACTAGTAGCCGGAATTGCCCATGAGATCAATAATCCAATTGGAGTAATCTATCTTTACAGTACAGAAAGCCTGAAGCTTTTTGAAAGGGTTACGAATGCCTTTCAACACGTTAGCACTCTTCCCATTTCAGAAGATACAAGACGACTCAACGGACTTGTTGCTTACCTGGACAAAAAAACATCTGGTACGTTGGAAAAGGATACGTTAAAAAAAGAACTTATGTACATTATCGATGATTTAAATAAAAACTGCAACGAGTTAACTGAAACATATAATGCTATTAGCAAAACAAGATCTTTCCTGTATGAATACCTGGAGGGATCGGTAAAGGAATCTATACGATGCAAAGATTTAATCAGTGGCCTGCTGGACTTTTCAAGACAAAAGAAACCTGAAATGCGATTATCCAATGTAAATACCCTTATAGATAATGTCCTGAATATTGTAGAGAAACAGTATCGGAAAGAAAAGATCGAAGTAATCCGTATCTTAGATCCTCATATCCCCGATATTATGATGGATGCCCGTCAAATGGAGCAGGTTATCATTAACATCACGAATAATGCGGTCTTTGCCATGAGAGAATCCGGAGGAAATATTGAACATGCCGGAGTACATAGAAAGGGTATGCTGACGGTAGGGTCGTGTTTCCATCCGGAGAAGGAATCTGTGGAAATTTTTATAAAAGACACAGGGGTGGGTATTAATAAACACGAATTGAAGAAAATATTCGATCCCTTTTTTACCACGAGAAAAGACGGAAAAGGGACAGGACTGGGTTTAAGTATCAGTTATGGTATTGTAAAAATGCACGATGGCAGCATTGAGGTAGATAGCGAATTCGGAAAAGGAACGATGTTTAAAATATTTTTACCCCTGAAATCAAAAAAAGAACACGATATACGTGTCGTTAAGTTATAAACCTTTTTAGGTAGTTTTCCGTGAAGGTGAATAGCACAAAAATACTGGTTGTTGATGATGAAATTGGATATAGGAAAGTACTGCAGAATGCATTAACAGAACGTGGCTTCCTTGTTAAAACGGCAGAATCCGGCGAAGATGCGCTTGATGAGCTCAAAAAACAGGAATTCTCCATTGTTATCATAGATATGAAACTCCCTGGAAGCATTGATGGACTAGAATTACTTCAACGGGTTAAAGGAATGTATAATTCCTCTGTATTAATCATGACTGCCTACGGCGGAATAGAAACCGCTGTAGAGGCAATGAGACGGGGGGCATTTAACTACATTACGAAACCCTTTAATCTCGATGAAATTATCCTCAACATTGACCGCCTGGTTGCACAACAAAAGATTATTGAAGAAAACAAGTACCTCCACTCGGAATTAGAAAAGGTCTATGGGTTAAAAAAGATTGTAGGCAGTTCAAGGGAAATACACAAGGTACTGGACATGATCTCTCGCGTAGCTTTTAGCACTGCTACTGTATTGATCACGGGTGAAAGTGGCACAGGAAAGGAACTTGTTGCCAGGGCAATTCATTTTACGGGAAACAGGAAAGATGAAAAATTCGTAGTGATCAATTGCGCTACCCTATCAGAAAATCTCCTGGAGAGTGAATTATTCGGTCATATAAAAGGCGCATTCACCGGTGCTATTAAAGACAAAAAAGGTCTCTTTGAAGAGGCAGATGGCGGTACCTTGTTTATGGACGAAATCGGTGACATTCCAAAATCGGTTCAGGCGAAGATACTGCGTGTCTTACAAGAAGGAGAATTCATTACTCTTGGGGATACTGTTACAAAAAAAGTTGATGTGCGGATTATTGCGGCAACAAATCAAGATCTGTTAAAGGGCGTACAGGAAAAAGAATTCCGGGAGGATTTGTATTATCGCTTAAACGTAATTAATATCAAAATGCCGCCATTACGAGAGAGAAAAGAGGATATCCCGCTTCTGGTAAAACATTTTATCGAGAAATACAATAAAAAAGAAAACAAACAGATCAAAGGAATTTCCCCTGAAGTAGAGAAAGAGTTTTACCATTACAACTGGCCTGGTAATGTCCGTGAACTCGAAAATATCATAGAAAGAGCAATCACTTTGACACATGAAGATATTATATCGGTACAGGTAATCTTGCCCTTGGTAAAAAAAGAAGAAAAGGATGAGATTACGGGAGATGCACTATTTGCCCGGCCTTACAAAGAGGCGAGGAGAAAGGCAATCGATTCTTTTAACATAAAATACATAACAAATATCCTTAGTAAAACCAATGGAAATGTAACCTATGCAGCAAAGGAGAGCGGAATAGAGCGTCAATATCTGCAACGTATGCTGAAAAGATACGACATTAAATCGAGGAATATTATCATGGAAGAAGATTAGGTCAATATCAGTATACCCTCCAGACGTCTATAACAGTATTCTCTGAAGAAAAAGCCACAATACAGTCTTCATTTTCATCAACACTTGCAGCTTAGTTGAAAGTTACCTGCGTGTTGTAAATCCTGTTTATCCTGTCAAAATCTTACCATAAAATAGATGGAAATCAGATCATCATAGAGGTAGTATAGAGCGCTAAAAATATATATTCATACGCTAAAAGAATAAAACCCTTCCCCCAAAAAGCGGGGACTAAGGGGCATGTAGATAAACCGAAATAAACTCAGAAGATGAAAGGAAATTTCCACGTAAAATGAGAAGGCTATTTGCAAAAAAAACATTGCACGATCTTTCCAGAGAATCTGATCATCACCACTTCAAACGGGTATTAGGTCCTGTCTCATTAACAGCCTTAGGTGTTGGCGCTGTCATTGGCGCTGGTATATTCGTCTTGACTGGTTTAGCAGCAAAGGAATTTGCGGGGCCCAGCTTGATTCTCTCATTCGTTCTTTCAGGCTTTGCCTGTATCTTTGTAGCCCTCTGTTATGCCGAATTCGCATCAATGGTTCCCCTGGCAGGCAGCGCTTATACCTATGCCTATGCAGGATTGGGTGAATTTTTTGCCTGGATTATAGGATGGGATCTCATCCTTGAATATTCCCTTGCATCGAGCCTTGTAGCTGTCGGGTGGTCGCATTATTTTTTAAAATTACTAGGACTTTTTGGAATACATATTCCCCCATGGCTTACCAGTGATTACTGGACATTATCTCATCAGGCGAAAGAATTATTTGCTCAAAACGTGCCTTATTTCAATGGAATACCTATTGTATTCAATCTTCCTGCCGCACTTATCATTGTCGTCATTACTGCCCTGCTCGTTCTTGGTATAAGAGAAAGCGCCCGGTTTAATAATATCATTGTTACCGTAAAATTGTTGGTAATATTATTAGTAATTTTTGCCGGGTGGTTTTATGTAAAAGGCGATAATTGGGGAAATAGTTGGGATACTTTTGCGCCTTACGGTATGGCCGGCATTGGTACAGGCGCCGCCTACGTGTTTTTTGCTTATATCGGTTTCGATGCCGTTTCAACAACTTCCCAGGAGGCTAAAAATCCGCAGAGAGATGTACCCATTGGTATCATTGCCTCTTTGGTACTCTGTACCGTTTTATATATTGCCGTCACCGCAGTTCTCACGGGTATGGTTTATTATAAAGATATAAATATCGATGCGCCTCTTGCAGATGCCTTTATGCGTTTTGGATTGGTGAAAATATCCTTTTTCATTTCGGTTGGAGCCGTGGCAGGACTTACCAGCGTGCTTCTGGTCTTACTCATGAGTCAGGCACGTATATTCTGGGCCATAGCCAGGGATGGTCTCCTTTCTGAACGAATCTTCGCTGCCATCCATCCTCGTTTCGGGACGCCGTATATATCTACCATCATTGTTGGCGCCTGTGTTGCTCTTACCGCCAGTTGCTTTCCTATAGAAGAGATCGCAAAACTGGTGAACATTGGAACACTTCTGGCATTCTGTCTCGTTTGTGCCGCCGTTATCATTCTGCGTATTAAGGACCCACATCATCCAAGAGCATTTAAATGCCCATTTGTACCCATAACACCTATCTTAGGAATTATCTCCTGCGGCTATATGATGATCCGCCTTGAATTCTCTACCTGGCTTAGATTGATTGTCTGGCTGGCTATAGGCTCGATCATTTATTTTGCTTATAGCAGGCATCATAGCAAACTTGCAAAGAAACATACTATAAAAATAAAATAATAAAGATTTGCAAATAGTTAGATCGTATATATCATTAATCTCTATAATAAGGAGAAAATACAAAGAATGAGCGGTAAGGTGATTGAGATTTTTGAGGATAAGATTCTTAAAAAGTCAGTGTTAGTTAACTTTCCTGTTTATTTTATTCAAGATTGCTAAATCAGAAAACATAAGGGCAAATGATAGTATTTTCACATAAGTTGCGCATAAACTAGACAAAAATCGTGCTAACCAGCCATAGATAAGGGAAAGATGCCAGTCATGGCTGAGAGAGCCTGAAAAATCTTGTTCTTAACGATTCTATTGCCGTGA
>JAANMX010003730.1_pt1 | contig 13003 bp, 6 predicted proteins | sample 7279681 | NCBI WGS metagenome assembly JAANMX01 (sample SAMN14094542, study PRJNA606508) | bioreactor metagenome | isolation source: A lab-scale SPAN reactor treating ammonium-rich wastewater day 351 | place: Ireland: Galway | collected 2018-01-01
ACCGAACGCCGGAGGCGTTCGGTGGGGGCTTCCACTGTGAAGGCGCTCCGCGCCAGTAAACTAAAGCGATGACTGTTTCGCCTTAACCCCGCAGTATTGTGCATCCAGCACGTGCCACTCAATCCGCTGTGGCTTCCGCGTACTTGCGCGCCGCGGAGCGGATCACCGGCGAGTTGTCGCGGTCTTTCATCTTCACGAACCAGCCGTGCAGGTCTTTGCGTTCGCGCTCATTGGCGGGCTGGATGCTGCCCACCCGGTTCAGCGCCGCCAGCCGCACCGTGGGCGACAGGTCCTCCTCGGCCACGCGCTGCAGGCGCGCGACGTCGCTCAGGGGCACCGCGGCCGCGGCCACCGCGCGCAACGCTGAGTCCTTGTTGGGGTCAAGGTATTCCTCCAGCAGGACCGACTTGTCGGACGCCCGTGAAAGCAGCGCGCCCAAGGCCTGCGACTTCACGCCCAGGTTGGTGCCTTGCTCAAGTACCTTGCGCAACTCGGCGTCGGCAGCGGTCAGCGAGCTCTGGCGCAGGCCCTCAATCGCGCCCTGCGCGGCCGCCACGTCCGGGTCGTCGGCGGCGGCGCTCAGGCGCTGCAGGTCTGCATCCGTCGAGGCGAAGCTGCCGAAGGCGGTCAGGTAGTCGGGGTAGTTGTCGTCCTTGCGCGCCAGCCCGGCCTCGATCATCGCCCGGCCGTCGGGCACGTCGTGGGCGGCGATGCGCTGGATCAGCAGCCGCTTATGCTCGGCGGGCATGGCGCCCTGCAGCAAGCCTACAAGCAGCTTGGGGAGTTCCTCTCCTTCAACCAGTGAATCAAGCCAGTCTACTGGCCAGGCACTCCTTCCACCCCAACGTGGCGGATACCATTCCGCAAGTTCCGTCGCGTAATCCCACCACTCTGAACCTGCTAGATCTTCGAAGACCGATCCGTAGGGTTGATAGGAGAGGATGTAAGCCAGAAACAATACGCCGCGGATAAACCTGTCAGCGTTACGGCGTTGCAGGAAGCCGCGGAGTTCGAACTGCAATGCACTCGCCAGAGTAGGCAGTTCGTACTTGATGACTGGCAGGAATACTTCAATACGCGCGATGTCAAGCAGCCAGTCCGGCTTCTCGGTGTCGAGCAGGTTGCGCAGCAGGGCCATCAAGCGGGCGTCGCCGCTTTCGTCGCGCTGCCAGCTTTCCACCAGCGACTGGAACAGGGTCTGCGCAATCAGCTTCAGCTCTTCGATTTCGCCGCCCGCGAACTGATCGTCCGTGCCCAGCAGCTTGGCCGTGCGCGTGTCGTGCACGTGCATGGCCCAGTCAAGCCGGCGCTCCGCGGCGTGGAACGCCAGAAAGTACTGGATGCGCACCAGCGCGTTCTGCTCGCTGTCCAGGGCCGCGCGCACGCGCTCGTCCACCAGCTCCTGCGGCCGTGCCTTGGCCAGCATGTCCTGGTTGAGCGCGACGCCCTTGCGGTCGGAGGCGCGGGTGGCGATGGCGAGGTTGCTGAGCCAGATGTCGATCTCGCGCGCGCTGTTGGCGACCTCCGGATCGGGCTCCGGCGACTCGCCGCCGTCATCGTTGCCGGCCGGCGTTTCGTCGTTGTTCGGGGCCGGCGCATCCTCGTTGGCGGCCTCGCGCATGGGCTGGCCGCGCGAGCCTAGGTCCGGGATCACGGCCGCGGCGTTGGCGGGCGCGTTGCCGGAACTGGTGGCCGCCGGCGTTTGCAGCAGTAGATAGCCCCCCACAGCCAGGCCGACCACGACCGGCAAAGCAATCAGCGGAACCAGCCAAGCGGCCCGAGCGGAAGAGGCGTCATCCATGCTTCCTGTTTAACGCACCAAGGGCAAATTCGTTAGGGCATAGCCCCCCGCGTAAGCAGGGGTAGCGAACCGGCCCGCGCAGGTGTGCCTCAACGCGGGAATCGCCTGCCATGGGGACAGGATTTGCCGTTCGTGCTTCGCACTTGAGTTTGTGTGTTCACGCGAAGAAGCGAAGAACTGCAAGAAGGGCGCAAAGGCCGGCCCGGTTGCGGCAACAGTGCTGAGGCGTCCAACGGATATCACACCATCTGTGGACCCTGGAGGCCGCTTGCGGCGGCAGCGAAAACGCCTTCGCGTGCTTCGCGTGTCCTTCGCGCCTTCGCATGAAACCGAATCGCGAGCGTCCCGCGCGAGCAGGTCCTGACATGGTGGGGTCAAGAAATGTAAGGCAGCAGGAACTGGCGGGCCCTTTGCGCTACCTCAACGGCCTTGTGCTCGAAGGTGTAGAGCTCGACGGTGATCCAGCCGTTGTCGTACTCGGCCTGGCGCAGCTGCTTGAAGAACTCTTTAAAATCTATCGCGCCGTCGCCGGGCACTAAGTGGAAGTGCACGCGGTCCTTGGCGATGTCCTCGATCTGGATGTGATGGATGCGGCCTTTGAACCTGGCGGCGTTGGCGGCCGGGTCTTCACCCACGCAGTAGAAGTGGCCGACGTCGAAGTTCAGCCCCAGCCACTGTTCGGCCACCGGGTCGCCTTTAAAACGCTGCATGAAGGCCTCGTACTCGCCGGCTTTCTCAATCAGCAGGCCGGGTTCGGGCTCGATGCACAGGCGCACGCCGGCCTGTTGCGCGTCGGGCAGCACGCTGCGGATGCCCTCTTCAAACCAGTCGGCGGCCTGCTCGCGCGTGACGCCCTCATCGATGGGCCCGCCCGGCTCGGTGCTGATGGTGGGGGCACCCAGCTCCGCGGCGAGGTGCAGGCACTGGCGGGTGTGCTCGATGCGCAGCTTGCGGCGCGCGGGGTCGCGCTCGCACCAGCTCGGCCGGTGGCAGCCCTCGATGCCGTACAGCATGAAGGCGTTGCAGTTGGAGACGGCCAGCTTGCGCGCGGCCAGCTTTTCGCGCCAGCGCTTGATGTCGGCCGGCTTCACCTGCGGCGGGAAGGCGTGAGGCACATCCAGCAGGATCTCGATGCCCTGGTAGCCGGCGTCGGCAACCAGGTCGATCGCCTCATCCAGCGAGTAGCGCTTCAGGGCGTTGCTTGCGAATGCCAGTCGGAAGCTCATGGCATAAAGTTAGGTTGGCGGCGCGAAACGCGAAAGGCTCTGAACCACGATGCGTGCGCGGAAACGAGCGACGGACGAGATTGCACACTGCGCCGGGCGGGAATTCGTTACACTGAAGGCATGGCCGGCGACAAAAACCATTACGAGATGGCGTTCAGCGGCCTGCTGGTCGAGGCGGGAGTGCGCGCGCTGGCCGTCGACGAAGCGCGGCGCCCGGTGCTGAACGGCATTCAGCTCAAGAACTTCGATTTCCTGGTCAACGGCCTGGAGAACGTGTGGGCGCTGGATCTGAAGGGCCGGCGCGACCGTCCCTGGATCACGCGCACGGACCTGTTCTCGATGATGGGCTGGAAAAGCCTGCTGGGGGCGGCGGCCGAGCCGGCCTTCCTGTTCACCTTCTTCCAGCCGCCGCACGCGGCGGCCGGACGCGCGGCGCTGCTGGAATGCACGCAGCACGAGACGCCGGCCGGGCTGTACCGTTTCTGTGTGCTGCCGATAGCGGCCGCCCAGCGCATCGCGCGCCCGCGCAGCGAGAAGTGGGGCACCTTCGGCTTCGAATGGCGGGCATTCGCGCGCGCGGTGCTTCCTCTGGAGGCAATCCTGCCGCTGCCCAGCGCGGTATGATCGCCCGAACGCTTACCGGTTCTCGTACAGCAGGTTGAAATTCTGGTCGTAGACCGCCGCGATGCTTTTGCCCGGGTTGCGCCGGTACTGCTCCACCAGCGCGTCCAGGATGTGCTCCGGGTCGCGGTCGCTGCGGTCGATGCTCGGCGGCCGATGAAACTCGATGAACCCGGCCCGGCTGGTGCCCATGATGCGGGTGACGCGGCTCTTGCGGCTGGCGTAGCTCTCCAGCATCTCGAGGCTGACGGTCGCGCGGAAGAAGGCCTCCAGCGTGTTCACCGGCGCGCTCCAGTCGTGGATGCGCGTCACCGTCTCGATGGTATCCAGCATGCACAGCTCGGGCCCGGCGCCGATGTCCGTGCCCAGCACCCAGGGGATGTCCATGGCGCGCACTTTCTCGAGCTTCATACGGCCGCTGCCCAGCGCCTCATTACTGGTGGGGCAGTGCACCACGATGCTGCCGCGCTGCTTGATGGTGCGCCAGTCGAAGTCGTCCAGCCACACGCAGTGCGCCAGCAGCGTGCGCGGCGACAGCAGCCCGGCCTGGTCGTAGACGTCGAGGTATGACTTCGCGTCGGGGAACGCGCGCGCAACGGCCGCGCATTCGTCTTCGTTCTCGGCCAGGTGGGTCTGCACCCACAGGGTGTAGTCGAAGGCGAACTCCTGCAGCTCTTTCAGCGTCTTCATGTCGCATGAGAGTGCGAAGCGCGGCGTGACGGCCAGTTGTTCCTCGAACTCGATCTGCAGCTGCTTCAGCTCGGCGATCACCTGCGGCAGCTGGCGCACCAGCTCCGGGGGCTCGCCGGTGGTCATCACCGTGGGGCCGATCAGCGAGTAGCGAATGCCGGCGTGTTTGGCCGCGCGCACGCTCTCAAGGTGTGGGCTGCACCAGCAGGCGCCGGCGAGCGTGCCGGCCGCGAGCTGCTTGCGCGCGAAGCCCTCGGCGGCGACGTCGGCGAAGGCCTGGTTGCCGAAGCGGGCTTCCTCGGGCCAGGCGTCCTCGGCCAGCCAGCCCAGCAGGGACTTGCCCTTCACGCCCGCGATGCGGTGCTGCACCCAGTGGAAGTGCCAGTCGCAGAAGGCGGGGGTGATGACGCCCTCAACGGGAATCGGCTCGTACTCGACGTGCGGTAAACCCAGGTAGCCCGATTCCGGCCGGTGAAACGGGTCGTCGTAGCTGGTGTAAAGGATGGAGTTGCCCTCAACCCGAGCCTGGTTGGGACTGATCGGCCAGACGCACTGGCCCTGCAACACACGACGTTTGACCGGCTCGTTGTGCACGCAATCCTCGGCGCAGGGAACTGCAGCTTTCGGCCCCCAGCGTATGCTGCAGGCTCGAGTTTGCAAACCCGCGGTGCGGGGCCGGGCAAGCCAGCCAGTTCTTCAAGCAACAGTTCAGGGAAGGCTACGCCTGCTTCCGCGGGTTGGGGGGACAGCGAATCGCACGCTGTGCCTGAGCCAAATCAAAGCCCGGCCTGCAAAGGCCGGACGGATTACACTGGTCATGCCAACACAGGTGGAACTGCCCGGGATTGGCATCCCGGGCTTTGGTTTTCTACATGTTGCGGCGGTACTGGCCGCCTACTTCGTAGAGGGCGTGGCTGATCTGGCCGAGTGAGCAGAACCTTACGGTGCGCATCAGCTCGTGGAAGATGTTGCCGCCTTCCAGCGCCACGCGCTTCAGGTGCTCGAGCGCCCTGGGCGCGCCCTGCTGGTGGCGCTGCTGGAAATCGGCCAGGCGGTTGATGCAGCTTTCCTTCTCGGCCTGGGTGGCGCGCGCGAGCTCGATCTTCTGCTCGCGCTCCGTGGGGTGCGGGTTCAGGAAGGTGTTCACGCCGATGATCGGCAGCTCGCCGCTGTGCTTGAGCTGCTCATAGACCATCGACTCTTCCTGGATCTTGCCGCGCTGGTACTGGGTCTCCATGGCGCCGATCACGCCGCCGCGCTCGGTCAGGCGGTCGAATTCCTGCAGCACGGCCTCTTCCACCAGGTCGGTCAGTTCTTCAATCACGAAGCTGCCCTGCATGGGGTTCTCGTTCTTGGCCAGCCCCAGCTCTTTGTTGATGATGTGCTGGATGGCCAGCGCGCGGCGCACGGACTCGTCGGTCGGCGTGGTGATCGCCTCGTCGTAGGCGTTGGTGTGCAGGCTGTTGCAGTTGTCGTAGATCGCGTACAGGGCCTGCAGCGTGGTGCGAATGTCGTTGAACTGGATCTCCATGGCGTGCAGGCTGCGGCCTGACGTCTGGATGTGATACTTCAGCATCTGGGAGCGGTCGTTCGCCCCGTACAGCCGCTTCATCGCCACGGCCCAGATGCGCCGGGCCACGCGGCCGATCACCGAGTACTCGGCGTCCACGCCGTTGGAGAAGAAAAAGCTGAGGTTGGGCGCGAAGTCGTTCACGTCCATGCCGCGGGCGCGGTAGGCCTCGACGTAGGTGAAGCCGTTGGCCAGCGTGAAAGCCAGCTGGGTGATGGGGTTGGCGCCGGCCTCGGCGATGTGATAGCCGCTGATGCTGACGCTGTAGTAATTGCGCACGTTGTGGTCGATGAACCAGGCCTGAACGTCGCCCATCATCTTGAGCGCGAACTCGATGCTGAAGATGCAGGTGTTCTGGGCCTGGTCTTCCTTCAGGATGTCGGCCTGAACGGTGCCGCGCACGGTGCTGACGGTCTCGCGCTCGATGCGCTCGAACTCGGGCTCGCTCAGCAGCTTGCGGATTTCTTCCCAGGGTACGTCAAAGCAGCGCGGGTCCTGCCACGCGGACTTGAGCAGCGCGTGCGGGTCGGACATCTCGCTGGGCGCGACCTTGGGGTCGCGGATCGGCACGAACAGCCGTTGCGGGCCGCGCGCGGGCTTGAGGCGGCCTTGCTCCATCAGGAACTTGCGGGCCTGCTGGCGCGTGGCGGCGTTGAAGAAGAACGCCAGGATGATCGGCGCCGGGCCGTTGATCGTCATGCTGACGCTGGTGGTCGGCGCGCACAGGTCAAAGCCCGCGTACAGCAGCTCCATTTCCTCGACCGTGAAGATCGCCACGCCCGACTCGCCCACCTTGCCGTAAATGTCCGGGCGCTCGTGCGGGTCTTCGCCGTACAGCGTCACGCTGTCAAAGGCCGTGCTGAGGCGCGCGGCCGGCTGGCCCTCGCTCACCAGGTGAAAGCGCCGGTTGGTGCGCTCGGCGGGGCCTTCGCCCGCGAACATGCGGGTGGGGTCCTCGCCGCTGCGCTTGTAGGGGTACACGCCGGCCGTGAAGGGGAAGCGGCCCGGGACGTTTTCCTCCAGCAGCCAGACCAGCAGGTCGCCCCAGTCATGGAACTTGGGCAGGGCGACTTTCGGCAGCTCGGTGCCGCTGAGCGTGCGGGTGTAGTTGGCGACGTGGATTTCACGGCCGCGCACCTGGTAGACGTTTTCGGCGGCGGTGTAGGACTTCTGCAGCTCAGGCCAGGCGCGCAATTCGTTCAGGCAGGCGCCGTCGAGTTCGCCCAGCAGCTGGTTGTAGCGCTTGCGCAGCCTGAGGATCGCTGCGTCGTCGTGCTTTTCTTCCAGGTGCGTGAGAGGCGCGGCCGGCTTGTCGCCCAGGTCCTGCAGCACGCTGTAGGTGGCGCCCAGTTTGGCCGCGATCGCGCGCTGCTGCTCGGCCCACTTGTGGTAGCCGCGCACGCTTTCGGAGACTTCAGACAGGTAGCGGATGCGCTTGCCGGGCACCACGGTTTTCTGCTCGGGGCCGTCGGCGCCGCAGACCTGTGTGAAGTAGCGGGTGCGAAGGGGGTCAGACCCCGTTTTCGCCCCGGCACTCTTTCCGCCTTCGCCACCTTGTCCGGGCGAAAACGGGGTCTGACCCCTTATCTCGTTCAGGCGCTTGAGCAGTTCGATGTAAAGCGCGTTGACGCCCAGGTCGTTGAACTGGGCGGCGATGGTTGGGAACACCGGCATGCTCTCGGGCGCGTCGTTGCGCGGTGCGCCCTTGTTGCGCCAGACCTGCTTGCGGATGTCGCGCAGGGCGTCCTTGCTGCCGCGGCGCTCGAACTTGTTGAGCACCACCAGGTCGGCGAAGTCGAGCATCTCGATTTTCTCGAGCTGGGTGGGCGCGCCGAACTCGGCGGTCATCACGTAGAGGCTTAGGTTGGCGAAGCGCGTGATGGCGTCGTCGCCCTGGCCGATGCCGCTGGTTTCGACCAGGATCAGGTCGTAGCCCGCGGCCTGGCAGATGTCGATGGCTTCATCAAGGGCTTCGCTGATCTCGCTTTGCGACTCGCGGGTGGCCAGGCTGCGCATGTAGACGCGCGAGTTGTTCAGCGAGTTCATGCGGATGCGGTCGCCCAGCAGGGCGCCACCGGTGCGGCGGCGCGTGGGGTCGATGCTGAGCACCGCCACGTGCTGGTCTTCAAAATCAAGCAGGTAGCGGCGCAGCAGCTCGTCGGTCAGGCTGGACTTGCCCGCGCCTCCGGTGCCGGTAATGCCGACCACCGGGGCCAGCGTCTTGCGCGCTTCCTTGCGGGCCTTCACGGCCTTGGCCAGAGTGCCTGCCTGCTCGGCAGGAGCTTCTTCATTGAGCTCGGCCAGCGTGATCAGCTTTGCCACCGAGCCCTTGTGGCCGGTGTCGAAGTGGCTGAGCTCACCGTTGAGTGTGTGCAGGGTGCTGAAGTCGCACTCGGCCATCATCAGCTTGATCATGCCGTCGAGGCCGAGTTCACGGCCGTCGTGGGGGCTGAAGATGCGGTTGATGCCGTATTCGTGCAGCTCGCGGATTTCCTCGGGCACGATCACGCCGCCGCCGCCGCCGAAAATCTTGATGTGGCCGGCCCCCTTTTCGCGCAGCAGGTCGTACATGTACTTGAAGAATTCCATGTGGCCGCCCTGGTAGCTGCTGACGGCGATGCCCTGGGCGTCTTCTTCAATGGCTGCGTTGACGATCTCTTCCACGCTGCGGTTGTGGCCGAGGTGTACGACTTCGGCGCCGTGGGCCTGCAGCAGGCGGCGCATGATGTTGATGGATACGTCGTGGCCGTCGAACAGGGACGCGGCGGTCACGAAGCGGATCTTGGTTTTAATCTGTGTCGCCTGTTTCATGACGCGATACAACACCCCACCGCGCGTCCCGATCGGCGCGCAACCCAGCCGTAAACCATCCTTTATAAAACGGGATCGCCCGAAGTTATAGACCTGAACGGTCTGCAATCGGTGACCCGGCAAGCGCCCGCCTTGGGCGGGTCAGTCATCGCGGGCGGGGTCTTTCGGCAGATCAGTAGCGCCTTCGCCCACGTCTTCGGGTTTCAGGGCGAGGGTGAACTCGAGGAACTCCGCCTCGATGGCTTCCCAGCCCGCGTCGCCCTCGATCCCAAATGCCTCCTTAAAGGCCTTTTCGCCTGCGTCGTCATCATGGCTCTTCAGCAGGTGCTTGCCGTTGAACTCGTCCTTCAGGAAGCCCCGCCACCTCTCGCGGTAGACGTACCTGCCCTCACGCTGGAAGTTCTCGAGGAAGTACACCGCCTGGCAGGCCGTGGCGTCGTGGATCGGCATGGCCACCTGCTGGAGCCACATCGGGTTGACTTTGATGTTTTCGGCCTTGGCACGCTCCATGGCCGTTTGCAGGCAGCGCCCGTAGTTCCGGATGGCCATCAGGTCGCGCAGCCGGAAGAGGGTTTTCTTGCCGAAGAACTCGTACGTGACCTGAAAGTCCGTCAGGCGAATGTGGTTGAGTCGCGCGAATTCGGTGCCGTGTTTCCCGCGCTCAAAGCCCGCCACGCAGTCTGCCAGGCCGTACTGCAGCATCAGGCAGGAGAAGCGGGGGCGCACCAGCATGTCTTCCACGCTGAACTGGGGGTGGGCGGCGTAGTGATCAGCCAGCAGCAGGAAGGCCTCGCGCAGCATGGTGGAGGTATCGAACCAGCCGCGGTCGGGCTCCGATCCTGCCGGGTCGTACAGGGTCACCAGGCGCACCTCAATCGGTGAGTAGACGTTGCGGGCCTTGGGAGCCGGGACGCTGGTGGTGTCCTCGAGGTAGCGGTGGTAGGTGGCCAGGTCCTTGAAGCAGACCACCTCGAGGGCCCAGCCCTCTTTCTCGGCCAGTTCCTCGTTGTGCAGTGGCTTTTGACGGGTCAGCTCCATGGGCCTGATGAACTGCGCATCGAACCACGTGTTGAGCTCGGCCAGGGATTTCAGGTTCTGGTCGAGCTGCTTGAGGTGCGCGGCCTCGACTTCGCCGCCGACCGGCTTCTCGATGTAGACCACGAACGGCCGGCAGTAGCGGTAGGTCCAGACGTCGGTGAAGTTTTCGCCGTCGCGCCCCATGGCCTTGACCGAGAACGAGCGCCGGCCCTTGGCGCGGCTGACTTTGCCGCCGCCCTGGGACTGCTTGAAGCGGAGCCAGGCCTGGCGTGCCCTGATGGCAAAGCCGTCCCTGGCGTCCTGCTCACGCAGCAGTTTCAGGGCCTCCAGCGCCGGCCTTTCCAGCGCGGCGAGTTGCTCAATCAATTCGGGTGGGTACAGGCCGACGTCGTGCAGCGTTTGGTCGATTGCCAGGTACGCGTCCTGATACTCGGCCGCACCCTCCACCTCAAGCAGGTCGCACTCTTCCATCTCGGCCGGGCGCTTGTAAGGCTTCCAGCCGAGGCGCTCGACGATGTCCTTGAATTTCCTGTTGACCGCCAGCGTCTTGCGGGTAGTGCCGTCCGGGCGGTTTTCGACTATCTCGCGGGTTGCCTTGTGCGCGTCCTTGAGCGCTTTCCACCCTCGCTGCAGAAGGGGTTTGGCGAGGTCGGCGTAGCCTTCGTCGTCAAGCAGCAGGGCAGCGTCGGCTAACTCGTCAGCGTTGCCGTTTCCTGCCTTTCCCGCAAGATGCTTGGCCCAGCTGTCGCGAATCGCCGCGAAGCCTTCGACACTCTTGTGTTCACCGGCCTGCCTGAACAGCTTTGTAACCTCGTCCAGCTTCAACCCATCGACGTTGTTCAGCTGATTGCGGTGCTCGGCCAGCAGCTTCTCGGCTTCCTCTGCGGTGAGTGCCTTCGCCTCGTCGGCTTCAGGGGTATTGTCGTCCTGGGCGAATCCGACGGACACCGTGAGCAGCAATGCGGCCAGCAACGCAACGACCAGCAGGCAGACAGGCTTCTCCATGGCAGGTCTCCTTCAAGAAAACGGGTGGCCACAAGGGCCACCCGCCTGGAACTACCAACGGGCGGTGCGCGTTAGCGGACCGGTTGGGGTTTTTCTTCTTCGCGACCTGGCAGGGCGGGCATGCGCTGGCCCCCGGGGCCGAAGCCGGGCATGGGCGGGATGCCGGGGGCGACGGACTCGTTTTCATCAGCGCCGCCCTCGTCGATGGATTCGCCGCCCTTGCCGACGTCCTCGGGGCTGAGGCCCATGGTGAAGTCGAGCCACTTCTTTTCCAGCTCATCCCAGTCCTTGTCGGACTTGATGCCGAACACTTCCTTGAACTTGGCAATGCCCTTGGTGTCGTCGTAGCTGCTCAGCAGGATCTCGCCCTTGTAGTCCATGCCGATGAACTTCCACCAGGCATCGCGGTAGGGGTACTTGCTGCCTTCCTTGTAGTAGTGGAAGAAGTAGCTGATCTGGCAGACGGTGGCGTAGTAGACGCCCATCGAGATGTTGACCACCCACTGGGGGTTGACCCGCCACTTTTCTTCCTGCCAGCGATCGAAGGACTTGCGCTGCACCTGTGGGTAGCTGCGGCACTCGATGGTGTCGCGGATACGGAACAGGGGCTTGTTGCTGAGGATCTTGTAGACCTGCTGGAAGTCGCTGAGACGCAGGTGGTTGAGTTCCATGAAGGTGTAGGTGGACTTGATGCCTTCGCCGTCGCGTTTGAAGCCGGACACGGAGTCGGTCAGGCCTTCCTGCACCAGGATGCTGGTGTAGCGGGGCGCGGTCATGATCTCTTCTTCGGTGAACTTGGGGTTGCTGGCGAAGAAATCGGACAGCATGTGGAAGGTCTCGTGGATCAGCACGGACTCGTTGAACCACTGGGTGTCGGCACTGGAATCGGAGCGATCGTCATAGGTCATCACGCGCTGCTCGATCGGTGAGTAGAAAGCGCGCGCACCGGGCATGGGCTGCCCCATGGTGTCTTCGCAGTACTTTTCGAAGGTGGCGCTGTCTTTCAGCACCACGATTTCCATGGGCCAGCCTTCCAGCTGGGCGCGCTCGGCGTCGCCCTTGGGCTTCTGGCGCTGCAGGTTGTACTTGTCGATCAGGTTGTCCTTGAACCAGTCGTACAGGTGGCGCAGCAGGGCCTTCTTGCTTTCCAGGGTTTCCAGGAACGACTCGTCGAGGCTTTCGCTGCCGATCGGCTTCTCGACGAACACCATGAACGATGGGCCGTAGGTGTAGGTCCAGACGTCGGTGAACTCTTCGCCATCGCGGCCCATGGCCTTGATCGAGAACGAGCGCTGGCCCTTGGCGCGGTTGACCTTGCCGCCGCCCTGGGACTGCTTGAAGCGGATCCAGGCCCGGCGCGACTTGATGGCGAAGCCGTCCTTGGCGTCCTGGGCCTTGAGATCGTTGTAGGCCTGCAGCGCGGACTCCTGCAGCGAGGTCAGGTTCGCGATCATGTCGGGCGGGTACAGGCCCACGTCGTGGTAGGTCTGGTCGATGTCGATGTAGGCGTGGTTGTATTCCCGCGTGCCTTCGCACTCCAGCAGCTCGGCTTCGCCCATCTCGGGCGGGCGCTGGTAGGGCTTCCAGCCCAGGCGCTGCACGATTTCCTGGAACTTCTTGTTCACCACCTGGGTCTTCTTGTTGGTGCCGTCCGGGCGGGTTTCCGTGACCTCGCGGGTGGCCTTCTTGGCGTTCTTCAGGGACTTCCAGGCCAGCTCCAGCAGGGCGGGCCCGCCGGAGTGCTTGTCGTCGTCGAGCATCAGCGCGATATCCGCCAGCTCGTCGGGGTTGGTGCTGGCTTCGGCCTTGCGGTACAGCGCGTCGGCCCACAGGGCGTGCTGGGCCTTGAAGTCGGCGTTGTCCTTGCGCTTGCCGGATTCAACGTAGTAGTAACGGACCTGCTCCAGGGTCAGCGCGGTCGCGTTGTTGACCTGCTTCTTCATTTCCCCGAGAAGCAGCGTATCCGGGTCGGTCTTGGGGGCGTTGTTGCCGGAGTTGCCGCCGGCGATCGGGTCGCCGCCGCCTCCGCCGCCGCTGCCGGGATCGCCGCTGAACACGGCCACCAGCACCACCACCAGGATCAGGCCGACAACGCCGCCCACGATGCCCAGCATCATGGGCATGTTGTTCTTCTTGGCCGGGGCGCCGTGGGGCGCCGGTCGGCCTTGCGCCGGGGCCGGCCTGCCGCCGCCGGGGGCGGGGCGGCGGGTGCCGCCGCGGGTGCCGCCGCGCGCGCTTGCC
>JAANMX010003732.1_pt1 | contig 12996 bp, 11 predicted proteins | sample 7279681 | NCBI WGS metagenome assembly JAANMX01 (sample SAMN14094542, study PRJNA606508) | bioreactor metagenome | isolation source: A lab-scale SPAN reactor treating ammonium-rich wastewater day 351 | place: Ireland: Galway | collected 2018-01-01
ACGATGCCAGCGCCGCGTTGCCGTCGCGCGGACAGGTCGCCGTCGATGCGGTGATGAACGGGCGCGCCTTCGCGGCCGTGCTCGAGCCGGACGGCCGGCGGGGCCACTGGCTGGCGGTCGACGAGGAGCTGCGCGAGGCGCTGGCACTCGGCGACTCCGGCACCGTCACGCTCGCGGTGGAACCGGCGAAGGAATGGCCGGAGCCCGAGGTGCCCGGCGACCTGCGGCATGCCTTGTCCGAGGCAGCCGACCTCGCCGGCGTCTGGGGCGACATCACACCGATGGCCCGCTGGGAGTGGGTGCGCTGGGTGAACGCCACCAAGAACCCGCAGACCCGCGAGCGGCGCGTCGAGGTGAGCATCTCCAAGCTGCGGGCCGGCAAGCGGCGTCCGTGCTGCTTCGATCTCGCCTCCTGCACCGATCCTGAGGTCTCCAAGAGCGGCAAGCTGATCGATCCGGAGTGAGCCGGGCGCGTGCGCCCATTCGAGCAGCCACTAAGGTAAGGCTTAGCTAACTTTCGGGTGATCAGTTTCACAAGCCGGGCGAGGCCCTGTCCGCCACCGGAGTGTGGGGCGACTTCGTGCTGCCCTCCGATCCCGCCGCGCCGGTGCTGATGGTGGCCGCCGGCATCGGCGTCACGCCGTTCATCTCGCACCTGCGACACCTGGGCTCGGGCGACCGGCCACGCGACGTCGTCCTGATCTACCTGGTCAAGGAAGCGGCCGAACTGCCCTTCCGGGACGAGATCTCCGCCTCCGGAGTACCGGTGGTGCTGGCCGGTCCGACGCGCACGGACGACCTCCCCGACGGCTGGGCGTGGGCCGGCGATGACCCGCTCGACGAGGCCGCGTTGCGGCGGGTCGTGCCCGACCTGGCGGAGCGGCACGCCTACGTGTCGGGCTCACCGGCCGCCGTCGCGCAGCTGACGGCCGCCGTGGCCGGGGCACGCTCGGTGACCACCGACGCGTTCAGCGGGTACTGATCGCGCAACAACCATCGGACGAAACGAACAACCCTGCCCACCGAATCACGGGGCAGGGTTGAACGTCGATCACAGGGTGGAGGTGGGGGGAGTCGAACCCCCGTCCTCAGAAGGTGAACCAGGACTTCTCCGGGCGCAGTTGACTAGGCGGTCTGCTTGGCTCCTACCCTCGCGTCAACACGTGGTAGCCGAGCCCAGTTCCAGTGAAGTCCCGAGCCGCCCCTGGAACCCAGGCGGCTCAGCAAGCCTTCTATACGAGGCCAGTAACCGGACGGAAGGCTACGTCCGGGCTGACCCTTCGGTCACTGCTCAGGCAGCGAGAGCGAAGTCTGCGCGAGTGTTGTCGGCAGTTATTGGTTTTTCAAGGATCGTTAACGAGATGTCCTTGAATCCTCGGCCCGCTTCTCCTGGGACTACCGTCCCGAGTCGAAACCAGTCACCCCCTATTGAGTTGTCCGCCCGCGGCAGCCGGGGCGGCCGCGGACGAGCGTGTCAGTCTATCAACGTTTGCCCTCGGACAAAACTTCCCAGGGCAGCGCGGCCCGGACGGGGTTGCGCCAGTCGTTGCCGCGCGCGGCGCCGACGGCTCCGAGCACGGTCAGCGCGATCCAGATGACGGTCCAGACGCCGGCCAGCGGGTTGCCGTCGCCGGGCAGCAGGCCGCCCAGCACGCCGACGACGATCCCGATCACCATGGCGACCAGTTGCCAGTTGAACGCCTTGGCCGCCTCGCGCCTGGCGTAGGAGTCGGACGGGCTGATCGCCCAGATCAGCAGCGGGCCGAACAGCCAGATCACGAACGGCGACAGGTGCGCGACGACTGCCATCGCGGTGCTCTGGCCGGCGGTCGAGGCAGCGGGTACGACGGTGCCGGTCAACGGTCCGGACGGCTCGTAGGGCGTCCGGTAGCCGTAGCTCGCCGGGGTGATCGGCAGCGGGCCGTCGACCGCCGCGGCCAGTTCCTCGAGCCGCTCGGCGGTGATCACGCGGGACAGCCGGGCCTCGAACTCGGCGGAGTCGAGCCGGCCGAGCCGGTGTGCCTCACGCAGCCGCTGCTCGGCCCGGTCGCGGTCGTCCTTGGAAACGCTGTCGACGGGGGCGAAGAAGTCGTGGGTCATGCCACCAAGGATGCTCGCGGTCATCGTCCGGGGGTATCGGGCTCGGCCCTGCCCGTCCCCGGACCGGACGTTCAGGGTACGAGCCGCCCGACCGCAGACGGTGCCTCCTCGGCCATCACGAAGAGATCCAGATCGGGCACCGCTACGGGTGCCCGATCTGTATCGATTCCCCCCTTGGTCAGGACCGACCCGGAGGCCATACGGTGAACCCATGCCCAACACGCTGGATTTCGCCGAACTCGGCGAGGGAATCGGGGACGCGGCCGCGGTGCTCCGCAACAACGCCGCGGCGGCCGGCCTGGACGCCGCGGTGCCGACCTGCCCGGGTTGGACGGTCCGCGACCTGGTCACCCACCAGGGCCTGGTGCATCGCTGGGCGACCGCGACGATCCGCGGCGTCCCCGCGCGTACGGACGCCGAGGTGGAGGCCGAGGCCGTCGCGACGACCGACCTGCTGGAGTGGCTGGACGACGGCCTGGTCGACCTGCTGAACGCGCTGGCCTCCGCCCCGGCCGACCTGGATGTCCCGTTCTTCCTGCTGGACGCGCCCGCCCCCCGCCAGGCCTGGACCCGCCGGCAGTGCCACGAGACCACCATCCACGCCATCGACGCGATGGCGGCGAAGCTGGGCCGCGCACCGCGTCCGGACGAGCTGTGGTTCTCCCCCGCGCTGGCCCGCGACGGCATCGACGAGCTGCTGCTCGGGTTCGCACCACGCGCGAAGTACAACCCGCGCTCGCCGCGGCCGAGCCGGATCGCGGTGGCCAGCGACGACGGGCTCGGGTCCTGGACGGTGTCCGTGGGTCCGGACGGCTGCGCGTCCCGGGTGGGCGCCGACTCCGACGCCGACGCCCGGGTCACCGGGACCGCCCGCGGGCTCTACGCCGGCTTGTGGAACCGCGGCCGGGACTACGCCGTGGCCGGTGATGCCGAGGTGCTGGAATCCTTCCTGGACCAACTCCGGGTCACCTGGTAGCACCCCTGCTGTCAGGGTTTCAGGCTCAGCAGCCAGGCGAGCGCATAGCTGTAGGTGTTGCCGTCGTCGATCTTCGACCTGTCGAAGTCGCGCAGGGCGTCCAGCGCCTTCAGCCGGGCCTCCTCTCCCGCCAGCGCGGAGTACATCAGGATGTAGTCCCCGTACTGCTGGTCGAAGCCCTTGCTGCCGATGCCCTCCGTGACGTTCGCGGCGATCCGGGCCGCGTCGGTGCGCAGCTGATCGGACGACGGGCTGACCGGGATGAGCAGGATCGCCAGCGCGGCTGCCGGCTCCGCCGAGAACCAGGTCGCATAATCCCGCTTGCCGCCGAAGTTCAGCGGGATGACCGAGTGGCCGAAGCCGGCGTAGACCGGGTCGCTGGTGTCGAAGTCGGTCCAGTACGCCTGGGCGGACGCCGCCTCCAGCGCGTGCATCCAGCGCGCCTCGACCTCCAGGTCGGTGTCGTCGATCGCCTGCGCCCACAGCGTGAGCCCGGCGTAGGCGGTGACCGCCTCGGAGGCCGACTCCTGGTTGTTGGCGTCGGCGAACGGTGACGTGCCGGACGCCCACGAGTGGGACGCGTAGCTGTCGAAGTTGCGCCGCGACGGGAAGTACTCGTTGCCGGGCGAGCTGGCGATGTCGGCGGCCAGCAGGTTCATCACCGGCGCCACAGCGGCGGCCAGCTCCGGGTCGTCGGCGGCCAGCACCCCCGCGGCGTACAGGAAGTAGCCGTAGTGGAAGTGGTGGTCGTTGTACTCGTCCGAGCCGAACGAGGGCGTCCTGCCCACCATGCCGTTATTGCGGGTGTCATAGAAGAAGCAGAACGCGTCCCGGGTCTCGCAGCCCTTGGGGTCGGTCCACTTCTCCAGCTCCGCTCGCACCTGCCGGGTGAGCGTCGCGGCCAGATCGTCGGCGCCGACCTGGCGGGCGATCTGGATCAGCTGTGCGTCCCGGTAGAGCGCCTTGCCGCCGAAGTAGGTGTCGGCCGGGTAGGGCTTGGCGGCCGCCACGTCGGCCTTGACCGCCGCGGCGACCTCCGTGCGCTCCGCGTCGCTCAGCCCGGACAGGTCGAGGCCCGGGCGCGCCGCCTGCAGCGGCTCCGTCCAGGTCAGCTGGTTGCCGGCGTACAGCGTCAGCGTGCCGTAGATGCTCCGGTAGCTGCCGACCGGTTCGCCAGCGCCGGTCAGCCCGTCGGCCTGGTGCGGCAGGACGGCGAACGCCGTCCGCCCCCCGCCCCGGGTGCGGTACTCCAGGGTCGTGGTCGCCTCGTCGGCGACGCGGTAGGGCGCCGACGTGGCCGCCACCGGGTCCTTGGCGAGCGGCACCAGGGACGCGAGCGTGCCGCCGTCGGGGACGGCGAACCAGGTCGCGGTCTGTCCCCGGGACAGGCTCACCGAGGTGCCGGAGACCGTGCCCGCGGTGACCAGGCCGTAGTCGGCCGCTCCGCCCCGGACGGACCAGGCGTTCCCGGCCGCGGCGAACGGCAGGTTGGTGGTCAACGCGACCGAGCCGGCCGCGGTGAAGGTGACGAACGGCGAGCCCTCGGCGATCCGGACGGTGCCGACCGGTTCGCCGCCGGCGGTGCCCTCCAGGGTGACCGACAGCTCGTCGTAGCCGGTCACCGTCCAGCTGGTGCCCGCACCGGTGCCGACGGCGATGATCGGGGCGTAGCCGCCCATGATCGTCTTCGCGGTGGTGGTCACCGTCGGCAGCCCGAAGGCGAAACCCTTGGCGTCCACCCCGAAGCTCAGCGGCAGCGGGAACACCGGCTGGGCGGTGTCGCCGAAGACCAACCCGGAGAACCACTTGTTGGTGGGCGGGACCAGTCCGTCGGCGAGTCGTTCGGGCTTCAGGTCCTTGCCCTCGGCCTTGGCGGTGCCGTCCAGCAGGGCCCCGACCCGGTCGGCGGCCAGCACAGTGCCCGACGACCCCGTGCCCGGTCGCGACGAGGTCGCGCCGGGCGTGCTGGTAGCCGCCGGGACCGGCGACGTGCAGGCCACCAGCGTGCCGATCAGGCCGCCGGCGACCAGGCCGGTGACGATCCTGCGGGCGGTGGTCATCGTGGTCACCTCAATCCGATCTTGGTGAGGAAGGCAAGCATCGCCTCGGACGGGCCGGACAGCCAGCCGTCGTCGCGCAGCTCCACGATCGCGGTCACCGGGGTGTCCAGCCGGGCCAGGTTGCTCAGTGCGGGGTCGGCGAGCGTCTCGCTGGCGATGGTCACGTAGGTGACCGGCGCCCCGCCCTCGGTCACCACCTGCACACCGGACACCGTGCCCGCCACCAGCTGGTTGTCGGGAAGGACGATCCGGGCGGCCGCACCCTGTTCGATCCGGCCGTAGTCGATGGGTTCCAGGACGAACCGGCCGCTGACGGTGCGCTGCCCGTCGGCCACCACCACCGCCATCCGCGAGCCGTTGCCCAGGTAGGAGCCCGGGACGGCATCGGTCGAGGAGACGTAACCGTCGAAGACGGCCTTGTAGGTGATGGTGCCCTTATCGGCGTCGATCGCGTAGGCGTCGGTGGAGGCCGGCCTGATGCCGTTGCCCAGATCCTGCTGCAGCTGCACGCTGGAGAGCGTGAACAGCTTGTCGCCGGTCCGCACCGAGTCGCCGAGCTTCACGAAGGCCTCGGTGACGACGCCCCCGTAGGACGAGCCGACCACCGAGGTGGGTGCCTCCACCGTCGCGGTGATGCTGGCCACCTGGGACTGGCGCTGGTTGAACAGCACGGTGAGCGCGAAGACGAGTGCGGCGATTCCCAGGATGCCGCCCCAGAGCTTGAGTCGATTGATCCAGGTCATGATTGCTGTGCCTCAGAACTTTCTTGGTCGGTCGTCGGTTGTCAGTGGACCGTGCCGGCCGCTTCGCGGGCCCGCTTGGGAAGGGTTTCGGGGACGCCGCGGTGCGCGGCGCCGTCGGCGAGCAGTTCGACCTGCCGGCGGGCGCTGGCGATCGCCTCGCGGGTGAGCGGGGCCGGCCCCTCGGTCCGGGCCACCGCGTTCGCCAGGTCGACGTCGGTGAGGTCGGCCACACCCTGGACGTCGCGGGCCTCGTGGAACCCGACGCCGAGGAACGCGCCGATGGCGAGCGTGTTCACCACGCTCCAGAAGGTGGCCACGTTGAGTTGGCCGAGGGTGACATCGCGCCAGATCGAGACGATCGAGGTGCCCAGCAGGAAGACGAAGGTGAGCACCTGCGGAATGATGAAGTTGAACGCCGACGATCGTTTCGTGGTGCCCGTCACGTGCCACTTGGTGTCGACCCCGGTGAACGCGTTGCGGAGTGCCCGCAGGTAGATCGGGAACGAGTTGGCCGCGAGCAGCAGGACCTCCCAGCGGAAGGTGCCCAGGGTGAGCGCCGCCAGCAGCACCTGCAGCAGGTAGAAGCCGGCGTAGAAGCCGAACCAGGTGAGCACGTCCACCTGCAGGTTCACCGGGTGCAGATCGAAGAAGACCTCCAGCGCCGGGACGAACAGCAGGATGCCCGGGGCGATCCCGGTCAGGTAGAACGTGGCGGTCACGAAGTACATGAACCGCTGGTCGAGCGTGAGCTTGCGCTTCGGGCTGAACGGATTGTGGGTGAACAGGATCTCGAAGCCGCCGGTCGCCCACCGCAGCTGCTGCTTGGTGTACGCCTCGATGGTCTCGGGCGCGTCGCCCACGGCCAGCGTTTTCGGAATGTAGATCGACTTCCAGCCGCGCTCGTGCAGCATCAGCGAGGTCCAGACGTCCTCGGACTTCGACTGGGTGTACATGCCGCCGATGTCGAGCACGGCGGCGCGCCGGAACAGCACGTTGGTGCCGACGCAGAAGGCGGCGTTGAACTCGGTGCGGCCGGGCTGGATGAACCGGTAGAACATCGACTGCATGTAGCCCGCTCCGCGGGAGATGATGTTGTGCATGTTTCCGTAGGTCTGCGGCGTCTGCACGAAGGCGACGTTGGCGTCGACCATGAACGGCAGGGTCTCCTCGAGGAAGTCCGGCTGGGGCACGAAGTCGGCGTCCAGGATGACGAAGAAGTCGCCCTTGGCCACGGTCAGCGCGTTGTTGACGTTGCCCGCCTTGGCGCCGTGATTGGTCAGCCGGCGGATGTAGCCGATCCGCAGCCGCGCGGCCAGGTCGCGCACGGCGTCGGACTTGCCGTCGTCCAGGATCCAGGTGTTGTGCGCCCCGCGGACGGCCTTGGCCGCCTCCGCGGTGCGCCGGATCACCTCGATCGGCTCGCCGTAGACGGTGATCAGGACGTCGACGCTCACCTCCTCGCCGTCGACGTGCAGCGGCCACCCGGCCGGATCGTCGGTGAGGCGCAGCCGCTCGTTGAGCGTCGGGTCGTAGAGCGTGCGCTGGGTCTCGTGGAAGGCGAAGGTCCGCGGGTCGCGATGACCCGCCAGGATCGCCCACATCGCCATCAGCGCGTGGAAGATCAGGATCGTCTCGGCGACGATCACCATGGCCCAGGGCAGGATGTCGCCCCGGTTGTTCGGATTCAGCAGGAACCAGGCGTAGGCCAGGATGCCGAGCGTGGCCGCGATCGACACGGCGATCATCACCGGGCCGTACGGATTCCTGGTTCGCACGCGTCGGACGTCCGGCACGAGGCCGTCGACGGACGCGAAGTCGTCGGCAATTACAGGTGTAGACATGACTCTCCCCCCGAAGAGCATCGTCGTTGAGATGACCCTGTCCGCGCTCCCGACGCGGAGTGGGTCCACCCGGCCCGTGCTCCCGACACGGGCTGGGTCAGCGGCCGGTGAGGCCGGCGTCGGAGGTCCGGGCGATCGTCCCTGCCCTCCGGCTACCACTCAAGGTAAGCATGAGCCGGGCCGGAAAGCAAAATATTGGTGTTACAAACTAAAAACAACGCGGCGGCGTCCGCCGCGGCTCACTCGCCGCGGTTGCGCGAGGCCAGCTCGCGGGCGGCATCCCGGTTCGCGTCGCGCTCGGCGATGGACTGCCGCTTGTCCCAGGCCTTCTTGCCGGTGCCGACGGCAATCTCGACCTTGGCGTAGCCGTCCAGGAAGTACAGCGCCAGCGGCACGATCGTCCGCCCGGACCCGGTCGTGGCCCGCTCCAGCTTCTCGATCTCACGGCGGTGCAGCAGCAGCTTGCGGTTGCGCCGAGCGGCGTGATTGGTCCAGGTGCCGAACGCGTATTCGGGGATGTGCGCGTTGCGCAGCCACACCTCGCCGTCGTCGACGGTGGCGAACGCGTCGGCCAGCGACGCTCGCCCCGAGCGCAGCGACTTCACCTCGGTGCCGGTCAGCACCAACCCGGCCTCGAACCTGTCGCCGAGGTGGTAGTCGTGCCGTGCCCGCCGGTTCTGGGCGACCATGATCCGCCCCTTCTCACGTGGCATGGTCGCACGCTCCCCTTCTCAGGTGCCGATTCGATGGAGCATCAGACTATCAAGCCCACCCGGTGACCCGATCAGGGGATGTAGCTCATCGGGTTGACGACGCCGCCGTTGACGTAGACCTGGAGGTGCAGGTGGCAGCCGGTGGACAATCCGGTGGTGCCGACGTAGCCGATCAGCTGACCCTGCTTGACCCGCTGCCCGGCGCGGACGACGATCCGCGACTGGTGGGCGTAGCCGGTCGAGACGTACCTGCCCTTGATCAGGCCGTGATCGATCACGGTGTAGTTGCCGAAGCCGCCCTGCCGACCGGCGCTGGCCACCCGGCCGCTGTTGGCGGCGTAGAGCGGGGCGCCGCAGGCTGCGCCGAAGTCGGTGCCTCGGTGCATCCGCCAGATGTGCAGGATCGGGTGGTAGCGCAGGCCGAAGGGCGAACCGGGCGAAGCGTTGACCGGGCGGATGAACCCGCGGGACGACTCCCGGCTGGGTACGTACTTCTTGCCGGCCTTCTTCGCCGCGGCCCGGCGCCTGGCCTCCGCCGCGGCGGCCTTCTTGCGGGCGATCTCGGCCCGGCGCCGGATCTCGGCGCCGATCGCGGCGTCCTGCGCCTGCAGCTTGCGGTGCTGAGCCTGCTCGGCCGCCAGGTCGGCCTGGGCGGCCTTGCGCGCCTTGGCCAGCTTCGCGACGCTCGCGGCCACGCCGTTCCTGGCCGCGGCGGCCTTGCCCTGCAGCACCTTCAGCCGGGCCAGGTTGGCCTGGGCCTCGGCCTTGTCGGCCGCGATCTGCTTCTCGACCGCCGCCTGCGCCTTCTGTGCGGCCTCCAGCTTGGCCTGCAACTGCCGCAACCGGGTCATCTGGGCGCTGGTGGCGTCCAGGATCGTCGTCGACCACTGCAGCCGCTGCGACAGGTCGCCGGTGTCGGCCGAGTCGAAGACCACGGTCAGCCCGACCAGGTCCGTCTGCTGCTGGTAGGCCTCGCGGGCCGCCTGGCCCATCAGCCGCAATTGCGCGTCCACCTCGGCCTTGGCCGCGGCCACCGCCTTCTTGGCGGCGGCCAGCTTCGCCCGCGCGGCCGCGAGCCGGCGTCCGATGGCGGCGTCGACGGCGCGGGCCTCGTTCACCGCGTCGTTGGCGGCCGCGAGACCGCGTTGCGCCTTGGCCAGGGCGGCCTGCGCCTTGGCCAGGTTCCGCACTGCCTTGGAGACCTCGGCCTTGGACTCGGCAACGTCCGACTTCGACGAGACGATCGCCTTGCGCACCTGGTCGCGCCTGTCCTTCAGGTCGTCCGCTCCGGCGGGCGTGCCCAGGCTCACGGTCAACCCGATCGCCAGTGCGGCGATCAGCGGACGCAGCAGGCGCAGCGACGTCGGAAGCGGCTTGTCCTTCGTGGTTCGGCAGGTGGGGGAAGACACCTGGTTCACGATGAGGCCCCAATCAGTTGGATGAGGGCCTCGCGCAGCTCAGACCCTCAAGTACTTTCGAGTGGCTATCAACGTCGGGACGACCGAGAGGACGACACCAACGGCGATAACCCCGAGCATTGCCAAACCGACGTGCGACCAGCCAATCCACTCGACACTCTTGAGTGAGGGTTGAGCCTTGTCGATGATCAGGAACTTTTGCACCGCAGCCAGCGATCCGCAGGCGAGAATCGCGCCAACGAGTGCTGCAACGAGAGATTCGAGCAGGAAGGGCAGCATGATGTACCAGTTCGACGCCCCCACCAGACGCATGATGCCGAGCTCACGGCGCCGCGAGAAGGCGGCCATCTTGATGGTGGTGGCGATCTGTAGGGCCGCCGCGAGCAACAACAGCAGGCTCAATCCGATGGTGGTCCACTTGGCGACGTTCAACCACTCGAACAGCGGGTTGAGGTACTGCCGCAGGTCCTGCACGGCCTGGACGCCGGGCAGACCGGCCACCGCCGAGACCACCCCCTCGTACTGCTCGGGGTCCTTCAGCTTCACCCGGAACGAGTCCTGCATCATCTCGACGCTCATGTCGGCCAGCACCGGGGAGTCCTTGTAGACCCGCTTGAAGTCCTCCCAGGTCTCGGCCTTGCTCTCGTAGTAGACGGTCTCGACCTCGGGGTTGGTCTCCAGCGCAGCTTTGATCGCCTGCCGCTGGGCGTCCGTGACGTCCTGGCCGGGCGCGCAATTGCGTCCTGAGGAGGCCTTGACGCACAGGAAGACGCTGATTTCGATCTTGTCGTACCAGCGACCCTTGGCGAGTTCGACCTGCTGGGCGCCGAGCAGCCCGCCGCCGAAGAGGGTGAGCGAGACCCACATGGTGACGATCACCGCGAAGGTCATGGTCAGGTTTCGGCGCAGGCCGGACCAGGCCTCACGCAGGGTGTGCCGCATGGCGGGCTCCTTCGTGGTTTCGGTGCGGGCGGTCGGGATTCATCGCGCTGCTCACTGGTAGCCGTAGACGCCCTTGCTCTGGTCGCGGACGAGCTGGCCGTCCACGAGTTCGATCACCCGTTTGCGCATCTGGTCGACGACGGCGGAGTCGTGGGTGGCCATCACCACGGTGGTGCCGGTGCGGTTGATCTGGTCGAGCAGCTTCATGATGCCGATGCTGGTGGTCGGGTCGAGGTTGCCGGTGGGTTCGTCGGCGAGCAGGATGGCCGGCCGGTTGACGAATGCGCGGGCGATCGCGACCCGCTGCTGCTCACCGCCGGAGAGTTCCTCCGGCAGCCGGTTGCCCTTGCCCTGCAGGCCGACCAGCTCGAGGGTCTCGGGTACGACCTTCCTGATCGCGGAGGTCGGCTTGCCGATCACCTGCAGCGCGAACGCCACGTTCTCGGTGACGGTCTTGCCGGGCAGCAGCCGGAAGTCCTGGAAGACCACGCCGAGCTGGCGACGCAGGCCGGGCACCTTCCAGCCGTGCAGCCGGCCGAGGTCCTTGCCGGCCACGAAGATGCGGCCCTTGGTCGCCCGGTACTCGCGCAGCACCAGCCGGATGAACGTCGACTTGCCCGAGCCGGAACTGCCGACCAGGAAGACGAACTCGCCCTTGTCGATGGTGACGCTGATCCCGGACAGCGCCGCCCGGCGCTGTCCCTCATAGACCTTGGTGACGTCCTCGAACGTGATCACGTTGCTACTCCGGTCGGTCTCGACGGTGGGGAAGTTCCTGAGAAACACTCAGCCGACCAGAATGGAGTCTAGGCGAGGACGCCGCCCCGGCCGGCACGCCACGCCCTGCCGGCTACCGCTCGCCCTGCTGCCGGCGCCAGCGGATGCCGGCGTCGATGAAGCCGTCCAGGTCGCCGTCGAAGACGGCGTCCGGGCTGCCCACCTCGTACTCGGTGCGCAGGTCCTTGACCATCTGGTACGGGTGCAGCACGTAGGAGCGCATCTGCGAACCCCACGAGTTGCCGCCGTCGCCCTTGAGCGCGTTCAGCTCGGCCTCGCGTTCGCGCCGGGCCCGTTCCAGCAGCCGCGATTGCAGCACCTTCATCGCGGCGACCTTGTTCTGCAGCTGGCTCTTCTCGTTCTGGCAGCTGACCACGATGCCGGTCGGCAGGTGGGTGAGCCGGACGGCGGAGTCGGTGGTGTTGACGCTCTGCCCGCCCGGGCCGGAGCTGCGGAAGACGTCCACCCGGACGTCGGCCTCGGGGATGTCGATGTGGTCGGCCTCCTCGGTGACCGGCAGCACTTCGACGCCGGCGAACGAGGTCTGCCGGCGTCCCTGGTTGTCGAACGGGCTGATCCGGACCAGCCGGTGGGTGCCCTGCTCGACGCTCAGCGTGCCGTAGGCGAAGGACGCCTTGACGGTGAAGGTGGCGGACTTGATGCCGGCCTCCTCGGCGTAGGAGATGTCGTACACCTCGGCCGGGTAGCCGTGCCGCTCCGACCAGCGCAGGTACATCCGCAGCAGCATCTCGGCGAAGTCGGCGGCGTCCACTCCCCCGGCCTCGGACCGGATGGTGACCACCGCGTCCCGCTCGTCGTAGTCGCCGTTGAGCAGGGTGCGAACCTCGAGCGCCTGGATGTCGGTGGCCAGCCGGCCGAGTTCCCGCCCGGCCTCGGCGATGGTGTCCGGATCGGACTCCTCCTGGCCGAGCTCGATCAGCACCGCCAGGTCGTCGACCCGCTGCCGCAGCGCGGTGAGCCGGTCGACCTCGGCCTGCAGCGCGGACAGCTTCGAGGTCACCCGCTGGGCGTTCTCCTGGTCGTTCCACAGATCAGGCGCGGACGCCTGCTCCTGCAGGTCGGCGATCTGTTCCTTCTTGGCCGCGGGGTCGAGCACCGTCTCGATGGACGACAGCGTCTTGTCGAGTTCGGTGAGGTCGGAGAGCAGATCAGCGGCAGGCACGATGGTGGAGTCTACCGCCCCGGCCCCGGCCCGGCGTCAGGCGTGGGAAGCGACGGGCCGCCGGGACAGCTGCGCGGCCCCGCAGAGCGCGACCACGAGGCCGGCCAGGATCACCTTGATCGCCACGCTCAACCCGAAGGCCAGCGGTTCGCCGTTGACCGCGGTCCGGTGGTCACCCAGCCACGCGAGGATGCCACCGACCACAGCTCGACCGGCCAGGTGAGCAGGAACATCAGGGCGAAG
>JAANMX010003733.1_pt1 | contig 12986 bp, 4 predicted proteins | sample 7279681 | NCBI WGS metagenome assembly JAANMX01 (sample SAMN14094542, study PRJNA606508) | bioreactor metagenome | isolation source: A lab-scale SPAN reactor treating ammonium-rich wastewater day 351 | place: Ireland: Galway | collected 2018-01-01
ATCTGCCTCGAAAGTGCGACGCAACTTTCTAGTAGTGAAGGGATTTCGGCGTTTGGTCGAGGGCCGGGGGCTTTGCCATGACAACAAATGCTTCGGGGCGGCTCCGGGCCCAGTCTCAATTTGTGTGATTTCTTGGCAACTTTAGGCTGTGCAGCCGATGAGTAAAGAGACTACTATCGTTGAGTTCTCGGTGGGGGCGTGAGGGTCGTGGCGCCGGGGCAGAGACTGGAGGAGGCGATATGGGCAGGTTGGTGTGGTCGGTGTTTTTTCGGGTGTTGGCGCTTCCGTTTGGGTTAATGCTGCTCGGGCTTGGGGGCGCGTCCTCGCAGGTGACGAATTTCACAACGAACGTGTGGGTGATTAATGGGAATGGCTATTGGGCGTTCACCAACAACTGGTTTCCGAGCAACAGCTATCCGAATTCGGTGGGCGCGCTCGCGCTGGTGACGAACAATACGGGGTCGGATCAGGCGATCTATCTGACCAACGACATCGCGTTGGGGCAGTTTTATTTCGGGGATTTTGATACGGGCAGCCGACGGGAACTGCGCAGCACGAATGCCACGGTGAACACCATCACATTCGACACCGGCGACGGTGGCATGGCGCTCTTCCAGCGCGGCAGCAGCGACGGGACGCTGCGGAGGGATCTGGGTCGTTTTGATGACTACACCGACGCGGGGGTCCGTGTGACGGACACCGAGGGCCTGTTCATCGACAGCTACCAGAATTTCGCTTTTTACGGTCCGGGGACCGCGTGGAGCGCGGATCCGGCGCGCGCTTTCAATGGCGGCGGGAACAACGTGACCAAGGGGGAGGACGGGCAGGTCTACTTCCGTCGGGTGGTCACCAACATCCAGACCCTGGCGATCAGGGACGGCTATATGGAGTTTCAGGTGGAGGGCAACCACCTGCTGAAGCCGGGGATCAGCAATCTGGTCCTCGGCGTGGCCCCGAACGACATCGACGAGGGGGGCAATCCGCTCGGGGTGGGGACCAACCTGTATGAGGGTTCGGCCTACGATCGGGTGCAGATGCCGTATTTCTCGATCATCGGGGCCAACACGACCAATGGGGTCGGGGTCAATCCGGCCATGACGAACGAATTCGACGTGACCTTCAACCAGGGCGTCTTCCGCTCCCTCAATAGGCCGGTGACCAATGGCGCGCCGACGGTCTTCAGCGGCGACTTCGAGATCAACGGCAACGCGAACAAATCGATCTTCGTCATCGAGAATCAGTCTTTCGGCGGGACGCTGGCAATCTCGAGCATCGTGCGGCAGGCGATCTTCTCCGGTCAGTTCAGCGGGACCGGTGGGTTCACCAAGATCGGCACCGGGGAGATGACGCTGACAGGCAGCAACAGCTTCAGCGGGCCGCTGAACATCAACCGGGCCTTTGACAGCGGGCGGGGTCGCTACGGCGGGGTGGGGCTGCGGGAAAACGGCACCCTCTCGGGGGTGAGCCAGATCACCCTCAATCGCGACGGGCAGCTCTACGTGGACAACAGCGCGGTGAATATCTCCAACCGCATAAACGACGGCGCGGCGATCCTGACCCGGGGGCGCAGCCAGGTGGAGTTCTTGGGCAACGGCGCCCAGGACTCCTACGAGAAGATCGGTTCGGTGACGAGCTCGGTGGGCTCTTTGGCCTTCGAGTTCGACAAGGTCGATGGCTCGCCGCGGTCCCAGACCCTAGAGATGGACCGGCTGGTGCGCTCTCCCGGCAGCGTGGTGACGTTTCAGGCCAGCGACCTGCAGCAGGGCAGCCTGCGGCTCAATGGCCCGACCGGGATCGTGGTGAACCTGTTGGACGGGGGCGCGTCGCTCACCCAGGTCGGCTCTGGCGGCGGGGTCGGGGCGAGCAACCGCAGCGTGGTGGTGGGGGTATTCGGGGGCGATGGTATCGATCGTGGCCCGACCACGCCGGCCAACGACGTGCTGACGTACGCCCCGAACATCGGCGACGAGTTCATGACCATGGAGGGCAACCGCCTCCGGACGCTGGACCCGGCAACCGAGATGGTATCGCTGGGCGGCCGCTCGACCAATGCGCTGCTCATCACCCAGGCCCTTGCGGCCACCGACGCCAACGTCAACATCGACTTCAAGGCCCGGCCGCTGAACTTGGGCGTCTATTCGTTGACCAACCAAATCAATCCCGTCGCAGACAAGCGGGTCGTGGGCGACGCGACCTTCAACAGCATCCGCTTCGGGATCGTGCGCGGCGACCCCATCGGTACCGTCAACCCCGATGACAATGGGCGCGCCCTCCTGATCGAGGACGGGATCACGCTGGCATCCGAGTCTGGCATGTTGCTGGTGGGCCGGGACACCGGTAGCACCAACGGCGGCAACGAGTCGGCCCAGGGAAGCATCCTGGTCTATGGGGGCAGCCTGGACTTGGACGGTACGGCCAACAACCGCGAGGCGATCATCCACAACGCTAGCAGCAACAGCTTTTTTGTGCGCAGCTCGATCCAAGCCAGCCAGGGTCTGACCAAGAGCGGCACCGACGCGGTCTTCCTCGACGATGCCAACAACCTTGGGGGCGCCGTCAACATCGCCCAGGGCACCCTGATCGTCCGGGACGGCCAGGCGCTGCGCGGGGCGAGCGCCGTCCGGGTCGAGGGCGACGGCCTGCTAGAGATGCAGTGGGGCGGGTCCTTCACAAACGTCAATCTCATCGCCGGGGAGCGCCCGTTCGGTTCTGCGGTGCTCCAGTCCCAGAGCGACCACAACGTGTTCGGCGGGGACATCGGGCTGGACATGACCGACCCGCAGGGGATCAACATGCACGACGCGCGGGTGCGGGTGGCGATCAACGCGCAGGCGGCGAGCCTGACGCTGCTGGGCGACATTGGCATGACCGACAGCGGCAGTATCAGCCCCGACATCTACATCCACGACGCGCAGAATTTTGGATTCCTGGAGTCCGGTGGCATCCTGAACCTCAAGGGGACCTTTGGGGATCGGCTGGTGAATGGTGAAGCGCTGCCGTTCGACCCGACGCTGGGGGGCAACGTCAACCTCTCCCGCGTCACCGCGGGCGTGTTCACCAACCGGGCGGCCAACGAGAACTTCGTCCTGCGTTTCAACATGGACCACAATGCCGGTGCCAACTCCGGCGACGAGGCGGTGCTGAATATCTACAACTCGTGGAATTCGGCCGGACGATTCTACGCGCAGCAGGGCACGGTGCGCTACCTCGGGGACGGGGGCTTCTGGACGACGAACGCCCTGGCGGTCTCCGACTTCGCCAACGGGAACAGCGGGTTCCAGCTGGGCGGGGGCGGCACCGACGCCGGCGCCAGCATCACCTTCCTGTTGACCAAAGACGGGCAGGCGTTCAACGCGGAGCGCTGGACGGCGGCGACCGACAATAGCGCCAACAACACCCTGACCCTGGGGCTGGAGCACTTCGGGCCGTCCAACGCGACGGTGACCATCGGCAACGAGTTCTACGACATCGACCTCTCGGCCGCCGACGACCAGATCACCATCAGCGGCAGCGGCACCACGACCCGGGAACTGCGGCTCTTCGCCCACGACGGCTATGATTCGGCCACGAGCAATGCGACCACCGGCAGGGTCAATGTACTGCAGAACATCCGGGGCACAGACTTTTCTATGCTGACGGTCGTGGGCAACGGCGTCATCGCGCTGCAGGCCAGCACCAATCTCAATGCGGACAACTCCAACGACATCCGCAACTTCAACCTCTTGGGGGGTGAACTGATCTTGGACCGGAGCACCAACGGGGCTTGGGCGGGGGACCTGCGGCGCAGCACCGACGGTCGCGCGGCCCTCTTCCTCTCCGGCGGCGACCTCACCCACCTGGGGCGCAACACCACCACTTCGGAGCAACTCACCAGCAACCTGACGGTGCGCGCGGGCGACTCGAGGGTGTCAACGGTGGCCGGCGGGGGCGGCACGACGGAGCTTTCGGTGGGCACGGGTGCCAACTCCGTCGTCAACCGGCAGCGCGGCGGCACCTTGGGTTTTGTGGAAGACAGCGTCGCCGGTGGTACTGCGAACATCCGGCTGGCGGGCACGGGCATCACCGTGGGCCAGCGCGTGGGTTCTTGGGCCACCTATGGCACCAATTACGGTGGCGGCGCCTTCACCTGGGCCTCGACGGATACCTCTAGCAACGTGGTGGCCTTCGCCGAGGGGGGCTATAGCGTGAACTCGTTTGGTGCGGCCAACCACGTGCATATGGATGGCGCGCCACCGGTGCTCGTGACCAATGAGTCGGCCGCCTCGCTCCGCTATACCAATGCCACGGCGCTGGATCTGGGTGGCTGGACGCTGAATGTGGTGGAGGGCGGCATCCTCGCGACCCCGACCGTCGGGGGCGCTGCCTCGATCGACAACGGGCAATTGACCAGTTCGGGCGGCGAGATGATCATACACAACTACGCCGGGTCCGGCGGCTCTCTCTCGATCTCGGCGGCGATCACCGGCAACGTGGCGCTGACCCATTCCGGCAGCGGCACGACCGTGCTCTCCGGCAATAACACCTTCAACGGGGCGACCTACCTCAACGGAGGCACCCTGCGGATCGATTCAGCCTCTCGGCTGGGCAACACCGTCTCCAATCTCGAGATGCGCGGCGGCACGCTCTTCACCACCGCCAACATGGCGATCACCAATCGCTCTATCATTTTGGGTGGCGATGGAGGCATCTTCCAGGTGGCGGCGGGGACCACCAATTTCATCGCCAACGTGCTTAGCGAGAGCAACTTCCTCGGTTCGATGCGGCTCAACAACGGACACGGGGACCTGATCAAGACCGGGGCGGGGACGTTGAACCTGGGCACCACCGCGAGCGCGACCAACAATCTGACGGCGGGCTTCAACATGTATCAGGGCCTGACCGACGTGCGTGAGGGCACGCTGCGGGTGGTGGCCAACAACAACTACGCGCTGGGTTCCAACAAGAGCTTCTACGACGGCACCATCGTGCGGGGTGGGGCGACGCTGGCGCTGGGCAGCAACAGCTTTGGGTTCGCCATGAACTACGGCCTGCAGGAGTGGATCGTGTTCGAGCAGGGCTCGACGCTGCGGGTCGAGCAGCTCTCCGGCACCTACCAGTCGCCCTCCCTCAACGGTGTGATGGACTTCCGCGGGGACACCACGGTGTTCGTGCAGCGCGACGATTCATACTTCAATAGCAGCGGGGCTGGCTACATCATGGGCTCCGGGGACATCATCAAGGACGGCGACGGGGCTCTGAACGTGGACGCCTACAGCCCGGACTTCACCGGGGACATCATCGTCAAGGACGGAACCGTCCGGTTGCACGGAGTCCACGACAACCCCCTGCCCAACCTCGGCTCGATCACCCTGGGCCTGAACGACACGACCGACCGCGGGGGCGTGGTATTCTATGCGTGGGTAAGCCGCGACGGGATGGCCTCGGAGTGGGACATCAACCAGGACATCACCGTGCAGGGAACCAGTAGCGACACGCGCCTGGGGGTTCACCGGTTCAACCACAACGACGTGGTGAACTATAACGGCGACATCGACCTTTCTAACTTCACGACCAACGGCTCGGGGCTCGAGTTCCGGCTGGCGGTTGAAGACGAGTTGAGCGAACGGACGATCGGGGGCGCCGACGCCGGTCGCGAGGATGTATACATGAACCTTAACGGCGACATCACTGGCGGCAACAAGCGGATCCGGACCTACGTGGGGCAGAGCTACTACGTGGGCGGCGTGGCGCCGCAGACTCACGACCGCGGCAACCAGATCACCAACGAGGTGAACATGATGGTCTTCTACACCCTGACGGGCTCCAATACCGGCTGGACCGGGTCGCTGGAGGTGGGCAATCGGCCGGGGGCGGTGAGCGGCAACGGCCTGGACTGGAACGGCCCCGACGAGGACAAGCAGCACTACGTGCGCTTCGGGCGCAACGACGGGGCGGCGACGCTGGCCATCGGGGCCAGCAATTCGGTCGTGCTGCGCCACAACGCGCGGCTCCAGGCCTACGGCAGCCAGGTGACCATCGGCAACCTCTTTAGCGATGGGGACTCGGGCGGCGGTGACGGCTATTTCGGCAGCCAGCTGGTGACGAATGGCTTCGTGGAGAACGGCGGCACGGTGGCGGGCACGCTGACCATCGTGCATTCGGTAAGCAACGCGACTTTCAACGCCGTGATGCGGGACGGCACCTACTATTCGCCGACCAGTAGCAACTTGGCCTCCGCCGCGCTGAATTTCGTGAAGGATGGCGCCGGCGTGTTCAACACCATGGCGAGCAACTACTACACCGGCACGACGGCGGTGCGCGATGGCTCGTTGCTGATCAATGGCGCCCATGTCGGCGGCGGCACTTACACGATCGAGGCCGGCGGCACCCTGGGCGGCACGGGTCTGATCGCCGCGGCGGTGCAGGTCCTCGATGGCGGCATCCTCGCCCCGGGCAACAGCCCCGGGACCCTGACTGTCGACGGGAGCTTGAGCCTCTCGAACCTGTCGATCCTCGCCTTCGAGTTGAACGGAGCCGATGCGACGGTCGGCGGCGGCATAAACGACCTCGTCCAGGGCGTCGGCGGCCTGACGCTCGACGGTGTGCTTACCATCACGCCGACGTTTAGCTTCAGCGGCGCCGACACGAACGACTTCTGGACCCTGATCACCTACGACGGGCTGCTGGTGGACAACGGCCTGGACATCGACTCGGGGGCCCAGGCGCTGCTGGATCCTGGCTACATCTTCTACGTATACAATTTCGAGGGAGGGTTGGTCGACGAGATCCGGTTGGGCATCATGGTGCCCGAGCCCTCGACGTGGGCGCTCCTGACGCTGGGGCTCGGCCTGGTGGGCTGGATGGCCCGCCACCGCCGGCGGGGCTAGATCGAAAATTCCAGGCGTAGCCACGGCCGTGAGGCCGTGGACGCCCACCGCGCGGCCCCTCCGTGACTGGAGGGGCTACATTTTCACCCAAGGGGGTGCCGCCCTCGGGCGGGATGGGGTTCGTCCACGCGCCAGATGATTCAAGGGGAAACTGCATTCCCGCTGCCGCCTGGCACAGGCGGCCTACAAAGAATTGCAGGGCGTCTCTGTGACGCCACCGGGGGTGAAATTTCAGATCAGGGGATGCTGGCCTGGCGCTTGTGCCAGTCGTCGGCGAAGAGGTTGAAATGCAACTCGCGCTGGGGATGGGCGCGGATGATGTCCTCGTCCAGGGATACGCCGAGGCCGGGGCCGTTGGGCAAGGGGAAATAGCCGTCCTGGATTTCGGGAACACCGGGGGCGGCCTCCTTGACGAAGGCTTCGGCGAAGTCGTTGAAGTGCTCCTGGATTTTGAAATTCGGGGTGGCGGCGGCGAGGTGGAGTGCGGCGGCGGTGGAGACGGGGCCTCCGACGTTATGGGGAGCCATGAGCATGTAGTAGGCCTCGGCCCAGCCGGCGAGTTTCTTGGTCCAGGAGAGGCCGCCGTAGTGGGTGGGGTCGACCTGGATGATGTCGGCGGCCTGGAGTTCGAAGAGCTCGCGGAATTCGTAAGGGGTGTGGAGGCGCTCGCCGGTCGCGACGGGGACGCCGAGTGGCGCGATCGCGTCGGAGACCTTCTTGAGGGCCGCGATGTTCTCGGGCGGGACGGGTTCTTCGTACCAGCCGGGTTTGAAAGGCGCCAGTTCGCGGGCGAGTTCGATGGCGGTGGCGGGGTTGAAGCGCCCGTGCATTTCGATGAGGATATCGACGTCGGGCCCGACCGAGTCGCGGATCGCGGCGACCAGGTCGATGCAGCGGTTCTTTTCGGCGCGTTCTAGCTCGTAGAAGCCCCCGCCGAAGGGATCGACCTTGAGGGCGCGATAGCCGCGCGCGACGACACGTTTGGCCGCGGCGTGGAACTGTTCGGGCGTGCGCTCGACGGTATACCAGCCGTTGGCGTAGCCTTTGATGCGGTCGCGCACGGCGCCGCCGAGCAGGCGATAGACCGGCTGGTTCAGGGCCTTGCCCATGATGTCCCAGCAGGCAATCTCAATCAACGCGATGCCGGTCATCGCGATCTCTCCGGCGCGCCCAAAATCCTCGCGGAACATGCGCTGGGTGAGCCTTTCGATGTCGAAGGGGTCGTGGCCCAGGATGTAACGGGGGAGGGAATCGGCCAGGTACCCGAGGACGGCGGAGGTCTTGTTCGGGGGGCGAGACTCGCCGACGCCGACGATGCCCTCGTCGGTCTCGACCTTCACGAAGATGAGGTTGCGCCATTCGGTCCCCAGGACCATCGGGGTGACCTTCGTGATCTTCATGGGAGTGTTCTCCTTTCGACGTGGGATGAGCTAACGCCCGCGAGGGTGCGGCGTCAACTCCCGATAAGCAACATCCAACATCCAACAACCAACAATCAACAATCAACAACCAACCACGAAGCAGTATTGTTTTTGGCGCGGGGTCGTCTAAGAATGCGGCGCTATGAATTGGAAGATGGGCGGTTTGGCGGGATGTTGCTTTTTAGTGGGATTGGGGCTTGGGATGCCCGCGCGGTCGGGGGCGGCGGCGTTCGTGTTTGGGGGCAAGCCGCTTGAGTACTGGGTGGCGGAGGCCAAGAATCCGGACCGCAAGGAGGAGACCCCGAAGGTGGTGGAGGCGCTGACGGCGGCGCTATCGGATCCGGTGGCGGAGGCGCGGGTGGCGGCGGGTGACGCGCTGGGCGCGCTGGGGAGTGCGGCGAAGCCTGCGGCTGCGGCGCTGGTGGCGCAGATGGATCACGAGAGCCCGTGGGTCCGCACGGCGGCATCCGAGACGCTGGCGGCGATCGGTTCCGACGCACTGCCGGAATTGGTGGAGGGGTTCAAGACGATGGGGGCATCGGCGAAGGTGCGGATCGCGCTGATTTTCGAGGCGATGGGTCCTGGGGCGAATCCCGTGGTCCCATTCCTGCGGGAGCAGGCGAAGGGCGATGCGGCGGCGATGGCCGAGCGGATCGAGGCGTTGATCGCATCTATCGAGGGCTCGGGTCAGGTGCAGGGGAAGCGGGCGGGATCTGGTGAAGGCGGTGCGGTATTGGAGCGCGGCGTGCCGAAGGAGGCGGATGAGGATTGGCCTGAGTTCCGGGGACCGCGGCGGGATGGGATCTGTGCGGAGGACGGGCTGTTGCAGGAGTGGCCCGAGGGTGGGCCTCCGCTGGCGTGGAGGCTCGAGGGTTTGGGCAGGGGCTATTCCAGCGTGGCGATCGTCGGGGACCGGCTCTTCACGATGGGCGATCGGGGGGTGGCGGACGGCGAGGCGCAGTTCCTGGTCTGCATCGACCTGTCCACGAAACGCGAACTCTGGGCGACGCGGGTTGGCCCGCCGCACGCCGATGGCGGGCCGCGGTGCACGCCCACGGTGGATGGCGACAGGATCTACGCGTTGGGCACCGACAGCGATCTGATCTGCGCGGCCGCTGGCGACGGTGCAATCCGGTGGCAGAGGAATCTGGCGAAGGATTTTGGGGCCAGGATGATGTCGGTCTGGAAATTCAGCGAGTCGCCGTTGGTGGACGGGGATCGGGTGATCTGCACCCCAGGTGGTCCAGAGGTTGGGCTCGTGGCGCTGGACAAGCGGAATGGCGAAACGATATGGAAGTGCGCGTTCCCGGAATTGGGTCCCAAGGGCAAGGATGGGGCGGCGTATAGCTCGGTGATGGCGGGCGAGATCGGGGGCGTGCGCCAGTACGTTCAACTGATGGGTCGAGGGGCGGTCGGGGTCGAGGCCGAGACGGGCCGCTTCCTGTGGGGTTACAACGCGATTGCCAATGGGGTGGCGAATGTGCCGATCCCGATCGTGTGCGGGGATCATGTCTTCGTGAGCACGGCGTACAACACGGGTTCGGCGCTGCTGCATATCAGGCGGGACGGCGATGGCTGGCGCGCGGAGGAGAAGTATTTTTTGCCGGGGAAGGTCTTGCAGAACCACCATGGCGGCATGGTTATGGTCGGGCGCTACATTTACGCCGGTGACGGTCCGAACAAGGGGGATCCGGCCTGTGTCGAGGTGGCGACTGGCGAGCTGAAGTGGAAGGAGAAGGCCGCGGGGCGCGGTTCGGCGGCGGTGCTGTACGCCGGCGGGCACGTCATTTTCCGGTATGATCGCGGGCCGCTGTATCTCGTCGAGGCGACGCCGGACGCGTATCGGGTCAAGGGGCATTTCACGCCTGAGCAGGGCAAGGGGCCCGCGTGGTCCTACCCGGTGATTCATCGGGGCATGCTGTACCTGCGGCACGGCGACCTGCTGGCGGTGTACGACGCCCGCGCAAAGCGGTAGGCTCCATGCTGGGCGAGTGGCGGCGGATTTTCGCATGGGCTGTGCTCGCGGTGCCCTGGTGGGGTGGGGCTGCGCCGGCACCATGTGGACCAGAGTTCCGATGGGAGCCGGGAACATCTCGGGCTGGCGGGGCCAAGGGTTTTGTGGAGTTGCGCGATGGGGATCTCCTCGCGACGCGGAGCGCGGGCGGACCCGGGGGGTCGCAGGTGATCTGCTCGAGGAGCCGCGATGGTGGTCTGAGCTGGGAGACACTGGGGGTGATCGCGCGCGACCCGAATCCCGGGATCGATATCGGGGACGGTCATCTGTGCGAGCTGCGTGACGGACGCATCCTGTATTCATACCGGCATAATCGGCGGCGGGGCGACGGCGCCGGGATGGCGCATTACCAGATTCGTGTCGCCGAGAGCAGGGATGGCGGCGCGCATTGGACAGGGCATTCAACCGTGGAGGAGGTCGATGCGCGGGAAGGGGAAGCGCGCGGGTTGTGGTCGAGTTTTCTTCATGAGACGGGGGACGGGAGACTGCAGTGTTATTACGATGACGAGAATGCGGCGTGGCGGGCGGGCTTTCGGCGTCATCAGTGGCTGCTGATGAAGGCGTGGGATGATGCGGCGGGCGCGTGGGGGTCGCCGGTTGTGGTGAGTCGCGCTCGCGACCCCCGGCACCTATCGAGGGACGGCATGCCGAGCGTCGTCGAACTTCCGGATGGGGAACTGTTGTGTGCCCTGGAGAGTGTGGCAACGGAACGACCTCACCCGAACGTCATCCGTCTCGTTCGCTCAGACGATGGGGGGCGGACATGGAATTGGAGCACCGGGGGGCGGGAGATCGTCTATCGCCCCGAGAGGCCCGGGTACTCGGCGGTGTCCCCGTGGATGGCGCGACTTGGGATTCGGCATCTGGTCTGCGTGTTTGCGACCGACGAGGGGCGGGACGCGCCGGATAGGCCGGGAGAGCGCGTGGCCGCGATGAACCGTGACATCAAGTACGTGGCGAGCACCGATGCGGGGCGCACATGGGGGTGCATTGCCTTTACCGTGTATGAGGAGACCCACAGGGCTTACATGCCCCAGTTGGTCGGACTGCGCCACCCGCGGCACGATGGCGCCGTCATTTGCCTTTTCCTCGATACGCGCAACGGCCCGCTCGGCAGACGAGGATGGCTGGGATCCGGTGCTGGCGATGCGGTTCGGGCCTTTTGATTTGAACAAATCCCCGCCTCCTTGCGCGAGGGTACATTTTTCGAGTCAGGCTTCACGGGCCTGGGGACTTGTCGGGAGGTCGTGGGGGCGAGCGCCCCTCGATTTGAATTCGGGAGGGGGACTGGGGCAGGGGCGGAGGTGCAAGGCCGAGCGGGTGGCGTTGGAGGATCAGGATCCAATCTTGGGGGCTGGGCCTTGCCGGCAGGAGAAGGGAAGCGCCCTCCCAGTTTGGGGCTGGCGCGAGGGCGGTCTCTCCCGTGCGGGGGTCGAACCACTGTGCGGTTAGGAAGGTCGTCGGCTGTGCGAAGCCGGTGAGGCGCGAGGGTGCCGGTGGGGGCTTTGCCGCAGGGAGGAAGTATATCAGGCACAGGCGGTCGCCGTCGGCCTTGGCGAGGGCGGCGTCGGCGATGTCGACGGCTTTCGGGAGGTGCCGGAGGCGCCACCACGGGAGCGATTGGTACAGTCGGCTGAGGTGGGCCATGTGTTTTGCGCCCTCGAGTTCGAGGGCCTGTTCCCACGTTAGGACGGGGCCCCAGCGGGCGGTTGGGCCAGGGTCCTCTGTGTCGGTGACGTGGCCATAGAGGCCCTGGGCACCGTAGGAGAAGCCAATGCAGCCGGATTGGATCGCGCCGTAGGCGGAGGCGCGGATGGATGTGGCGTCCACGGTGAAGGGCGGTGGCTTTGGGCGCACGAAGGCATCGTAGTTCATCTCGCCTTCGATGACGGGTCTCTTTGGCTCGCGGGAGCAGACGGAACGGTAGTGTTCGGGATCGGGGCGGGTGAAGTGGCCATTCTGCAACAGGGCGAAGCCGTACCATGGCGCGGCCCACGCATCGAACTTGTCGCGGCTGCGCACCGCGGAGTGGGCGGTCATCGCCCGACGGTATGGGTCGCGCCCGTGGATGAAGCCACCGAGCGCGGTAAAGAACGGCCCGTGGGTGCGGTTGGGATCGTAGATGGTCGTTCCATCTGGCCCGCGGGACTCATAGGGCTGGTTGTACTCTTGCGTGATCAGGAACGTGATCGGGAAAGCGCCGTATCGAGCGAGGAAGTACGACCACAGCCGCCGGTGTGTGTCCGGGGAATACTTCCGCTCGGAAAAGTAGCCATAGAAACCAACGCAGAGGTGCCACCCGCGTTCTTCGGCGATGCGATAGTAGGCATCCAGTTTGCGCCAGTAGGCGAGGGCGGGTTCGCCGCCCGCCTCCACGAGTTGGAAGACATCCGGCCCATCGGGCGAATCGAGGCTCCGGTGGCCGTGGATTTGGGCCAGCGTGAAGCCCTGTGCCTGGCGATGGGCGATGAGGCGGGTCAGGTGCTCGGGCGTGGCGCGGTGGGAAGGCATGCCCCACCAGGTGTCGGCGAGCCAGAAAAAGGGCGTGCCATCGGAATAGGTCAGGTGGGAGCGGTCGGCCGCAACGCGCAGGATGCCGCCGTGGCGGTGTTGGGCAGGGCCGCCGGGATGGGGAGGCCCGACCGAGAACGTCCCCGATCGGCCGTGGAGTCCCCCGTCGGCGCC
>JAANMX010003735.1_pt1 | contig 12973 bp, 12 predicted proteins | sample 7279681 | NCBI WGS metagenome assembly JAANMX01 (sample SAMN14094542, study PRJNA606508) | bioreactor metagenome | isolation source: A lab-scale SPAN reactor treating ammonium-rich wastewater day 351 | place: Ireland: Galway | collected 2018-01-01
CAACCAGAACTTCATTGCTTCCGTTATTCGAAAGATAAACCTGTACCGACTTGAAAATTCCCATACTTGTATTATTCGGCACCGTAATCGTAGCACTGGCCAGCCCGGCAATGGCCGCCGAAATCACAAAGGCCAGCAGCTTGAAGCGGTTGGTGTCGTAGCCCAGCGAGGTGGCGCGCGCCTCGTTTTCTTTGATGCCTTTGAGCACCTGGCCAAAAGGCGAGTGAATGGTGCGCACGATGAGCAAAAAGGCCGCCGTCGCAATCACCACGGTGACGTAGTACATCACCAAATCGCTTTGCAAATCGAGCAGGCCAAACAGCTTGCCGCGCGGCACGCCCTGCAGGCCGTCTTCGCCACCGGTAAACGGCGCTTGCAGGCAGGCAAAAAACAGCATTTGCGCCAGCGCCAGGGTAATCATGGTGGCGTAAATGCCCTGGCGGCGGATAGTGAACCAGCCCATCACCAGCCCCAGCAGCGCCCCGCTGGCCGTGCCGGCCAGCAAGCCGATTTCGGGGGTGGCCCCCACATCTTTGATCGCATAACCACAGATATAGGCCGCGCCGCCCAGAAAGGCCGCATGCCCAAACGAGAGCAGCCCGGTATAGCCCAGCAGCAGGTTGAAGGCCACGGCAAACAGGGCAAAGCACAGCAGCTTCATGACAAAAATCGGGTAGGCCCCCAGAAAGGGCGCGGCCAACAAGGCCAGCAACAGCACGCCGTAACCGACCGGGGCCATTTTTTGCATATTCATAATTTTGTGCCCCGCTTATTTTTCTTTACCAAACAAACCCGCCGGGCGGATCAGCAGCACGATGGCCATGATGACAAACACCACGGTGGACGAAGCCTCGGGGTAGAACACCTTGGTCAGCCCCTCGACCACGCCCAGGCCCAGGCCGGTCAGGATGGAGCCCATGATCGAGCCCATGCCGCCAATCACCACCACGGCAAACACCACGATGATCAGGTTTTGCCCCATGAGCGGCGTGACCTGGTACACCGGCGCGGCCAGCACCCCGGCAAACGCGGCCAAGGCGGCACCAAAGGCATAGGTCAGGGTGATCATGACGGGCACGTTCACACCAAAGGCTTCGACCAGGCGTGGGTTTTCTGTGCCAGCGCGCAGGTACGCCCCCAACTTGGTGCGCTCAATCACGTACCAAGTGGCCAGGCACACCACGATCGAGGCCACCACCACCCAGGCGCGGTAGTTGGGCAGGATCATGAAGCCCAGATCGGTGGCCCCTTCCAGCACCTCGGGGGTGTCGTAGCCCAGGCCCGAGACCCCGTAGATCGAGCGGAACACCCCCTCAATCACCATGGTCAGCCCCAGCGTGAGCAGCAGGCCGTACAGGTGATCGAGTTTGTAAATCCACTGCAGCAAAAAGCGCTCGATGAGCACGCCCAGCACCCCGACGATCAGCGGGGCCAGCAGCAGCATCACCCAGTAGTTCACTTCCAGGTACTCCAGCCCCATCCACGTGAGCAAGGCCCCCAGCATAAACAGCGCCCCGTGGGCAAAGTTAATGACGTTCAGCAAGCCAAAGATCACCGCCAACCCCAGACTGAGGATGGCGTAGAACGAGCCATTGACCAGCCCCAACAAGAGCTGGCTGAGCAGCGCCGGGGCGGAGATACCAAAAAATTCCATACAGATGACTACCGCAAAAGGGAGTTGATCACACCAAAACGCTTACTTCCACAGGGCGCACTTGGACTCGGCCTTGGTCGTCCACACCTGCTCAGCAGGCAAGGTGGCCACCACGCGGTAGTAGTCCCAGGCTTCCTTGGAGTCTTTCTGGCCCTTGACCTGCATGAGGTACATATCGTGGGCATAGCGGCCATCCGGGCGGATCACGCCCTTGCCGTAGAAGTCGTCAATCGGCGTGGATTTGAGCTTGGCCATCACGGCATCGGCCTCGGTGGTGCCCGCCGCTTCAATGGCTTTGAGGTAGTTCATCGTGGCCGAGTAGTTGGCGGCCTGCACGTCGGTGGGCATGCGCTTGGTTTTGGCAAAGAATTTTTTGCCAAACGCGCGGCTCTGGTCGTTCAGGTTCCAGTCCCAGCTGGTGGTCAGGTACAGGCCTTCGGTGTTTTTCAGGCCCAGGCTGTGGATGTCAGAGTTGAACACCAGCAGGCCGGCCATCTTCATGCTTTTATTAATGCCAAATTCGCGGGCCGCCTTGATGGCGTTGATGGTGTCACCCCCGGCGTTGGCCAGCCCCAGGATTTGCGCTTTGGAGTTTTGCGCCTGCAGCAAGAACGAGGAGAAGTCCGAGGCGTTCAACGGATGGCGCACATTGCCCAGCACCTGGCCGCCGCTGTCTTTCACCACCTTGGCCGTATCGGCCTCCAGCGCATGGCCAAAGGCGTAATCGGCCGTCAAAAAGAACCAGCTCTTGCCGCCGTCCTTGACCACCGCCGAACCCGTGCCCCGGGCCAGCGCCACGGTGTCGTAGGCGTAATGCACGGTGTAGGGTGTGCACTGCTCGTTGGTCAGCGCCGAAGAGCCGGCACCGTTCACAAAGAACACGCGTTTTTTCTCATCAGCCACCTTGGCCATGGCCAGGGCCACGCCCGAGTTGGTGCCGGCAAACAGCATGGTCAGGTTTTGCGTGTCCACCCACTCGCGCGATTTGCTGGCGGCAATATCGGGCTTGTTTTGGTGGTCGGCCGAGAGCAGCTCCACGGGCTTGCCCAGCACCTTGCCGCCAAAATCATCAATCGCCATCTGAATGGCCAACGCACCATTTTTGCCATCCACGTCGGCATACACGCTGGACATATCGGTAATAAAGCCGATTTTCACTTTCTCCTGGGCCTGGGCCTGAACGGCGCACAGCGCCAAACCGGCCGCGCTCAGGGCAGCGGCCAATGTTTTGAGTTTGCGTGCTTGCATGGTTGTCTCCTCGTTGGGTTGGGAAAAATTTTCGAAAAAAAGCCGGGTCAAACGCCCAGCAACTCGGTCAGCACCGGCATCTTGGCCTGCAGCTCCTTGGCGGTGAAGTGCTCGACCATGCGGCCATGTTCCATCACGTAAAAACGGTCGGCCAGCGGGGCGGCAAAGCGAAAGTTTTGCTCGACCATCACCACGGTGAAGCCTTTTTCGCGCAGCATGGTGATCATGCGGGCCAGCGCCTGCACGATGACCGGGGCCAGCCCTTCGGAAATCTCATCGAGCAGCAGCAGCTTGGCCCCGGTGCGCAAAATCCGCCCCACGGCCAGCATCTGCTGCTCCCCGCCAGACAAACGGGTGCCCTGGCTGTTTTTGCGCTCGGCCAGGTTGGGGAACATGGCGTAGATTTCCTCGACCGACATGCTGGCCTGGTTGGTTTTGAGCTGCGGGGGCAGCAGCAGGTTTTCCTCGCACGACAGGCTGGAAAAAATCCCGCGCTCTTCGGGGCAATAGCCCAGCCCCAGGTGGGCGATGCGGTGGGTGGGCAAGCCAATGGTTTCCTGCCCATACACCTTGATCGAGCCTTGGCGCGATCCCGTCAGCCCCATGATGGCCCGCAGGGTGGAGGTGCGCCCCGCGCCGTTGCGCCCCAGCAGGGTGACCACCTCGCCGGGCTGCACCACCATGTCCACGCCGTGCAAGACGTGCGATTCGCCGTACCAGGCCTGCAGGCCTTGAATTTCCAATGCGGGCGTGTTCATCTCAATGCGCCCCCTGCAGTTCGACTTCGGTGCTGCCCATATAGGCCTCCATCACTTGGGGGTTGCTGGACACCTGGGCGTAATCACCCTCGGCCAGCACCATGCCGCGCTGCAGCACGGTGATGCGGTCGGCAATGGTGGAGACCACCTTCATGTTGTGCTCCACCATCAAAATCGTGCGGCCAGCCGACACCTTTTTAATCAACTGCGTCACGCGGTCCACATCTTCGTGGCCCATGCCCTGGGTGGGTTCGTCCAGCAGCATCAGCTCAGGCTCCATGGCCAAGGTGGTGGCAATTTCCAGGGCACGTTTGCGGCCATAGGGCAGGTTTACCGTGACCTCATCGGCCATGGCCTCCAGGCCCACCTCGGCCAGCAGCTGGCGGGCCCGGTCATCGAGCTGGTGCAGGCTTTTGCTGCTGCGCCAAAAGTGGTAGCTGGTGCCCAGCTTGCGCTGTAGGGCCAGGCGCACGTTTTCCAGCAAAGTGAAGTTGGGAAAAACCGCAGAAATTTGAAACGAGCGAATCACCCCCCGGCGGGCAATTTGCGCTGGTTGCTCCTGGGTGATGTCCTGCCCATTGAAAACAATGCTGCCCGCCGTGGGCACCAAAAACTTGGTCAGCAAATTAAAGCAAGTGGTTTTGCCGGCCCCGTTGGGCCCAATCAGCGCATGGATGGAACCGCGGCGCACGGCCAAATTCACGTCGCTGACGGCGGTAAAGCCTTTGAACTCTTTGGTCAGGCCCGTTGTTTGAAGAATCGTGTCACTCATGAGCTGGAAATTAGACAATTTGAATGAGCGATGCTAGTTACAGCAGGCTTACACCACATTGGGACAAGTGCCTAAGGGCAAACGGCGGTACGTCAATTTACGTAACGCAAAATAAAAAACTTTTAAATCAATCAATCCAAAAAATTTTCTATGGTTCGCAACGCAATAACAGCGATCCAATCAAAGCGTGGCTGCACTGCATTACAGCAACGCCAAACGACACCAATGACTGCCCATCTGTACCTATAGTGCGGCCCTGAACCCATAGCTATTTAAGGAGTTTTGATGACCCAAGAAGAAATCCGCGCCACCGTAACGCTGTGCCTGCTGGCCGCCTTTGCCGATGGCGAAAAGCATGACCGCGAGCGCGAGCAGATTCGCCAAGTGGCCGAGGGCCTGGCCCGCGACCAGGCGATTCACCTGCCCGGTCTCTACCAAGATGTGCTGCTGCGCCGCGTGAGCTTGCCGCAGGTGCTGGCCACCCTGAGCAGCCCCACGGCACGCCAGCTGGCTTATGAGATGGTGGTGTGCGTGTGCGATGCCGACGGCCACACCAGCCCCAAGGAAGAGGCATTTTTGGCGCAGGTGCGCCAAGCCTGGGGCATGGGGGGGTCTGGTGGTGCGCTGGGCACGGCCAGCGGCGGCAGCTATACCGAATTTGAGCAGCAGGCCCAGGTGGTGGCCGACATGCCGTTGCAGGCCGCCGTACCCGAGGCCAGCTTGCCGCAGGATGCAGCCGTGCCCCACCCCACGGCCATCGATGGCCTGGGCAGTCCCAACCAGCAACGCCGCCCAGGCACGTTGTCGCGCGAGGCGATGGACAGCAAAATCCTCAAAGCATCCATCATGAACGGTGCCATTGAGTTGCTGCCAGAGAACCTGTCCACACTGGCCATCATTCCGCTGCAGATGCGGTTGGTGTACCAAATCGGCCAAAGCTACGGCTATGAGCTGGACCGCGGACATATCAAGGATTTGCTGGCCGCCTTGGGCGTGGGCCTGACCTCGCAGTACCTGGAAGAGGCCGGGCGCAAGCTACTTAGCGGCCTGCTGGGCAAAAAGGGCAAGGGGCTTCTGGGCGGGCTGGGCCGCCAGGCCGTCAGCAGCGGTATGAGCTTTGCCAGCACCTACGCCCTGGGCCACGTGGCCAACCAGTACTACGCTGGCGGACGCACGCTGTCCACCGAGATGCTGAAGAACGCCTACCAGCACGTCATGCAGGATGGCCGCCAGCAGCAAGAGCGCTACATGCCACAAATCCAGGCCACGGCCCGTGAGCTGAATATGGCCAAGATCATGTCGATGGTGCGCGGAGGCTAGGATTTAAAACTTCCAAAAATCAAAGCAAGGCCAGCACCTTCTCTGGCGGGCGGCACAGGGCCGCGCCCTTGGGCGTGACCACGATGGGGCGGTTGAGCAGGCGCGGATGCTGGGCCACCAGGGCAAAAATTTGCGCATCACTCATGGCCGGGTTGTCGATGCCCAGGGTTTGGTACTGCGCCTCTTTGCTGCGCAGCAGCTCGCGCACGGGTTGGCCCATGTGCGCCACCAGCTCGGCCAGCTCGGGGGCGGTCAGCGGCGTGGCCAGGTAATCAATCACGAGGGGCTCAATGCCACGTTCGCGCAGCAATTGCAAAGCGCCACGCGAATTGCTGCAGGCAGGGTTGTGAAAGATGGTGGCCGTGGTGGCGGGGGGAGAGGCACTGTTCATAGGGCGGCAAGTGTAGGCAGAGGGAAAAATTCTTTCAGTGCAGGGTATTTTGTGTGCATGATCGGCGATATCTCCATTGCCAAAAAACGCTGCTTGAAATCACATTTTGCGATGTCAAGGCGTTTTTTATTGAATTTTTTCCTTCATACTTCGCCATTCAAGAGGACTTGCCATGAAAAATTCCGAACGCAGCTTCGCTCGCCGCATTGATTTGACCTCACTGCAACTGTTTGTTGCGGTGTGCGAGCTGGGCAGCATTGGCCGCGCCGCCGAGCGCGAATACATCGCCGCCTCGGCGGTGAGCAAGCGCCTGTCCGATTTAGAAGCCGCCGTCGATACCGCCCTGCTCTACCGCCACAGCCGGGGCGTGACGCTAACCCCCGCGGGCGAGAGCCTGCTGCACCACGCCCGCAACGTGCTCTATGGGCTGGAGCGCATGCAAGGCGAGCTGTCCGAATACTCCGACGGCGTGCGCGGCCACGTGCGCATGCACGCCACCATTTCCTCCATCGTGCAGTTTTTGCCGGAAGACCTGGGCAGCTTTGCCCGGGAGCACAGCCAGATCAAGATTGACCTGCAAGAGCACCTGTCGGCCGACGTGCTGCAAGCCGTGCATGAAGGCACGGCCGACATCGGCATCTGCAACATGGGCCAGGCCAACCCCAACGGCCTGCAAACCCGCCCCTACCGCACCGACCACCTGGTGCTGGTGGCCCCCGAAGACCACCCGCTGACCGAGCGCAGCGCCATCGCTTTCGAAGAAGTGCTGGACTGGGACGTGGTCGGCCTGCACGGCGGCAGCTCCATCAGCCTGGCCATGCGCGGCGCGGCCACCCGCAGCGGCACGGCCCTGCGCCAGCGCATTCAGGTCACCAGCCTGGATGCCATGTGCCGCATGATCGACAACGGCCTGGGCGTGGGCCTGATCCCGCACCGCGCCTTTGAGCTGATGCAAGGCGTGGGCCGCCTGCGCAGCGTGCCGCTGACCGATGCCTGGGCGCAGCGCACCTTAAGCTTGGTCGCCCGCGACTTTGACGCGCTGCCGGTGACATCGCGTTTGCTGGTGGAACACCTCGGCAAAGGCTGGGAGCCAGCCTCTTCCAACGCCAGCAACGCTCCCTAGAATCCCCCACACAGCCTGCCAGCTTGACGGCTGACAGGCTTTTTTTATCCCAACCCAGAGAGTTAGCCAACATGGGACGCACCCTGTACGACAAGATTTTTGATGAGCACGTCATCCACACCGAGGAAGACGGCACCTCCATTCTCTACATCGATCGCCACCTGGTACACGAGGTGACCAGCCCCCAGGCGTTTGAAGGGCTGCGTCTGGCCAAGCGCAAACTCTGGCGCCAAAGCTCGGTGGTGGCCACCGCCGACCACAACACCCCCACCACCGGCTGGGAGCAGGGCTACGACGGCATTGCCGACCCCATCAGCAAAGAGCAAATCACCACGCTCAACAGCAACATTGCCGAATTTGGTGCCGCCGCCTTCTTCCCCTTTATGGACAAGGGCCAGGGCATCGTCCACGTCATGGGGCCGGAGCAAGGGGCCACCCTGCCGGGCATGACCGTGGTCTGCGGTGACAGCCACACCAGCACCCACGGCGCGTTTGGCGCTTTGGCGCACGGCATTGGCACCAGCGAGGTCGAGCACGTCATGGCCACGCAAACGCTGCTGGCCAAAAAAGCCAAGAACATGCTGGTCAAAGTGGAGGGCAGCGTCGCCCCCGGCATCACCGCCAAAGACATCGTGCTGGCCATCATCGGCAAGATCGGCACCGCAGGCGGCACCGGCTACACCATTGAATTTGCCGGGCAGGCCATCCGCGACCTGTCCATCGAAGGGCGCATGACCGTGTGCAACATGGCCATCGAAGCCGGTGCCCGCGCCGGCCTGGTGGCCGTGGACGACAAAACCATCCAATACGTCAAAGGCCGCCCCCTGGCCCCCACCGGGGTGGAATGGGAACAGGCCGTGGCCTACTGGCGCACCCTGCACTCGGACGACGATGCGCAGTGGGATGCCATCGTCACCCTGCAAGCGGCCGACATCGTGCCGCAAGTGACCTGGGGCACCAGCCCGGAGATGGTCGCCGGGGCCGACACCCGCGTGCCCGATCCAGAAAAAGAAAAAGATGCCAACAAACGCGCCGCCATGGAGCGGGCGCTGACCTATATGGGCTTGGAGCCAGGCAAGCCCATTACCGATATCTGCATCGACAAAGTCTTTATCGGCAGCTGCACCAACAGCCGCATCGAAGACCTGCGCGCCGCGGCCGCCGTGGTGCAAAAAATGGGCCAAAAAGTGGCCAGCAACGTCAAACTGGCCATGGTGGTGCCCGGCTCGGGCCTGGTCAAAGCCCAGGCCGAAAGCGAAGGCCTGCACACCATCTTCAAAGCCGCTGGTTTTGAATGGCGCGAACCGGGCTGCAGCATGTGCCTGGCGATGAATGCCGACCGGTTAGAGCCGGGCGAGCGTTGCGCCTCCACCTCCAACCGCAACTTTGAAGGCCGCCAAGGCGCTGGTGGCCGCACCCACCTGGTCAGCCCCGCCATGGCGGCGGCCGCGGCCATCACCGGCCACTTTGTGGACATTCGCCAATTTGCTTAAACCCTGTTTTTCTCTCTCTTTTTCTAGGAGTACGGTCATGCAGAAATTTTTTGCCCCCATCGCACTGGCAGCCTTGGTCTTGGCCCTGAGCGGCTGCGGCAACACCTGGTACGGCGTGAAAGAAGACACCAAACGCGCCGGCCAGGCCACGGGCCAAGGCATTGAAAAAGCCGGAGAAAAAATTCAAGAAATCGCCAAATAACACCATGCAGAAATTCACCATCCACCAGGGCCTGGTCGCGCCCATGGACCGCGAAAACGTCGATACCGACGCGATCATCCCAAAGCAATTTCTCAAGTCGATCAAGAAAACCGGCTTTGGCCCCAACCTGTTCGACGAATGGCGCTACCTCGATCAACCCGGCCAGCCCGGCGTGCCCGAGTCCGAGCGCAAGCCCAACCCCGACTTCGTGCTCAACCAGCCGCGCTACCAAGGCGCATCGGTGCTGCTGGCGCGCAAAAACTTTGGCTGCGGATCAAGCCGCGAACACGCCCCCTGGGCGTTGGAGCAGTACGGCTTTCGCTGCGTGATCGCACCCAGCTTTGCCGACATCTTTTTCAACAACTGCTTTAAAAACGGCATGCTGCCCATCGTGCTGCCCGAGGCTACGGTCGATCTGCTCTTTAACGAAGTGTTTGCCTTCCCCGGCTACCAGCTCACCATCGACCTGCAGCGCCAGGTCATCGTGCGCCCCCAGGGCGAGGAAATCCCCTTTGAAGTCAATGCCTTCCGCCGCGACTGCCTGCTCGGCGGGCTGGACGACATCGGCCTGACCCTGCGCCACAAAGACAAAATCGCCGCATTTGAAGCCCAGCGCCTGGCCAGCAAACCCTGGCTGGCCCACAGCTTGGTGGGTGCCAAGTAATTAAAAACCAAAGCTATTCCCGCTGACCAATAGCCATTTTTTAATGGCTATTGTTGTAAATACCTTATGAATCAAGCGGAAACAGCTATCACTATTGCAATAAAAGGAAACACCATGACCCAGAAAATCGCCATCCTGCCCGGCGACGGCATCGGCCCGGAAATCATTGCCGAAGCCGTCAAAGTCTTGCACGCCTTGAACCTGGATTTGCAGCTGGAAACCGCCCCCGTCGGCGGCGCAGGCTATGAGGCCGCTGGCCACCCCCTGCCCCCCGCCACGCTGAAACTGGCGCAAGAATCCGACGCCATCCTGTTCGGTGCCGTGGGCGACTGGAAATACGACACCCTGGAACGCGCCCTGCGCCCTGAGCAAGCCATCCTGGGCCTGCGCAAAGCTTTGGGCCTGTTCGCCAACTTTCGCCCCGCCATCTGCTACGAGCAGCTGGTCAATGCCTCCAGCCTGAAGCCCGAACTGGTCTCGGGCCTGGACATCCTCATCATCCGCGAGCTGACCGGCGACATCTACTTCGGCCAGCCACGGGGTCGGCGCACCGCCGAAGACGGCCACTTCCCCGGCAGCGAAGAAGCCTTTGACACCATGCGCTACAGCCGCCCCGAGATCGAGCGCATCGCCCACGTTGCCTTCCAAGCCGCACAAAAACGCAGCAAGCGCGTCACCAGCGTCGATAAGGCCAACGTGCTGGAAACCTTCCAGCTGTGGAAGGACGTGATGACCGAGGTGGGCCAGCAGTACCCCGATGTGCAGCTCGATCACATGTACGTGGACAACGCCGCCATGCAACTGGTGCGCGCGCCCAAGCGCTTTGACGTGGTGGTTACCGGCAACATGTTTGGCGACATCCTCTCGGACGAAGCCTCCATGCTCACCGGCTCGATTGGCATGCTGCCCTCGGCCAGCCTGAACGACAAAAAACAAGGCCTGTACGAGCCCAGCCACGGCAGCGCCCCCGACATCGCCGGCCAAGGCATCGCCAACCCGCTGGCCACCATCCTGTCGGCCGCCATGATGCTGCGCTTTAGCCTGGGCCACGAAGCCGCTGCCCAGCGCATCGAAGCGGCCGTGCAAAAAGTGCTAGCACAAGGCCTGCGCACCGCCGACATCTACAGCGAAGGCACCACCAAAGTAAGCACCGCCCAAATGGGCGATGCCGTGGTGGCGGCGCTGTAATTGCGCCATCTTTTACGCTAAAAGCGCCGCTCTGCGTCACTGGAGCGGCGCTTTTTTATCGCCTCCATCTCCTGCTATGGTCGCGCAGTGGTAACGGGCTTGTCTTCACGCTGCCCCCCAAGGCCTGCGCCCCAACGCCATCCACACCATAACCACCCTCCATCAATAACCACCACAGGAGAAAACATGAACGCTTTAAGCGATATGAAAGTGGGCACCAAGCTCATTGCCGGGTTTTTGGCCGTCGCAGTGATTGGCGCCATCATCGGCGTGCTGGGCATTGTCAAAACCAACGAGCTCAGCGATTTGGCCCGGCTGATGTACGAGCGCGAGATGGTGGGTGCGCAGCAGGTGTCGGCGGCCAATATGGACATGATTGAGGCCACGCGCTCGGTGCGCAGTGCCATGCTGGTGGCCACCGAGCAAGAGCGCACGCGCCACCTGAACGATATGCAGCAGCGCCTGGACCGCGCCAAGGCAGGGCTGGCAGCCGCAGCGCCCTACTTCTCCACGCCCACGGGCAAATCCAAGCTGGCCGATACCATCCAGGCTTTAGAGGCGTATGAGGTGATCGCCAAGGAGATGGCCACCAAACTGCCCAACGACCCTTTGCCTGAGATGGGCAGTGCCACGCAGCATTTGTTCAGCGCAGGGGCTCCGGCAGCCAACGAACTCAGCGCCCAGATGACGCAACTGGTGGAGCGCAGAAGCGCCAGCGCCAAGAATTTGAGCGAAGAGACCAATGCCATTTACGCCAACATTCGCACCCTGCTGATCGTGCTGACCCTGGGTGGCGTGCTGGCGGGCGTGGTCCTGGGGGTGCTGATTACGCGCAGCCTTACCCGCCAGCTGGGCGGTGAGCCCGGCGATGTGGCCAACGCGGCCAATGCGATTGCCTCGGGCGATCTGAGCACGCACATCGACACCCAACAGGCCAAACCCGGTAGCGTGGTGCATGCCATGCACGAGATGCAGGCTGCGCTGCGCCGCATTGTCAGCACCGTGCGCGAGAGCAGCGACAGCATTGCCACCGGTGCGCAGCAAATCGCCACGGGCAACAGCGACCTGTCGCAGCGCACCGAAACCCAAGCCAGCAATCTGGAAGAAACCGCCGCCTCGATGGAAGAGATCTCCAGCACCGTGCAAACCAGCGCCGACACGGCCCGCCAGGCCACACAGCTGGCCGCCAGCGCCAGCCAAGCGGCCACGCAAGGTGGCGAGGTCATGCAGCAGGTAGTGCAGACCATGGAGCAGATCAACGCCGCTTCGCGCAAGATTTCCGACATCATCGGCGTGATTGATGGCATTGCGTTTCAGACCAATATCTTGGCGCTGAACGCTGCCGTGGAGGCAGCACGTGCCGGCGAGCAAGGCCGGGGCTTTGCCGTGGTGGCCGCCGAGGTGCGCAGCCTGGCCGGACGCAGTGCCGAGGCAGCCAAAGAAATCAAAACCCTGATTGGCAACAGCGTGGAAACCGTGGACGCGGGCAGCCGTTTGGTGGATACCGCCGGCAGCACCATGCAGCACATCGTGCAAGAAGTGCAGCGCGTGACCGATTTGATCCGCGAGATCAGCGCTTCCACCAGCGAGCAAACCGTGGGCATTGGCCAGGTGGGCGAGGCCGTGGCCCAACTCGACCAGATGACGCAGCAAAACGCGGCGCTGGTGGAAGAGTCTGCCGCCGCTGCCTCCAGCCTGAACCAGCAAGCCCAACAATTGGTAGAGGCCGTGGCCGTGTTCCAACTGGGCCGCCATGAAAATGCCATGCGCCGCCCCAGCACCACCGCACAACCGCCAGTGCGGCCTGTGTCCAGCCCCGCGCCCAGCCCAAGCCCTGTGGCCAACGTCACCAACGCCACCACCACCGCACCGCAATTGGGCCAACGCAGTAGCACCGCCGCTGCCAAGCCTGCCGCTAAGCCTGCTGCCACAGCCGCCAAGTCACCCGCAGCGCCCCGGTCAGCACCCGCCCCAGCAGCACGCATTGCGGCACCCACCGGTCACCAGGCCGATGACGATTGGGAAACTTTCTAAACGTCTAAGAACGTGTTCAAAGTCTCATCTGATGTGAGAAGCTTGCGAGATGAGAAAAGGTTACCCGAGCGATATCAAGCGCGAGCAGTTCGAAGCGATCCGTCCATTGCTGGAGAGTGCGCGCAG
>JAANMX010003737.1_pt1 | contig 12963 bp, 7 predicted proteins | sample 7279681 | NCBI WGS metagenome assembly JAANMX01 (sample SAMN14094542, study PRJNA606508) | bioreactor metagenome | isolation source: A lab-scale SPAN reactor treating ammonium-rich wastewater day 351 | place: Ireland: Galway | collected 2018-01-01
GTGGCGAGCGCTCCGAGCGCCCGGCTGAAGCCCGCAACCCGGACGGCCGCCCACCCCGCGAAGGCCGGGGGGAAGGCCGCGAGGGACGTGAAGGGCGCGAAGGTGGCCGTGGCCGCCGCGACGGCGCCGACACCCGCCCGATGACCGACGCACAGGCCATGGGCAACGCCCCGGCCACCGACGTCCCACCGCAGGCCGGCGAGATCGGCAACGAAGCACGCAGCGAACGCGCGCCCCGCAACGGCAGTGGCCGCCGCGAGCGCGGCCCGCGTGGCGAAGGCCGTGAACGCCAGCCCCGCAACCAGGAAAACACCTCCCAGGCACCCGCCGACTTCGCCGACACGGCCCCCCTGGCCTCGTTGCCCGACCTCGACCTGACCGGCAACGAAACCCCTGCCGTGGCTCCGGCCGCCGAGGGCGAAGAGCGCCGCGAGCGCCGCTCGCGTGACCGCTACGGACGCGACCGCCAGCGTGGCGAGCGCGGTGAACGGGGCGAGCGCACCGAGCGCACCGAGCCCGCCCAGGAAGGCCAGAGCGCACCCGCCAGCATGCTGGACTTCAACCTGGCCGACTCGGCCCCCGCCGACGGCGCCCAGGAGCCAGCACGCCGCAGCTACTTCGCACCTGCTGCGGGTGCAGTCGCGCCTGCAGCCGAAGCCGCAGCCCCCCAGGCGGCGCCCGTGGCCACCGTGAGCGTGGCGCCCCCCGCCCCGGTGATGGCGCCCGCACCAGTTGCACCGGCACCTGTTGCACCCGCGCCCGTGGCGGCTCCTGCGGCACCCGCTCCAGTGGCTCCGGCCAGCGGTGCCATGCCGCAGGTCACGCCCTTCGTGCTGCCGATCGATGAAATGCAGCAGGTCGCCCAGGGCTCCGGTCTGCAGTGGGTGATGTCCGATGCCGACAAGGTGGCAGCCGTGCAGGCCGCCATTGCGGCCGAGCCACGCCCCGTCCGCGTGCCACGCGAGCGCCCGCCCGCCGTGGTGCTGGACGACGGCCCGCTGGTGCTGGTGGAAACCCGCCGGGATCTGCGCGACATGCAGTTGCCCTTCGAGCAGCCGCCCGCAGCCTGAGCGCCGCACACAGGGGGCCGCAAAGCCCCCTTTCCCCATCGCTGGCCCCTCTTGGGGCCAGTGGCATTTGGAGCCCTGTCGAACCATGCTGATCCTGCTGTCACCCGCCAAATCGCTCGACTACGACACGCCGCTGCCCTCCGGCCTGGCGCACTCGCTGCCGACGTTCAGGGCCGAATCCGCGCAGCTCATCGAGGTGCTGCGCCAGAAGTCGCCGCAGGACATCGCCTCGTTGATGAAGATCAGCGACACGCTGGCCGCGCTCAACGTGGCGCGCTACGAAGCCTGGTCGCCGAAGTTCAGCGCGCGCAATGCGCGCCAGGCCCTGCTGGCCTTCAATGGCGACGTGTACGAAGGGCTGGACGCACGCACGCTGGCGCCGGACGACCTCGACTGGGCGCAGCAGCACCTGGCCATCCTCAGCGGCCTGTATGGCGTGCTGCGCCCACTCGACTGGATGCAGCCCTACCGGCTGGAGATGGGCACACGGCTGGCTACGGCGCTGGGCAGCACGCTCTACCAGTTCTGGGGGCCGCGCATCGCACAGCACCTCAACGCCCGCCTGCAGAGCGAGGCCGAACCCATCGTGCTCAACCTCGCCTCGCAGGAATACTTCAAGTCGGTGGATCGCAAGGTGCTGCGGGCCCGTGTGGTCGAATGCGTGTTCGAGGACTGGAGCAGCGGCCGTTACAAGATCGTGAGCTTTTACGCCAAGCGTGCGCGCGGCCTGATGGCGCGCTACGCCATCACACAGCGCATCGCCACACCCCGGCTGCTCGAAGGGTTTGATCTGGACGGCTATGCCTATGCACCGGCATCATCCGATCCTGATCGCCTGGTTTTCCGGCGCAAGACGCCACCGGCGTAACCCCTCCCACCCCGCGCTCGCCCAAGGACCGCCATGCCATCGCGTTCTGACCCGCACCTCCCGGCCCCCCCGCCCGGCACCCCAGGCCACAACGCCGCACGGCAGGCGATGACGCCAGAGCTGCGCCGCTGGATCGTCGCGCAGGCGGGGGCTGGCTACTCCACGCCGGTGATGCTGCAGTCTTTGCGCGATGCGGGCTGGGATGCGCCCCTGGCCGCCGAAATCCTCGCCCTCGCCCTGCAGGAACACCGCGGCGTGCGGCCCTTGCCGCCTGCCCAGCCGGGCGCCGCACCGATGCCCGGGCCCCGGCTCGACGAATCGCCCACCCAGGTGGACTGCGGCGACCGCAGCGTGCCGGTGCTGCTGGCCATGTCCCGGCCCCGCATCGTGTTGCTGGGCAAGCTGCTCTCGGCCGAGGAATGCGACGCCCTGATCGCCTTTGCTGCGCCGCGCATGGCGCGCTCGCTCACCGTGGCCACCCAGACGGGCGGCGAAGAGCTCCACCACGACCGCACCAGCAACGGCATGTTCTTTGATCGCGGCGAAAACCCGCTGATCCAGCGCATCGAAGCGCGCATCGCATGCCTGCTGCACTGGCCTGTCGAGAACGGCGAAGGCCTGCAGGTGCTGCACTACCGGCCCGGTGCCGAGTACAAGCCGCACTACGACTACTTCGACCCTGCCGAACCCGGCACTCCGAGCATCGTCAACCGTGGCGGTCAGCGGGTCGGTACGCTGGTGATGTACCTGAACACCCCTGAAAAAGGCGGTGGCACCACCTTCCCCGACGTGCACCTCGAGGTGGCGCCGCAACGCGGCAATGCGGTGTTCTTCAGCTACGAGCGTCCACACCCCTCCACCCGCACACTGCATGGCGGCGCCCCCGTGATTGCAGGCGACAAGTGGATCGCCACCAAATGGCTGCGCGAGAGAAAATTTGATTGAAATATGCCTTTAGCACTTATGCAGCAAGCGCCAATAGCTACACTTTATATAGCAACATCATGAACCAACCCGAGCAGTCCCAACTGGGCAAGGCCTCCGCCTATGCGGATCAGTACGACCCTTCGCTCCTGTTCCCCATTCCCCGCGCCACCAAGCGCGCCGAGATCGGCATTTCCGGCTCGCCGCCCTTTCTGGGAGCAGACCTGTGGACGGCGTTCGAACTGTCCTGGCTCAATCAGCGTGGCAAGCCGCAGGTGGCGTTGGCGCACATCACCGTGCCCTGCGAGACGCCGAACATCGTCGAGAGCAAATCCTTCAAGCTCTACCTCAACAGCTTCAACAACACGCGCTTCGCCAACGCCGAGGCCGTGCAGGCGCGCATGCGTGCCGACATCAGCGAAGCCGCATGGCGCGGCGCCGAACACCCGGGCACGGTGGGTGTCAGACTCCTGCTGCCCGAGCAGTTCGACCGCGAGCCGGTGCACGAGCTTGACGGCCTGAGTCTGGACCGCCTGGACATTGAATGCACCCAGTACCAGCCCGCCCCCGAGCGGCTGAGCGCGAATTTCGACGAAGCCCCAGTCAGCGAGGTGCTGGTGAGCCACCTGCTCAAGAGCAACTGCCTGGTCACCGGCCAGCCCGACTGGGGGAGCCTGCGCATCGCCTACAGCGGTCCGCAGATCGACCAGGAGGGGCTGCTGCAATACATCGTGAGTTTTCGCAACCACAACGAATTCCATGAGCAGTGCGTCGAGCGCATCTTCATGGACCTGTGGACGCGCTGCAAACCGATCAAGCTGGAGGTGTACGCACGCTACACGCGCCGCGGCGGTCTGGACATCAACCCCTGGCGCACCAGCCACCCGATGCAGCTGCCGCCCAACACCCGCACCGCGCGGCAGTAGGGCCAGGCAGCGGGGCTTCCGTCGTATGCATCTCTTGCGCTGCGCGGAGCCCCACAGCCTGTGAACTCGCACGGTCCAGACGAGCGGCCGCCGTGCAAGGGCCGCCCCGCCGCACTGGCGGTGTCCCCCTTCCGCATTGCGCAGCAATGCCAGAGAAGGGGGAAGGCGCGCAGCGCCACAGGGGGTTGTGCCAAATTCAGGGCAGCTTGAAAACTTCCAGCGTGCGGCCCAGCACGCCCGCGTTGACGCTCATGGTGCGCGCCGCTGCCGCCGATTCCTCCACCAGCGCCGCATTCTGCTGCGTCACGCGGTCCAGGTCCGTCACGGCGTCGTTCACCTGGGCGATGCCGATCGACTGCTCGCGCGTGGCGACACCGATCTGGCCCATCAACTGATTCACGTGCGCCACCGATTGCACCACCTGCTCGATGGTCTGCCCGGCCGACTGCATCTGACCGGCGCCGCGCTCGATGTGGGCACTCGATTCGCCGATCAGCCCCTTGATCTCACCCGCCGCCGCCGCGCTGCGCTGCGCCAGTGCGCGCACCTCGCTGGCCACCACGGCAAAGCCCCGGCCCTGCTCGCCCGCGCGTGCGGCTTCCACCGCCGCATTCAAGGCCAGGATGTTGGTCTGGAACGCAATGCCCTCGATGGTGGAAATGATCTGCCCCATCTTGCGTGAGGATTGCTCGATGGCCTGCACCACGGCACTCACCTGCGCCACGGCCTGACCGCCACGCTGGGCCAGATCGGCGCTGCGCTCGCTCTCCCTGAGCACCTGCTGCGCTGATTCTGCCGACTGGCGCACCGTGCTCGCCAGCTCTTCCATCGAGGCCGCCGTCTGCTCCAGGCTGCTGGCCTGCGATTCGGTGCGCGCCGACAGGTCCTGCGCACCCCGAGCGATGCCCGAGGAAATCTGGCTGAAGGCACCGATCTCTCCGCGCGCATCACCCACCACGGCCCACAGGTTGATCTGGATCTGCTGCAGGCGCTCCATCAACAGGGCCATGGGGTGGCGGCCATCGACATGGCAGCCGGGAGTGCCCAGATTGCAGCCTGCGATGTCGCTGGCCAGGCGGTTGGCATCGCGCAGCGCCGCCGTGATGCGCCGGTGAAAGCGCCACAGCAGCCATGCCCCCAGACCCAGCATCAGGGCCGCCTGAAGGGCCGCCACCTGCGGCCCGCTCCAACCCATCAGGGTGGGCACGAGCGCCACGGCCATCATTGGCAGCAGCATGACCGTGAGGCGCTGCGTGAAGCTGGCACGCTGCAGCATGCCGATCCAGTTGCGCCAACCCGTATGGCGCACGCGCCCGGCATGCAGGATGAAGGACTTGGCGCCGGCTTCGCGCTCCTCGCGAAGCTTGGCGTACAGCGCCTCGGCGGCGTGCACCTCCTCGCGCGTGGGCTTGGCGCGCACCGACATGTAGCCCTGGGGCTTGCCGTTGATCACGATGGGCGTGACGTTGGCGCGCACCCAGTAGTGGTCGCCGTTCTTGCGCCGGTTCTTGACGATGCCGCACCAGCTGCGGCCGTGGCCGATGGTGGTCCACAAGTCCTTGAAGGCCTCTGGCGGCATGTCGGGGTGGCGCACCAGGTTGTGCGGCTGGCCCATGAGTTCGTCCATGGTGTAACCGCTGACCCGCATGAATGCCGCGTTGCAGTGCGTGATGACCCCCGACTTGTCGGTGGTGGACATCAGAAGTTCTTCGCCAGGGTAATCGTATTCGTTGTTGCTGACCGGCAGATTGACGCGCATGGATTCAGGCCCTGACTAGAAGCGGTGGAACGGAGTATTAAAAAAATATATTAACTATGTGTTACACCTGCTTCTTGACTATTGTCAATTTGGCAGCCAAAAGCCTAAAACAACTCGGCGTTGGCCCCCACCCTGGCCACGCCATCGGTGCCTCCTGGTGCCTGGTGCTCTTCCCCCAGGCGCACCAGCCCGCCCACCCGCACCCCCAGCAGGCGCAGGCGCCGCTCCAGCGGCACGCGCTTGAGGCACAGCCCGGCCACACGGCGTATGGTCGCGGCATCGTGCGTGGGCAGGTCGATCGTCTGGTCGCGCGTGACGCTGCGGAAGTCGTCATAACGCAGCTTGATGCCGATGGTGCGGCCCCGATAGCCCTTGCGCTGCAGGTCGGCCGCGACGCGCTGGCACAGGTCGGTGAAGATGGCGCCGAGCTCGGCTCGGTCGTGCACGGCGTGCAGATCGCGCTCGAACGTGGTCTCGCGGCTGATGCTCACGGGCTCGCTCTCGGTCACCACGGGGCGCTCGTCCCGCCCCCAGGCCGCGTCGTGCAGCCAGGCGCCGGTGGCCTTGCCGAAATGCTGCACCAGCCAGGCGCGCTCTCGCGCGGCCAGCTCGCCAATGGTGTGGATGCCGTGGCGCGCCAGCTTTTCATCGGCCTTGGGGCCGATGCCGTTGATCTTGCGGCAGGCCAGCGGCCAGACCAGCGCCTGCAGGTCGGCCTCGTGCACGATGGAGATGCCCTTGGGCTTCTGGAATTCGCTCGCCATCTTGGCCAGCAGCTTGTTGGGCGCCACCCCGATCGAGCAGGTCAGGCCGGTGGCGTCAAAAATGCTCTTCTGGATCAGGCGCGCCAGCACGCGCCCGCCCTCGCGCTGACCGCCTGCCACCTGCGTGAAGTCGATGTAGACCTCGTCCACGCCCCGGTCCTCCATCACCGGTGCGATGTCGGTGATGATCTCCTTGAAGCGACGCGAATAGCGCCGGTATTCGTCAAAGTCCACCGGCAGCAGGATGGCCTGCGGGCACAGGCGCGCGGCCTTCATCAGCCCCATGGCCGAACCCACACCGAAGGCGCGCGCCGCATAGGTGGCGGTGGTGATGACGCCGCGCCCGGTGTAGTCCTTCAGCAGCGGGAAGGCGGAGAGCGGAATTTCATGCAGCGGCAGGCCCGAACCCTCGGTGGTGAGCACGCTGTCGCAGGCCCGACGCCCGCCGCCGATCACCACGGGCAGGCCCTGCAGCTGCGGGTAGCGCAGCAGCTCCACGCTGGCATAGAAGGCATCCATGTCCAGGTGGGCAATGCGGCGCGGCAAGGGTTCGGTGGCGGTCACGGCCGCCATTGTTTCACCTCAGGGTGTGGGATACGTGCCGGGCAGCAGGATGGAAGTGTCTACCGTGTTGATGTCGGTGCGGCCGCAGAAGGCCATGGTGAGGTCCAGCTCCTTGCGGATGATCTCCAGCACACGCGTCACGCCCAGCTCGCCATACGCGCCCAGGCCGTAGAGGAAGCTGCGCCCGATCAGCGTGCCCCGCGCGCCCAGGGCGCGGGCCTTGAGCACGTCCTGCCCACTGCGGATGCCGCCGTCCATCCAGACCTCGATGTCCTTGCCCACGGCCTGCACGATGGCGGGCAGCGCGGCGATGGACGAGGGCGCGCCGTCGAGCTGGCGGCCACCATGGTTGCTGACGATGAGCGCGTCGGCGCCGCTCTCCACGGCCAGGCGCGCATCTTCGGCTTCCATGATGCCCTTGAGGATGAGCTTGCCGCCCCAGCGCTTCTTGATCCATTCCACGTCACCCCAGTTCAACTCGGGGTCGAACTGCTCGACCGTCCAGGACGAGAGCGAGGACATGTCGCCCACGCCCTTGGCATGGCCGACGATGTTGCCGAAGCTGCGGCGCTTGGTGCCCAGCATGCCTAAGCACCAGTGCGGCTTGGTGGCCAGGTTGATGAGGTTGGCCAGCGTGGGCTTCGGGGGCGACGAGAGGCCGTTCTTGATGTCCTTGTGGCGCTGGCCCAGGATCTGCAGGTCCAGCGTGAGCTGCAGGGCCGAGCAGCCGGCGGCCTTGGCGCGGTCGATCAGGCGCTCGATGTAGTCGCGGTCGCGCATCACATAGAGCTGGAACCAGAAGCCCGGGCCTGCGTGCTCGGCCACGTCCTCGATGGAGCAGATGCTCATGGTCGAGAGCGTGAAGGGCACGCCGAAGGCCTTGGCCGCGCGGGCCGCGAGAATTTCGCCGTCGGCGTGCTGCATGCCGGTCAGGCCCGTGGGCGCCAGCGCCACGGGCATGGCCACATCCTGCCCCACCATGGTGGTACGCGTGGTGCGCCCGGTCATGTTCACGGCCACACGCTGGCGCAGCAGGATCTTGCGGAAGTCTTCCTCGTTGGAGCGGTAGGTGCCCTCCGTCCACGAGCCCGAGTCGCAGTAGTCGTAGAACATGCGCGGCACACGGCGCTTGGCGATGCGGCGCAGGTCTTCGATGCAGGTGATGGTGGACAGGTCGGGCACGCGGGTCTCCTTGAATGGGGGTGTTCTGTCCGCATGGTAGTCAGCCCCGGCAGGCGCGGCCATCAAAATTATTTGTGCCGGCATGCAACAAATTTGATGCTCCGGGCTCGATTCGCCCGATCTTTGCATCAAAAACACTCAATCGCTTTACCAAAAAGCGCTTGCAGCTATCTTTTCGATAGCGATCACGCCGCCACAGGATCGTCCGGGCAGTCCTGCGGCTCCCGAGGCGCCACGATCTCGGGCTCCACCCCCGGGCCGGCGTAGCGGCGCACCTGCATGCGGCCCGAGCGCTTGGCGGCATACATCGCGGCATCGGCGTTGCGGGCCAGTTCATCGTAGCTGGCGCCGTGCTGCGGAAACAGCGCCATGCCGGCGCTCAGGCCCACGCGCAGCGCCTGGCCCTGCAGCGCAAAGGGCTCGCTGCACACCGCCAGCACCTTGTGGGCCACCACGCAAGCCTGCTGCGCGCTGGCCAGGCCGGGCAGCAGCACGACGAATTCATCGCCCCCCTGGCGGCAGACGGTGTCGGACTCGCGCATGGCCGCTGCCAGGCGGCGGGCAAACTGCACCAGCAATTCGTCGCCCACATCGTGGCCCAGGGTGTCGTTGACCTGCTTGAAACCGTCGAGGTCGAGGTACATCACCGCCAGACTCTTGCCATCACGCCGCGCCTGGGCCAGGGCGTGCTGTGCACGGTCTTGCAGCAGCACGCGGTTGGGCAGATCGGTGAGCGGGTCGTATTGCGCCAGGTGCGCCATGCGCTCGGCCATGGCCATGGTTTCCGTCACGTCGTGCAGCACCATCACGGCGCCGGTGAGGTGGTGGTGCCGGTCGATGATGGGGCTGGCCGACTCTTCCACCTCGAAGCGCTGCCCGTCCTTGCGGCGCAGCACCACGCCGCGCGTGGGGCCGCAGGGGTTCTGTGTCTTGAGCGCCTGGCGCAGGGGGCTGGGCTGGGTCTGCGCGCCATTGGGCAGGTACAGCGGCGCCACCTCGTCCACATCGTGGCCCGCGGCATCAAAGGCCTGCCAGCCGGTCATGCGCTGGGCCACGGGGTTGATGTAGGTGACGCGGCCCTCCGCGTCGGTACAGATCACGGCGTCGCCAATGGACTGGAGCGTCAGGCGCATGCGTTCCTTCTCGCGGAACAGCTCATCCTCCATGCGCTTGCGCTCGGTGATGTCGGTGACCTGCACAAAGATGCCGCGCACCGGCCCGCTATCGCCCTCACGGTCGGGGGTGTAGGTGATGTGCGTGTGCCGCACATCGCCCGACGCATCGGTGATGGTCCGCTCGAACACCTGCGGATGCCCCTCCAGCGCCTGCAGCACATAGGGCTGCACCACGGCGTAGTCGTGCGGGCCCAGCACATCGGCTGCGCTCAGGCCCTGCAGTTCCTCGGGTGTGCGGCCATACAGCTCGCTGCTGGTCTTGTTGATGAAGCGGTTGCGCTGGGCCTTGTCCCAGTAGCTGATGGTGGAGGGCAGGTTGTCGAGGATGGTGCGCAGATAGTGCTCGGCCTGCTGCAGGCGGCTGGCCACCTGCTGGCGCTGGGTCAGTTCGCGCGTGAACAGCACAGCCAGCCCCACGCAGCTGACCATGAGCACCAAAGCAAAAACCGACAGCTGCAGGGCATTCGTCCGCCAGTGGGCCAGCATGACATCGGTCGCCTGTGCAACATTCACCACCAGGGGATACTGACCCACATGCCGGAAGCTATAGAAGCGCTCCACCTTGTCAAGGCTTGCCACTCCCGTGAAACTGCCCACACGATCCGCCAGAATGCGGCGCATATTCGCTGTACCCGCCAGGGACTTGCCCACATCGGCATCACCGTAGGGGTAGCGGGTCACGATGATGCCGCTGTCGAGAATCAGGTTGACGCCGCTGCTAGGGCCCAGTTGCAGGGCGGAGAACAACTCATTGAAGTAGCTCAGGCTGATGGAGCTGACGACCACCCCGGCCACCTTCCCGTCAGCACCCCGGTAGGCCCGCGCCACAGGCAACATCCAGGTCTTCGTGACCCGCCCCATGACCGGATTACCGATGACAAGACCTTGCCGAGTGCCGGACATCAGGGCCTGAAAGTAGTCGCGGTCGGCGTAGTTGGCCTTGCGAGCCGGGGTGGAGGCCGAGTCGATGATGATGTCGCCCCGGCTGTCGACCACATAGACATCCATGAGGCCTGCCACCCGCAGCGGAGTGTTGAACAGCACCCGGTTGCGCAGCTCCTGCGGTAATTCCATGACGCCGGGGTGTTCCAGCTTGGCCACGACGTCCTGCAGCGACTGGTCCATGGCGCGCAACGTCCAGCCCACAGACTGCTCCAGCGCCGTCACCAGATTGCTGTTGGTGCGCTCGGCAAAATCCCATTCATCCGACCGCATGGTCCAGACCGTGCGCGCCACCATGGCACCAATGCCCATGCTCAGCAGAAGGGCCAGCCAAATCAGGCGTTGGGAGAAAAAATGGCGCATCGGGTTCGCAGGGTGCAACGTTCCGATTGTAGGTGTAAGCACCCGTTTCGACTACCGGAAAGCAGGTACCCCCCCCCCGCTAGCGCCCCGCCACCCCCGCACCGCGCACCTCGATGCGCACCTCGTCGAGCACCGTGCCGCGCGCATCGGTCAGCTGCACCACATGGCGCCCAGGCCAGGGCAGCCAGGCCCAGTTCGCACCCCGCGCCACGGATTTGCCATCCAGGCGCCAGCGCAGCGCCATCCCGGGTGGATGGGCCGTGGCAGCAAACTGCAGGCGCTGGCGCATGGGCGGAATGTCCGGATCGAGCGCGACGATGGTGCCCGACACCGGCGTCGCGATGCGCACACCGGATGGCTGTACGGCATCGTCGGAGCGTGCCCGGCCCCAAGATTTCAAGTCTTTTTGGCGTCCAGCGCCCATTTCATAAGCGTCAGCAGCTACTGAATCAATAGCAAAATACGCTTGCTGCGTGCCAGGCAGAAACCATTCGGTGCGGGCCGCTTCCAGCGCTGCGTCGCCCCCCGGCGCAGGACCGAAGCGCACCGGCGCGCGCACCACACCGCGCGGCGGCGCGGGGGAGCGGCTGGGCGCGTGCGCGTGCAGGTGCGCCATCACATCGGCCCACACCGGGGCCGCGCCGCTGGTGCCGCTCACGTCGTGCATGGCGGCGCCGCTGGCGTTGCCCACCCATACGCCCACGGTGTAGCGCTGCGACCAGCCCACGGCCCAGTTGTCGCGCATGTCCTTGCTGGTGCCGGTTTTCACGGCGCTCCAGAAGCGCGTGGCGAGCACGCTGTCCGTCCCGAAGGTGCGCGCCCGTGCGTTGCCGTCGGCAAGGATGTCGCCCACGATGAAGGCCGCGCCCTCATGGAGCACGCGCGTGAGCACCGGCACGGCTGCACGTGGCGGCCGTACGGGCGGCGCCACGGCGCTGTAGCGCCCGCCATTGGCCAGCGTGCGAAAGGCGTTGGTCAGGTGCAGCAGTTGCACCTCGCTGCTGCCCAGCGCCAGGCTGTAGCCAAAGTAGCCGCCGCTTTCACGCAGCGGCAGGCCCACGGCCACGAGCTGACGGAAGAACGCATCGGGCGACACCATGACCAGCGCGCGCACCGCCGGCACGTTGAGTGAAGCGGCCAGCGCCGTGCGCACCGACACCCAGCCCTTGAACTGGCGATCGTAGTTTTGCGGAATGTAGAGCCCACCCGCCGTGGCAATGTGGGCAGAAGAGTCCTCGATGAGCGAGGCGGAGGTCAGCCGCCGCTGATCAATCGCCTGTGCATACAAAAAAGGCTTGAGGGTGGAGCCCGGCTGGCGCAGCGCCAGCACGCCATCGACCTCGGCTGCCTGGCTGAGCAGGCCCGACGAACCCACCCAGGCCAGCACCTCGCCCGTGGCGTTGTCGAGCACCACAATGGCACCGTCTTCCACCTGGCGGCCCTGCAACTCGCGCAGGTGCTGTTCCAGCGTTTGCACGGCAAAGCGCTGCAAGGGCGCGCGCAGCGTGGTGGTGATGCGCGCTGGCGGCGCCGCCCCGCCCTCTGCCTGCGCCAGCGCCCGCCGCGCAAAATGCGGCGCCACGCCTTCGCTGGCGGCCCAGCCGCGCCGCTGCAGGGCGGCGCTGACAAACAGGTCAAGCGCATCGCAATCGACCCGCGGCCCTGGCGCCTTGCCCTGCATGTCGCGCAGCACACCGCAGGCGCGTTGGGTGACGACAGCAGGTGCGGCATTGGGGCCGCGCACCAGCGCGGCGGCCACGGCGGCTTCGCGGTCGTCCAGCCCGTGCGCGGCTTTGCCAAACAGGGCGCGGCTGAGTGCATCAATACCCACCAGCTCGCCCCGAAACGGCACCAGGTTGAGGTAGGCCTCCAAAATCTGGTCTTTGCGCCAGCGCCGGTCCAGCACCTGCGCGGCCACGGTCTGGCCGAGCTTTTGCGCCACGCTGCGCCCGCCGGGCCGCTGGCGCAGGTCGGCCATGTCGGGGCTGTCAAGCAGGCCCGCCAGTTGCATGGTCAGGGTGCTGGCGCCGCGCGTGCGCTGGTTCCACAAATTGCCCCAGGCGGCGGCTGTGGCGGCGCGCCAGTCCACACCGCTGTGCACATAAAAGCGCTTGTCTTCCGACAGCACCATGGCGGTGCGCAGCGCGGGCGACACATCGGCCAGCGGCACCCAGGCCCCGCGCCGCACCTGGGCATCGGTGCGCACACGCTGCAGCACCTCGCCCTCACGCGATAGCAGTACGGTTTCAGACGACTGGAAGCCCCGGCGTACTTCGTCAAACGTGGGCAGGGCCCAGGCCAGGGAGGGCCCCAGCGCCAGACCCACCCACCACGCACAGCGCCAGGGCGCCACCAGCTCCCACCGAGGACGGAGACCCAATACGGGGAAACCCAGTCGTCTTTTGTGAGTTGATAAGCGGTAGCTA
>JAANMX010003741.1_pt1 | contig 12959 bp, 9 predicted proteins | sample 7279681 | NCBI WGS metagenome assembly JAANMX01 (sample SAMN14094542, study PRJNA606508) | bioreactor metagenome | isolation source: A lab-scale SPAN reactor treating ammonium-rich wastewater day 351 | place: Ireland: Galway | collected 2018-01-01
GCCGATCACGACGTCGCGGCCGGTCTTCAGCTGGCCGTCCACCTGCACCACGATCCGGTCCCGTAGGCCGTTGATCAGCAGGGTCTGCTGGGTCTCGGCCAGGCCGAGCTCCCAGGGTCCACCGGCATGCTTCAGCGAGGTCAGCGGCGCCGCGCCGGTGCCGCCGTCGTGGCCGGAGATCAGCACCACGTCCGCCTTGGCCTTGGAGACGCCGGCGGCCACCGTGCCGACGCCGACCTCGGCGACCAGCTTGACGTGCACCCGGGCGGACGGGTTGGCGCACTTCAGGTCGTGGATCAGCTGCTTGAGGTCCTCGATCGAGTAGATGTCGTGGTGCGGCGGCGGGCTGATCAGGCCGACGCCTGGGGTGGAGTGCCGGGTGCTGGCTACCCACGGGTACACCTTCTGGCCGGGCAGCTGGCCGCCCTCGCCGGGCTTGGCGCCCTGGGCCATCTTGATCTGGATGTCGGCTGAGTTGGTCAGGTAGTCCGAGGTCACCCCGAACCGGCCGGACGCCACCTGCTTGATCGCCGAGCGCCGCTCGGGGTCGTAGAGCCGGTCGACGTCCTCGCCGCCCTCGCCGGTGTTCGACTTGGCGCCGAGCCGGTTCATCGCGATCGCGAGCGTCTCGTGCGCCTCCTGCGAGATCGAACCGTAGGACATCGCGCCGGTGGAGAACCGCTTCACGATCTCGCTGACCGGCTCGACGGAGTCGATCGGCACCGGCTTGCGGTCGGAGGCGAATTCGAGCAGCCCGCGCAGCGTCATCAGCCGCTTCGACTGGTCGTTCACCCGCTCGGTGTAGGCCTTGAAGATGTCGTAGCGCTTCGACCGGGTCGCATGCTGCAGCCGGAACACCGTCTCGGGATCGAACAGGTGCGGCTCGCCCTCGCGACGCCACTGGTACTCGCCGCCCACGTTCAGGGTGCGGTGCGGCAGGTTGATCCGGTCGGGCGGGTAGGCCTGGGCGTGCCGCGCCGCAATGCCGCGGGCGATCTCGTCCAGGCCGATGCCCTCCACCCGGCTCGGCGTGCCGGTGAAGTAGGTGTCGACGAAGTCGGAGTTCAGGCCGAGCGCCTCGAAGATCTGCGCGCCGGTGTAGGAGGCGATGGTGGAGACGCCCATCTTGGACATCACCTTCAGCACGCCCTTGCCGAGCGCCTTGCGGACGTTGGCCACGGCCTTGTCGGGATCGACCTTGACCAGCCACTCGCGGCGGGCCAGGTCCTCGGCCGACTCGAAGGCGAGGTAGGGGTTGACCGCGGCCGCCCCGTAGCCGATCAGCAGCGCCAGATGGTGCACCTCGCGGACGTCGCCGGCCTCGACGATCAGGCCCACGTGGCTGCGCTTCTTCTCCCGCACCAGGTGGTGATGCACGGCGGCGGTGAGCAGCAGCGACGGGATCGGCGCCAGGTCGGCGTTGGAATGCCGGTCGGACAGGATGATGGTCCGGCAGCCGCGCTCGATGGACGCCGTGACCTCGCGGCACAGCTCGTCCAGGCGCGCCTTCAACCCGGCGGCGCCCTCCTCCACCGGGTAGAGGCCGCGGACGACGTGGGTGTCGTAGGCTGGCATCTGGCCGTCCCGGTTGATCCGGACCAGCTTCGCCAACTGGTCGGAGTCGAGCACCGGGTAGCCGATCACGATCTGCTTGCACGAATCGGGACCCGGTTCCAGCAGGTTGCCCTCGGGGCCGAAAGTGGCGCTCAGCGAGGTGACCAGCTCTTCGCGGATGGCGTCCAGCGGCGGGTTGGTGACCTGGGCGAACAGCTGCGCGAAGTAGTCGAAGATCAACCGTGGCCGGTCGCTCAGCACGGCCAGCGGCGTGTCGGTGCCCATCGAGCCGATCGGCTCGTAGCCGCCGTTCGCCATCGGGGCCAGGATCAGCTTCAGTTCCTCGTGGGTGTAGCCGAACATCTGCTGGCGGCGCAGCACCGAGGCGGCGCTGTGCACCACGTGCTGCCGCTCGGGCAGGTCGTCGAGGTCGACCCGGCCCTCGGCCAGCCATTCGCCGTAGGGGTGCTCGGCGGCCAGCGACGACTTGATCTCGTCGTCGTCGATCAGCCGGTGCTCGGCCAGGTCGACCAGCAGCATCCGGCCGGGCTGCAGGCGTCCCTTGGCGATCACCGAACTCTGCGGCAGGTCGAGGACGCCGGCCTCGGAGGCGAACACCACCAGGCCGTCGTCGGTGACCCAGTACCGGCCCGGACGCAGGCCGTTGCGGTCCAGGGTGGCGCCGATCAGGGTGCCGTCGGTGAAGCAGACCGCGGCGGGGCCGTCCCAGGGCTCCATCAGCGAGGAGTGGAAGGAGTAGAACGCCCGGCGGGCCGGGTCCATCTCGGTGTTGTTCTCCCAGGGCTCCGGGATCATCATCATCACCGCGTGCGGCAGCGACCGCCCGCCCAGGTGCAACAGCTCCAGCACCTCGTCGAAGGACGCCGAGTCGGAGCCGCCCGGGGTACAGATCGGGAAGATCCGGTCCAGGTCGCCGGGGATCTTGTCGGAGGCCAGCAGCGCCTCGCGGGCGCGCATCCAGTTCCGGTTGCCCTTGACGGTGTTGATCTCGCCGTTGTGGGCGATCAGCCGGTAGGGGTGCGACAGCTCCCAGGCCGGGAACGTGTTGGTGGAGAACCGCGAGTGCACCAGTGCCAGCGCCGACGCCATCCGCTCGTCGGTGAGGTCGGGGAACACCTCGGCCAGCTGCTGGGTGGTCAGCATGCCCTTGTACACGGTGGTGCGTGCCGACAGCGAGGCGAAGTACACCCCGGCCTCGTTCCGGGCGCGCTGCCGCAGCGGGTAGGCCAGCCGGTCGAGGTCGATCCCGGCCGCACCATTCGGGGCGGACAGGAAGAGCTGCTCGAAGACCGGCATCGCCTCACGCGAGATGGGGCTCAGCGTGCCGTCCTCGGTCGGGACCGGACGCCAGCCGAGGACGTCCAGGCCCTCCTCGACGGCGATGTACTCGATGGTGCGCTTGGCACCGGCCCGCTGGACCGGCGAGGTGGGCAGGAAGGCCATGCCCATCGCGTAGCCGCCCGCCTCCGGCAGGTCGAAGTCGACGACGGCACGCAGGAAGGCGTCCGGCACCTGCAGCAGCATGCCGGCACCGTCGCCGGCGGCGGCGTCCGCACCGGTGGCGCCGCGATGATCCAGGTTCTCCAGGGCGGTGAGGCCCTTCGCCACGATGTCGTGGCTGGCCTCGCCGCTGAGCTGGGCGACGAACGCGACACCGCAGGCGTCATGCTCGAAGGAGGGGTCGTACAAGCCTTGCGCGGGCCTCGCGGGCATCGGCGTTCCAGCCATGGGCGTTCTCCTCATCTTCCGGCGTGGAGGGTCGCAACCGGAGGGGGCGCCGAAGCGTCCGCCGTCCGGCGTCGACGCTGCACGCGCTGCGCAGCTTACATAAGCGTCTGTTTCGCCGAGGTTACGACTGCTTGCATGGTGGACGAGCCGGAGGCGACGCCGGGGCTCGACTCCACCGCGCCGCAACCCTAGCGTGCTCGATTAACCTGTGCGCATGACATCGACGGAATGGCAGTCCGTGACGGACGCCAACGAGGGCTCGTTCGTCGTCGATCTGCCCACCGGCTGGAGCCACGATGTCCGGTTGTTGCGGGTCGGCCCGGCGCAGCGCCGGGTGGTCCGGGCGGTCTCGCCGGACGGCTCACTGCGGCTCAGTCTGCACGACCCCGACCTGCCGGACTTCTACGAGCCGGCATCGGGGATGTTCCCCCAACCCGGGGTCCACCAGCTGGCCCAGTACGTCGGAGCCGAGGTGTTCCTACCGCAGTACCTGAACCAGCGGTTCGGCGCGGCACCGGGATTCCGCCTCGGCCCGGTGAGCGCCGAGGCGGAGCTGGCCGAGGCGACCGTTCAGCGCGGCGCCGCCGGCGGGATCCAGCTGCGCTGCCAGGCGGCGTCCGCCCGCTTCGGGTTCACCGACCAGGGCCGTGCGGTGGACGCCCTGGCGATCGTGTCCACCACGTCGTTCGGGATCGGCTGGGTGGCCGATGCCTGCGCGCTGTTCGCCACGGGTGGCGAGCCCGACCGGGCGTTGCTGATGCACGCGATCCACTCCGAGCGGACCAACCCGCAATGGCAGGCGATGCAGAACCAGCTGTTCGCCAACCAGCAGGCGATCAACGCCCAGGAGAGCGCCATGTGGATGAACCAGAGCCAGGCGTTGCACCGGCAGCGGATGGGTGACATCGCCGCGGCCGGGGCGGCCAACACGGCGATCCACAACGATCGGGTGGCGATGGGCGAGGCCAGCACCACGGCCTATCTGAATCGGCTGAACACCCCGATGCCCACCGGGTTCCCCGATGCGCCCGGGCTCGACCAGCAGCATTCGTTCATCAACGCGATCCGCGAGGAAGAGACCCTGCGCACCGCGTCCGGCGAGGACATCCAGGTGGACGCCGGGGCCGACCGTTACTTCGTCGACGAACACAATCGGCGCTGGGTCGGCGCCCAGGGCAACGTCGACGCCAACGACTTCCGCGCCGCCGGCCTGAACCCCGACGACTACCAAGAGGGCCAGATCCGCCGGTAGCGGAGCGACGCTACTCCGAGATCCCCAGCTGAACCGGAACGGGGACGGTTCCTTTTCGGTTCACCTTCAACTCCGTTGGCCGCGCCCGTCGAAGACCCCTGGCTCAGCCGACGGGAGCGTCTTTGTCCTCGGTATCGGTCGTCTCCGGTGCCGGATCGTCGTCGCTCTTCGGCTCGCCGGACTCCGCCTCGCTCTCGGCGGCCTCGGGTTCGTCGGCGTCGGTGTCCTCGGGCGGCACCAGGTGCACGCTCTCCTCGCGTCCGGGGCGGTTCTTGACCAGCCAGACGAACAGCGCGGCACCGGCCAGGAAGATCAGGGCGGCGACGGCCTGGTTGAACCGGATCGGGCCGAAGGTGTCATAGGAGAAGTCGAGCCGGATGCCCTCGGTGAAGAACCGTCCGAAGCCGTACAGGGCGATGTAGAGCGCGAACACCTTGCCGCGGCCCAGCCGGAAGCGCCGATCGGCCCAGATCAGGGTGAGGGCCACCAGGAGGTTCCAGAGCGACTCGTAGGCGAAGGTCGGGTGGAAGGTCGCGTACTGCTCGTAGCCGGCGACGCGGTGCGAGGGGTCGATCTCCAGCCCCCAGGGCAGGTCGGTGGGCAGCCCGTACAACTCCTGGTTGAACCAGTTGCCGAACCTCCCCAGGGCCTGCCCGACCGCGATGCCGGGGGCCAGCGCGTCGGCCAGCGAGCCGAACCGGACGCCGTAACGGCGGCACATCAGCCAGGCGGCCAGCGCGCCGCCGCCGATCGCTCCGTAGATGGCGATGCCGCCCTCCCAGATCCGCAGCGCGCTCCACGGGTCGATGCCGGGGCCGAAGTAGTCGCCGGCATGGGTCAGCACGTGGTAGATCCGCGCACCGACGATGCCGGCCGGGATGGCGACCAGCACGATCGTCTCGAACTGATCGGCGGCGCCGCCCCGGGCCCGCCAGCGCCGGCTGCCGATCGTCCAGGCGGCGATCATGCCGGCGATCAGGCACAACGCATAGATGTGCAGGAAGAACGGCCCGATCTGCCAGCCGCTGACCGGCGGGGAAGGTATCGACAACAGCACTCGCCCATCCTGCCTCATCGCCGAAGGCCCGACTGTCAGCCGGTCCGTTCCATCAGCACCAGAACGACCAGGTAGCCCTGCTCGACGGTCGCCGTCCAGGTGGCCCGGAAGCCGAGCCGGGCGAAGGCGCGTTCGGTCTGTTCGAGGCGAATGCCCTTGTCGGCCAACACCCACACCCGGTTCAGCGACACCAACCGCTCTCCGATCCGGCGCACCGGAAGGGACGGCCGCTTCAGCGTCTCACTGCGCCATGCCTGTCCGGTGTCGGCGCCCACGTCGTCGAGCGCGTCCACGACCTCCGGGAACGACCAGGGCAGGCCGTGCCGGTCGTAACGGACGATGTACAGGCCGTCGCCGGGCCGGCTCTGCTGGGCCAGCACCGCCATCGCGGGCGCGACCGTCGGCTTGGCCTGCGGGCCGCGGGATTCGCCCAGCGCCGGCACGCAGGCCAGGATGAGCAGGAATCCCGCGATCAGCCTGTGCCGGCCCGGTAGCCGACTCGACGCCAGGCCGAGCACCAGGGCGAGGGCCGGTACCGAGAACGCGACGTAGCGCGGATGGTAGATCGCGGCGAACAGGCCGGCCGTGGCCAGGACCACGCTGGGTACCAGCAGCCACCCGAGCGCACAGGCCAGCGGCCCGCGCAGCGGGCGCTGCCTGAACAGCCATGCCGCATGGCCGAGGGCCAGCACGGACAGTCCGACGCCCAGCCACGCCGCCCAGCCGACCTGTCCCCAGAAGGCGTCCGCCACCAGCTGTTCGGCGCCGTAGTGGTACTCCTCCAGCCACGACACCTGATCTCCCTGACCCGCGACCCGGACCGCCAGCGGAACGGACAGCACCGCGGCGGCCAGCGTCGCGAGAGCGGCGGAACGCCGGATGCGCGAGGGCAGCCAGATCAGGGCCAGCGCGACCCCGGCGAAGGCCAGCGCCGAATAGACGAAGACGTACACCGCGGCGGTGGCGAGCAACGCGTAGCAGACCCACCAGTAGCGCTGCCGCCGCACCGCGAGCCAGAACGCCAGCATCGCCCCGGTGACCAGCGCCGCCGACAGGGCGTACGAGCGCGCCTCGCCGGCGGCCCAGGTGAGTTGCGGAAGCACCGCATAGCCCAGCCCCGACCAGGGCGCCGCGGCGGCGCCGAACAGTTCGGCGGCCAGCAACGTCATCAGGCCAGCGCCGACCGCCACGGCGAGCACCGACAACATCCGCAGGCTCAGGATCGAGTCGCCGAAGGGGTACTGCCAGAGCCGGACGATCAGGTAGTAGCAGCCGTGGACGGCATCGATGTGGTCGAGCATCGACCACAACTGCTGCAGGGTCCGCTGGTTGGCCATGTGGGTGGCGGCCTCGTCACGCCACGGTCGCGGAACACCGACCGCGATGGAGTTGACCGCGAACGCCACCACCGCAACCAGTCCGGCGAGCCGCAGCACCCCGCTGCCGAGTCGACCGGGTCGATCGATCCGCACGGTTGGCCGGTCCTCGGCCAGGGTTGGGGCAGGACCTGCGGTCACCCTGCGACCCTAATCCGCCGACCCGGCGTCCGCGTGGATCGCCACGACGCATGGCGAGCTTCAGCCCTGGGTAGCGGCGAAGCGTTCGAAGTCGTCCTTGAAGGTGCCGATGGCGGTGCCCTGGGTCCAGACCAGGCGTCCCTTGCGGGCGGCGTCGAAGCCGATCACCTGGGTGGAGTGGGTGACCTCGTAGCCGCCGTCGGGGGTCTTGGTGGTGCCCTCGATCACCACCCCGAGCGGGGCCGCGATCTTCTTGATCTGGTCCAGGGGGGCGGTCAGTCCGATGAAGGTCGGGTCGAAGCGGGCCAGGTAGGCCTTCAACACCTCGGGGGTGTCCCGGGCCGGGTCGGTGGTGACCAGCAGCACCTGGATCTTGCCGCGCGCCTCGGGGCTGACCCGGTTCAGCGCGCTGGCCAGGTCGGACAGCGTGGTCTTGCAGATGTCCGGACAGTTCGTATACCCGAAGAACACGACCACGACCGGTTGATCGCTGCCCGTGCGCAGGTTGAACGGACGCCCGCCCGAGTCGGTGAGGGTGGCGTCCGGCATCGTGTACGGCTCGGTCAGCTCGGCCCCGCCGTAGGTCTTTGCGGACGCGCTGCCGACCGGACGGATGTCGGCGGCCGATCCGCCGCACGCGGCCAGGGTGACCGCCGCGAAAGCGGCCACCACGGCGCGTGCGAGTCGCCTCATCGCCGGACGCCGGCCACCAGGTCGGTGAGCACGGCCCGGATGCCGCCCAGATCATCGGGCGTCCCGGCGTCGTCGGCGGCCAGCGCCGGCTTGATGAACGCCGAGCCCACGATCACCCCGTCGGCGAAGCGGGCCACGTCTGCGGCCTGATCGCCGTTGGAGACGCCCAGGCCGACCCCGACCAGCGTCTCCGGCGCGAGGGCGCGGATCCGGGAGACCAGTTCGGGCGCCGCGGACGACGAGGCGTCCCGGGTTCCGGTGACCCCCATCACCGCGGTGGCGTACAGCCAGCCGCGGCAGGCCGCCGCGGTCGCCACGATCCGCTCGTCGGTGGAGGACGGCGAGACCAGGAAGATCCGGTCCAGCCCATGGGCGTCGGAGGCCGCGAACCAGTCGGACGCCTCGTCCGGCACCAGGTCGGGGGTGATCAGCCCCGCTCCCCCGGCTGCGGCCAGGTCGCGGGCGAAGGCGTCCACGCCGTACCGGTCGACCAGGTTCCAGTAGGTCATCACCACCGGCGTCGTACCGGTGTTCGCGACCGTCTCGACCGCGGCGAACACGTCCCTGGTCCGGACGCCGCGGGCCAGCGCCCGGGTGCCGGCCCGCTGGATCACCACGCCGTCCATCACCGGATCGGAGTACGGCAGGCCGATCTCGATCAGGTCGGCGCCGGGCTGGTCCCCCTCGCCGCACAGGGTGCGCAGCACGTCCAGGGAGCGTCCCACGTCGGGGAAGCCGACCGGGTAGTAGGCGACGAGCGCCTTGCGGCCCTCCTGCTGGGCGCGCAGCAGCGCCTGCCCCGAGATGCCCGCGCTCACTGCTCTCCCCCCACGCTGGCGTCCGCCGAGCCGTCCAGTCCGAACCACTTGATCGCGGTGTCCACGTCCTTGTCGCCGCGGCCCGAGACGCAGACCACGACGATCGGACGCGCGTCCGGGTCGGCCTGAGCCAGCCGCTTGCCCAGCCGCATCGTCCCGGCCAGCGCGTGCGCGGACTCGATCGCCGGCATGATCCCCTCGGTGCCGGTGAGCAGCTGGAGTGCCTCCATCGCCTCGGCGTCGGTGACCGGCTCATAGCTCGCCCGGCCGGTCGCGGCGAGCCAGGAGTGCTCGGGGCCGACACCCGGGTAGTCGAGGCCGGCCGAGATCGAGTGCGACTCCAGGGTCTGGCCGTCTTCGTCCTGCAGGATGTAGGTCCGCATGCCGTGCAGCACACCGACCGAGCCGCCGAAGATCGCGGACGCGTGCCGTCCGGTCTCCACCCCGTCGCCGCCGGCCTCGAACCCGTATAGGGCGACCGCGGGGTCGTCGATGAAGTCGGCGAACATGCCCATCGCGTTCGAGCCGCCGCCGACGCAGGCGGTGACGGCGTCGGGCAGGCGTCCGTAGCGCTCCAGCACCTGCGCCTTGGCCTCGGTGGAGATCACCCGCTGCAGTTCCCGGACCATCTTCGGGAACGGATGCGGGCCGGCCACCGTGCCGATCAGGTAGTGCGTGTCGTCGACGCTGGCGACCCAGTCGCGCATCGCGTCGTTCATGGCGTCCTTGAGGGTCTGGCTACCGGATTCGACGGCGATCACCTCGGCGCCGAGCAGCTGCATGCGGGCCACGTTGAGGGCCTGCCGGTCGGTGTCGACCTTGCCCATGTAGACCCGGCACTCCAAGCCGAGCAGGGCCGCCGCGGTGGCGGTGGCGACGCCGTGCTGGCCGGCGCCGGTCTCGGCGATCACCCGGGTCTTGCCCATCCGCTTGGTCAGCAGCGCCTGGCCGAGCACATTGTTGATCTTGTGCGAGCCGGTGTGGTTGAGGTCCTCGCGTTTGAGCAGCACGATCGCGTTGCCGCAGTGCGCGGCGAACCGCTTGGCCTCGGTCAGCGGGGTGGGGCGTCCGGAGTAGTTGCGGCGCAGGTCGTCGAGTTCGCGCCAGAAGGTCTCGTCACCCATCGCCTTGTCGAACTCGGCCTCCAGCTGGGCGAGTGCGGCGTACAGCGCCTCGGGGACGTACTTGCCCCCGAAGATGTCGTAATGCCCCGCGGCATCGGGTAGCGACACGATCCATCCTCGGTTCTCGTCGGGTGCGGACGCCCCACTCTACGCACTCGGCTCCGGGCGCCGACGGGCGGGTCAGAGGCTGGCGTCCAGGTCGTCCAGGAAGTCGCGCTGCGCCTGAGTCTCGGGCACCCGGACGCCGCGCGCGCGGCCGATGATCGCCCACGCCTCGGCCGGCCGAACGCCCTCCAGCCGCAGCACCACCGCCGCCAGCACCGACGAACGCCCGATGCCGGCCCGGCAGTGGATCGCGACCCCGCGTCCGGCCAGTAGATCGTCCCGGACGCCGCGGGCCACGGCGAGCGCGTCGGCGGCGTCGGGGGCGCCGAAGTCGGAGGTCGGCAGCCGGACGAAGCGAATGCCCTGACGGCCGGCCTCGGCGACCTCGTCCGCCAGCCCCAGGGCGTCCGCCTCGCGGTCGTCCAGCAGGCTGACCAGTGTGTTCACGCCCGCCCGGCGCAGGGCGTCCAGCTGATCGGGCAGCCGCTCCCCGCCCTGGGGCGCGGGCAGCGCCCACAACCGGCCCTGGCCCACCCGATCGATGGCATACATCCTCGGCATGGGAGCAAGTGTGCCGCCGGGGCCGACTCGTGAGCTGGTAGTTCGATCCGGGGACGGTTCTCCCGGTCACCGGGGACGGTTCTCTCCGTCACCTGCGGGCCGGACGCGGCGCCAGCCGCCGGCGCGGTTGTTGGCGATCACGGCCCGGAAGAGCTCCACCAGCGCCTCCTCATCGACGACCGCGCCGGCGTACAGCTGGATCGAGCGGGCGGTGGCGTTGCCGTGGCCCTGGTTGATCAGGCCGGCCGGATCGGGCGCGATCGGGTCGTAGATGAACACGTTGAGGTGGTCCTTGGTGCCCATCAGGGCGCAGATGTTGCCGTCCAGCACGAAGTACGGCAGCCGGGTGCGTTTGATGGTCTCCTGCACCTCGGCGTCCGCCCGGTGCACCAGGTCGCGGACGCGCCTCGCAAGTTCCGCCTGCCAGTCCGGCAGCGTTGCCAGGTAGTCGTCGACCCGCGGGTCGGTGTGCGGCGCCATCTGCGGCCTCCCTCCCGGAGACCGCCATTGTGCTCCGGGAGCGCACCCGACGCGAGGCCCCCGGCGTCCGGTGTGGACGCGGGGGCCTCGACGATGCCGCGGGGGTGGTGGCTGGGGTCAGTCGGCGGCGTCCGCCTTGGCGAACTGCTCCTCGAGAGCGGCGACGTCCACCTCGGCGACCACCTGCTTGGTGCCGTTGTACACGTCGGCGTCGAGTTCGCCGCCCGCCTTCGCCACCAGCATGGCGACGAAGGTGTCGCCGTTGACGTTAAGGAAGGTCCGGAAGATGCCGGCGAACCAGTCGACCGCGATGAGCAGGCCGACCGCCTCGAACGGCAGGCCGAGGGAGGTGGCCAGGAACATCGCGACCACCGGGAACCCGCCCGGGACGGTGATGGTGCCCATGTTGAGCAGGATGGCCAGCGCCATGCCCATCGTGATCTGGCCGAGGCTCAGTTCGACGTTGCCCGACTGGGCCAGGAACATCACCACGATCATGTAGTTGAGCACCGCGCCGTAGGAGCCCATGGTGAGGCCGACCGACAGGGTGAAGTTGGCCACCCGTTGGCTGACGCCCACCTTCTCGACGGCGTTGCGCAACACGGTGGGGAAGGTGACCGCCGAGCTGGTGGTGGTGATCGCGATCAGGGTCTGCTCGGAGAGTTTGCTCGGCAGCAGGCCCGGGTTGAGGCCGGTGCGCAGCCACACCACCAGCACGAAGATCGCCATCACGATCAGCACGCCGATCAGGGTCGAGCCGAGGTACTTCAGCGCCGTGGTGACCAGGGCGAAGCCGACGTCCCCGGCCAGTGCAGCCAGCAGGCAGAACACCCCGACCGGAGCGATGTACATGACGAACCTGATCATGATCAGGACGACCTGCTGGGCCTGGTCGAGCAGGTCGACGACCAGCCGGTTGCCGGTCTTGTTCACGTAGCTGTTCAGCGCCACGCCGAACAACAGGGAGAAGATGATGATCGGCACCATGGCCGCGGTGGACATGGCGGCGAAGATGTTCGTCGAGACGAAATTCAGCAGGGTGGCCTGCCAGCCGGTCGCCTCGCCGGCCTCGCCCGGCAGCGACGGGTCGACGCCGCCGCTGAACGTGATCCCCGCCCCGGGCTGAATGGTCGCTCCGAGCACCCAGGCGATGACCGCGGCGACGATCGAGAATCCGATCATCCACTTGAAGGTGCGGAACGCCATCCGGCCCATTCCCGAGCCGCTCATCGAACCCGTCGCGACGATGACGGACGTCATCACCAGCGGCACGATCGACATCTGGATCAGCCGGATGAACAGATCCCCGACGAATTTGACGTTGCTCGCCCACTCTCCGACGATCAGGCCGAAGACGATGCCCGCGATGGCTGCGAGACCGATCTGGGCCGCGGGGTGCTTGAGGATCTTCATCGCTGCCTCCGGTGCGGGGGGTTGACAGGTGGTCAGCGTTGACGCTAAAGCCCGGGCATTAGGGCGAAGGTACGGATGCGTGTCAATCGCGTGTCAGCGCGGTATATCCGACCGGAGAGCGGGGGCCGTCCCCGGACCGCTCAGGAGCCGGCGGCGATGAAGTCGGCCACGGCACGGCGCGGGTCGCCGTGCTTGACCAGGGCCTCGCCGACCAGGATCACGTCGGCGCCGGCGTGGGCGACGCGGCGGACGTCGTCCAGCGACAGGATGCCGGACTCGGCCACCTTGACCACGTCGTCCGGGATCAGGCCGACCAGCCGCTCGAACTGGGCAAGGTCGACGTCCAGGGTCTGCAGGTTGCGGTTGTTCACCCCGATCAGGGCCGCCCCGGCGGCCACCGCCCGGCGGGTCTCGTCGGGGGTGTGCACCTCGACCAGGGCGGTCAGGCCGAGCGTCCTCGTGGTCGCCATCAACGCCGACAGTTCGTCATCGGTGAGCGCGGCCACGATCAGCAGCGCCAGGTCGGCGCCGGCGGCACGCGCCTCCCACAGCTGGTAGTCGGTGACCATGAAGTCCTTGCGCAGCAGCGGCGTGTCCACCGCCGCACGGACGGCCTCCAGATCCGCCAGGGTGCCG
>JAANMX010003743.1_pt1 | contig 12957 bp, 9 predicted proteins | sample 7279681 | NCBI WGS metagenome assembly JAANMX01 (sample SAMN14094542, study PRJNA606508) | bioreactor metagenome | isolation source: A lab-scale SPAN reactor treating ammonium-rich wastewater day 351 | place: Ireland: Galway | collected 2018-01-01
CCGCTCACGATGATGTTCCTTACACTGGCCTTTGGCTACTCCCACTGGCAATGGGGCGCGTTCCACCGCGTGGAATTCGCGATCACCCACTTGTTGGATGAAATATCAGAACCAAATTCGGAACCCAGACCAGAAGAACCGGCAACCGTTGCCAAAACCGTCGAATTCGTGGCAACCTCGTCCGCCGATGCCTTGCCGCTTGCGCCTCAGAACAGTTCGCCAGTAGAATCGTCGGCAGCAGTCGCCGAAGTTCCGGCAGTCGAGCAGCTACCGGGGAATGATTCGCCCGCTTCCAACCATTGGCGAGTCGCCAGTGTGGTGGCGGTTACCATGGTGCGAGGTTTTACGTACTGGCAGTTGGCTCTGGTGGCGATTGGCGCTGTGGTTGGCTGGCGGCGCTGGCTCCGTGCCGATTATTTGGGGCTGATATTGCTTTCCGCCATGATTATTGGCGGGATTGCCATCCATGTGCTGGGAGCGTATTTGGCCAGCAGCCGATACGTGTTGTCAATTGTGTTGGTCACTCTGCCGCTGGCCGCGTTCGGCTTGCTGAGCTTATGCCATTGGCTAATCCACGGGCCTCGACCGGGCCGGATCGTTCCGGGCAGTCGCCAGCGAGCCGTGCGGTTGGCACTGGCAGTGTTTGCCTTGGTTGGATCAATCGACGCTTTCAGCAGCACGGACCAGGGCCGCGAGGCCAAAGCGGCCCTGGGCGATTGGCTGCGTGCTGAATACGGCCCCGGAGTCGGCATCGCCGGCTGCGGCAGTTGGAACCTTGTGGGCTATTACGCTCAATCATCGCAAACTTACTTTCTGCCGGATTATTCTTGCGTGGGAAGAAGTACTCCCGGCGAATTGTTCAACGCGGTATTGGCTTCGCGACCCAGCGTATTGCTGATTTCGCCGCGCTGGTCGCCCCAAGCTCGTGAAGATTTCCTGGGTCGCAGCCGAGCTGAGGGTTATCAGGAGGTTCCAGCCGAGCGCCTTCCCAAAATTTGTCGCGGGCGTGTGATTGTTTTATCGCGAAATACTCCGTTACGCACGGTTCAAATACCTGCTGCTGCTGGCGGGCGATGATCGAGGGGCATTTCCGTCGGTCCACCAGTCACTTGGTGACTCGAAAGACGCCGCGCGCCCGGTGCACCATGGTGCACCGGAGGAGGACTGACCTGCCTTGAATCGCATCCATCGTCCAACCAGATGCGATCTCGACGATCTAACTACTTAAGATTAAAATCGTATTCATTCGCCGGCTAAAGATTGGCTTTCCGCTGGGGGGCCATTGCCGGATTCGTGTGCAAGGGATCGTTGGATGAGCAGGACACACCCCGACGAACGTCGGGTCGTGATCACCGGGATGGGAGTGATATGCCCCTTGGGAAATTCGCCCGAGGCGGTGTGGGAGCACCTCGTCCACCAACGGAGTGGTGTCCGGCCCATCCAATTGTTTGCGGCAGATGCGTTTCCCGCAACATATGCCGGCGAGGCACTTGAGTTTACCGGCCACATCAACGATTTTGGCCCACTCGAAAAAAATCAAAAACGAGCGATCGGCAAGGGGCTCAAAACGGTTTGCCGTGAAGCCCAAATGGGCATCGCCGCGGCCCAATTGGCCTTGCAAAACGCCAGTCTGGAGCAGGGGAAATTCGAACCAGAACGCACCGGCGCGGTGTTCGGCTCCGACTACATGACTACCATGCCCGAGGAGTTCATCGATGCTTGCCGGCGTTGCATCGATGCGGAAGGCAATTTCGAATACTCCCGCTGGGCCGTCGAAGGCATGAAGAGTCTTGATCCGCTGTGGCTATTGCGGTACCTGCCTAATATGCCGGCGGCGCATCTTTCCATGTACAACGATCTGCGAGGTCCCAACAACTCGCTCACCGAACGCGAAGCTTCGAGCAATTTGGCCATTGGCGAAGCCGCGCGGATTATCGCCCGTGGTCATGCCGATTGCATGGTCGCCGGATCGACCGGCACCTGGGTTCATCCCATGAAAACCATGCATGCGCACCTCCAGTTCGATCTGGCCGACGGAAAGGTCGAACCGGAAAAAGCATGCCGGCCCTTCGATTTGCACCGCCGCGGCGCGGTCGTTGGAGAAGGAGCCGCCGCCCTGGTTTTGGAAAATCTGGAAACAGCTCGGGCACGCGGCGCTACCATTCATGCCGAGGTATTGGGTAGCGCCAGCAGCCAGGTCGCCGATAAGAACTTCGTCGCCGATCGCCGCGCGGCCCTGCGCAATGTGATGATCGCCGCCCTGCGCGATGCCGGCATGCGACCCGGCGAATTGGGCCATCTCAACTCGCATGGGCTGGGAACGCAAAGCAGCGACCTCGACGAGGCAAAGGCCATTCACGATGTGTTCGGCGACGATGCCGGTCGTTTGCCGGTCGTAGCGGCCAAGAGTTACTTCGGCAACTTGGGCGCCGGTTCCGGCGTGGTCGAAGCAGTCGCGAGTTTGCTCGCGCTAGCGAACAATGCGCTGTTTCCCATATTGAATCTGGAAACGCCCGACCCCGAGTGCAACATCCGCGGCGTGCGCGAATTCGGCGAACTGCCGGGCGATTCGTTCTTGAACGTGAACGTCAACCCGCAAGGTCAGGCGGCCAGCGTGCTGATCGCGCGATTCAAAGACTAGCAACTCATGCTGGAAAATGCCGCCCGCTACCTGGTGCCCTTTCATCCCAAGAAAGTACCGCACCATTTTGCCGATATTCTGATCATTGGCGGCGGACTGGCCGGTTTTCGCGCCGCGCTGGCCGTTGATCCCTCGCTTTCAGTCGTGGTCATCACCAAGGAGAGCATCGGCCAGTCCAGCAGCAACTACGCGCAGGGCGGCATCGCCGGCGTGCTCGATCCGGAAGATCGCTTCGAAAACCACATCGAAGACACCTTGAGAGCGGGCGGAAACCTGTGTGACCGGCACGTCGTTGAAATGGTCGTCCGCGAAGCACCCAAACGCATTGGCGAATTGATCGACTGGGGCGCGGACTTCGATCGAGTTGCGGGCGATTTGGCTTTGGGACGCGAGGGTGGGCATAGCCACCATCGGATTGTCCACGCCCTGGGGGACGCCACTGGCCGCGAGATCATGCGGGTGGTCATCCAGCAGGTTCGCGATCGGCCCAACATCGAAATCTGGAGCGACACGTTCATCCTCGATTTGCTGACGCACGAAGGCGTATGCCGCGGGGGCCTGGCTTGGAACCCTCGGCACGGCAAAACGCTGGTTTGGGCCAAGCAAACCATTCTGTGCACCGGCGGCGTGGGACAGATCTTTCGCGAATCGACCAATCCCTCCGTGGCCACGGGAGATGGGCTGGCGATCGCGTTTCGGGCCGGAGCTGCCGTGCGCGATATGGAGTTCATGCAATTCCATCCCACGGTCTTGTATATCGCCGGCAGCAGCCGCACCCTAATCACCGAGGCAATTCGCGGCGAGGGAGCCTACCTGCGCGACCGCAATGGGCACCGCTTCATGCCCGACTACGACCCCAGGGCCGAACTCGCGCCGCGCGATGTCGTAAGCCAGGCCATCGTGCGTCAAATGGAACAAACGCACGGTTCCAGTGTTTATTTGGACCTGAGCCATTTGCCGGCAGAGCGCGTACGGGCACGCTTTCCTGGAATTGCCCGGGTGTGCGCGGAATTCAATCTCGACATTGCCACCGATCGCATTCCCGTGCGACCCGGCGCCCATTACATGATTGGTGGATGCAAGGTGGACGTGCGCGGACGGACAACTGTACCTGGTCTCTGGGCAGCGGGCGAAGTTACCTCTTCGGGTCTGCACGGTGCCAATCGCTTGGCGTCCAATAGTCTCCTGGAGGGCCTGGTGTATGGAGCCTATGCCGGCGAAGGCGCAACGGAAGAAGCAATGCGAATGCCCGACGTCTTCCAGGGTTTGCCGTTGGAAAACGGCGCCCTGGAATCTCCACAAGAGCCGCTGGTTTTGGACGACATACTGAACAGCTTGAAAAGCTTGATGTGGCGCGACGCCGGCATTCGTCGCCATCACGAGAATCTTCAAGAAGCGGCCGACACCATCGATGAGTGGTGTCGGTACGTGCTTCCTCGGCAATTCCAGGAGCCCAAAGGCTGGCAGCTTCAAAACATGCTGACCGTGGGCCGGCTGATGGTGGCCGCGGCGTTCGCTCGGGAGGAAAGTCGAGGCGTTCACTACCGTAGCGATTTTCCGCAAACCGACGACGACAATTGGCGCTGCCACCTTGCCTACCAGTACGGTTCCGCTTCCTGGCAAGAAAAAGTATCTTGAATCGAGCGCCCCGCGAGCCGACTCTCATTGCAACCAATCTGCACGATTCGCAGCCAGGAAATTCCATGAACGCTACCTCGAAGCCGCGGTACCAGATCGTCGATTTCAACGAAATCTCCGGAGTTCCCTGCCCCTGCGGCACGGCCAAACGTGCATTTGCCGATGTCGAAGATTACCCGGCGACGATCCACATTACCGAAATCTCGGCAGCTGCCGTCACGCACTACCATACTCGGCAAACAGAGACTTACGTTTTCTTGGAGTGTGGCCCTGGGGCGCAAATGCAACTCGACGACGAGATCGTTCCCGTCAAACCTGGCATGTGTGTGCTGATTCCTCCGGGAGTACGACACCGCGCGATCGGCCAAATGAAAATCATCAACATTGTGATCCCCAAGTTCGATCCGTCCGACGAGTACTTCGATTGAGTCGGCTCCACTCGCTGAAAAAACGAATGCAGGGTGGACTGGAGCGAGTTCCTGAAGCGGCGGAACGTCGTTGACGATTTAGATCCATGCAGGGAGAGGATGGCGCATCGGCGCGAATGGCCGAGCAGACTGCAATTCCGACGATTGAGAAATGGCTGATGACAACCTCTCCACCCGAGACGACCGAAGACGATGTTACCTGTACCGTTTGCGGCTGTGTTTGCGATGATCTCCGGTTAACCATTTCCAACGACCGTATCACGTGCATGGTTCCGGCTTGCCCTCTGGCCGAAAGCTGGTTCTTGAATCAATCGTTTGCGGACCGCCCGGCAGCCGAGGTTCGCGGCCGGGCGGTCTCGTTCGCCAAAGCTCTGACTGCCGCGGCTTCGATACTCAAAGACGCTCGGCATCCGCTGATTTATGGTCTTTCGCGGAGCAGCACGTCGGGGCAACGAGCCGCGGTGCGACTGGCCGATCGACTAGGCGCCACCATCGACACCACGGCCTCGCGTTGCCATGCGCCTTCGATCATGGCCCTGCAAGAAGTCGGTGAATCGACGTGCAGCCTGGGCGAAATTCGCAATCGGGCCGATCTGGTCATTTACTGGGGAGCCAACCCCGTCGCAAGTCATCCCAGGCATCTCGAGCGGTATGCCCTCTGGCCCTCCGGGCGTTTCATCTCGGGCCGAGAGCAGCGCACCCTGGTCGTGGTGGATATCGCTCCCACGGCGACTTCGAGCCTTGCCGATCATTTTCTGCAAGTCGACCCGGCGGCCGATTTTGAAGTGATTTGGACGCTGCGTTCACTGATTCAAGGCGTCGTGCCCGACATCGGCGCGACAATTGGGGGTATGCCGTTGACGCAGCTGCAGCGCCTGGCAGAACGCATGAAATCATGCCGTTGCGGGGTGGTGTTTTTTGGATTGGGTTTAACCAAGCATGCCCTGGGGCACCGCACGGTGGAAGCTTTGCTTCGCCTTGTCAACGAACTGAATGATCACACTCGATTTCACGCCAAGAGAATGCGCATTCCCGGCGACGTCACCGGAGCCGACAGTGTGCTCTGCTGGCAAACCGGCTATCCATTCGCGGTGAATTTGCAGCGAGGATTTCCCAGGCATAACCCTGGCGAATACTCCGCCAACGAGTTGCTCGAGCGAAGGGAAGTGGACGCTTGCCTGCTGGTTGGCAGCGAAGGCATCGGCATGCTGTCCCCCATGGCCCAGCAATCGCTGCGCGATATCCCCACGATCATCCTCGACTATCCGCAAATCAAGCCGCCGTTTGAACCATCGGTGCGGTTCACGACGGCCATTTACGGCATCCATCGTTCCGGCACTGCCTACCGCATGGACGAAGTACCCATCCCGTTAAAAGCGGTGCTTCCAAGCGATTATCCCGACGACTCGCAGGTGCTAACCTCCCTGGTCGAAACGATCGCGCAATTGCACACGCCACTTTGACCGAGGCTCTCGCCGTCGCGGCCTCTAGCGGTCGGTAAGATGATCAACGGCCGGCAGAAGAATTACTTCCCGTTTGGCCATAAGCATCGGGGGATGCGTTCACCGTAGCGATCCACGTCCCATGACTGGCCAGACGTTTCGCGCACGGGCATGCGTGCGGCGGCCGGGTGTACGGAAGTGGTCGCCGCTCAAGGTAGAATAATGTCCGTCACATCCATCATCGGCATAGCAGGTACATCTAACATGAAGATCAGAAGAATCTTTGCCCATCGTGTCGAGTTGCCTCTTGTGGAAGGCTCGTACAAATGGTCGGGCGGGAAGTCAGTGTCGGTATTCGACAGCACGATCGTCGGTGTCGAGACGGACTGCGGACTGATTGGCTATGGCGAGGTTTGCCCGCTGGGGCCGTTCTACCTGCCGGCCTATGCCGAAGGCGTGCGCGCGGGACTCCGCGAACTTGGACCGCATCTGATCGGCATGGATCCTTGCGCGTTGATGTTGCTGAACCATCGGATGGATGCCGTGCTCAAAGGGCATCTCTACGTCAAGTCCGGGATCGATGTCGCCTGCTGGGACATTCTCGGTAAGGCCGCACAGTTGCCGGTTTGCACGTTACTGGGGGGCCGCTTTGGCGAGCGCGTGCGACTTTACCGCGCCATTTCGCAACAGGATCCCGAGGAAATGGCCAAGAATGTTCAAGGCTATCGCGGACAGGGCTACTCGCGGTTCCAACTGAAGGTTGGCGGCGATCCAGATACCGACATCGAACGGATTCACGCCGTGCGAGCGATGCTGAAACCGACAGATCGGCTTATCGCCGACGCCAACACCGGCTGGACGCAACACGAGGCGATGCGCGTGGTCCGAGCAGTACAAGGCGTCGACGTTTACATCGAACAACCTTGTTTGACCTACGAGGAGTGCCTCGCGGTGCGACGCAATTCGAACCATCCGTTTGTGCTCGATGAGAACATTGATTCCCTGGAAATGCTGCTGCGTGGCAAAACAGATCTGGCGATGGACGTCGTCAATCTCAAGATAAGCAAACTCGGAGGGTTGACGAAAACCAAGCAGGCACGCGATCTGTGCGTCTCAATGGGGATTGCCATGACGCTCGAGGACAGTTGGGGGAGCGACATTACGACGGCGGCGATTGCGCATCTCGCGCACAGCACGCCCGAGGAGTTTCGTTTCACCAGTACGGATTTCAACAGCTACGTCACCGTCAGCACGGCAGAAGGTGCACCGCAGCGCCAGCAAGGCTGCATGGCGGCAAGCAGCGATCCAGGATTGGGCATCACGCCGCGAAGGGAAGTCCTCGGCAAGCGAGTCGTGGAAGTTGAATGATCACGGAGCCTTCCGCCAGCCCATCTTGAGAAATCGTGCCCAATGCTGTGGGAAAGCACGCGGCACTTGGAAATTGATCCCGGTCAGATTGATTGCCAGGCTGGCAAGAGGACGGCTTTGACCGGATGACGCGTTCCTTGTTCGCAGGGTGGGAATTAACGCTCCTGGCAGTTGAAACACGCGAGCTACCGCGAGAAAGCCTCGTTCAGGTGTTTGAGAACCGCTCCAGTTCTGAATGCCCCCGAATGTTACGCGCATTTCGGTTTCCAGTCGTTTCCAATGAAGCTGCATCGAAAATAGAGGGCGTAGAAAGCTCTGGTGAAGAAAGTGGTGGCCGCAACGGAATGCTGGAGGTTGCCAGACAGCCCATGCTCGAAGCCATTGGATGCGGGCCGGAGGGTAGGGGTGAAGGCAACCAGGTTCACCGACGTCGGGCTAATCGCCTTCCCTATCAATAGGCGTCGTTCTTCCAGTCAACCTGATGTGAGAGATTGAAATCCTTGGTCCGAATTCTCGTCGCGGCGATCGTGCTTTGAGTTGCCGCAACATTGGCACTCGCTGGCGAGACGGCGAAGGTGTTCATCTTGGCGGGCCAATCCAACATTCAAGGTCACGGCAAAGTTGCCGCAGATCCGCAGGCCAACGAGGGAAAGGGTTCGTTGGAGTGGCTGGAGCAGAACCCGGAAACGGCCCCGCGCTGCAAGCACTTGGTGAACAGCAACGGCAAATGGATCGCCCGTGACGATGTGCAGATCTGGTATTTCGAACGCAAGAGAAATTTGTCCCCTGGGTTCGGCTTTCGCGATGGCTGCATCGGCCCGGAACTCAGCTTTGGGCAAGCCGACGGAGATGCAGTCGAATATCCCGTACTGTTAATCAAGCTCGCCTGGGGCGGCAAGAGTCTCGCGCAGGATGTTGGGCCACCATCCTCGGGCGATGAGATGGGACCGTACTATCAAGAGGTCCTCAAGCTGACGAAAAGGGTGCTGGCGGACGCGACAACGCTGTTCCCTTAATACCCAGGCTGCAATCTCGAACTGTTGGGATTCGGCTGGCATCAGGGTTGGAACGACCGGATAAACCAGGGCTTCAACGACCAATACCAGCAGAACCTGGCCCATTTCGTCCGCGATATCCGCAAGGACCTGGATACGCCCAAGCTGCCGTTCGTCGTGGCCGAGACCGACATGAGCGGGCAGGAGGAAAAACATCTGCGGGCTTTGTCGCTGATGATGGCCAAGCGGCCGACACGCAGTACGCAGAATTTCGCGGGAACGTGGCCTTTGTCAGGACTCGGGATTTCTACCGCCCTTACGAGCAATCGCCTTCTGGGCAAGGTTACCACTGGAACCGCAACGCCGAAACGCACTACCTCATTGGCGAAGGGATGGGGCTGGCGATGATGAAGTTGGTCAATGGGACAGAGTGATTTGCTTGACGCTGGCTAAAAGCAAACTGAATTGTTTCGCTTCATTCACATCAACGACGTCGAACACGGTCCGAATCGGATTTGAGGACAGTCCCCTTTCTCCTCGCCGCGATGAACCTTCGAATTTTTCCAGGCGATCCTTCGGAAGACCACAAGCCGCCCGTCGATGTGAGTTATAGTGATTCTCTGGATGATTTTTTCTGCATTTCCCAGTATCCCTCAAGTCTCCGAGAATCTCCTTAGATTCTTGGATTGCTCTAAGGCGCATTTTGAACGCCGGTCGCGGTGGCTTGGCTACGCCCGAGGCCCATGGCGAACTCGGGCGTTACAATTCTCTGTGGAAGCTGCACGCTTTCCAGAAATCCCTGATTGACGTTCTTCCACCGGCTGATGGCCGCCTGCGCCGACTCGCCTGCTCTTGTAAAGATCGTGGCCGGCATCGCGCCGGTATCACCGCGCGACCATACTGTCTTGCCATTGATAACCACGGCCACGGTCGTCTCCAAAGGGGTATAACTGACGCGCTCGGAGGCGCCACTTACGCCTGGTTGCGGACCAAACGTCGCCGTTTGCTGCTGTCCTTGCTCGATGGTCACCTGCAACTGAACCGCGGCGGAAGGATCACTCTTCCAGCCAGCGGCGGCCATGGCCCGTTGCATTGCCTGCAATACCTTGGAGTCATCGACGGCGCCACCGGATTGATTGACGAGTTTGAGCGCAACGCTTCCGCCAGGCTGCACCGCGAACATTTTGCCGGGATCGACGGAATTCAAGGTGGCTTCTGCCGCACTGTGCGGCAATTCGAGCGCCAACATGCCCAACGTCGAAGCAGCGAAAAAGTAACCTGCCGACGAGCCCAACGACGTCACCACGAGAGGTCGACTATAGGTCGTGTCGTACAGCCACAGGGGGATTCCGCGAGCAGCGTCAACAAGCAATTGCTGATTCACCAGCAACTTGTCGTTTCCAAGCCAGACTGGAGATGACTGGGTAAATCCCTGCAGTTGCGGCGCGGCGAGCCGGACCGTTTCGCGGCCGCTGGTGAGATCGAAAACGGCGAACTCCGAGGAGTCAGAACAGGCGAGCAGCTTGCCATTGGGACTGAACGCAAACTGAGGCTGCTGCAGGTTAGGAGCCCAGGCCGCGGCAACCTTTCCTGCCTGCAGGTCAACCAGCGATACATACCGATCCATGCGAATCGCCAGGTATTTGCCGCCTGGAGAAAATGCCGGTATCGAAGGGCTTGCCGACGCAGGCCCTTCGATTCGCAGGCGAGGCTTCAACGCGGAATCGAGCAGCAGTACACTCCCGTCGGAAGTAAGCAGCGCGATTGCGCCATCCACCCCCTGGCCGGTCCAAACCAACTCGGCGCCCAGCGGAGGCAGGTTCACCAGTTTGGCGCTTGCGCCGGTTGGTTGCAGCGCGCCGTCGGCTGACCATTTCAGTTGATAAAGTGTGTCGGGCTTGAATGTGTTTCCACGCGAAGCATGAAGCGCCAACAAGCCATCTTCACGACCCGGAAATATTTCCAACTGCGCCGGCAAAAACGCGAGTTGTGTAGGCTGGGATTTGCCTGGTTCGAGCCTGGCAATGAATGTACCCCAGGTGGTACGGTCCTTGGTATCGAACCAACTGGCGATGGCCAACGGCTCGGCTGCTAACAATCGCGACAACCTTCCACCCTTGGCATGCAGCGTACGCTGAGCAATTGCGGTGCTGCCTGCGGGCCAGGGGGCCATGTTCGCTCCGTCGACGAGAACTGCCGAGGGCATCGTCAATTCCGAGATGGCAAGTACCGGAGCCGACATGAAGTCGAGTTCGGCAATCGTGGGTCTGCCACTAAATGCGCCGTCGTTGGCCACGCTGCTGCCTGCGGGCTGCGAAGGTTGCGCTGGAGTGGTGCCCGCCACCTGACGCAATCGTTCCGTGGTCACCCACTCGTCAAAATTGCTGCTGTACCCTTCGTATCCAATGAAGTACTTGCCGTCGCGTGCTTCCTTGATCGTGGCCGCATACCACTTCCCTCGATAATCGACCTCGACTTTCTGCCCGACTTCGTAGGTTGGATCTGGCGACGGAGTGGCCGAAGCAGTCTTCGACCACACTTCCAGAAACTCTTGGTCCGTCTCGCTGAGTTTATCCAGAGGCACTGTCAACGTCTTTCCGTCCGCGGTGCGCAAGACCACGTCTCCGTCTTTTTGCTCAACGAAGTTCGCGTCGATGCTGAATTTTCCCGTCGCGTCAGTCCACGTGCGTAGCTCGGGTTTGGCCGCTGGAACAGCGGGCATGGGCGGAGTTGAGCCTACGGCGCGAAGCCGGTTGAACGACGTCGTTCGCTTCTGGGTGCGACCATCCAGTTCGAATTCAACCGTGATGATCCCCGTGCGAGTTACGCCTACGATCTTGGCTTCGCGCCATTGAGTACCAAATTGCACCTCGACCACGGCGCCGGGCCGCACGTCTTTGGGCTGCAGCGATTGTTGTCCTAGTGCAATGTCCGCAAGGCATACGCCACTCAAAGTGATGCTGACGACGGCGAGCAAAGTTCGCATGGATAACATTCCTGGAGAAGGTACAGTTCGGATGAGATCGGATCACCGCAAGCGAATCGCCTTCGCCTTTTCTTGAATTGCGTCATGTGATGGACCGGACGGCGCACCCCCGAGTCGCGCGGATTGGCAAGATGTGCCTTCGGCACTCAACGATTATTCATCAAGCTTCGTAAGAGTCGGACCGAATCGGGCTCGCTACCCGGGCGCGCGGGCGTCGAGCCAAAACTGGGATCAAAAGATGTTGGCGGCAACGCATCCCGAGGGAATTGGGGGATTTTCGGTTGCGATTCCATGGACTCGACAATTGCAGGCGTCTGTTGAGAAAGCGAACCGCCTGGCGAAAACTCGTTTTTCGAATAGAGTATGCCGCCCAAGTCCGACAGCGGAACGCTTGCCGCTTGGGCATCATTCCCCAGTCGCACCAGCGATAGTGCGAGCGTGCCTGCCAAGAACACGCCAAGCAGCATCCGCTGCGCGGCTCCGCGCATCGGCTTGCGCATCCTGCGACGATCGAGAATGGCGAGCAATCGGCCCTCCAACTGCGACGCCGCGAACATGCCCACTGCCCCGTATCGAGCTGCAATGCCTTGCGACTGCACGGCCAATTCCAAGAGGTGAGCGGCATACTCGGCCGGCGGCTGACTTAACGATAGGGCCAAGTCATCGGCGGCAAATTCCGCTTCCACCCGCAATTGCTGAACGGCATGCCAAACGATCGGATGAAACCAGTAAACTGCCCGAACAACCTCCGCGAGCCATTGCGATCGTACGTCTCTCCGCACGACGTGAGCAAGTTCGTGCGCCAAGGCCGAACGGATTTGCGGAGCAGACCAATCATATGCTTCGATGGGCAGCAATACCCTGGATCGCCAAAACCCCCATACCATGGGCATGGAACGACGCGCGCTTACCATCACGGTAAATTGGCCGTTGAGTCGCCAGCGATCGGCGATCCGCTGCGTTTCAGCCTGAAGTTCGCCCGCGACGAGCGTTGCTTTGCGCGACAGGCGCTGCAACGCAAACCAGGCCAACACCAGCCGCAACAAGGCTCCGACAACCCCGGCCAACCAGAGACCCCCGATCAGCGTCCAGGCAGGCTCGTAAATCGCATGGAATTGAACGGAGCGAGGCGGTGCGGACGCTTCGGCATTTGGCAGGGTAGATTCAATGGGGGGCAGTGACTCCCGTGTGGGGGACTCCGTTTCTGCCAGCGGTATGGAATTCCAGATCTGGCCGTCGAACTCGCCAATGGGGACTTGCCAGGCCGGCAAGAGCAGCGACAAACCGGGAAGCAGCAAGGTCGCAGCAAGCGCCAGTCGCCAAACTTGGTGACGGGTAGCCGCCGCCCACTGGCCGCCGAAACAGCGCAGCACTGACCAAGCCAACAGCAAGACAAGCAATGCCTTCAACACGCTATCCAGCATGGCCAGGCAGAAGTCGGCGGAATTCACGGCGATTC
>JAANMX010003744.1_pt1 | contig 12953 bp, 2 predicted proteins | sample 7279681 | NCBI WGS metagenome assembly JAANMX01 (sample SAMN14094542, study PRJNA606508) | bioreactor metagenome | isolation source: A lab-scale SPAN reactor treating ammonium-rich wastewater day 351 | place: Ireland: Galway | collected 2018-01-01
CTGGCGATCAGAGCGAGGGCGTTGGCCCTGGTGCGCGGGTTCCGGTTCCGCCAAACGCCAAAGCGGTGGCGCCGCTACGCTCTGCCACCGCAGTCCATGAAATGGGCCGCCTCCCGATCTCGGCGGCTACCACCGGCGCGGAAAGTCGGGTTTCGCCGTGAGGTAGACAGGAATGCCCCGCCTGCCAGGGCACCACCGGGGGTGAGAACATAGCCCCTCCGGTCACGGAGGGGCCGAACGGCGCCGGTCCCGCGGCCTCACGGCCGTGGCTACATCTGGGATTTTCAGCCCCGCTGCCGTCCCCGTCGCCGCAGCGCCACCACCGCCCCGCACAGCGCCAGCGCCACCCACACCCCAGGCTCCGGGATCACGAAGGAGAAAACCGTGCCCACGTCCGATGGGCCGCCATAGGGCGTCATCCCATACAGCACGCCATCGGACAGTTCCAGTCCGCCATAGGGGAAACGGCCATCCGTCGAGCCGCCCCGGAAGGAATGCAGCACCGCAAAATCGCCCCCGTTGGTGTTGAGCGAGAATAGCGTCCCGGAGTTGTTCGTGCCGCCGAATTGCGTCAGCCCGTACAGCGTGTCCCCGAAGGCCACCAGATCCCCGGAATACGGGTCGGCCCCATCCGCGCTGCCGCCGGCAAAGTTGCGCAGGATCTCGTAGCCCGAACCATCGCTGTTGATCCGGAAGACGATGCCCCGGTTGCTGTTCGATCCGCCATCGTAGGTGGTCCCGTACAGCACCCCGTCCAGCTCCAGCAGGCTCCCGCGCGGATTTCCCCCATCCCCCAGCGCCCCGCGAAAGGTATGCAAGACCTGATACCCGGTCCCGTTGGTCCCGATCGAAAATAGCGTCCCCTGGGCACTGTTGGATCCCCCGGCCCCCGTCATCCCGTAAAACCGATCCCCGACCGTCAGCAGATCCCCGTATGGCACGCGACCGTCGCTCGCGCCAGAAAAACTGTGCATCAGCGAGAAACCCGTCCCGTTGGTCTCCATACGGAAGATTGCCCCGTCATTGCTCACCCCGCCCAGATGCGTCATCCCATACAGGCTCCCATTCTCAAACGTCAGGCTGCCGTACGGGTTGGCCCCGTCCGTCGCCCCACCCGCAAACTTGTGCAGCAGCGTGAAATTCGACCCGTCCACCCCAACTCGAAACACGACACCCGTCCCCGTCACCGGATGGTTCGCGCCCCCATAGTACGTCATCCCATACAGGTCGTCCCCAACCCGGATCAGATCGCCCCAGGGCGTTGCGCCATCGCTCGCCGAATAACCGTAGGGAAAACTGTGCAGAATCGTGTGATTCGACCCATTCAGGTCCATGCTGAACACCGTCCCGAATCCCAGCGTCGATCGACCCATCGTCATCCCGAACATCTTCCCCCCGTCCACCAGCACCGTCCCATACGGATTGCCCCCGTCGCTCCCCGAAAACGTCTTTAGCACCTTGTACTCCTGCGCCCCAAGCCCCGCGCATAGCCCCAAAATGCCGCAGATCACCCAAGATGCCCGGCTCATAATCGTTATTAGCGCCACGGCGCCATGCTCCACGAAAATCGCCCCGTTGGCAATCCCCCCAAGCGCCCTGGCCGGTACTATTAGCGCGAGTGCGATATCCGCTGGCGTGTCTTATCCCGCACCACCAGACCGACGGAAGATTTCTCCCGCAGGGGCGCAGGGGAGCGCCAACCCCGAACCAAGAACCAAGAACCCCGAACCAAGAGCGAAAACACCAATGGAACGATATCTCGAAAACTGCAAACCGTATACACCCCAAAAGACCCGCCAAAAGGCCCAATCCTCGCCCCATACCGACCACGCCGAATCTTATATATATCACTCACACAGCGCCCAATACCGGACCAAAATTCTGATTAGCCAAAGGCATACGCCCGAATAATTGCTAATTCCTGCAAAAAACGCTTGCGCCGTGGAGCCCCCGCGCGCATGTTCCCCCCGCTTGCCACCAAGCCGCGCAGGGGCGCGGGATAGGGGAAAGAACGAGAGATGGCAAAACGCCGGGGTGCCGGCGGCGCACCCGTGAGACGCCGCCACGCGATGGGTGCGCGCTTCCTTGCCGCCGCATCCGTCGCGCTCGGACGGCCGCGTCGCGCGAGCGACGACCGGCACCCCGGTCACCCGCCATCTCTCATCCCCTCGCGCCGGATTCAGACCCGGCGCGGTGCCTCCCCCGAACCCAACCTAGGCAGGAGCCCGTCATGAAATATTTCATCGCAACCCTCGCTTGCCTCGCCACGGCGGCCCGCGGCGTCGCGGAGCAGGTCGCGACCCCGCAGTTCAATGCCCCGGCCGGGGCGTACGCCACCGCGTTCGATGTGGAAGTCACCTGCGCCACCCCCGGGGCCACCATCCGCTATACCATCAACGGACAGGACCCGATCCTGATCGATCCGGCCATCGGCGAGGGCGAGAGCCTGTTCCTCTCCGGGTCCGTCAGACTCCGGGCGCGCGCCTGGAAAGACGGTATGGAGCCCAGCGACGTGGCGGGGGCTGAGTACCACATCACCGGCGATATCGCCTCGGGCCAGAATCACGTGCTAGCGCTCCAGTGCGGCGGCCAGGCCTTCAGTTGGGGGAAGAACAACCAGGGCCAGTTGGGGCGCAGCCAGGGTGATCAGAACGAGGTGCATCCCGTCCCGGCCGTCGCCAACGGACTCAACGTGGCCACGGGGCAAGAGCACAGCCTCGCGCTCAGGGAGGACGGCACCGTCTGGGCCTGGGGCGCCAATGACCAGGGCCAGCTCGGCGATAACACGACCTCCGCCCGATCCTCGCCGGTCCAGGTGGTCGGCCTGAGCCAGATCGTCCAGGTTGCCGCGGGATACGATTTCAGCTTCGCCCTGAAGGCCGATGGCACGGTCTGGGCATGGGGAGAGAATGCCTATGGCCAACTGGGCGTCGGCACCACAGCGAACAGCAAGGTTCCCCTCCATGTGCCCGGACTGACCGGGGCCGTCGAGGTCGCCGCCGGAAGGAACCACGCCCTCGTCCGGCTCTCGGATGGCTCGGTCCGGGCCATGGGCCAGAACGGCTCCGGTCAGTTGGGCGATGGCTCCACGACCGATCGGCCCAGCCCGGTGTCCGCCATCGGGCTCAGCAACATCGTCCACATCGGCGCCGGACGGTCCCATGGGCTCGCCGTCGATCACGCCGGCCAACTATTCTCCTGGGGCAGCGGGATCGATGGCGCCCTCGGCCTCGGGGGTACCTCCGACCGGTTGATCCCCACCCCGATCCCCGGCCAGACGAACGCCGTCGTGATCGGCAGCACACTCGGGCGATTCTCTCTGGCGATCGATGCCCAAGGACAGCTCTGGGGCTGGGGACGCAATGCCGAACGCCAGCTCGGCGACGGCACCACCACCAGCCGGCCCACCCCGAAAAGGATCACCACCATCGGCCCGGTCGTGGGATGCCGGGGCGGGGAATACAGTGGCTATGCGGCCCTGGCCGACGGTTCCCTCTGGGCTTGGGGCGAGGGCGGCAACGGACAGATCGGCGATGGAACCAGCGACGACCGGCCGACGCCAGTGCGGGTCCCCAATTTCGCACTCTCGCCAGGGATGGATGAGGGAGAGCCGGCCTTCCTCCAGGCGAGCAACGGCAACTATCTGGTCGCGATCGAGGCGGAGCACGCAACGGCCATCCAAGACGGCCCCTCCCACTCCTGGATCCCCGGAACAAATCACGCCGGCTTCTCGGGCGAAGGACACATGACCGCCGCCCCAGACATTGGTGCCCTCCTCAACTCGGGATTCGCCACGAATGCCCCGCGGATGGATTTCAGGATCCGTTTCGCAAGAAACGGCGACCACCATCTCTGGCTCCGGGGGAGGGCGCCCAACGGCAGCGATGACTCCGCCCATGCCGGACTCGATGGATTCGCGGCCGATGCCGCCGACCGGATCGATGGCTTCTCGGCCGATTGGAGATGGTCCAAGCACACCATGGATGGCAATAGCGCCACCCTCAAGATCCCCTCGGCGGGCGAGCACGTGGTCAGCATCTGGATGCGCGAGGACGGATTCGTCATCGACAAGATCCTCCTCACCCCAGACAGCGGCTACGACCCGTCTGGCCTGGGTCCCGCCGAGAGCCCCGTCGACGCCCGCCGCTACCCCTCCATCGAACTGATCTCCCCGACCGATGGCGCGACCTTGGACGCCGGGGCCCCCATCGATGTCGTCGCCGATGCCTCCGACGCCTTCGGAACGATCTCCGCTGTCGAGTTCTTTGCGGGGACCAATGCCATCGGCCAGGCCGGCGCTGCCCCATTCGTCGTCACCTGGACCAACGCGCCCATCGGAACCCACGCCCTCGCCGTCAGAGCCACCGATGACGACGGCATGTCCCGCACCGCCGGACCCATACGCATCACGGTACGCCACCCCGACCGCGATGCCGATGGCCTCGATGACAGCATCGAGGCCCAGATCGGCTCGAACCCGGATGACCCCGATACGGACGACGATGGCCTGACCGACGGCCAGGAATACCACCTCCACCACACAAATGCCGTTGATCCCGACTCGGACGATGACCAGATGCCCGACGGATGGGAGGTCGGCCATGGCTCCCAACCCACCGCCCCCGATCCCGCGGGAGACGCCGACAGCGATGGCATCGCCAACCTGATCGACTATCGCCTCGGCCTCGATCTCGCCGCGCTATGGCATTTCGACGACTCCGGCCCCATCGCGGCCGACGCCTCGGGCAACGGCAATCACGGCACCTTGCTCTACGGGGCCGCTCGAACGAACGGCATCGCCGGTGGAGCCATCGCCCTCGACGGGATCGATGATCGCGTCCATGTCCCGCACGGCCCCTCCATCGCCCTCGGCGCCACCAATGCGGACTACTCGGTCGCGTTCTGGATCAATCTTCAAGAGGGACCCACCGGCCAGTGGCGATGCCTCATCCACAAGGGGGCCTCGCCCAATGAAAGGACCTTCGCGATCTGGACCATGCCCCACACCTCCGGCCTCCACCCGCGCATCTCCACCGCCGCCGATTGGAATGAGGGTGTCTGGGAGACGGCGCCCCTCGCCGTAGGGAAATGGACGCACGTCGCCTGCGTCAAGTCGAACGACCAGTTCCTCGTCTACCTCGATGGGCGGCTCGATAGCTCGGACGCGCTCGCCGGCGAGTCCGTCTCGAATGCTGGCCCCCTCGCGATCGGAGACGACGATTGGTGCCCCGGCACCCGCTGCCTCTTGGACGAATTGAGGCTGTACTCCCGGGCACTGTCCGCCAACGAGATCCAGGCCCTTGTCCGCTCGGCCACCGACGTTCCCTTCAAGGACATGGTCCTCTGGCTCAAGGCCGACGAGGGCGTCGAGACAGACGCCAACGGCCGCGTCACCACATGGCGCGACAGTTCGCCCGCGGGCAACGATGCCGATGGGGGCGGCGCGCAAACACGACCCCTCCTGGTCTCCAACCTTGTCCAGGGCCTTCCCGCGATCGAGTTCGAGGACTATCGCATGGCGTGCGTGCCCGGCCTGGCGGGTTTCACCAACGACTTCAGCCTCATCTGGGTCACTCGGCCCCATACGGTCTCCGATTTCAACCAGAAGATCCATTCCCCGGGGGGCTGGGGATCTTTCGCGTTCCACACCGATGCGAACGGAGCGGTGTTCGTCGGCACGGACCTCGATCATCGCATCTCCCCGGGCGCGCCTCCCGATGGCGTGCCCAGCGGCACCGTCACCACCAACGACTGGCAGGTCTTCCAATACACCTATGCCGATGGCACGGGTTCCCTCTTCAAGAACGGGCGACTCCTCGCCTCCAAGGCCCAGCCCCGTGGCGCCCCTTGGAACGGTCTCCAGATCGGCTGGGAATTCCCCGAGAGCCTCGATGGCGAGGTGGCCGAGGTCCTGATGTATCGCGCCGGCCTCTCCGAGCCCGATCGCACCGCCGCCCACCGCTACCTCACCGCACGCTATAACCCAGGGGACTCGGACTGGGATGCGCTGCCGGATGACTTCGAAAACGCCACCGGTCTCGACCCCCACAACTGGGACGAGGATGCCAACGGCATCCGCGACGACGCCGATGACTTCGATGGCGATGGCCTCACCAACTTCGAGGAATTCTTGTGCGGCACTGATCCGCTCGACCCCGATTCCGATGGCGATGGCTTGCCCGATGGCGAAGAGGTGCGCGGGTTCGGCTCCTCGCCCCTCGATCGGGATTCCGATGACGACGGGATGCCCGATGCGTATGAGGCCCAATATGGCCTCGATCCGATCACCCCGGATGCCGAGGGCGACGCGGATGGCGACCTGATTCCCAATGGCGAGGACGCCGACCCCGCCGACCCCACCATCGGGCGCCTCTCCATCGAGATCCTCCACCCAGCCGACGGCGCCTCCCTCCCCTGAGCGCCGATAGAGAAAGGAACTCCCCCCATGAAAACCCCACGCCGACCTCCCATGCGCCCGGAACGCATGTTTCTTGCATGCCACCGCACCTCCCCGGCTCGGGCCGCCCTCGCCCTCGCCCTGGTGCCCCTCCTCACCCTCGCCTCGGACCCCAACCCGAACACCAGCCGCGGACGCGTCGACGCCTTCCCGGGCGAGGATCCCGACGCGCAAGCGTTCGTCGTCCCACTGACTGCGCAGTCCGGCACCGCACTGAATCCGATCGGGGATAACGCCGAGCGCTTCGGGGGAGAAGCCCCATGGACCAGCCGGGTCGCGGCCTTCAACGAATCGCGCAGCGAGTACCTGCCCATCGATTTTATGTGGGGATTCTACTCTGAGTTTCAGAACCCCCTCGCGATTTATGGCGGCTCGGCGGGTTCACCCCTCCACGTTGGAGAGGCCTACCAATTCGGCTTCCATCCCGGCACCTACGCCGATTTCGGGGGAGGCCTCGGGGACCGCGCCGTCATCCGCATCCGCGCATACCCCAAGGCCACCCTACTCAACCCCTCCGCCTCCAATGTCGCCCACGTCGCCGAGCAGATCATCCCCATCCCGATCCCTCCAGACGCCGCGCCGGGCCTGGACGATCCCGGATGGCCAACCTTCGCCTCGAATAATTTTTCCGCCACCTACGAGATGCCAGGCCTGCGCTCCGTGTTGTCGCTTGTGGACTCTGGCGACCCGACCGAGAAGTGGGGGCTGGCCAACTCCCGCGCTTGCTTCCTCACCCATGTGGCCACCTCGGACGAATACCTGTACCTGATCGAGGGCCGCGGCCATGTCTTCCATTGGGGGTGGCCCTCCGATCTCGCCATCGATGGCGCCGGCGCGCCAACCTTCCGCCCACTCTATGGCCTCGATTTCGAGCACCGCCCCCCATGGCGCTCGGCCTACCTCCACCAGCCCCAGTTCGACGCCGAGCCGCTCCCGCCCGCATATCAGGGCCGGACACCCGAGGAATTGACCCGCCTCTCCCCGACCATTCCGGATTTCACCGCGCCACCCGATCCCACCGCGTGCACCGCTCTCGACCTCGGCCCAGACCTCCGCCAGCACCCGTCCCTCGACCGATTCGTCGACTCGCTCCGATCCGGCGAACCCGTCCGCGACGCGATCGCGTTCGCCACCTACCTCCTGAATGAGATCGAACTCACCGACCCCATCGCCTACCACGACGACGCCAGTTACGAGACGAACTCGATCAATGCCGGCGGCATCAACCGAAACGCCCTCGGTGTCTTCATGGAACAGCAGGGCAATCCCGCGGAAATCTGCTCGCTCCTCGTCTACTGCCTCAGGCGCTGCGGCATCCCCGCGGTGTACGCATTCCCTCAGCCCAACAGCATGCGGATGACCGACCATCGCCTCAGCCGCCTGCTCCGCATGCAGTTGGTCGGCGCCGTCGATTCGCGCGGGCGCCCCGAACTCGCCGGCTCGCCAACCACCAACCTCCTCGCCAACGCCCCCCGCGAGCCCGCCCTCATCGCTGTCAATTACCCGTGGGTCGCCGCCCACCTCCCAGACCCCGATCACGGGAACACCAATCGCTGGGTCCACCTGTTCCCCTGGCTCGCCGATACCGAGGTCACCGAGGGCCTCGACCTCTATGCCCACCTCGCCCCCGCGGGAGCCGCCGACCCCAATGGCATCCGCAACGGTTGGGATTGGGTCGACCGCTACGTCGCCGGCGACTCCAACCTCCTCTCCCTCGCCGAGATCAATACGCCCTCGGCACTCTTCCCCGCCTTCATCGGGCGCCGCCTGGCCGCAAATCACCCCACCATCGCCAAGGACCAGATCGGCGTCCGCATCCGAAATCGGAAGAACCATTTCACCCGCCTCGAAGACCTGCCGCGCCCCTTCTCCGTCTCCGCTCCGCCGACCCCGCGCCTCGGGCTCGACGAGATCCCAGACGCCTTCGACACCGTCCGCATCGAGATCCTCGAGAACGATGGCGTGCTCATCGATACCGGCGACCTCAGGTCCGCCGACCTCCACAACCGGCGATTCCTCATTCGCCAGACGAAAACCCGGACCGGGACGGTTGAAACAGAATCCCCGCGCGACGATGGATACCATTACGCCAACACCAACTTCTTCGTCTCTGCCGAGCGGCAGGACCACACCTGGACCCACACGGTCAAAAACCCGCACTCCACGTCGGTCAAGGTCCGGATGAAATTGGACGGGGGCGATGACTATTTCTCCATCAGCGAGCGGAACGATGGCGGCTGGGGATCGAGCGTGGAGTTCAGTTCTCTCTCCGGCGGCGCCACCAAGAAACTCTATATCCGCTACCGCTCAAAGCCCGATACCATCGGGCACCAGAGGGCCAAGGTCAGCATCGATTTCGTCAACAAGAGCAAGGACTACGAGCTCCATTGCGGCGCCACCGTCAACGACTACCCCGATGCCAGCCTCACGCTCTCCCTGGCCCCGTTCCGCGATTCGGTCACCGGCACCAACGCCTATGGAGGCCTCGGCAACGACCTCCTGGCTCGCCAGGAGACCACGGTCGCCCTCGCCACACAGGACCTCCCACTCTACGCCCGCATCACCCACCGCCGCCACCGCGCCTTCGACCCGAGCAACCCGCCGCCAGCCTCCGATGCGTTCTTGGACGGGGCCTTTTCGACCGAGATCCTAAGAAAGCGCCCCCTGTCCCGCGGTGACCTCGCCGCGATCTGCCTGAACGTCGGGCGCGTCACGCCCCGCATGCTCGAGGCCCACGCACAGGAGTATTGGCGCATGGAGCGCGCGCTCGATGCCGACCCCTCGCGCGAAGCCGATCCCGAGATCGCCCAGGGCCTCGCCGCCTACCTCATGGGGATGGCCTATTACGAGCGCGTCAGCCGCTTCGACCGGCAGCTCGCCGACCTCCACAAGGTCCGCACCCTCTCCCGATTCGCGCTCGGACTCTCACGCATCAACGCCTTTCGCGCCGGTGGCGAGATCCCGCCGGGCCCCTTCGTCCCCGTCGAGCCCAACGTCGACATGTTCTTCGACATCGCCGGGCGCGCCTCGAACATGAGCCTCCATCCCGATTCCTCAAGGCCGCCAAATCCCGACTATGAGAACTTCCTGCTGCTCAGCATCGCCGATATCTCCGCCCAGGAGCACCGCGCGATCAACTCGTTCTTCAGTCAGACCGATGCCGTCTCGACCGTCCGCCTCCTCCAGCTCGCCGCGCGATCGACCAACGGCATCGAGCGGCTGGATCGTCAGAACTACGCCCAGCGGGGCGAGGCCACGGTCGGCGGCAAGGCGCTCAGGGACCACGACCCCTCGATGTGGAACAGTGTAAAGGCCGCCTTCGCCGACCCCACCGTGGTCGGCGGCGACATCAACTCTAGCCGCCTGGCCGACTACGCCCGCGCCTACATGACCCCAGGGCCGATCGAGGCCGCGCGCGATGAGGATGGCGTCGCGCACTACCGCGGCATGGGGGCTCTCATCCTCACCAGAAACCGTCTCTCGGCGCTCATCAGCGGCAACGAAAAGATGGCACCCCAGAATGGCGCGTTCGGCTCGCGCATCGACTACTCCTGGTCAAAGGCCGAGACGCTCACGCTGAACGCCTCCTTCCAGGGCCCCGATATCGCGATGTCGCTCACCCAGATGCCCGCGTCTCAGCCGCAGCAAAATTCCCTCGTATTCTCCGACAGCCCCTCCCTCCACGCCATCCCCGGCATGCTGGACATGGACCATAACGCGATCGTGACTTCGGGGATGCAGGAGCGATTCGCCGCATCCGCGCTTGCCATGCTCGACCTCGCCGCCTCCGGCGTGGAATCGCTGGATTTCCTGAAGGCCATGGAACTCACCGTCGATCTCGGCCTCCCCGGCTCGAACCCCAGCTACACGGGCAATTGGTTCGACCGGACGATGCGCTCTCTCGCCCACGCGGTCGCCGACCCCGTCAATGTCCTGTCCGGCGAGTTCTACATCGACGAAGTCGACCTCGCGCTGCCCGGGCCCATGCCGGTCCAGATCCGGCGCAACTACGCGAGCCACAACCTCGTCCCCAACCAGTTCGGCTATGGCTGGAAGCCCTCGGAATTCCCGAGCCTCGGCATGACCACCAACACCTCCCTGATCTACGCCGCCGAGATGGATGGCTCGGTGATCGCCTACCGCAAGCAGGCCACCAACCTGAACCTCTTCCTGCCTTCCCCCGCCGATAACCCGCACTGGACGAATGTCCGCGGCGGCGCCCAGGGCGGCCCTGGCAACATCATGAACAACCGCATCGTCCGCGACATCGCCGCGGGATCGACGAATTTTGCCCTGCTCGGCGCGGACGGCTCGCGCCGAGAGTTCTCGGTCCGCGCCTATCCCATCGGCGGGGGCGCCGAGGTCCTCCAGCGACGCCGCCCCTACCTCGACCGCTGGACTGACCACGCGGGAAACGAGCTACGATTCGCCTATGGCGAGGACCCGATGGCCACCGAATATGGCCAACTGGTCCGCATCTCGAGCACGACCGGCAACGCCATCGGCTTCGAGTACGACGCCCGCGGCCACATCATCGAGGCCTACGCCGCCGATGGCCGTCGCGTGAAGTACGAGTACGACGAGCACGGCGACCTCACCTCCGTCACCCGGCCCGATGGCTCCGAGATCCGCTACGAATACCTCCATGCCTCGCACTCAGTCGCCGGACGAACCGAGGTCTATTCGGAGCACCTCATCACCCGCGAGGAGAAACCGGATGGCCGCCTGCTGATCAATGCCTACGACGACCAGCGCCGCGTCACCAACCAGTGCGCCACCGTGGGCGCCGACCTCACCCCAGTCCGAAATGCCACCTTCCTCTACGCGAACGATTTCTCCCTGACGAACCAGCGCCCCATCTCCGGCACCACCACCCTCCTCGATGCCTTCGATAACCCGACCGTCTACCGCTACGCCGCCGGACTGATCACCAATATCGTCGATCCCCTCGGGCACGAGATCGCCCGGGAGTGGTACCTCCCCGGCGATGCCTCCCCCGGCGCCTACCCCCGCAGCCTCAAGTCCGAGCGCGATAAGCGCGGCCTGCTGACCTCCTATCGCTACGACGCCCGCGGCAACCCCACGAACATCACCGTCATCGGCGACCTCACCGGCGATGGCAGCCCGGACTCCGCCGCCACCTCCATCGCCTACGACACGAACAACATGCCTACGTCCGTGATCGGCCCCATGGGCCATAGGTCCCATACGTCCTACGATGAGCCATTGTGCCCCAGGCTGGCCACCCGCACCGAATCCCTCGCGCCCGACGGCACCCTCATCCGGGCCGATGCCTTCGAATACACCGCGGTCGAGGCATCGCCAGACCACTTCGCCCGCGGCCTGCTCTCCCGCCACGCCCGAGCGACCGGCTCGCCCGACGAGGCGGTGACCCTCGTCGCGTACGACGCCTCCGGCCACCCCATCGCACAAACCAACCTCACTGGCACCGCCGACCCCCCCGTGGTCACCACATTCCGCTACAACGCGCGCGGCGAACTGGCCGAATCCCGCGACGCCGCCGGCCGCACCACGCTCTTCGATTACGACGCCATGGGCCGCCGCACCTGGCACGAGCGCCGCGACGTAGCCGGCAACCCCCTCTGGTGGACCGGCACGTATTTCAATTTCAACGGCGAGCCCGAGTGGATCGACGGCCCGCGCTACTACCCCGAGGATTTCATCTGGAAGAAATACGATGGCGCCGGTCGCCCGAAGGAGGAGATCCGCTGGCGCAGCCGCGCCAAGGCCGATGGCTCCGGGGTCGAGTCGCCGCCCGGCGACGACCTCTATGCCACCACCTTCTTCGCCCACGACGCCTTCGGTAACCTAACCTCGGTCATCGATGCCCGAGGCAACCGAACCGAGATGGGCTACGACGCCGCCGGGCAACTCACCGCGCGCCGCCACTTCGAGGGCCGCGAGCCCTATGCCGGAGCCCTGTTGGCGCAGGATTCATTCGCCTACGAGCCCGGCGGCCTCGTCGCCGCCCACACCAACGCGGCCGGTGGGGTCACGGTCACGCTCTACACCGACGACGGTAAGCCGCGCCGCCTCCAGAATCCCGATGGCACCGCCATCGAATGGCGCTACGACCTCGCCGGACGACCCACCCGACAGTCGCACGCCAACGGCTCGTACACCGAATTCGCCTACGACGACGCCAACCGCACCGCCACGAAGACCCTCAGGAGCGCGGAAAACGGAATACTGAAAACGGAGCACGTCGCCTTCGACCGCCGCGGCAATGCCATCGCCACCACCGACCCCGAGGGCCACTCCACCACCCATTCCTACGACGACCTCGACCGCCCGAAGACTATCCTCGGCCCACCCGCAACCGCCTCGTCGGCGCGGCAATCCACCACGTACCTCTATGATGCCGCCGGGATCACGAACATCGCCGAGAACGCGCTCGGCGAACGCACCGTCACCATCAGCGACGCCATCGGGCGACCAGCCCGCGTCGAGATCCACAACGGGGCGGGGGAGATCG
>JAANMX010003748.1_pt1 | contig 12935 bp, 10 predicted proteins | sample 7279681 | NCBI WGS metagenome assembly JAANMX01 (sample SAMN14094542, study PRJNA606508) | bioreactor metagenome | isolation source: A lab-scale SPAN reactor treating ammonium-rich wastewater day 351 | place: Ireland: Galway | collected 2018-01-01
CATCAGTTGCGTGACCTGCGGGAGCGTGAGGCCGATGGCGGATGGGTTGGCGGTCCAGACGGGGATGCGCTGCTCGAACCACTCGATCATGCGGATTGTTGAGTTGGGCAGAACGGCCATGTGGCGCTCCTTACTTTTCTCTGGCGAGCGTGTTTTCGCTCGGACGTTTGTGCGTGCCCCGGCACGCGCCGGGACGAAGGAGCGTCGGCACGACGCGGGAGGGGCTTTGGGGAAGTTCGGAAGTTTTGTTGCGAACGTTGTGCGGTCCGCCCGCGCAGCCGCTCGGGCGGCGCGGGGGATCGTGCATGCCATGTAGAAGGAAGGAACGCGGAGATCGCGGAGCGGGAGAGGAGGGGAGCATGGGGGTAGGGAGATGGGTGGGAATCCCGGGGCTGCCGTCGCCGTACGGGACAGCCGGGACGGCCGTCTCGCCGCGGCCCCTGCACCGGCTCGCCTCAGGCCCTTCTTGTCGAGTCTGCTGACAACCCCATTTCGGCGTTTTGCTCACGGCTTGGCGATGCTGGCCCCTCGCTGGCGTCCCTGCCGCTGGTGTGGAGAGGTGACCGGGGCATGTTTGGATTCAGTCATGTATACTCGGCCATGCCGTACTATGCCCGACCGGGGCAACGCTTGGCGGTGCACTTGAGGGGCGTGGCACAACTGGCGGAACGATTCGCCTCGGAGGCCCGGCCCGACGACGTGGCCTTCGCTGAGTCGGCCCGAGTGGCGGGGTTGCTGCACGACGTGGGCAAGTACAGGCGGGAGTTTCAGGAACTGCTGCGGCGCGAACGAGGCCGCGGCGAATCAACAAGGCACAAACAGGCAGGCGCTGCCAGAGCCGCTGCGCTCAATCGCACAGACGCGGCGTTCGCCATCGGAGGGCACCACGGAGGAATGCCAGACAAGGCAGGCTTGCGCGAACTCATCACAGGCCGGGGCGGTTGTGATGTTTTAGATCGCGTCTGGGACACCGCGACAGCCGACTGCCCGGAACTCGCTTCCATAGTCGCGGCAGCCCCACCGGCGTCATCTGCCATCGAACTCGAACTTCGCACGCGCCTGCTCTTCTCGTGCCTTGTCGATGCCGACTGGCTCGACTCCGCCGCCGCGCTCAACCCTGAAGCGGCGCGGGAGCCGGCCCGCTTCGCCGACCGCGCCCCGCTATGGCTGTCGAACCTGCTCGCATACATCGAATCCCGCGCCACCGCGTGCGAGGATGCTGTCGTGCGCGAGTGCCGTGCCGACATGCTGCGTGCGTGCCTCGACCGCGCGAGCGATGCGCCTGGGTACTTCGCCCTGACCATGCCGACGGGGGGAGGCAAGACGCTCAGCGCGATGGCCTTCGCGCTGAAGCACGCGATCGCTCACGGGCTGAGGCGGATCATCTACGTCGCGCCGTACCTGACGATTATCGAGCAGAACGCGGGAGTGATCCGGGCGGCGATCGGAGATGCCGGCGCGGTTTTCGAGCACCACAGCCTCGGGGAACCGGGCGGTAGAGGCGGAGACGGCGAGCCGCCTTCCGCTGCCGCGGACCACCTGGCCGAGAACTGGGATTCGCCGATCATCATTACGACCAACGTGCAGTTCTTTGAGAGCATCTTCGCCAACACGCCGCGCCGCTGCCGCAAGGTGCACAATATCGCGCGGAGCGTCGTTATCCTCGATGAGTGCCAGTCACTTCCGCGAGAACTGGTCGCGCCAACCGTGGAGATGCTGCGAGCCGCGCAGCCGTTCCTCGGCGCGACCGTTGTGCTCTGCACCGCGACGCAGCCGGCCTGGGAGCAGAGCGATGCGCTCCCGCGCGGGTTGGAAGGCGTCCGCGAGATCGCTCCCGACCTTACGGGCCTCGCCGATCGGCTCCGGCGCGTGCGCGTGGCCTGGCCGCAGCGGGAGGAGCCGCCGTGGTCGTGGGAAGAGGCGGCGCAACGGATGGTATCCGACGGCGGCTCGGCCCTGTGCATCGTGAACACGAAGGCGGCGGCCCGCGCGGTCTTCCTCGCCGTGCGCCAACAAAGCGGTGGCGAGGACGGCTTGTTCCACCTCTCGACCTCGATGTGCCCGGAGCACAGGCGGCGCGTGCTCGCCGCGTGCCTCGAACGCCTGCGGAGCGGCCAGCGGTGCCTGCTGGTCTCCACGCAGGTCGTGGAGGCAGGCGTGGACATCGACTTCCCGCTGGTGCTGCGCGAACTCGGCCCGCTGGATTCCATTGCGCAGGCCGCGGGGCGGTGCAACCGCGAGGGGAGGCTCGGACGGGAGGGGGGCCGTGTCGTCGTCTTCCGCAGCGCGGAGGGCGGCCTGCCGCCCGGGCATTACACGCTGGCGACGGGCACAACGAACCAGTGGCTCGAGGCCGGGGAGTCGCCAGACCCGGCCGACCCCGCGACGATGCGGCAGTACTTCCAGACGCTCTACAACAAGTCGACGCCCGACCCGCACGGTATTACGTCAATACGCGAGAAGCTGAACTTTCCGGAGACCGCCAGGCTGTACTGCCTCATCGACGACACCACACTTTCGGTCGTTGCCCTCGGCTGGGAGGCCGGGAGGGAATCGATCGAACAGCTGCTCGCTCGGGTGGCGGCGACGCCGACGCACGCCACGTTCCGGCAACTCGCAGCCTATTCCGTCAACGTGTTTCATCACGATGTGGCAGCGATGGGCAGCCTCATCCGGGACTGGGGGAGTACCCCCGTGTCGGTTTGCGATGCTCCATACGACGCGTCGCTGGGCCTCGTGAAGCACGGGACGGGAGAAGCCCTGATCGCCTGATGGCACGCGTGAGAGAAGGAGAAAGACGACATGGCGAGTTCAAGGTGGGTAGGTAAGCTCGGCGGACACCCGGTCTGCTGCTCGCTGATGAGGGGAAGGCGGGATGCTCCGTGTGGGAAGCACCCCGCTCGGCCTGCTGCACCAATGCGGCCAAGGCACCGTTTCAATCCGCGGCCATCGACCCCTTGCTGGGGTGCTGTGGCCGAACCAGCACTGGGCTTGATGGGCAGGAAAAGGCGTCCGTATAATACGCCAGTGCATTGGCAGCATTTAAGCGATCACGGAGCCTCTCATGAAGTACCCCGAGACCCTCATCAATGCAATTGTGCAGGAGTACCCCAACTTCGACACGCCGTCTGACCAGCTTGCGGCAAAGCCCGAAGTACTCGAATCGTTCGCTCAGGCTGTGAACGTTCGAGCCGGAAGCCGGCTGTCTGCGACGCAGGTCTTCCAAGCCACAGTTCACGCAAGGAAGCTCGGTCTTCTGCCCCGCTTGCGACGTGCGGGATGAGGCCGAGCGTGTGAGAAATGCAGTGCTCGACACCAACATCATCTGCCTGAAGGTCTGGGGTCCGCTGGCGTGCTTCACGCGGCCTGAGTTGAAGGTCGAGCGCGTGTCGTACCCCTTCATGACGCCCTCCGCGGCGCGCGGCATCCTCGACGCGATCCTCTTCAAGAAGCGCTCGATCGGCGACGGGAGCGCGGCCCGTGAAGTCCCCGCGTTCCGGTGGCACGTGCGCAGGATCACTGCCGTTGAGCCGCCCGGCGCGCCGAGCGAGCCGCACTCGTTCATCTCCGTCCGCCGCAACGAGATCCAAGGGAAGATCGCGCCCCGGACGGTCATGGGCTGGGCGCGTGAGCCGGATTCCTTCGAGCCGTATCTCGTGGACTCGGCGGGTCGTGAGGACGTGCAGGGCCAGAACCGGACACAGCGCAACACACTCGCCCTGCGCGATGTCGCCTACATCATTGATGCGAGCGTGCGCCTGCTCGACTGCCGCGACGCGGCCGAACTGGTCAAGTACCGCGAAATGTTCGAGCGGCGGGCGGAGAACGGGCAGTGCTTCCACCGCCCCTACCTCGGCTGCCGCGAGTTCGCCTGCGACTTTGCGCCCGCCGATCCCCACGAGGGGTCTGAACGCCCCTGCACGCGGGTCGACGGCGCGCTCGGCCTTATGCTCTACGACATTCGCTTCGGCTCGGATGGCGAGAACCTGCCGGGGTTCTTCCACGCGGTGGTACGGAATGGCGTCCTGCACTGCGACACGGGCGGCCGGGGGCCTAACGGCGAGGAGCCGGTGAAGGTGCTCGGCTGGCCGGAGGAGGCGATCGCATGATCCTACGGAGGCTCTACGAACTCGCGCAGCGTGAGCGCCTGCTCGCCGATACCGCCTTCGAGGAGCAGGAGGTCGCGTTTATCATCAACCTGAACCTGGCGAACGATGGCCGTTTCCTCGGCATCGACTGTCACAGCGGCGAGCGTGAAGTCCCGCCCGCCTCTGGCAAGGGTAAGCCGAAGAAAGTCAAGATCAAGGGCAGGCCCCTTTCGGTGCCGGTGCCCCATGGGAACACCGCGAACCCGGGCTTCGCTCGATTTTTCTGCGACACGCTGGAACGTGTGCTGCCGGTGAGCGACGAGCCGAAGCACGCCGCCAGCCGCGAGACGTTCTGGACACAGATCGCCCGCGCTGCGGAAGAGACCGGCGACCCGTCACTGCGAGCCGTCCGAGCCTTCGGCGCGCGGCTGGCGGACGACGCCGCGGAACGCGACCGAGTTCTTGCGGAACTCGACCGCTACAAGCGCAACGCCGGCGACCGCTGCACGTTCGCCGTCGGTCGTAACGACGGGTGTTCGATCGTCGAGCACGAGGCGGTCCGTGATTGGTACCGCGCGTTCTTCGAACGGACGATGGGTGAACGCGCGGGCGAAGGCCCGCTTGGGCTGTGCCAGATCACCGGCGAGTATGGGCCGATCGCCACGACGCACGCCACCAAGGTCTCGGGCCTGCCCGGCGGGCTGGCGATGGGCGTCGCGATGGTGTCGAGCGACAAGGCAGCCTTCTGCTCATACGGCCTGGACAGCGCGGCCAACGCCTCGATCGGGTACGAGGCCGCCGAGGGGTACACGCGGGCCGTTCAGCGCCTCATCGACGGCGAGCCGGGGCGACGGTCACGACTGACAGTCGGCGCGACGACGTTCCTGTTCTGGACGCGGGATGCCGCCGCCGCCTTCGACGCCGGAGCGATCCTCGACGCCCCGGACGCCGAGAGTGTCGGAAGGCTCTTCACGGCTCCCTTCTCGGGCCGTGCCGCAGCGGCCACGGACGCCTACGATTTCTACTGCCTCACGCTCTCGGCGAACTCGGCGCGGGCGGTCGTCCGCGACTACCTGGAATCGCCGGTCTCCGAAGCCGCCGCGAACCTTGCCCGCTGGTTCGGCGATCTCGCCATCTTCGACCTTCGCGCGTGCGAAACGACCGGTCTCTTTCCGCTGTGGCAACTCGCCGCCGCGACGGCGCGAGAGTCGAATGAGGTCTCGCCGCACGTTCCCGCGATGCTCGTCGGCGCGGCGCTTCGTGGCCTGCCCCTGCCCGATTCCGTGCTCGCCGCCTGCTGCGGACGACTGCGCGCCGAGGGAAGCGGCGGCTTCCGTCCCGAACGCCTCGCCCTCATCCGCCTGTGCCTGAACCGTTCCGATCAGGAGAAGCCCATGTCCGAGCAACTCGACCGCGATCTGAAAGACCCCGCGTATCTCTGCGGCCGCCTGCTGGCCGTTTTCGAGCGCCTCCAGTTCTTCGCGCTCGGCGACGTGAACGCGACGGTGGTGGACCGCTACTACGGCACGGCCAGCACCGCGCCCGCCACGGTCTTCCCGCGCCTCGTCCGCAGTGCGGAGCAACACCTGAGCAAACTCCACGGCGAGAAGCCCGGCCTCGCGGTGAACATCCAGAAGGAAATCGAGGAAATCATCACCGACCTCCCTCCGGCGTTCCCGCTGACGCTCTCCCTGCGCGACCAGGGCCGCTTCGCGCTGGGCTTCTACCACCAGCGCGCCGAGTACCGCCGTCAATCCCAGGAGCGCAAGGCCGCCGCCGCGACCGCCTGAACCGATCGAACTCCCAGGAGAACGCCATGACCACGACCGCCACCGCATCCGCCGTTGTTGACCGCCGCTACGACTTTGTGCTCCTCTTTGACGTGACCGACGGGAACCCCAACGGGGATCCGGACGCCGGGAACCTGCCGCGTCTCGACCCGCAGACGCTCCAGGGCATGGTGACCGACGTCTGTCTCAAGCGCAAGATCCGCAACGCCGTCGCCGGGCAGGCCGGCGACAGGCCCGGATGCGATCTCTTCTTCCAGACGCAGGATGCGGCCTACGAGCGGCGCATCCTGAACGTGCTCATGGAACGCGCCTTCGACGAACACCCCGAACTCGACAAGAATGCATTCAAGGCGAAGAAGGGCAAGGAGAAGGCCAGCGACGCCACGAAGGCCCGCGCTTGGATGTGCGCCAGATTCTTCGACGTGCGTACCTTCGGCGCGGTGATGTCCACGGGCGAGTTCAACTGCGGGCAGGTCCGCGGCCCCGTCCAGATCACCTTCGCACGCTCGCTCGACCCGATCGTCCCGCTGGAGATCGCCATCACGCGCAAGAGCGTCACGACCGCCGAGGATGCCGAGAAGCAGGCCAAGGCCGATGGCTTCATCACCGGCACGATGGGTCGCAAGAACACGATTCCCTACGGACTCTACCGCGCCCACGGCTTCGTCAGCCCGGGCCTCGCACGGGACACCGGCTTCACCTGGGCCGACCTCGCCCTCTTCTTCCGCGGCGTGCAGCGCATGTTCGAGGACGACCGTTCCGCTTCGCGCGGCCTGATGGCCGTCCGCAGCCTGCACGTCTTCCAGCACAGCGGCCCGCTCGGCAACGCCCACGCCCACAAACTCTTCGACCTCCTCCGGACTCCGCCCCTCGGCCCCGAGGCCGCGCCGCGATCCTTCGCCGACTATCAGCGCGAATGGGCGAAGGTCGGCGCGGGCACACTAGACAGTGCTGCGCTTCCCCCGGGAGTCTCGCACCATGACCTGACCGACGCCGACATCGGCGAGGGCTTCTTCCCGCTCAGATAGCGGCGGCGGATCGTGGACGACGACAACCCGATCATCCTCTCCGCTCTCAACGACTACCTCTACTGCCCGCGCCGCTGCGCGCTGCACAGGGTCGAGGGCGTCTGGAGCGACAACACCCACACCGTCCGCGGCACGCTCGCCCACCGCAACGCCGACCACCCCGGCTACCGCGCCTACGCCGAATCGGCCGGGTCCGCCGCGCCCGGCGAACTGTTCCGCGTCGAGCGGGCCATGCCCCTCTTCTCCCGCCGCCACAACCTCATCGGCAAGGCGGACATCGTCGAGTTCCGGCGCGCGCCCGACCGCGAAGCCCTCTTCCCCTTCCCCGTGGACTACAAGCTCGGCCCCCGCCGCAAGTGGGACAACGACGACGTGCAGCTCTGCGCCCAGGCCCTCTGCCTCGAGGAGATGCTCGGCCTGCCCGAGGGCGGCGTCATGGCCGGGGCCGTCTACCACGTCAAGACGCGCCGGCGGCGACCCGTCGAGTTCACGCCCGCGCTGCGCCGGCTGACGCTCGACACCGTCGAGGCCGTCCGATCGCTGCTCGCCTCGGGCGCGGTCCCCGCCGCGAATGTCAAGCCTCAGTGCAAGGGGTGCTCGGTCCGAGCGATCTGCCTGCCGGAACTCACGTGCTCGCGCGGCACGCTCGCCCGCGCCCACGCCGCCCTCTACGCCGATGCGCCCACCCGCGCCGACGGTCCCGGAGACCCAGCCCGTGGATGAAGTCCAACTCAACACGCTCTACGTGCTCAGCGAAGGCTCGTACCTCCGGCGTGAGGGCGAGACGCTCCTCGTCGATCGCGACCGGGTGGACGGCGGCCTGCCGACGCTGCGCGTGCCCGTCCACCTGCTCGACGGTGTTCACTGCTTCGGCCGCGTCTCGACGAGCGCATCGGCGATGGCCCTGTGCGCGGAGCGGGGCGTGGCGGTCTCGTTCCTCAGCCCGGGCGGGCGGCTGCTGGCGAGGGTCGACGCACCGGGCAGCGGGAGCGTCGTGGTCCGCCGCGCCCAGGTGCGTGCCGCGGACGATGACGCCAGGACGATCACCATCGCCCGCGCCGTCGTCGCAGGCAAGATCCAGAGCCAGCGGCAGAACCTGCTCAGGTCGGCCCGCGATGCCAGGAACGAGTCCGATGCGGAGCGGCTCCGGCGCGCCGCGGACCTGCTCCGGCAGACCGTCGAAGCCCTGCCGAGGGCCTCGACGCTCGACGCCGTTCGCGGCCACGAGGGCGAATCGACGCGCCTCTACTTCGAGCACGTCGCCCTGATGACCCCGGATGCGCCCGAGCCGCTGCGTTTCCGCGGGCGCTCCCGCCGCCCGCCCACCGACGCCGCCAACGCCCTGCTCTCGTTCCTCTACGGCGTCCTGACCAACGATTGCGCTTCCGCTCTCGCCGCGGTCGGTCTCGACCCGTCGATCGGCTTCCTGCACGCCGACCGCCCCGGCAGGCCGTCGCTCGCGCTCGACCTCGTCGAGGAGTTCCGCGCTCCGCTCGCCGACCGCCTCGCCATGACCCTCATCAATCGGCGGCAGGTCACGCCCGACGATTTCAGCACGCGGCCGGGCGGCGCGGTCGAGCTGACCGAGACGGGGCGGAGGACCGTCATCGCCGCCTACCAGGAGCGCAAGAACGAACGCCGCGAGCACCCCTACCTCGGGCAGCAGGCGCCGATGGGCCGCTTCCCGTTCATCCAGGCCCGCATCCTCGCCCGCCATCTGCGCGGCGACCTGGAGCACTATGTGCCTGTCATCTTCAAGTGACCCGACCGTGGGAGGCCGCCCGCCATGATCGTACTGATCACATATGATGTGTCCACGGTGGATAAGGCCGGCGAACGGCGCCTGAGGCGCATCGCCAGAGCGTGCGTGGACTACGGTGTCCGCGTCCAAAAGTCGGTATTCGAGTGCAACGTCGGAGACAAGGAATGGGCGAAGCTCCGCGACCGGCTGCTCTTCGAGTTCGATCCGGAGCAGGACTCGCTCCGGTTCTACTTCATCGACGCGTCATCCGTGGCCCGCACCGAGCACCATGGCGTCCGGCCGCCCCCGGACCTCTCCGCGCCCCTCATCGCGTAGCCCGGAACCCCGCCGCGAACCCGGAGCGCACGCCGGAGGGCGTTGGTTTCGCGGCGGAACACAAACCCCGGTATACTCGCCCTCTGCGAGTTCCTTGGCAACCGCAGAACACTTGCGGAGATCTCTGCCGGAAGAGGTTCGCGGGATTGGGCGCCTATCTCCCTGTCACGACGAAAGTTGTGGCAGCGGGCTTTCCCCGCGGCGATCGCCGCGGGGCGGATTGAAACGGCAACTCGTCCACCGACAGCGGCGCGTAGTCCACTTTCCCCGCGGCGATCGCCGCGGGGCGGATTGAAACCCGGTCGATCGTCCCCACCACACACCCGCACGCGCCCTTTCCCCGCGGCGATCGCCGCGGGGCGGATTGAAACGGTGGTCCTACCACGTTCAGGCCGCGTTCTACAGCCTTTCCCCGCGGCGATCGCCGCGGGGCGGATTGAAACTCGTCGCTGTTGTTGGTCAGTTCCGCGAACACCTCTTTCCCCGCGGCGATCGCCGCGGGGCGGATTGAAACTGTTCGACGACCCGCGGCCGACGGACGTGACCGACTTTCCCCGCGGCGATCGCCGCGGGGCGGATTGAAACCTGGATGCGCTGCAGCACGAAGTGACCGCCGAAGTCTTTCCCCGCGGCGATCGCCGCGGGGCGGATTGAAACTCGCGGATCTCCTCCGGTGTCACGGGTCGCCCCCCGCTTTCCCCGCGGCGATCGCCGCGGGGCGGATTGAAACAGGGCCGGCGCGTTGTCGAACCGCGCGTCGTACTCCTTTCCCCGCGGCGATCGCCGCGGGGCGGATTGAAACGAGGCTCGCCAGCGGCTCCAGCGCGCCGAGTTCCCGCTTTCCCCGCGGCGATCGCCGCGGGGCGGATTGAAACAACCACATTCTCGGCGCGGACACCGTCAACGGCACCTTTCCCCGCGGCGATCGCCGCGGGGCGGATTGAAACGAGCACGGCAACCCGGCGAGCGGCGTGCTGATGATCCTTTCCCCGCGGCGATCGCCGCGGGGCGGATTGAAACCGACCGGGATCGGCTGGAGGTCGAACGTCCCCGTCTTTCCCCGCGGCGATCGCCGCGGGGCGGATTGAAACTTCTGCACGAGCGTCCGGCCGTCCCCCACGAGCCTTTCCCCGCGGCGATCGCCGCGGGGCGGATTGAAACAGGACGACATGGCGGACCGGCTGCTCAACCGCGACCTTTCCCCGCGGCGATCGCCGCGGGGCGGATTGAAACGAGGTCATGGACATCAACGGGCCGGAGCTGCGCCCTTTCCCCGCGGCGATCGCCGCGGGGCGGATTGAAACGGGGAACCGCGCGGTGGTCGAGGTGCGCGCGTGCTTTCCCCGCGGCGATCGCCGCGGGGCGGATTGAAACGCGGCGAGCGGCGAACGTGAACGCGCTGATCTCACTTTCCCCGCGGCGATCGCCGCGGGGCGGATTGAAACGACTCGGCGCCGATGGGCGCGGAGACCGCGGCGAACTTTCCCCGCGGCGATCGCCGCGGGGCGGATTGAAACGTGGTCGTCCGCAGCCCGACCAGCACCGCCAGCGCGCTTTCCCCGCGGCGATCGCCGCGGGGCGGATTGAAACCGGCGTCGTGTTCACCCAGGAGACCTTCGAGAAACCTTTCCCCGCGGCGATCGCCGCGGGGCGGATTGAAACTTCATCTGTTCGACGAGGTGGACGCCGCAGACCCCTTTCCCCGCGGCGATCGCCGCGGGGCGGATTGAAACATGCTCAACATCGCCGGGAAGATGCGGCTGTTCGCTTTCCCCGCGGCGATCGCCGCGGGGCGGATTGAAACCGGTCCTCGCCCAGCATCGACCGCAGCCGCTCCGACTTTCCCCGCGGCGATCGCCGCGGGGCGGATTGAAACGAGGCCCACTTCGCCACGTTCCCGGTCGGCCTGCCGCCTTTCCCCGCGGCGATCGCCGCGGGGCGGATTGAAACCGCGGTACTCCATCGCGGGCGTGTACGTCCACCCCCTTTCCCCGCGGCGATCGCCGCGGGGCGGATTGAAACCCCTCCGTTCTATCGAAGGAAGCCGAAGTGCAAACCCTTTCCCCGCGGCGATCGCCGCGGGGCGGATTGAAACCTTGGTGCGGTTGAGAAGGTAGATATAGTTGGATCTTTCCCCGCGGCGATCGCCGCGGGGCGGATTGAAACCCGGAAACCGGGGTCAAGGGCGGCCCAAAGCACGCCCTTTCCCCGCGGCGATCGCCGCGGGGCGGATTGAAACATGTGGAACGTCCTGATGGACAGGCGGCAGCGATTCTTTCCCCGCGGCGATCGCCGCGGGGCGGATTGAAACTCGTTCCGTGAACACCGAGACCGCTGGCTTTACACCTTTCCCCGCGGCGATCGCCGCGGGGCGGATTGAAACTCGTGCGTGTTGACGTGGACGATCGTCCGCGCCGCCTTTCCCCGCGGCGATCGCCGCGGGGCGGATTGAAACGCCGTGAAGGCAAAGCGACCACATCGCAAAGCGGCTTTCCCCGCGGCGATCGCCGCGGGGCGGATTGAAACCTGGCTGGCGAGGATGCGGCGGTTCGGGTGGAGACCTTTCCCCGCGGCGATCGCCGCGGGGCGGATTGAAACGAGCAGGGGGGGTAGCAGCCCCGGCCCCCCTCCACTTTCCCCGCGGCGATCGCCGCGGGGCGGATTGAAACTCCCACTGTTCGTCGTAGCCCTCCTGCGTCGTCACCTTTCCCCGCGGCGATCGCCGCGGGGCGGATTGAAACCACTCGCTCTACAACCTCCTCCGCGTCGCACCGCGCGCTTTCCCCGCGGCGATCGCCGCGGGGCGGATTGAAACCGGGCTTTAGCGGATGAGTGCTCACCTCAATGTAATCGATCCCAGCCCGCGAGCAACCCGCAACGCGTGTCAACGGCGTGACGTCCATCATCGAGCAGGCGCGAGCCGGCCAATCGGGAACTCGCGCTGGTGACGATGTGGAAGAGAAAGGGCGGCCCCCGGGGACGAACCGGTGCCCCGCCCGAAGGCGGTCCCCAGTTCTTACGTCCGGAACGACCCCCGGGTGGCCGGGAGATTCTTTCGCCCGCACCCGGCTCCTTCAAGCCGGTCAGCCGCATGACGCGCCGCGAGGCGGAACACTCCCGCACGATGCGGGGAGGTCTCGTGGTCGCACGTCGCCGACACGCCCGCCCCGCCGCGGAAGGGCAGCCCCGCTGACGGCGGGCGGCGCGCGCTTCGTGCTCGAACGTGCGCTTCGTGCCCTGGTTGCGTCCGCGCGTTCCCTGCGCTCCGGGTCCGATCATCCTGCCCGCACCTCCACACCCTTCGGCAACCCGGTCGTCCCGTGCCCTCCGGCCGCCCCGGCCACGTCCGACGCGGTTCTCAGGGGCAAAAAGGCCCATTTCGGGCTTTGGAAGGCGTCGCGGCAACTCCTGACCTTCGAACATGAACTCCTGATCTTCGAACCTGAACTCCTCAGGTTCGAACCTGAGCTCCTGATCTTCGAACATGAACTCCTCAGGTTCGAACCTGAACTCCTGATCTTCGAACCTGAACTCCTCGGAAGGCGTGCTGAACTCCTCATCACGGCTCCCGGACGCCTCGGATGGCGCCCCGGGAACCCCGCCTTCGCCCGGTAACCCCGCGCCGCGCGACGCGCAACTCCCGCCGAGCGTCCGGGAACGGGCGGGGGATGCAGAGAGCAAACGGCAACGCGCGAAGGGCAGAGCGCGAAGAGGGAGGGCGTCCGGTCCTCCGGACCCTCTTCCGTTCCCCTCCGCGCCCTCCGCGTTCAGTTCCACCAGCGTTCGTCGCGCCCTCTGCGTTCAACCCGTCTCACGCTCAGGCGGGCGGCGCGGCCTCCGCGCCCGTCAGTTCCCGCGCCCGACCGAGCGCGCCGTCGATGTGGCTGAACATGTTCTCCAGCCCGAACACCCGGTCCAGCCCCGCACGCACGATCGCGTTCAGCGGCTGCGC
>JAANMX010003749.1_pt1 | contig 12935 bp, 9 predicted proteins | sample 7279681 | NCBI WGS metagenome assembly JAANMX01 (sample SAMN14094542, study PRJNA606508) | bioreactor metagenome | isolation source: A lab-scale SPAN reactor treating ammonium-rich wastewater day 351 | place: Ireland: Galway | collected 2018-01-01
GCCGGCCGCGCCGACGCCGACTCCGCCGGCACCCACGCCCACCGCACCGGCGACGAAGCCGGAAACGACACCGGCAAAGTAAGAACCGGCATCACCGAAGCCCCCACCGGGCAAATAAGAGCCGAGGGGATTCAGGTACTCATGCAACCCTGCTCGAAGCTGGGCTTCCGACCCTGTTGCACGCCCACGAGTGAACCGCAATAGGTAAAATGAAGACAGGGGTTCACTTGCCCCAAATGTCTTCCATCAAGCGATAGCCGATGGGGTCGTGCTCCCGCAGCTCGTCACGGGTGAAAGGGTAGAAATCGTTCTTACCCCAATAGGCTTCGGTCAGCTCGGCAAAGTATTCATCGGGATTGGTCATGGCATAGGCTTTCTGCTTTTTGCCGCCGTGGACGTAGGCGACCTCGTCATAGAGCTTGCGTTCCTTGGCTTGTTGAAAGGCGGCATCGATCCCGGCGTGGCGGGCGCCGAGGAAGCGATGATGATAGGCATGGGCCAATTCATGGAGCACCATCATGGGCTGATCCCGCTTGGTCCACAGGATGAAGTTCTCCATGTTGTTGATCTCGACGCCAAAGCGTTTGTCGGGGTTGTAGCCGTTCTCCCTGAGCCAGGCGGCGGAGATGTGGACCTCGGCGGCTCCCTTGGGCCGAACCTTCCATTCGATCCAGAAGGGAATCTGCGAGAGCCGATCGACGCGATCTGCTGGCAGCAAGCGTTTGATCTCCGCCAATTTGTCCCCCAGAAGCTCCAGGGTTTCCTTGAGGACCGCTTCTTGCTTGAGGGCGTCCGGGTGAAGATAAAGCTGGAAGCCTTCGAGCGTTTGCTTCTGATAACGCTCCGTCGGCGTGTAGGGAGGTCGCGGCGCAGGCTCCTCGGCCAACAGGGCCAGCGACCCCAAAAGGGCAAGCAAGCAGCACAGGGCAAGCGGTCTCACGTGGCCTCCTTCGCATCGGCGGGCGGCGCGGGGTTCGCTTGTTCCGTCCCGGTTGGGTTCGCTGGGAGTGCGGGGATGCTGGTTTTGGCGGCCGGCGGGCTCGGCGCGACGATCTTGTAGGTTGCCCCGAGGCACGCCAGGCCAAAGGCAGCATAGGCGAACGCGAAAAACTTCATGAGCGGGTCCGAGCTTTGCCAACAAAACCAACCGGCGTATCCCGATAGAACCACCAGGAACAGCAGCACGCCCACGGACAAGCGGCGCAACCCAATTCTCCACATGAATCGACCTCGCTGGCTTCCGACCCGAACGCGCGGTTGAACGATCTAACCGCTAGAAAACTTCTTCCGCTTACGTTACGATCATACTGCGTCTGGAACCCAAGCCAACTCTTTTTCGCTTGAGCAAGAGGACCAATGTCCGTCAGCCAAGAACCGTTGCTCCAACCCGAATTCATCGCCAAGCTCGAGCAGTTGGAGTTGGTCTCGCGCAAAATGCTGGCCGGACGCTTCAAGGGCGACCGCCTGAGCAAACGCAAGGGGACCAGCGTCGAGTTCGCCGATCATCGCCACTACGCTATCGGCGACGACCTGCGCTTTCTCGATTGGAACCTCTATGCCCGGCTGGATCGCCTGTTCATCAAGCTGTTCCTGGAAGAGGAAGACCTGCGGCTCCATTTGCTGATCGACGGCAGCCTGTCCATGGATTTTGGGACGCCGACCAAACTGCACTACGCCAAGCAGATCGCGGCGGCCCTGGGCTTCATCGGCCTCATCAACCTCGACCGCGTCTCGGCCCACGTGTTTTGCGACGACCTGGTGGATGGCACCTCGACTTTGCGCGGCCGCAGCAGCGTCTGGCGGCTCATGGACTTCCTCAAAAAAATCGAACCGCAACCCGGCGTCGGCGACCTGCGCCGCTCCATGAAGTCCTTCGTCTTGCGGGCGCAGCAAAAGGGCATCGCCATTTTGATCTCCGATTTCATGGACAAGCAAGGGTTTGAGGAGCCGCTGCGCTACCTGCTGACCCGGCAGATGGACATTTACGCCATTCAGGTCCTGGCCCAGGAGGAACTGGAGCCGGAGCTGATGGGCGATCTGCGCCTGATGGACATCGAGGATGAGGACCTGGCCGAGGTGACCGTGACCGCGCCCTTGATTCGGCGGTACAAGCAAAACCTGGCGGGGTATCAGGCCGCCTTGCAATCCTTTTGCAGCCGCCGGGGGATTCATTTCATCACCACGAGCAATCAAGCGCCGTTTGATCGCCTGGTGCTGGCCTATCTGCGGCAGCGCGGCTTGTTGCGGTGACGGCGGCGCTCGAGGGGTGCACGAGGCCCGGGAGCCAAGCAGTTCGTAGTGCGAAGGGTGGGGTCGCATGTCCTGGCAGCCCAAGAAAACGGAAAATCAGCGCTGGCTGGCCCTGTCCCGAACGGGTTTCGGCCTGGCCCTTTTCGTGATCCTGCTCTTGGGAATCGGCCTGGCCGGGACGCTGACCTTTGCCCGGGATTGGTTGGAAACCCATTGGCATTTGACGTTTCCCACGCCCCTGGCCGAGTTCTTTTGGCTGATCCTGGCCCTGATCCCCTTGCTGGTGATTCTGCTCTATTTCCTCAAGCTGCGGCGCAAGGTCTTGCAGGTGCCGAGCACGTTTCTCTGGCGCAAGAGCGTCGAGGATTTGCATGTCAACAGCCTGCTGCAGTGGCTCAAGCGCAACCTGCTCTTGATCTTGCAGCTCTTGTTCCTGCTCTTCGTGGGCTATGCCCTGGCCGCGCCCACCTACAACAGCGAGGCCAAGGGGCGGCATTTCATCTACCTGGTGGATAACTCCGCGAGCATGTCGGCGACCGACGTCAAACCCAACCGCCTGGAAGAAGCCAAGACGAGGCTCCGCAAGCAGATCGAAGCCCTGGACCCCAGCGATCAGGCCATGCTCATCGTCTTCAATCAAGAAGCCCAGATTATGCAATCCTTCACGAATCGCAAGGAGGAACTGCTGCAGGCCGTCGGCCGGATTCTCCCGACGCAGCGCAAGACGAAGATCGAGCAAGCCCTGGTCTTGGCCGAGGGGCAGGCCAATCCGCGGCGCTCCTCCATCGAGGGTTCGATCGAAGACCCGCGGGGGCAGATGGCCCGCTCCCTGGCCCCCGCCGAGGGGTTGCAGGCCGAGGTCGTCATTTTCAGCGACGGCCGGTTCGATGATCTGCCTGACTTTCAACTGGGCAGGCTGCGGGCGCGCATGGAGCTGATTGGCGATCCCAAGGCCAACAACGTGGGCATCACCAGCGTGGGGCTGCGCCGGGATGAGGCCAGGGCGGACCAATACGAAGTCGCCGTGCGGATTCAAAATTTCATGGAGCGCCCCCTGCCGCACCAGGTCGCGGTCCGCCTGGAGGTGATCGCCGGCGGCGCCCGTTTGGATCAGCAGGTCAAGCCGGCGCCCATGGCCGGCCGAACCCGCCGCGAGATGACCCGATCCGACCATCTGCCGAGCAAGGCCCTGTTCGTCCCTGGCGACAGCCAGCCCGAACCGATGATCAGCTTCCTGATCAAGGACCCGGGCCAGGGGTATCTGCGGTTAACGCTGACCGACGCCGCCACGGGAGCGGACTGGAAGGATGATTTCGAATTGGACAACCAGGCCTGGCTGGCCATCACACCGGTCCGCCGCGCTCGGGTCTTGTGGATCGGCCCCGAAAACGAAATCCTCGATGCCTTCTTCAAGGCCAGCCTGGAAAGACAAAAGCTGGTGCTCTCCCGGCTCGCGCCGATCGACTTCGAAAAGAATCCTCTTTATCAGGAGGCGGTCCGAACCAATCGGTTTGACCTCGTGGTCTTCGATCGCGTTCAGCCTGGAAAAATCGAGGAGATGCCGGAAGCCAACACCTTTTTCATCGGAGCCGCGCCGCCCTGGACCGGCGGCAACTGGAGCGATCTCCCCACGATCAAGGGAGCCTTTGTCAAGGAATTCCGCACGGCCCACCCCCTGATGCGCGGCATCGACACCCTGCAAGGCATGAACGTCGGCCAATGCAAGGCCCTTCCCAAGGAGGCCTTGGGGCAGCGCGCTTCCGCCCTGATCGAAACCCAATTGGAGCCGATCGCCTGGCTGCTCGGCCGCGACCGGTTCGCCGATTTGATCCTGACGTTTCCCCTGGTGGTGGAAGACGGGGGACGAATGGTATGGAATACCAATTGGCCAAAGCAGCCCGCCGGGACGCTCCCCTTGTTCCTGGACAACCTGCTGATGCAGCTTGGCCGGTTTAAGGAATATGAGCCGCCGACGCCGCCTGGGCAACCGCGAACCTTTGATCCGGGCGTTCCGGTTACACAGGCCCTGGTGCAGCGGCGCGAGCCAACGGAATCCAATTCCATCGAGGTTAAGCGTGCTTCTCGGCAGGAGTTAATCTATAATGCCCCGGAAGCCGTGGGCCTTTACGAAGTCGCCTGGGGAGAGAAGGAACCGTACCGCTTCGCGGTGAACCTGCAAGACATGAAGGAAAGCACGCTTGAACCCCGCGAGGATTTGCTGCTGGGGGAAGAGTTGGTGAGCACGCAGCAGGTGCCCATCCAGGCGCGCCGGGAACTTTGGCCATGGCTGGTTTTGGCAGCTTTTGTGTTTCTATTGTTGGAATGGATTGTTTATCAGCGGCGGGTTTCGGTCTAAAATGCCACGGCCATGGTTCGGAGGCGCAACCGTTTCGCGGCAGGTCAAAGAGGTAAGGTCGCCACGCTCATGCAATCACCCAAATCAAACATCGCCCAGTTACGCAAACGCTTCAGCATCAGTCAATGGATTGCCTCGAAGGTTCCGCATCGGAAAAGCCCCGATGTTTACCGGAACATGGTGAAAAGCTATTACAACGGCCCCGCGGGCTGGTTTACCCTGCTGAGCGGCTTGCTCACCGGGCATGAAGTCCTGGCGGAGCGGGTGATCGGCCCCAATGGCTTTGACGTCCGCGGCTGCAAAAAAGTCCTCGATGCGGGCACCGGCAACGGCCGTTATTTGCGGGTGCTGCTCAAACAAGTCGATCCCGACGCGGAACTCATCGGCTGCGACCTTTCCATCGGCATGCTGCGGCGCGCCCATCAGCGGCTCAAAAGCACGCGCCCCCATCTCTTGACCGCCGACGTGACGCGCTTGCCCTATCAGGACGCCACGTTCGACGCCGTCATCTTCGGCTGGGTGCTCGAGCATTTGCAGGAGCCGCTGCATGGCCTGAGGGAACTAGCCCGCGTCCTCAAGCCGGGCGGCAAATTGCTGCTCATGACGACCGAGCACACCGTCCTGGGGGCCATTTGCAGCCGCGTTTATCATTGCCGCACGACCAAGCGTTCGGAGCTGAAGGAGGTTTGCCGCCTGGCGGGTTTAACTTGGCATCGAGAGCGCTTTTGGACGCCCGTCCATAAGTGGACGGGCGCTGGCGGGATCGTCGTGGAGCTTCATCGGTCGTAAGACCAGGCGCGTGATTTCCGGCCGGCAGCGATACCGGATCGGATAGGTGCCGCTCAAACCCCGGCTCACGTGCAACAGCGTGGGTGGTTCGTAAAACAATCCCGCGTCATAGCGGCCGCTGTACCGGCTGGGGACGAAGATCGGTCCCAGCCCGGGGATGCGGATTTGCCCCCCATGATTATGGCCGGCAAGCATCAAATCGATGCCGTTCGCCTTGGCCCATGGATATTCATCCGGCGTATGACACAAAGCCAAACGGAAGACGTCGGGCGGACCATCCCGCAATTCGGGCGGATCATGGAGCCATGGCCGCTCATTGCCCACGATCACCAAAGGCTCGCCTCGGATTGTGGTCGTAAGCCATTTCCCGCCAAGCAGTTGTAAATCAAGCCCCTGAAGTTCCCGTTCGATGATGGGCACATCCAGATAGGAATCGTGATTGCCCAGGATGGCGTAACCGCCGTGCCGCCACTGCAATCGACCCAGCACAGGCCGAATCCAGTCGTAATGCTGAGGACTGTCGAGAATGTCGCCGGTAATGCAGACGAGATCCGCGCGCTCCTGGGACGCATGGTCGATGACCCATTCGAAGTAGTCGCGGTCGGGCGCGCCGCACAGATGCAAATCAGAGAGATGCAAAAGGGTCAGCCCATCCCAAGCGTCGGGCAAACGCGGCAAACGCAATTCCCTTTGCACGAACTCCACTTGAAAGACTTCATTGAACGGCAAGTAGGAAACCAACCCATGCTTGCCCTTGCCGCGCGGGATATGGCCGAGCTGCTTGGCCACGTCCACGTGGGCAAGAGAGTGGGCCGTTTGCAGAGAGGGTGGCCGCCGCGTGTGGCGGCGCAAAAGCATATAGGGGAAATAGCCGCCGCCAACGGCCCAGCATAGGCAGAGGTAGGCAAGCAGCGGCCAGGGCAAATCGAGCCAGCCGCCCTCGGTGGCCAGACGGGGGCCATAATGCCATGCAAACCAAAGGGGAAGGCCAGCGTTCAGCACGTGGAGGAAACGGCGAAAGAGCTTGATCCACCAGGCCCGGGTTTTCAGGCAATGGAGGCAGTTCACGGTGTGCACCAGAAGGGCGGCATGCCCGACGCTGGCCACGATCCAGGCGACGAGGAATCCGATCAAGGGCGCCATCATGACGCTGTGCTCGGGGTTGAACCGGGGATCACCGTCTTGGTGATGGAGGAGCCTTTTTCCAATACTTCCAGCAACTGATCCACACGGAAGGGTTTATACAAAGCTCCCGTCAAGCCTTCCGCGTTGGCTCGAACGATGGAATGGGTCGGATCATAACCATATCCATTCATCAAGACAACGTCTAACATGGGGTTGTCGTGGCGGAGTTGCCGAAACAGATCGTAGCCAATCATGTCGGGGAGATTGATGTCGCACAAGACGAAATCATAGCGGTTGGTGCGGGCCATGGCGATGGCCTGATGGCCGTCCCCCGCCGTTTCGACGATGCACCCCAAGCGGGCCAGGATGGCATGGGAGGATCGGCGTATCCGGTCGTCCTGATCCACGACCAGCACTCGAACGTCCTGCAACGGCGGCGGCGCCAGCTTCTTGATTTCGCGGCTGTCCGGCGGTTTGAAGGTTTCGCCGACGTCCTGGATCACCTTGCGGATGGAGCGGGCTTGTTTACCGATCTCTTGCAGCTTTTCCGTCATGTCGGGATCGAGCCCGATGTAGCGATTGAGCAGGTAAGCCGTGGCGTTGAGAATGGCGTCCACCGGCATGGCCACTTCTTGGCTGATCGCTTCCACCGACGCCTTGGCCACCCCATGCCGCTCGATGCTGAGCATGCGCAAGGTATGCAACCCCGCGCCGACTTCCCGGCCGAAGAGTTCGAGCATGTTGATGTCGGTGTCCGAGAAGCCGTTGACCTTGGGGCTGTCCACGGTCAAAACGCCGATGATTTCGTGTTGGTGCAGGATGGGGACAGTGACGGAACTGCGTGTTGTCGGACAGCCGGAAATGTACAGGGGATCGCGGCAACAATCGCGGCAATAATAGGTCTTGCCCGTGGCGGCGACGTAGCCGCTCGTGCCTTGACCCGACGCCGCGGCATGCAGCTTGAGTTGGCTCACTTCTGGATTCATGCCCTCGGATGCCAGCGGCTCCAAGCTGCCGTCGGGGTGTAGGAGCCGGATGTCGACGTGGTCGTAATTGAGCACCTGGCGAATTTGCTGCAGGATGTTGCCCTTGAGAATGTCGATGCGCTCATTGGGGCTGAGTCGAGGCAGTCGATCCAGGTCCAATGAAGTTAACTCCAACCCGGCCCGGAACAGGGAATCCAGTTTTTGATTCAGCGGCGAAGGAGTATGAGTGATCTGTTCGTCGACGGGGTGATGGATATAGATGGCGTCGAAATGGCTGTCGCGCATGAGCTCAAGCGCCTTGGACCAATCCGCCACGCGCACCGTGGCTTCGACCGGCCACGCGCTCGGCGGCTGCCCCTGAGTGCCAACAAAAAGATAACGCGAACTCGATGCCACGATCTTTCCCCCTCTTCCCCATTCTAGACCGCCTGATTATAAAAGTGATTTCTTCAGCGAACAAGAAAATAGAAAGCCTCGGCGGCCAACCTGGAAGCGTGGTGAACGTGGAGCGGCGATGACGGGTCATGGAGTGAGAGGAAACGGTCGTGCTTGCTGGTGCGTTGCAGCAGCGAACCAGGATTCCAATTGAATGCGGACCATAGAATTTAGATGGAATCGTGAAACTTTGCCCGCATCAAGCCGTCTAAAGGGAACAAACCTCCGGATTTTCTGGCATGAGGGATGGATAAACGATCATCTTTTGAAAAACTTCAAGCCAGGCTTGCAAATTGGACGTATGATGGAAATAGTGATGATCAAGCAACCAGGACGGTCCTGAGATCGATCGAACGATAACGGGAGGTCCACTATGGCCAACTCAAAAGGCAAACGACCGGCGAAGGCTGCGAGCAAACGCTCGGTCGCGCCGATCAATCTAAATCTGACGCAAGCGGAACGGATGCTGCCTCTGGTTCGTCAAATCGCTGAGGATGTCAAACAGCGCTGGGAGCGGCTGGGGCAACTGGAAAAGGAGCAGGCCGACTTGGATCGTCGTCGTCATCGGCTCGATTGGCCGGGTCGATCGCGGCGCTATGAGATCGCGGATGAAATCGCACAAGTGCGCCGCCGGCTGCAGGAGGCCGTGGCGGAATTGGATCCGCTACAGGTCATTTTGGTGGATCCGCAACTTGGCGAGATGGCCTTCCCCACGGTGATCCATGGCCGCAAGGCGTATTACGTTTGGTCGCTGGATGTGCCGCGCATCGAATCGTGGTGCTATGCCAATGAGCCGAATCGGCGCGTGATTCCGGCGAATTGGCGCCGCCATGACGAAACCAAGATCGAACCGGAAAAAGTTCCTGAAGATCAAATCCCCGGTTAGCCGATACGAAGAAATCAGCAATCAGCCTCGGTCGTCCCTTCCGTCATGCACAAGCCGGATAGGGACTAACCGAGGTTGCTTGTTTGCTGTCTTTTATCAAAGCCGCGCCTTTCCGCCAGGCCGCCTGGAAAAAGCGCTAGCGAAGTTGACGACCTGGCGAGGTCGTTTATAATAGGCATGGACGAAGTTTATCCCCTTCCGTTGAGGGCCAAGCATGCGGCGGATTCCCACGAACATCGCGGAGGATAGCTGAAGCCTTGTCCTGGCAACGGGGGTAAGCGGATAGGGCCAAGCTGAGCAAATCAGTTTGGCTTTTTTGTTCGGCGCGGGCGCATAGCTCAGTTGGCTAGAGCGCAGCTCTGATAAAGCTGAGGTCCTTGGTTCGAATCCAAGTGCGCCCAATCAGCTTCAGGACCGCGGCGCTCAAGGGCGCGGGCGGGCTGAAGAAATAGGCCCGGCAAGGGCCGATGACGAGACCGGGGACGTAGCTCAACTGGGAGAGCACTAGCTTTGCAAGCTAGGGGTTGCCGGTTCGACCCCGGTCGTCTCCAATGGTTCGAAGGAAAGATGAAAAGATCGAAAAAAAATCGTGCGGGAGACTTGAATCCAAAACGCGCGATCCTAATCTAAAGTTCTACCCTTTGGCGGAAGGCCAGCCGCGCGTTCTCGCAAGAGAGCCGGGAAGACCGAAAGCGAAAGGCAAAAACCGTCGAGTCCCCGAACGACTTGACGTTGAGTTCTTTGACAATTAGGTGGCGGAAAGAGGATGCATCTTGAGAAGTCGCTTGCAGGAAACTGCATGCGAGTTCTTCAAGAGCGACAACTCGAGCACGTCTGGAGAACGACAAGAAGTTACCAAACAGGTCCACGCTGCAACTCGCGGCGGTGGATCGGTAGCGGACAGTGGATCCTGAATTGGGTCGAGGTCGGCGCGAGCCGGCCTAGGCAGAAGGATGGATCAATGCGGTCAAGCTACTAAGAGCGTGTGGGGGATGTCTTGGCGCTAGAAGCGAGGGCGTGGAAGACTGCGATAAGCTTGGGGGAGCTGTCAAACAAGCGTTGATCCCAGGATACCCGAACAAACCCAGGGAACTGAAACATCTCATTACCTGGAGGAAAAGAAAGCAAAAGCGACTCCGTCAGTAGCGGCGAGCGAAAGCGGAAGAGCCTAAACCTGGTTGGCTTGCCAACCAGGGGTTGTAGGACCACGATGTGGAATGACCAAAGCCTAGCAGAACACTTCTGGAATGGTGGACCAAAGAAGGTGAAAGTCCTGTAAGCGACAGGTGGAGGTCTCCTAGTGGCACCTGAGTAGCACCCTTCACGAGAAAGAGGGTGTGAATCCGCGGGGCCCATCCCGCAAGGCTAAGTACTCTCTAGCGACCGATAGTGAAAGAGTAGCGCGAGCGAAAGATGAAAAGAACCCCGATAAGGGGAGGGAAAGAACCTGAAACCACATGCTTACAAGCGGTCGGAGGGCTATGCCCCGCAAGGGGAATGCCTGACGGCGTGCCTTTTGCATAATGATCCGGCGAGTTACCTCTATCGGCAAGGTTAAGCCGCTCTGCGGTGGAGCCGAAGCGAAAGCGAGTCTTAAAAGGGCGTTAAGTCGGTGGCGGTAGACGCGAAACCACGTGATCTACGCATGGCCAGGCTGAAGTGGGGGTAAAACCTCATGGAGGGCCGAACACACGAGTGTTGAAAAACTTGGTGATGAGCTGTGTGGAGGATTGAAAGTATCATCAAACGTGGAGATAGCTCGTTCTCCCCGAAATAACTTTAGGGTTAGCGTCGTCTCTTAAGCACTGGGGGTAGAGCGACTGAATTCGACTGGGGGCCTACCCGGCTACCCATCGAAACCAAACTCCGAATACCAGTGTGGATGTGACGGCAGATAGACTAGCGGGGATAAGCTTGTTGGTCGAGAGGGGAAGAACCCAGACCCGCTGATAAGGCCCCCAAGTTCATGCTCAGTGCGAAAGGAAGTGGGATTCCATGGACAGCCAGGATGTTGGCTTAGAAGCAGCCATCATTTAAAAAGTGCGTAATAGCTTACTGGTCGAGGAATCCTGCGCCAATAATGAACGGGACTAAGCATGACGCCGAATCACGGGACTTCGAAAGAAGTGGTAGGGGAGCGTTGCACCGTAGATCGAAGCGAGACGGATAACGACTCGTGGACGAAGTGCAAGTGAAGATGCCGGAACGAGTAACGATAAAACGGGTGAGAATCCCGTTCGCCGAAAGCCTAAGGTTTCCTGGGGAAGGTAAATCCGCCCAGGGTTAGTCGGACCCTAACACGAGGCCGAAAGGCGTAGTGGATGGATGGCAGGTTAATATTCCTGCACCGGAGCCGTGGACAAATCCTGTGACGCTGAATGGAAGGTGTACACCCTGCTAGATGGGTGGCCCGCAAGGGGGAGGGCATATACGATCCCGAACTCATCGGAAGTTCAGCCAAGAAAAACCAGGAGGCGGTCGAAACGGCCCGCCCGTACTAAAACGGACACACGTAGGCGAGATGAGTATTCTAAGGCGCTCGAGAAAACGCTCGTGAAGGAACTCTGCAAGTTGACCCCGTAACTTCGGGAGAAGGGGTGCCGCGGTAGGGTGCAAGCCCGAGGCGGCCGCAGTGAATAGGCTCTTGCGACTGTTTACTAAAAACACAGGTCTCTGCGAAGACGTAAGTTGACGTATAGAGACTGACGCCTGCCCGGTGTCGGTAAGTTAAGGAAGTCGGTTAGTCGAAAGGCGAAGCTGGCAACCGAAGCTCCGATAAACGGCGGCCGTAACTATGACGGTCCTAAGGTTAACCTTAAGCTAGCCTTAGTAAAACTGAACCATATGCGGGAAAATCCTCCAAAACCGTCCGATACTCGCCGACTCCTTCGGCAGTAACAATTCGGCGGTCATGGGGACAATCCGCAGGGAAGACTCTTTATTGAAAAAAGAGAACCCCCAGAGACTTAACGTTCAGGCTTCTTCCCAATGCATCTTGACGCTCAATGGATCGTCGGTTTTACCGATGGGGAAGGCTGTTTTCATATCGGCTTGGCCCGCCATCCGGAGATGACTCTCGGCTGGCAGGTATTACCGGAATTCGTGATCGTTCAGCATCGCCGCGACGTCCAAATCTTGCATGCCTTAAAGGCAAGCTTTGGCTGCGGCGTGGTGCGGAAAAATCACGGCGATCGCCTTTGTTATCGCGTGCGGCGGCTCGAGCATCTTGCGGAGCGGATTGTGCCGTTCTTCGAGAAGCACGTTCTCAAATCACGCAAGCGTCAAGATTTCATCCGTTTCCGGAAAGTCGTTCGCATGATGGTCCGAGGGGGCCATCTGACCGAGGCGGGTTTGCAAACGATTCGCAAACTAGCCGAGGGCGTGAACAACAAACGGAAACGGCATGATGAAGAAGAAGCAAGATAAAGTCCAGCCTGTTGTGAAAGCAATAGGACCATCTGAGCGAAGTTCCTTGTCGGGTAAGTTCCGACCTGCATGAATGGCGTAACGACAGGAGCACTGTCTCCACGAGCGACTCGGTGAAACTGTAGTCGATGTGAAGATGCATCGTTCCCGCAGCTAGACGGAAAGACCCCGTGAACCTTCACTGTAGCTTATTATTGGGTTTAGGCCCAGCATGCGTAGCGTAGCTGGGAGGCTTCGAACTGAGTATCTCGGTATTCAGGGAGCCGGCCAATGAAACACCAGCCTTGTTGTGCTTGAACTCTAACCCCGTCCCGTGAATCCGGGCGGAGGACAGTGGTAAGTGGGCAGTTTGACTGGGGCGGTCTCCTCCTAAAAGGTAACGGAGGAGTTCAAAGGCAACCTCAACCTGGTTGGCAATCAGGTGACGAGTGCAAGGGCATAAGGTTGCTTAACGGTGAGACTCATACGTCAAACCGATGTGAAAGCAGGACCTAGTGATCCGGCGGTGCTGGATGGAAAGGCCGTCGCTCAACAGATAAAAGGTACTCCGGGGATAACAGGCTTATCTCCTCTGAGCGTTCATAGCGGCGAGGAGGTTTGGCACCTCGATGTCGGCTCATCGCATCCTGGGGGTGGAGAAGCTCCCAAGGGTTTGGCTGTTCGCCAATGAAAGCGGTACGTG
>JAANMX010003752.1_pt1 | contig 12923 bp, 13 predicted proteins | sample 7279681 | NCBI WGS metagenome assembly JAANMX01 (sample SAMN14094542, study PRJNA606508) | bioreactor metagenome | isolation source: A lab-scale SPAN reactor treating ammonium-rich wastewater day 351 | place: Ireland: Galway | collected 2018-01-01
GCCGCAGCTTGCGCTCACGCGCCGCGCGCAGGATGCGAGGCAGGCGCTGCAGGTAATCCCCGTGCTTGGTGAGGTAGTCGTCGGCGCCCGCGCGCAGGGCGGTCAGGGCGGACCGGTGGTTGTCGGCGGCGGTGAGCACCACCACCGGGAGCGCGAGGCCGCAGGTGTGCAGCCAGCTCACGAGTTCGATGCCGCTGCCGTCGGGCAGATGCAGGTCGGTGGCGAGCACATCCGGGAGTTCGGCGCGCTGCAGTGCGGCCTTCACCTCGGCGATCGTGGTCGCGACCTTGAGTTCGATCCACGGCGCCGCGCGCGCCAGCACCCGCCGAGCGAGTTCGGCATCGGCCGGGTTGTCCTCGACGTACAGCACGCGCAAAACCGACAGGTCGCGGTTCATCGTCCACGCCCCAGGAGGATGCAGCTTCCACGGTCACGCTTCTGACCCAGTGCCACGCAGGCGATCGACGCCTGCCCCCGGGCGCACGCGAGCGCCCCGGACGGCGGGCAGGCGGGCACAGCGGGCCGCTCGAGCAGAAAGATGGGCACAAGACGCATGGAAGACCCAAACCGGGGATTTGCCGTGGCGGGATGTTACTTTATCGCGGGCCGTGCGGAACGTCCTGAAGCGAATGACGGTCGTGCACACGCGGCACCCGTGCCCACCATGATGCTTACGATGCAGCCTGCACGGGCTGCCCCGAATCCGACACAGGAGACCCGAACGATGAAGACCATGGACGCAGAAACCGACCGCCAGCAGTTCGACAGCCTGCTCCCCGCCGCCCGCCTCGACCGCCGCGGCTTCGTCACCACCCTTGCCGCCGCGGGCTTTGCGCTCGCCGTGCAGCCGGTGCAGGCCAGCACCGCGGTCAGCACCGACGCCACCGGCCTGACCACCGGCGACGCCACCATCGCGGTCGACGGTGGCGCCCTGCCGGTGTATTTCGCCCGCCCGGCCAGCGGGTCGAAGCTGCCGGTGGTGCTCGTGGTGCAGGAGATCTTCGGTGTGCACGAATACATCCGCGACGTCTGCCGTCGGCTGGCGCACCAAGGTTACCTGGCAATCGCACCCGAGCTGTTCTTCCGCCAGGGTGATCCGCGCACGATCGCGAACGTCGGCGAGATCATCCAGAGCATCGTCTCCAAGGTACCGGACGCCCAGGTGATGGCCGACCTCGACGCCTGCGCGACCTGGGCCGCAAGCCAGGGCGGCGATCCCGACTGGCTGGCGATTACCGGCTTCTGCTGGGGCGGCCGCATCACCTGGCTGTACGCGGCGCACAACCCCAGGCTCAAGGGCGGTGTAGCGTGGTACGGCCGCGTCGACGGCGCGCCGTCCGAGCTCACGCCCAAGCATCCGGTGGACGTTGCCGCTGCCCTGCATGCTCCGGTACTTGGCCTCTATGGCGGGCAGGACCAGGGCATTCCGCTGACCGATGTGGACCTGATGCGCGAAGCGCTGGAGAAGGCTGGCAGCCGCAGCACCATCCACGTCTATCCCGATGCACCGCACGCCTTCCACGCCGATTACCGCCCCAGCTACCGCAAGGCGGAGGCCGAGGACGGCTGGAAACGCCTGCTGGACTGGTTCGCGCGGCAGCGCGCCTGAGCACCGCTGCCGGGGCGGCGCGGGATGGCACCGCCCCGGCAGCGGTGCTTACGACCCCCCGCCAGATCCCGCAGCAGACGGCCCGAGCCGGCCTCCATCCATGACCACCACCGCCGGCGCACCCGCCGCGGCGGCGGCGTGGACCACACCGGTCCCCGCCACCCAGCCGAAAACCAGGCCGAGGATGATCGCCAGCACGGCACTCAGCCATGTCCACCAGGATCCGCGCATGTGTCCTCCGTACGTCGTGCGGGCGGCGTTCCCTGCCCGCAGTGCGAGTTTGGACGGCGGCAGGCGGTCAGCGTTCCGGAGAATCCACCTCGGCCGTCGCGTGCACGGCCGAATCCGCTGACGGCGGGCCGGCGGACGGCTGCGGCAGCTCGGCCAGCAGCCGCGACGCGACGAGGCCATTCACCAGCCCGAACACCACCGCAGCCAGTGCAAACACCGGCAGCAGATAGAACACCCCGTCATGCGGCACCAACCACAGCCGCGCCACCACCAGCTGCGCGCCGATATGGGCAAAGGCGGCGAGAATGCTGTGGCTCACCGGCCCGAACCAGCGCGCCGGCAGGTGCATCGCCAACCCGAGCACGAGCAGGCTGGCGAGCGCCCCCGACAGGCTGAGGAAGAAGCCCGGCGCCAGGAACTGGCCAAGCAGCAGGCTCCCGGCGAGCACGCGCAGCAGCGACACCCATACCGCCTCGCGCCAGCCCCAGCGCGCGAGCACGATCAGGGTCACGATGTTGGCCAGCCCGGGCTTGACCCCGGGCAGCGGCAGCGGGATCGCCGCCTCGGCCACGGTGAGCACGATCGCCGCCGCCGCATGGCGGGCGATGCGGCGGTCCTCGGCGGTCGCCGTCAGTTCAATAGTTGAGGGAGTCATAGTCGGCAGCGCGGCCGGTGAGGCTGAGGCTGACCTGGTTGGGCGCGCAGATCGCCACCGCGCCGGCCTGCGTCAGCCAGCCCTGGCGCACGCAGTACTGCCGCGGCCCGGGGTCGGAGGCGACGCGCGCGCGCCCGGGGCGGATCTCGATCACGGTGACGCCGAGCGGGCCGGTCACCTCGATCAGGCGTTCGCGGCCGAGGTCGACCTCGGCCACCACCCGCCCCCCGGCGCGCACCACCGCGCCGTCGGGTGTCCCGCCCTGCCACAGGCTCAGCACCGCATACGCGCACACCACCAGGCCGAGCATGACCACGACGACGTCGCCCGGTCGCAGCAGGGCCCGCCATTGGGCAACATCGAGCCTCACTGCGCTGTTCCACCCCCGGCCTCGTGGCTGCCGGCAGCGCGATCGGCCGCGCGTCGCGCCGCCGAGCGATGGCGCACGATGACTTCGAGCTGATCGCGGAACTGCTCGGCCAGCCACTCGGCGAGATATACCGAGCGATGCTGGCCGCCGGTGCAGCCGATCGCCACCGTGAGGTAGCTGCGGTTGTCGCGCAGGTAGGCGGGCAGCCAGTTGGCGATGAACTGGCGGATGTCCTGCGCCATACGCTGGACCTCGGGAATCTTCTCCAGGAACTCGATCACCGGCTGGTCGCGCCCGGTGAGCGGACGCAGCCTGGGGTCGTAGTGCGGGTTGGGCAGGCAGCGCACGTCGAACACCAGGTCGGCGTCGAGCGGTATGCCGTACTTGAAACCGAAGGACTCGAACATCAGCGTCATGCCTTCGGTCGAGGGCATCTGGATGAAGTCCTTGACCCAGGCGCGCAGCGTGTTCGGGTGCAGGTCGCTGGTGTCGATGCGGTGACCGAGCTCCGCGATGCTCTCGAGCGCATCGCGCTCGCGCTGGATCGCCTCTTCCAGGGTGACGTCATCGATGGCGAGCGGATGGCGGCGGCGGGTCTCGGAAAAGCGCGCGATCAAGGCATCGTCGCGCGCCTCGAGGAAGATCACGCGCAGGTCGCGCACGGTCGCACGCAGCGCCTCGACCTGCTGCGGCAGGGCGGCGATGCTGACGCCGGAGCGCATGTCCACCGCCACCGCCACCCGCCGCCAGCCCGCGCCACGCAGGTGGGCCACGAGCTGCGGCAGCAAGGCCGCGGGCAGGTTATCCACCACGTAGTAGCCGGCGTCTTCCAGCACGTTGAGCGCGATGCTCTTGCCCGAGCCCGACAGGCCACTGATGAGTACGATCTGCATGGGTCCTTCGAAAGTAAGAAGCCCGCCGACACTATAGCGCAGCGTCGCCGGGCCGGTCCTTGCGTGCGGGAGATTCGGCCCGCGGAGTGGATCAGGCCCCGCGCTTGCGCTTGTCGGCGATCTTTTCCCACAACTGGGCGTTACTGATGCCCAAGGGACGGGGATCGAACACCGGCTCGGCGCGACCGCGCGCCTGCTGTTCCTCGTAGTCCTTCAACGCCAGCAAGGCCGGCTTCTGCAGCACCAGGATGGCAAGGATGTTGAGCCACGCCATGAGGCCGACGCCGATGTCGCCCAGGCCCCAGGCGAGGTCGCTGGTGCGCACGCAGCCATACAGCGCAGACGCGATCAGAAGCACGCGCAGCACGAAGATCAGCGCCTCGGAGCGCAGGTTCCGTGTCAGGTAGGCGAGGTTGGTCTCGGCAATGTAGTAGTAGGCCAGCACCGTGGTGAACGCGAAGAAGAACAGCGCAACGGCGACGAACATCGAGCCGAAACCGGGCAGCACCTGCTCCATCGCGGCCTGCGTGAAGCCGGTGCCGGCGGTGATGTTGGCGAGGCCGGTGAAGACCTGCTGGCCCTCCCCGCCGGTGACGTTGTAGGTGCCGGTGATCAGCACCATGAACGCTGTGGCAGAGCAAACGAACAGCGTGTCGACGTACACCGAGAAGGCCTGCACCAGGCCCTGCGCCGCCGGGTGCGGCACTTCGGCCGCGGCCGCCGCGTGCGGGCCGGTGCCCTGGCCGGCTTCGTTCGAATACACCCCGCGCTTGACGCCCCACTGGATGGCCAGGCCGATCATCGCGCCGAAGCCGGCGTCGAGGCCGAACGCGGACGACAGGATCAGCCTGATGACTTCCGGCACCTTGTCGACGTTGAGCGCCACCACCACCGCCGCGGCGAGGATGTAGCCGAGCGCCATGAAGGGCACGACGATCTGGGTGACATGCGCGATGCGGCGCACGCCGCCGAAGATGATGAGGCCGAGCAGGATCACGATGAGGGTGCCGGTCACCGCCGGCGCCACGCCAAAGGCGTTCTCCATGCTCGCCGCGATGCTGTTGGTCTGCACACCCGGCAGCAGCAGGCCGCACGCGAGGATGGTGGCCACCGCGAACACGATCGCATAGACGCGCCAGCCCAGGCCGCGCTCGATGTAATAGGCCGGACCGCCGCGGTACAGGCCATGGTGCTCGATCTTGTAGATCTGGCCGAGCGCCGACTCGATGTAGGCGGTCGCGGCGCCGAGGAAGGCCACCATCCACATCCAGAAGATCGCGCCCGGACCACCGAAACCGATCGCGGTGGCGACGCCGGCGATGTTACCGGTGCCGACCCGGCCCGACAGCGCGATGGTGAGCGCCTGGAAGGATGACACCCCTGCGGCGGAACTCTTGCCGCGGAACATTGCACGCACCATCTCGCCGATGTGGCGCACCTGCATGAAACGGGTGCGGATCGAGAAGTACAGGCCGACCAGCAGGCACAGATAGACAAGGGCCGGGCTCCAGACCCAGCCGTTGATCGCGTCGACGGTTGCTTGCATGAAGGGGAATCCGGGAAAGTCAGTGGCTCGATTGTATCCGCTTGTTGCAGAGCAATGAAAAGCCTTTCCCGGCGCGGAAGCGCCCTATCCGGCAACCACCAGCGCGCCATGCTCGCGCCGCGCCACGCCCGCCCGTTCGAGTTCCTTCACCAGCCAGCCCGCGAGCGCGTCCGGGTCCAGGCCGAGGAAGCGCGCGTTGGCCTCGCGGTATAGCGGCGTCTCGGCGAGGTGGCGCGGCAGTTCGTCGAGCGCCATGCGGCGCACGTCGAGCAGCCTGAAGGTGATGCAGGCGCGAATGGCATTGCGCGCCATGCGCGCGCCGTCGGCCTCGAAGGCCTGCAGGCGGGCGAAGGCGCGCTTCAGCGCGTCGTCGAACTCGGCGAAGGGCGCGCCATGGCCAGGGATCACCAGATCGACCGCGAGCCGGCCGATGCCTTCGAGCGTGCGCCGCGCCTCGCCCAGCCCGTCGCCGGTGCCGAGCACGTCGGCGAACAGGATGCCGAAACCGTCGCGCCACAGCGCATCGCCCGACATCAGGATGCGGTGCTCGGCGTTGTAGTAGGCAAGCGCGTCCATGTCGTGGCCGGGGGCGGCGATCGCCTGCCATTCGAGTTCCCCGGCGACGAAGCGGTCGCCGGGCGCGAGCGTGGCATCGACATGGAAGCGCTCGCCGGCCTGGGCAGCGGTGCTCAGCAGCAGTGCCGCCTCGTCCCAGTGCGTCACCGCGCGCTCCATGCCGGTCGGCACGGTGATCGTGCACCCGAAGGCGCGCTGCACGCTTGCATTGCCGCCGATGTGATCGGAATGCGAGTGGGTGTTGATCAGCCGCCCGAGCCGGCGGCCGTCGAGCCCCGCGCGCACCAGCGCCACCGTCTGCGCGGCGTGCGTGACGTAGCCGCTGTCGACCAGCGTCGCCTCCGCGCCGTCGAACAGCAGCACGTTGTTGGCCGACAGCCAGCCACGCTCGAAGACCTGCACGGTAGCGGGCAGGCGGGGGCGCGCGCTCAATCGCTGCCCTCCCCGACCTGGGCGGCGACATTCGCCGGCAGCGCTACCGGCCTGTCGTCAGGCTGCAGTGTCGCGGGCGGGGGCGCCACCGGCACGCCGTTGATCTCGTCGGCGGTGCGGCCGCAGCCAAGGCACACGCCCGAGCCCCAGTCGATCATGCATACGCCGACACACAGCGCATCACCGCTCACGCCCGCGTCTCCGCGGTCTGGCCAGCTTGGCCCAACCATTCTCGGCGCTCGGTCAAGGCGGCGAGGATGCTGCGGCGGTCGGCGTCGGTCGTGCGGCTCCAGCGCGTGATCTCGTCGATCGTGCGCTGGCAGCCTTCGCACCAGCCGGTGTCCGGGCTCATGCGGCAGATGTTGGTGCAGGGGGAAGGAACACTCATGGGTACAGTCTCTGATGGGATGTGGACGGCGCGTACATGCGCGCCGCCTCGTGGAATGCAGCCCCGATTATGAACGACTCACGACGCGCAGGCCGCCTTGGCGCGCTTGGCCAGCACCGCGCGCGCCACGCGCGACGCCGGCTCGCGGCCGAGTTGGGCGCTGATCCAGGCGGCGGTGTCGACCAGCGTATCGAGGTCGACGCCGGTGTCGATGCCGAGCCCGTTCAGCAACCAGACCACGTCTTCGGTGGCAACGTTCCCCGAAGCGCCCGCCGCATAGGGGCAGCCGCCCAGCCCGCCGACCGAGGCGTCGAAGACCGCCACGCCCATTTCCAGCGACGCATACACGTTGGCCACCGCCATGCCGTAGGTGTCGTGGTAGTGGCCGGCGAGCTCCTCAACCGCCACGCGCTTCGCCACCGCCTCCAGCATGCGCTGGATGCTCACCGGCGTGCCGACGCCGATGGTGTCGCCGAGCGAGACCTCGTAGCAGCCCATGTCCATCAGCGTCGCCGCTACGTCCGCCACTGCCTGCGGCGCGATCGCGCCCTCGTAGGGGCAGCCGACCACGCACGACACGTAGCCGCGCACGCGCACCCCGGCCGCGTGCGCGGCCTCGGTGACCGGGCGGAAGCGTTCGAGCGACTCGGCGATCGAGCAGTTGATGTTCTTCTGGCTGAAGGACTCGGAGGCGGCGCCGAACACCGCGACCTCCCTCGCGCCGGCGGCGAGCGCAGCCTCGAAGCCCTTGAGGTTGGGGGTCAGCACCGGATAGGCGACGCCGGGCGCGGCGGCCGCGAGCACACGCGGCAGCAGCTCGGCGTTGTCGCCCATTTGCGGCACCCACTTGGGCGACACGAAGGAGGTGGTCTCGATCGCCTTCAGCCCGGCACGCTCGAGGCGGCGCACGAGCTCGAGCTTGGTGTCGGTGGAGACGAGCTGCTTCTCGTTCTGCAGGCCGTCGCGCGGGCCCATCTCGACGATGCGGACGGCGGTGGGCAGGTTGGTGGTCGTCATGAATCGCTTTCCTGTCGAATGACGATCGCGACCGGCGCTCCACGGGGGAGGAAACGGTCGCGATGGGGGTTGGCCTCGAGCAGGCGCACGGCGCTCAGGCGGTCTTCGCCTCGTCGAGCCCGAGCTCCTCCTTCATCTTCTGGCGGATCAGGAACTTCTGGATCTTCCCGGTCACCGTCATCGGGAAGCTGTCGACGAAGCGGATGTAGCGCGGGATCTTGTAGTGGGCGATCTGGCCCTGGCAATAGGCGCGCACCTCGTCTTCAGAAAGGCGCACGCCCTCGCGCACGATGATCCACGCGCACAGCTCCTCGCCGAACTTCTCGTCCGGAATGCCGACCACCTGCACGTCGAGCACCTTGGGGTGGGCGTAGAGAAACTCCTCGATCTCGCGCGGATAGATGTTCTCGCCGCCGCGGATCACCATGTCCTTGATGCGGCCGACGATGTTGCAGTAGCCCTCGTCGTCGATCACCGCCAGGTCGCCGGTGTGCATCCAGCCGCCGGTGTCGATCGCCTCACGGGTCTTGGCCTCGTCGTCCCAGTAGCCGAGCATCACCGAGTAGCCGCGGGTGCACAGCTCGCCGGCCTGGCCGCGCGACACGATGCGGCCGTCGTTGTCGACGATCTTCACTTCCAGATGAGGCTGGATGCGGCCCACGGTGGACACGCGGCGGTCGAGCGGGTCGTCGGTGCCGCTCTGGAAGCTCACCGGCGAGGTCTCGGTCATGCCGTAGGCGATGGTCACCTCGGCCATGTTCATCTTGCCGATCACCCGCTTCATGACCTCGATCGGGCACGGGCTGCCGGCCATGATGCCGGTGCGCAGGCTGGAGAGGTCGAACTCGGCAAAGCGCGGATGGTCGAGCGCGGCGATGAACATGGTGGGGACGCCGTAGAGGCCGGTGCATTTTTCCTGCGCCACGGTCTCCAGCACCGCCAGCGGCTCGAAGGCCTCGGCGGGATACACCATGGTGGCGCCGTGGGTCAGGCAGCCGAGGTTGCCCATCACCATGCCGAAGCAGTGATACAGCGGCACCGGGATGCACAGGCGATCGCCCGGCACGAGCTTGATCGCCTCGCCGACGAAGAAGCCGTTGTTGAGGATGTTGTGGTGCGACAGGGTCGCGCCCTTGGGGTGGCCGGTGGTACCGGAGGTGAACTGGATGTTGATCGGGTCGTCGAACTGCAGCTTCTCGGACAGCACGGCGAGCGCGGTGAGTTCCTCGCGGCTGGGCGCGCGCAGCAGCGTGTCGAAGCTGATCATGCCGGGCGAGCTGTCCGCGCCCATGCGGATCACCATCTCCAGACTGGGCAGACGGTGGCTGCGCAGCAGGCCGGGCTCGCAGTGGCCGAGCTCGGGGGCGAGGTCGGCGACCATCTCGAGGTAGTTGCTGGACTTGAAGGCCGGCGACAGCACCAGCGCGCGGCAGCCGACCTTGTTGAGCGCGTACTCGAGCTCGGAGCGGCGGTAGGCGGGGTTGATGTTGACCAGAACCAGGCCCGCCTTGGCGCTGGCGAACTGGGTCAGCGCCCACTCCATGTTGTTCTGCGACCAGATGCCGATGCGATCGCCGGGCTCCAGGCCGAGGCGCATCAGGCCGCAGGCGAGCGCGTCGACGCGGCTCTTCAACTGCGCGTAGGTGAGGCGCACGTTCTGGTGGCGCACCACCAGCGCCTCGCGCTCGGCGTGGCGGGCGCAGGCCTCGTCGAAGAAGCGGCCGATGGTCTGGCCGATCAGGGGTTTGCCGGAAGCGCCATGGACATAGCTTGCAGTGCTGCTCATCGTGTCGTCCTCTCTCCTTTTCTTGTGTTTGCGCCGCTCCTACATGCGGGGGCGGAAGCGCGGGGGTTCGCCGTAGGAGCGGCGCAAGCCGCGAGCCCTTACGGCGCCTGCGCCCCCCCTCATCGCCTTCAACCCCTCGCGGCTGGCGCCGCTCCTGCGGCGATCAATCGCGCGCGACTCATGCTGCCGCGGCTTCGAACTCCACCAGCTCGGCGCCGTCGCCGACCTGATCACCGACGCCGAAGCGGAAGGCCTTGACCGTGCCGGCGGCCGGCGCGGTGATGGTGTGCTCCATCTTCATCGCTTCCAGGATCAGCAGCGGCGCGCCCTTCTCCACCTTCGCGCCTTCGGCAGCGACCAGGGCGATGACCTTGCCCGGCATCGGCGCCAGCAGCCCGCCCTCGGCACCGCCGCCCTCGCCGCCGTGGTGCAGCGGATCGACCGCGGCGAGTTGCCAGGCGCGGCCCTTGGCGAAGACGTGGCGGCGGCCCGCGGCGGCGATCACGGTGGCGTCCATGCGCGTGCCGTCGAGCTCGACGCGCAGCAGGCCGCGCGCATTCAGTTCGCCGCGCGCCTCGACGCTGCGGCCGTCAATCGTCAGCCGGTACGCACCAGGCAGGTAGGCGACGTCCACCGCGTGCTCGGTCTCACCAAAGCGGAACAGCAGCGTGCGGCGCGCGGTGGCGTTCATGCGCCAGCCGTCGCGGGCGTGCCAGGGCGAGCGCGCGTCTGCCGTGCGCTGGGCGCGCTTGTCGGCCAGGGCCGTCTCGCGCAGCAGCTCGGCGAGCGCGGCGATCTGCTGCACCTCGTCGGGCACGCCTTCCTCGGCCGGGAACAGGTAGGCCTTCTCGCGCTCGATGAGGCCGGTGTCGAGGTCGGCGCCGGCGAAGGCCGGGCAGGCGGTGAGGCGCGACAGGAACTCGATGTTGTTGGCCACGCCCACCACGCGGTAGTCGGCCAGGGCCTGCAGCATGCGGGCGAGCGCGCGGTCGCGGTTGATGTCCCACACGATCAGCTTGGCGATCATCGGGTCGTAGTGCGGGCTGATCTCGTCGCCCTCCTCGACGCCGGTATCAACGCGCACGTGCAGGCTCTCGGCGGGCGGCGCCAGATGCACCAGCTTGCCGGTGGAAGGCAGGAAGCCCTTGGCCGGGTCCTCGGCATAGATGCGCGCTTCCAGCGCATGGCCGCGGATCTGCAGCTGCTCCTGCGCCAGCGGCAGCTTCTCGCCCGAGGCCACGCGCAATTGCCACTCGACCAGGTCCAGCCCGGTGATCATCTCGGTGACCGGGTGCTCGACCTGCAGGCGGGTGTTCATCTCCATGAAGTAGAAGGAGCCGTCCTGGTTGGCGATGAACTCGACCGTGCCGGCGCCGACGTAGCCCACCGCCTTGGCCGCATCGACCGCGGCCTTGCCCATCGCCGCGCGGCGCTCGGGCGTCATGCCGGGCGCCGGCGCCTCTTCCAGCACCTTCTGGTGGCGGCGCTGCACCGAGCAGTCGCGCTCGAACAGGTACACCACGTTGCCGTGGGTGTCGCCGAAGACCTGGATCTCGATGTGGCGCGGCTTGGTGATGTACTTCTCGACCAGCACATGGTCGTCGCCGAAGCTGGAGATCGCCTCGCGCTTGCAGGAGGCGAGCAGGTCGATGAAGTCTTCCGACTTCTCCACCAGGCGCATGCCCTTGCCGCCGCCGCCGGCCGCGGCCTTGATCAGCACCGGGTAGCCGATGGCGTCGGCCTGCCGGTGCAGGTAAGCCGGCTCCTGGTCGTCGCCGTGGTAGCCGGGCGTGAGCGGCACACCGGCCGCTTCCATCAGCTTCTTGGCCTCCGACTTCGAGCCCATGGCGCGGATCGCCGACACCGGCGGGCCGATGAAGACGATGCCTTCGCGCTCGCAGGCGTGGCAGAAGTCCTCGTTCTCGGACAGGAAGCCGTAGCCCGGGTGGATGGCCTGGGCGCCGGTGGCCTTGGCCGCGGCGATGATCTTGTCGATCACCAGATAGGACTCGCGCGCCGCCGCCGGGCCGATCAGCACGGCCTCGTCGGCCAGGCGCACGTGGCGGGCGTTGGCGTCGGCCTCGGAATACACCGCGACGGTCTTGATGCCCATGCGGCGGGCGGTCTTGATGACGCGGCAGGCAATCTCGCCTCTATTGGCAATCAGGATCTTGTCGAACATGTCGTCTCCAGCTTCTTGTCGGAATTCAGAAATCTGTCTTTGCAGCCATCACGGTGCGGGCAGTTCGGGGTGCGCCGGTCGCAAGCGCGGCCGGAACACCCGCCGCAGGAAGCGCCACAGCACCACGATCAGCGCCACCGCCAGCACCACGAACACCACCAGCGCCACCAGGAACCACAGCGGCTCCTGCAACAGCATCCACAGCCCGCCGGCGAACATCGCGTCCTCGCCGAGCGAGGTGGTGACGTTGGTCACCGGCTCCGGCGAGGTGTTGATCGCCGCCCGCGCCCCCGCCTTGGCGAAGTGCGTGCCCGCCGCCAGCGTGCCGCCGGCGAGCGCCGCCGCCACCTGCAAGGCGCCGCTCTGGTCGCCCATCACCGCGGCCGCCAGCGCCGCACCCGCCGGGATGCGGATGAAGGTATGCACCGCGTCCCACATCGAATCGAACCAGGGCAGCTTGTCGGCGAAGAACTCGGCCAGCAGCATCACCCCGGACACCCCGAGCAGCAGCGGATGCGTCAGCACCTCCAGCCCGCCCGGCAACTGCACGCCGCCGAAGCGACCCAAGGCACCGAGCACGAAGACCAGCGCATACAGCCGCAGCCCGCTCGCCCAGCCCAGACCCGCCGCCAACGCGGCGAGCGAGGCCATGTCGAGCGGCACGCCGCTCCAGTCGAGCAGCGCGGTGAGCTCGGTGGGCCAGCTGCTGAAGGCGTAGGCGTCCATGGCGGTCTCCGCGGATGTTCGTCAGGCTCGGCAGGCCGCGCAGTTCGTGCGCTTGCCGGCCACAGCCCGTCCCCAGCTCAACCCCGCGCGATCCACGCCGCCGGGCGCTTGTCCAAGAAGGCGGCGAGCCCCTCCTTCGCCTCGGGCGTCACGCGCAGGCTGGCGATGCGGCGCGCCGTGTCTTCCACCACCGCGTCGCTCACCGGCCGGTTGGCCACCGCGCGGATCAGGTCCTTGGCCGCGGCCTGTGACTTCGGGCCGCCCTGCAGCAAGGCCTCGACCACTTCGCTCACCTTGGCGTCCAGCTCCTCGGTGGCCACAGCTTCGTGCGCCAGCCCCAGCGTCGCCGCGCGCGTGGCATTGATGCGCTCGGCGGTCTGGAAGTAGCGGTAGGCCTGGCGCTCGCCGATGGCGCGGATTACGTAGGGGCTGATCGCCGAGGGGATGATCCCGAACTTGACCTCGGAGGTCGCGAACACCGCCTTGTCCCCCGCGATGCAGATGTCGCAGGC
>JAANMX010003754.1_pt1 | contig 12918 bp, 19 predicted proteins | sample 7279681 | NCBI WGS metagenome assembly JAANMX01 (sample SAMN14094542, study PRJNA606508) | bioreactor metagenome | isolation source: A lab-scale SPAN reactor treating ammonium-rich wastewater day 351 | place: Ireland: Galway | collected 2018-01-01
TTAGGGATTTAGTTTTTAAAAAACTTAAGGAAAATAATATTGATAAAGAAAAAATTCAGGAACTAATAGATTTAGAATATCCTTATGTCATAAGCAGATACTATTTCACGCTAAATTCAATATGCAACACCCTTGCAAGTATTAACGAAAAGCTATGGTCTGAAATGGAGCAGTTTGTAAAAATCTCAAACAATGCATTTTCGTCTGCGGATTATGAAAGAATCATTCAACAATTAAATATCCAAAATAAATTCTTTCTAGATCGGCTTGAAGATTTAAAATACTATGAAAAATACAAAGATCAAAGGAACCCTCAAATGTGGGCTGACCGATGGAACTGGCTAGAAAAAGCAGATCAAGAGTTTTGGAATAGTCCACAAACCTGAGTTTGGCCGAAATTTATTTGTTATCCTAAACTCACCCGCTTTTTGCCAACCCTCCCTATTTCCGCTATAATCATCTCATAAGGGGCGCAGTGCGCCTTTTTTTGTTGGGGCGGAACTGGACTTAGTCCACTTCTCAGGACGGCCCGGGGGCCTGACCCAAGCCGAACGCGCAAGCGGACTTAGTCCACCCGCATTCCAGCAATTTCAAGGATTTAACGAGTACACACCGGACTGATCGGACTTAGTCCACCCCGCAAGCCGTCACGCGACGCGGCGGCAAAGCCGACTATTTAATGACCTTGATGCCGTGATCCGGCGCTGCGACGGCACATTGCTTTTCAAGCGCGCGTTTATACTGTTTCGCGACCGTGTCGGAGGCATTTTTGAATTCACCCAGCTTCTGCTTATAGATGCCCTTCATCTCATTCCCGCCCCCGCCTACGGCCTTTTCGTAGAACGTCGCCGCAACCTGATAATAATTATCGGTATAGTCGGGCGGAAGTTTGCCCATCGTCTCTTCGGCCTTGACGGAATAAACGGCCGCACACTCGGCAAGAAAGAGATAGTCCACGGGCTGCGCCGCCGTTTGCGCCGAAGCGGCCTGAGGCACCATCAATAAAGCAGCGGCAGCAAGGATAAGTTTTTTCATGCTTAATCTCCATTCTAGCTTTGGATTCCCGCCTGACCCGCACACCCGCAAACGCGCAGCTTCCCGATCAGACATCGCATTCTTTTACCCCTTACTTTAGTTATAGGCCCCTCAAAGTTTTTCTTCAAGAAAATCAGGCAAAAGCGGGCTGATTTTATTATAGCACGGTTTAATGATGCAAACGCCGTGCCCTCAGGGCGGCTCGGCGTCCTGCTCCACCTTCGGCGCGGGCGCACTCTCGAAGACCCAGCGGGCGGAGAGCGGGTGTTCGATCGGGTTGCTTTGCATCAATTTCAGTTCAAAATTGACGGAGATGCTGTTCATGGTGTTGCGCCAAAGCCGCCGGAACGTTCCGGACGGCGGCAGGGGCTGGTCGGTTTCGTGGAAATAGACGTAATCCGGCTCCGTAATTTTGTAACCCAGTTCGGTTCCCGGCTCGAACGGTTCGAAATCCTCCAGCCACTGCTCCAAATCGGGCGGAGCGTCATAAAAATAGGTATCGAACACCAGCTTGCGCCCGCTGGTCGTTGTCACCAGCAAATCCGCGTGGATGTTAAAGGGGTTCGGTTCCGGATCCCCGGTATATTTGGGCTGGCCTGTTTCGTCGTAATCGTCCGGGCCGATCGGGAAAACCGGCTCAATCGGGGCGCGGATATTCTTGCCGGGCTTACCGTCGGCCTCCGGCAGGGAATAGCGCCAGACCTTGGCCAGCCCCTCATAGCCGCGCTCGGCCAAAACCTCCCAAGCCTTATGGGCCCGCAGGTCGCAGCCCGGGATCCCGCGCTCGCTTTTATGGGCGAACGCCATCTCGCGGAGTTCCGCGAATAAATCCAGCGCCTCTTGGTCTGTGGGTCTCATTCCCGCCCCTCTGCCGGACCGCCCCCGGTCCATCAGTTTTTCTGTATGTTTCCTTTGCATTCCGGCGGTTTCTGTGCATAAATACCGCCCCTAAGCGGACAGATTTTATCAGGAATATGCGGACATGAGCAAGAATTCCCCGAATAAAGGCACAAACGTCATCAATATCAAGACCGGGCTGGCCGAAATGCTCAAGGGCGGCGTCATTATGGACGTCGTGACCCCCGACCAGGCCAAGGTGGCCGAGGATGCGGGCGCGGTCGCCGTGATGGCGCTTGAGCGCGTCCCATCCGACATCCGCAAGGCCGGCGGCGTGGCCCGTATGAGCCCGCCCGAACTGGTGCAGGCGATCATGGACACCGTCTCCATCCCCGTCATGGCGAAATGCCGGATCGGCCACTTCGCAGAGGCGCAAATTCTGGAAGCCATTGGCGTCGATTATATCGACGAGTCCGAGGTGCTGACCCCCGCCGACGAGGATTACCACATCAACAAGCATGATTTTAAGGTTCCGTTCGTCTGCGGCGCGAAGAATCTGGGCGAGGCCCTGCGCCGGATCGGCGAAGGCGCGGCCCTGATGCGCACAAAGGGCGAGCCGGGCACCGGAAACATCGTGGAGGCCGTGCGCCACCTGCGCCAAATCAATCAGGACATCCGGCGGATCACCCTGCTCGACGATCAGGAGCTGATGACCGAGGCCAAGAATCTCGGCGCGCCGTTTGAACTCGTCAAGCTGGTCAAGGAGTTGGGCCGCCTGCCCGTGCCGAATTTCGCAGCCGGCGGGATTGCCACGCCTGCCGATGCGGCGCTGTGCATGCAGCTGGGCGCGGAGACGGTGTTCGTCGGCTCGGGTATTTTCAAATCGGAAGATCCCGCTAACTTCGCCAAGGCGATCGTGAAAGCCACCGCGCACTACAACGACCCGAAAATGGTTCTGGAAGCCTCCAAGGGCCTCGGCGAAGCGATGCGCGGCACCGAGATTTCCGAGATCGAGGCGTCCATGCGCATGGCCAACCGGGGCTGGTAACGGCTTGTTAGGCTTACGGCTCTATACTAACTGAGTAAACACGGAGTTTTCTATGAAAACCATCGAACACTGGTCCCTGACCGCCCATCCCGTAAACTTCACGCCGCTTTCCCCCGAGGATGCGGAAACCACGCCGATGTACGTGCTGGGCGTGGCCGAGGATCACGGGAAGATGAAGGATATCCGCACCTCCCCCATCGTCGCCCGCGTGGACGGGGAGGCGCAGGTCGTAACCCGCTCCGGCTCCGTCTATGGGCTGGGCGAACCTGATGCCGATTATGAGCGGATCTACAACAACGCGCGGGAACGCCTGCTGGAGTCGCTTCCGGTCCACCAAGCCGCCGCGCCCGCGCCTTCGCAGCCGGACGAACACGCACCCGGGCTTTAAAAAATTCCTCTGATCCAAACGGTCTTTGGGCTTATACTTCTCTGGAATATCAAGGGAGTGCTATGGCCATGATCCGCCTTTATTGGGCCCCGACATTTTTGGGTTTACTCATCCTGACGCTCTTCCCGCTCGCGGCCAAGGCGGATTGCGTGGGCGGCGAACCCACGCAGGTGAAGATCGTCGTCCAATCCTGCGAGGCCATCGACCCGCTGACCGATCCCCGCCTAAAACAGCCCAAACAGGCTCAGCAAATGAGCGAAGAATTTATGCTTCAGTTTTTCAAAGGAGCGCTGATCACGCTCGAAAACGGCAGCACCTATATGTATCCCACAACCCAAGCCGACGCCTGCGCCGCCTTTACGCCGGGGGCGGAGGTGGAAAAAATCGTCTCCTCCACCTGCTGCGATACCGGAAAATGGGGCAAGTGCATTCTGGGCGGGCGGTTCATGCACGATGTCGGGGGAGAACCGGTGAATGCGTTTCAGTGAACAACTTAAATTCCTGCTGCTCTTTTGCGGATTGTGCGCTTTGTCCCCAAGCATCGTCTTGGCTCAGGAAGCGCCCAAGACAGGATATTTCCGAGATCCGAAAAGGCTTTTTCAGTACGAACCAAAATTGCCTATTGCGATCAAATACGATTGCAAAAAACAAGACTCAGGAGTATTAGCCTGCTCTTTCACTACATATCGCAAATCAACAATCATTAAAAATCGGCGCTATTGTTACACACACAAACTGTCAACCAACACCGATTTTTCCTATTATCAGGAAAGCGCTAATATCCCCGCTCACTGGAAATATGAAAACACCCACGACAAAGAATATTGCGATTCTGTCTACCGTGAAATTTTTTACCCCATTTTTGATACCCAAACAGAGGATTTGATAACAGGCTGGCGCTACGTGACCGGAAGTACGGCGCTAAACGCAGAAGAAAAATCCCCGAGTGGAGAGCTATGCTCAAGATACGATAAAATTTTTAGGCGTGAATATATTACAAGCCCCGACGACAGCTTTTTAAAAGAAGAATGCGATGAAATAGTCGAGGCTCAATAAAACCTAACCCCGAATATCCACCGCGTAGCGCTTGTCGCGCAGGGGGCGGACAGTCTTGGTGGACGTGTGATAAACCGGATCGTTCTTATAGAGCTCCAGCGAGGCCTCGTCGGGAAATTCGCCATAAACGACAATGTCGATATCGTTGCCGATCTGATCGATCTTTTCGTTCTTGCGCACCGTGAGCGTCCAGTTGCCCTCGATCGTCTCCAGCGTCCTGAGCGCGGTGTAAATCGTATCTACATCTTCCGGATTTTTTGCGGTGAAAAAAACGATATGCCGGATCATTGCAACATTCTCCCTACCAATCCGTTTTCGCGCCGGGCACTGCAAAAACCAGACCGTCCAGCGCGTCGCTCATGCGTATCTGGCAGCCGAGGCGCGAGGTTTCGCGCACCTGATGGGCGAGGTCGAGCATGTCTTCCTCTTCGCCCGTCTTCTCGTTGCCCGCCGCTTCCACCCGCGCGGCCCAGTCGGGATGGATGACCATGTGACAGGTCGCGCAGGCCATGGAGCCGCCGCACACGCCCTCAATCTCCGCCACGCCCGCGTCCCGCGCGATCTCCATGAGGGACCAGCCCTCCTGCGCCTCAATCGTGCGCTTTGAGCCGTCCTTGGCGATCACTGTAATGCTGCTCATGCGGGCCCGTTCCTTTTGACTCTGGCGGTGACGGTTGCCCAAGCGGCGAGAAACCTGTCGATATCGGCCTCTTTCGTAGCCCAGCCCAGCGAAATACGCAAGGCGGAGGATGCGATTTCCCGCCCTGCCGCCATAGCGGTCAGAACGTGGCTAGGCTCCACCCGCCCGCTCGAACAGGCCGCGCCGTTGCTGATCGCCACGCCTTCAAGATCCAGCGCCATCAAAAGCGTCTCGGAGGACGCGCCGGGAAGACTGAAGAGAGTCGTATTCGCCACGCGCGGCGTATTTTTTGCATGAATCACGGCATCGGGAGTGATCGTAAGAATTTCACGTTCCAGACGGTCGCGCCAGCCACCCAGCGCCTGATAGTGGTTCATGCGCTCCAAAGATTCCCGCGCCGCTGCGCCGAACCCCGCGATGGCGGGAAGATTTTCCGTTCCGGCCCTTGCGCCGCGCTCCTGCCCGCCGCCGAAAAGCAGCGTGGGCGTCTCGCCGCACAGGCCCAGGACCAAAGCGCCCGCGCCCTGCGGCCCGCCGATCTTGTGCGAAGAAAGGGTAAGAAAATCCGCGCCCATCTCTTGCGGGTTGACCGGAATACGCCCGGCGGCCTGCACCGCGTCGGAATGAACAAAAGCCCCGTATTTACGGGCGATTGCCGATATCTCCGATACGTTTTGTATCGCGCCCGTTTCATTATTCACGGCCATGACGGAGACGAGGACCGCACCGCCATCCTGCGCCAGAAGCGCCTCCAATGCACCAAGATCGACCAGCCCCTGCGGCGTCGCGGGGATCGGGACAAGCCCCGGCGCGGCCCTGAGGACACTCGGATGCTCCATAGATGAAACCAGAATGCGCCGCTGGGGATAGTGTCGGGAAAAATGCTGGATAACCGTATTATTAGCCTCGGTCGCGCCGCTGGTGAAAATCACTTGAGCGGGCGGGACCGATGCAAGATTTGCCACGGAGCGCCGCGAATCCTCAAGAAGATTACGCCCCGCCCGCCCGAAATAATGCACGGAAGACGCGTTCAGCGCCGATTCCCCGAGATTTAAAACGCCCAGCATCGCCTCACGCGCGGCAGGCCGCAGCGGAGCGCTGGCATTATAATCGAGGTATATTCGCTCTTTCATGGGCTTTTCGCCTGATCCACAAGGGCATTATCCACATTATTTTTCAATGACTTGTCATAAATTTGTGGACTTCATTTCAAATCTTTAATATAGAAACCCTGTGAAAGATCAACAGGTTTTGATCTGTTTCCGAACATTATGCCACGCTACCCGTTCGGAAAATGAAAAAAGACTGATTTCGTTATCTTTCTTTTGTGTTCACGGGGATCGGGCGCGCTTCATGCGCCCATAGAAAAAAAGAGGTACTTTATGCCTGAAGTTATCCTGAACGGTCCGGCCGGCCGATTGGAAGGCCGCTACTCCCACTCAAAAATTAAAAATGCGCCGCTGGCTCTGGTTTTACACCCCAGCCCGGAACACGGCGGAACGATGAACAACAAGATCACCTATTCGCTGTTTCAGGCGTGCGTAGCACGCGGATTTTCGACCCTGCGCTTTAACTTTCGCGGCGTAGGCCGCTCGCAGGGCGTATTCGACCGCGGCGAAGGCGAGTTGAGCGACGCCGCCTCCGCGCTGGACTGGATGCAGGAAATCAACCCCAATGCCCCTTACGTCTGGGTCGCGGGCTTCTCGTTCGGTGCCTGGATCTCCATGCAGCTCCTGATGCGCCGCCCCGAGATCAAGGGCTTCATTTCCGTTGCCCCTCCGGCCAGCACAGAAGATTTCACGTTCCTCGCGCCCTGCCCGACCTCGGGCTTGGTCCTGCACGGATCGCGCGATGACGTGGTGCCCGAACCATCGGTCAGCGAGTTTGTCTCCAAACTGCAACAGCAGAAGGGCATTCAGATCGACTACCGCATCATCAAGGGCGCCAACCATTTCTTCCACGACTGCACCGACCTGCTGATCGACCATGTTCACGACCACATGAACAAGGCGGGCGGCGGCATGAACGTGCAAGTAAAGTTGCCGCAGGCGGCATAGTCGCCAATAGCGCAAGCAAGGGTTCAAAAGGGCGGGAAATCTTCCGCCCTTTTCTTTACGCCTCAACAACGGCGACAAAATCTTTGCCACGCAGCAGATGTCCGGGGTAGAGTCGGGATCATTACGGAAAGGAACACCTCATGGCCGATCAGGAAAACAGACGCCTCGGGCGAATTTTGAAAATGTCCGTGCGCGATGTGCGGGCGCTCGAAGGGTCCGCTCCCCCCGTGAACGCGGCGGAGTCGCAAGCTGACCCGAAATCCGAAAAGCCCGCGCAAAACGCCAGCGACACGCTCTCGACCTACGATCTGTCAGGTTAAAAAACGCCCCCGCCCCCGACATATAAAAATAGAAACGCCTTGACTTCTGGGATATATGTCCATTATTCTAGAAATATGGATATACAAAAGGCCATCATCGTCTTCGATGCCCTCTCGCAGGAAACGCGCCTGCGGGTTTTCCGCCTTCTGGTCGAACATGGAACGCAAGGCGCACCCGCCGGAAAGCTGAGCGAGGCTCTGGACGTTCCGCACAACACGCTCTCCTTCCACCTCAACCACATGAGCAACGCAGGCCTCGTAACCTCGAAGCGCGCGGGACGCTCCATCATCTACACGGCCAATTTCGACCTGATGCGCGACCTGATCGGCTTTCTGGTCAAGGATTGCTGCAGCGTCGAATTTGCAAGCATCCGCACAGACAAAAAATCCGGATGCTCCATCATCGAACTGGCCAATTGCTGCCCCCCGAAGGAGAAAAAGGCATGAAAGTCTCAGAACTCAAAACCCATCTTTCCGCGCTCGACGCATTGACCTTCCGCCTGCCCGACGGCAACGCGGTTCCCGCACATTTCCACCTGACGGAAGTCGGTTTGGTCACACGGCATTTTATTGATTGCGGCGGCACGGAGCGCACGGAGCACGTCGCGAACTTCCAGCTTTGGGTCGCGAACGATGACGACCACCGCCTCGCCCCCGATAAATTCCTGCGCATCCTCGATATCTCTAAAAAGGTTCTGGGCAATCTGGACCCGGAGATCGAGGTAGAATATCAGCAAGGCACGATCGCTAAATTCGGCCTCGCCTTCGACGGGCGGGAGTTTATCCTGACCAATAAACAAACAGCCTGCCTTGCGCTGGATGCTTGCGAAATTCCGCCCAAGACGCAAAAGTCGGCGTGCTCTCCTGCGGGGGGATGCTGCTGATGAAAAACGTGCTTGTACTCTGCACCGGAAACTCCTGCCGCTCGGTGATGGCTGAGGCGTTGATCAACCATCTGGGCGCTGGCCGTTATAAGGCCGTGAGCGCAGGCAGCAGCCCGGCGGGCTACGTCCACCCCAAATCCATCGAAACATTGGAGCGGCATGGCATAGACCCCGGCGCCCCGCGCAGTAAATCATGGGATGAATTCGAGGGGCAGAATTTCGATCTGGTCGTGACCGTGTGTGACGCGGCGGCCTCCGAAACCTGCCCGGTCTTCTTCGGCGCGAAAAACAAGCTGCACTGGCCCACCCCCGACCCTGCCGCCACCACAGGCAGCGAAGCCGACATCACTGCCGCCTTTGATGAGGCGTTTGAGATGTTGAGGGAGCGGATTAAAAGTGAGTTACTATAACGTCATTGCGAGGAAGGCCGCAGGCCTGACGCGGCAATCCAGAATCATGCTTAACGACCTTGCTGGATTGCTTCGCTGTGCTCGCAATTACTATAATTTTTATACGTGATAGGTTTCATGACAGATAATCAAATAAAACAACTAAAGCATCTTTTGCATTCTGCTGTTTCCGCAGCTTATGCAGAGCCTAGCTTAATGGAACAAAGCGACGGAGAGGACAGAAAAGGGAATGAGCAAACCATAGCTTTTCGCGTTGGAATTCATCTACATGAACTTCTTAAAAGATCAGATTATTCCTGTTTAAACTTGGATTGTGAATACAATAAGCACGGAGATAATCCTAAAAGCGTTAACGACAAAGCCATACGCCCGGATTTATTAATCCATTCACGCGGTAACGACGACAAGAATATTCTGGTGGTTGAATTTGCAGGATGGTGGAAAAGCGAAGAAGATTTAGAAAAAGATAAAGCAAAACTAGAGGCGCTAACCAAGCCAGATGGCGAATACAGATATCGCTTGGGCGTTTTAGTTAAAATAGAAAAAGAAAATCCCTCCTACACATACTATCCTAATTAACAAAGCCAGTGTTTGAATAGCGTTTCAAAAAATGACAAACTCTACCCCCTCACCCCTCGGCCTGTTTGAACATTAATCTTTCCTGTCCACCAGAGGCCCGTGATGATAGTCTCCTCGGGTGAAAGACCGCCTGATCTACAAACATAACGAGTTTCATTACATGAGCCGCGCCGGATGGCTGCGGGCCGCCGTTCTGGGGGCAAATGACGGGATTATTTCCGTCTCCAGCCTCGTGATCGGCGTGGCAGCGGCCTCGGCGGATACGAACGACCTGCTGATTGCCGGTATCGCAGGGCTGGTGGCCGGAGCCATGTCTATGGCCGCCGGGGAATATGTGTCGGTCAGTTCGCAAGCTGACCTTGAAAACGCCGATCTCGCGCGCGAACAGAAAGAACTGATTGAAGACCCGGAGTTTGAATTGCAGGAGCTGGCCGATATCTACGTCGGTCGCGGCGTCGAGCCAACTCTGGCCCGCGAAATCGCCAAACAGATGATGGCCAAGGATGCGTTGGGTGTCCACGCGCGCGAAGAACTGGGCATCTCCGAGCTCACGACGGCCCGCCCGCTTCAGGCGGCCCTCGCCTCCGCCGGGGCATTTTCGCTGGGAGCAGGGCTTCCGGTTCTATCCATTTTGTTTCTGCCGCAGGACATTTTTGTTCCGGCCTCCGCGACTCTCTCCGTCCTGCTGCTGGGCCTTCTGGGCGCTCTCGCCGCGCGTGTCGGCGGCGCACCGCCGCTGAAGCCCGCCCTGAGGATAATGTTCTGGGGCGCCGCCGCCATGGGCTGCACAGCGCTGATCGGCAGCTTCTTTGGCGTACAGACTTAGATCAAAGCGCGGAATCGCTATTTACAAGCCTCCCTGATCGCTTCATTCTCCTCAAAAGCCCAAGCCTTTCGAAAGGAACACACCCGCATGAGCTCCGGCCTTCTCGCCCTCCTCGATGACATCGCCGCCATCGTCAAGGTCACCGCCGCCTCCATCGACGACGTCGCGGTGCAAGCGCTCAAGGCCAGCTCCAAGGCCGCCGGGGTCGTAATCGACGATGCCGCCGTGACCCCTAAATACGTGGTCGGTCTTAGCCCCAAACGCGAGTTGCCGATTATCTGGAACATCGCCAAGGGCTCGATCAAGAACAAGCTGCTGTTCCTTCTGCCCGCCATGCTGCTGCTGGGCACCTTCGCACCGTGGGCAGTTGCCCCCCTGCTAGCGTTCGGCGGCGCGTTCCTGTGCTTCGAGGGCTATGAAAAGCTGCACCATATCGTGCACGGCATCTTTCATAAGGAAACCCATATCGACGAAGAAAAAATCGAGATTATCACACCTGAAGAGCTTGAAAAAATCCGCACCAGCGGGGCCATCCGCACCGATTTCATCCTCTCAGCCGAAATCATGGCAATTTCATATGCGGTTGTTGCAACGGAGCCATTCTTGACGCAGTTTTTTACGCTCCTTGTCGTCGCGGTAGCGATTACGGCCGGCGTCTATGGGTTTGTAGGCTTAATCGTGAAGATGGACGATATCGGCCTTCACCTCGCAAAGGACAAATTCAACCGGACCACACGCGCCTTCGGGCGCGGTCTGATCAAGGGGATGCCCGCGCTGCTGAAAGTTCTGGCCTATATCGGCACAGCCGCGATGCTCTGGGTCGGCGGCGGCATCATCATCCACGCCGTCCCGTTCCTGCACCACGAAATGCTGCACCTCGTGCACGAACTGCACCTTGAGGGCTTCGCCGCATGGGGTCTCGAAGCCTCTTTAAGCCTGATTTTTGGAATCGTGATCGGCTTTATCGTGGTTCAGATCGTCGAACGCACAAAGAAATACTGGCCTAAGAAATCGGCATCATAGCTCTAGGCCATAGCGGCCAATGCCTCGTCATAAGAGTAAACGGCAAGGATGTTTAAACACAAACGTGCCTTTTAGGCGCCACGTTCATTCGGCCAGAATTTGCGCATGATCAAAGGCCAGCCTGCCCTTCCCTCAAATTAGAACTCATAGTGTTTGATTCTCATCTATAAGCTGTGTAAATTTACGTTATGCTGAATAAAAAGCCATGCAATACTTTGCTAAAAACGCTGGCCTTAAAGCTCTTGCTTGCGCCTACAATGGTTTTGGCGCTTATTTTAATATCCTCTTTTTCATTCGCTCAAAGCTCTCCTACAGTCATAGAAGTTAAGGATGAAGAGGAACTTAAAGACCTAAAAGCCCTTGATCATGAGGCGCAGAGACTTCTGAATGAGAGCAAAATATGCAAAACAACGGCGCAAGATTACAAACAGGAATGCCTCTGTAACAAGCACGAAGAATACCTAGAGTTTTATAAAAAAACCAACAAAATTCTGGACAATCCGTCACGGAGCATCTGGTTCCGTGCCATATTGAGTTACGAGGATAACGGCCAGACCAAGCGCACCAGCCTTGCCCGCTTTAAGAAAATCGCCCTCGATTTCGATCAGAGCTGCTTTCGAAACGATGATGGAACGTTCAGAGCAAATCATGAGTGGGACAAGCCCGAATTATTGATCAAAGATGCCGAAGAGATCAAGGAGCTTCATCGCCTTTATAGCGCTCGAAAGAAAATTGGTTTGGCCATATCAAAATGCATCCAATCAAAGCTGCGCACATACGAAGAATGCCAGTGCGGATATAAGGAAAAAACCCTGCTTTTAATCAAGAGCTATGAAAGGCTGGGCAAAGACCATCCGGAATGGATGGATCACATCCTTGTCTACAGCCATGACGGGTACATAATTAAAACAGGTCTTGAGCAGGAGATACGGATGGCCAAGCAAGAAATACCCTCGTGCAAGGAATAATATGAACGCGCCGCTTTCTCGTAAATTGCTTCTGATAATCACGGTGAAATTTTCAGTTTTAGTATGCGCGATGTGCGGCGGCCCTGCCCCGTCTTACGCCCAACAAGATCCAATGCACAGATTGCCGCCAATCGAGATAACCAAAAAAGAGGATATAAATGACCTTAAGACTTTAATAGCAGAGGCCAAAAAGCTTGAAGAAGAAAAAAACCAGTGCTCAAAAACAGCAAAAGACATCAAACAGGAATGCTTTTGCGATAAAAGCGCCGCATACGATGAACTTAAAAAACTAACGAACGATATTACACTGCCTGAACACCGCAGAAACTGGTTTGATTCCCTGTTAAGATTTGAGGCAAATGGGAAAACAGTCACCACCAGCCTTACAAATTTTCACAAGGTGGAATATGAATTCAATGATGCCTGCCTACCTAATGATGATGGTTCATACCGGGCCAACCATGAATTCGACAAACCAATAACTAAAGTGACCGATGCTGATGATGTTCGCAATCTGACTTTTCTTCGTACTGAGAAGCGAAAATGGACTTTTAAGCATGCCGCGTGCTGGACATCACGGAAGTATTCAAAAGAACAATGCGATTGTGGCTACAGACCTAAATTTAAAGCTTTGCTTAAGTATGTGAGCGCACTTTTAAGAGCTCACCCCGAGTGGTCGGACCATGTTTTAAGCATAATGGTTAAGAGCCACGCAATCGAGGTAAGCCTCGAAAAAGAAACCAGAGAACTTCACAATCTAGCGAACGCTTGCAAAAAATAGAACCTGCGATGAATATTTACAGATCGATTTGCTTGTTTGTTCTTATCTTTTTTATATGCTTTAGCC
>JAANMX010003758.1_pt1 | contig 12903 bp, 9 predicted proteins | sample 7279681 | NCBI WGS metagenome assembly JAANMX01 (sample SAMN14094542, study PRJNA606508) | bioreactor metagenome | isolation source: A lab-scale SPAN reactor treating ammonium-rich wastewater day 351 | place: Ireland: Galway | collected 2018-01-01
AACAATCATCTCTGACACTTTACACCCGGAAAATGGCTGCTCCGGCTCCCTCCCCTAGCCTCAGCACCCCTCTATACCCTACCTCCGGGAATTGCTGCTGTCCCATTCATATTACCACATCCCTGACACTTGGATTTGAACTATACAGGGAGAGCAACAGCCCCCTCTTCGCTCCGCAGTGATTGCTCAGTGTCAACACCGTTGGTCCATAATTCATATTCACTCAAGTCGATCTCATCATCCCAGGATACGCCATACCCCCCGGAATCAACTGTAACTGCATTGAAGAATGCTGCACGCCTCAACAATCGAAAACGTTCGAGGTTCAGTATCTTTTGACAGTCATAGACCTTATGAACCCCATTTACAAATGTCACGAGTAGGTATCGCCCCTTTTGCGGTGTTACCGATTTTATTCTTGGCACAGTTATATCTCTACTCCAATCCGGGCAATCGCTTGAACTCATCTATTGGCTCTGCCGCTGCATCCACACTGCCATCTCCCCTGGGCCCCGGTGTGCCCAGGCGTAGTAGGGAATGGCGATGAGCGGCTGCGCTCCCTCGCCGCGGATAAGAGTCACGCCGTTGAGCAGCTCCGGGCGATGTTCGACAGTCAGCAGCGCGTCGTCGGCCAGGGAGAGAGCGGAGACGCTGCCTCCGTTGTCCACCCCTTCCACACAGTAGACCAGGGGCCCCCGCATCAGCGCCACCCGGCCCCGGTTGGTTTCCACCGCTTCATTGCACAGCACCCGGCGCACGGGCATTGGCAGGTTCATCTCTACCACATCCCCTGGCTGCCAGACCCGACGCAAAACCGCATAGCCCTTTTCCAGCGTCGGTGTCACCGTTTCTCCATTGATTGTCAGCACAGCCCCGGCGCTCTCCCCATCCGCAAAACGGTAGAGATCGCTGGGCACGGGCTGGTTGTTGGCCCAGCCGGGGATACGCAGGGCCAGGGCAAAGTGCGACTTCTGGGCCGGGTCCACCCGCAGCCGCAGCCGCCCATCCCAGGGGTAGGCTGTCTCCTGACGCAGCCCTACCGCCTCCCCATTCATCTCAATCTCTCCCTCCCCGGCGACGAAAAGGTTGACATAGAGAGTGTCGTCGGTAGTGGCGTAGACATAGCCGGGCAGAGAGGCCAGGAAGCGCACGTCGTTGGTGGGGCAACAGGAGCAGTCGAACCAGGGCTGACGACCCAGACTGCCCCGGTTGACCGCCGTCTTGCCGTCGGAGGCCAGAGGATTGGTGTAGAAAAACTCGTCGCCGGAGAAGGAGACCCCGGAGAGAAAGCCGTTGTAGAGGCTCAGTTCCAGTACGTCGATGTAGCGGGCGTCGCCGTGGAGCAGAAACATCCGCTGATTCCAGAGAATGTTGGCGATGGCCGCGCAGGTCTCGGCGTAGGCTTCGGCGTTGGGCAGTTCGTAGTCGTCGCCAAAGGCTTCCCCCGTATGCCGCGCGCCGATGCCCCCGGTGATGTAGAGTTTGCGCCCCACCACATTTTCCCAGAGCCGGTCGATAGCTGCGATGTAGGAGGAATCCCCGGTCAACGCGGCCACATCGGCCATACCCGTATACATATAGACGGCCCGCACGCTGTGGCCCACCGCCTCGGCCTGCTCCAGCACAGGCAGGTGGTCCTGCATATAGCCGGGGTTGCCAAAGTTGGTGTAGAGTTCCCGCCCGTTGGCGTGGCCCCGCTCGTCCAGGAAGAATTTCGCCAGCCGCAGCCAGCGTTCCTCCCCTGTTACCCGATAGAGCTTGGCCAGGCCGATCTCAATCTCCTGATGGCCGGGCACTGCCCGCAATTTGTCCGGGCCGAATACGCTGTCGATGAGCGCGGCATTTTTCAAGGCCACATCCAGCAGTGTCCGTTTACCCGTGGCCTGAAAATGGGCCGCCGCGGCTTCGTAGAGATGGCCCACATTGTAGAGTTCGTGGTTGACCCGCAGATGCGACCAGCGGGTCAGCCCTTCCCGTTCGGCGCGCACAGCCGCGGGGTCGATGGTGCGGGCGGTGTAGAGATAGCCGTCCTCTTCCTGGGCCCCAGCAAAGAGGGCGATGAGGTTGTCCAGATAGTTGTCCAGCTCCGGATCCTGTGCCAGAGCCAGACAATAGGCCGCGCCCTCGACTACTTTGAAAACATCGGAATCGTTGTAGAATATGCCCTCGTGGGCACCCGCCATCTGGCCCGCCGCTTTGGCAAAATTGCTGATACGCCCGGTCTCTTCGCATTTGCGGAAGTTGAAGGGCAAGGTGACGGAACGGTTGGTCTCCAACCGGGGCCGCCAGAAGGTGTCGGCAAAGGTCACAGCGGTGAAGTTGACCGGTGCGAATGGGTAGTCGGTCGGTCCGTTCATTGTACTGTCTGCTCCTGCAAAAGATGGCAACCGATGATTTCGTCGTCGTAGGTCATAATACTCTGCTGACCGGGGGTCAGCACGAGGAAATTTTCGCCCCAATCTCCGGCCAGCAGACGACGAATAAGCACCAGATCACCGGTCAACTGTTCAAAGCGCCAGCCCCGTTGCTCGGCCTGGCTCTCGGCCTGGCCCGCGGTGGCGCGACCGTCCCCAATGCCGTTGTCGATGAAGACAGCCCGCTTGTAGTGTTGCCGCCAGGTGCCCATCACCTCCATCAGATAGTCGGCGTTCTCCTGACCGTACTTTTCCACATATTCGTCGTAGACAGCGGCCAGATCGATCTCCAGCCCTGTGCCCAGAGAGACACCGCTGTTGGCCTTGCGCTCCATATAGTCGTTGGTATACCAATAGGTGCCCGGCTCCTCCTCAAAGGCGATTTTGTAGCGTCTCCGATCACCCAAAAAGAGGGTGATGCAGTCGTGGGCTTTGGGGATGACCAGGGGCACACGCCCGGCCTGCAATCCCAGCGTAGCCTGGCCGCACAGACCGTAGATCAGCACAACCGCGTCGTAGCGCTCCGGGTCGGCCCCGTCGATAGCCGCCTGAAGGGTGGCGCGCAGTTCGCCGGGCTGGTTGTGCAGCCCGATTTCATAGAGAGTGAGATCGACCAGATGGGGCGAATGGGCCGCACACAGATAGGCGATGCGGGCCAGGGCTTCGCAGCCCAGACATTTCAGACGCAGGGGGCGCGGGGAATCCTTGCTCATCAGTGGACCTCTTCCAGCAGTGGCTGATAGGGCGCATATTGACGGATGGCCCGGGCCATTGCCCACACATTTTCCACTTTGCAGTAGGAAGTCAGGGAATTGGCGCTGCTAATCATATAGCCGCCCCCGGCTCCGACGGTTTGGATGCGCCGGCGCACCTCATCTTCCACCTCTTCCGGCGTGCCCAGCGTCAGCGTATAGTGCAGGTCGATGTTGCCGATAATACATATACGCTGGCCGTAGTCCCGTTTGAGCGCTTCGATGTCCATCGCACCCGGTTCGATGGGGTGCAGACCGTCGATGCCCAGGCTGATCAGGTCCTCCAGAAAGAGCATTAGATTGCCGTCGGAATGGAGAATCCAGGGGAAGCCTTCGCCTTTGATGGCCTGGGCCACCCCGCGCAGATGGGGCATGAACATCTTGCGCAAGGTCTGGGGCGAAAACATCGGACCGGCTTTGTAGGCCATATCGTCGAAGGTCCAGACATAATCGACGCCCACATCGCGCAGATGGCGTACCACCGCAATTGTCCAATCGGCAAAGCGCCCCATCAGCGTATCTATCAGTCCCGGATCGTCGGCCAACAGATAGGAGAAGCCCTCCAACCCCAGGCTGAGGAGCGTGGGGGAAAGCCCCATCCGCATACTGGCGGCGATGGCGTACTTCCCATCAATTCGTCGCACCAGTTCCTCGGCTTCCCGGTAGAAGGCCGGGTCTTCGGGATCGGGGAAAGTCACGGCTTCCAGATCGGCCCGGCTGTGAATCTGGGGTGTGGTCAAAAATTCGATACCGTCGTGGACTTCCACATCGGCAAAAATGGGCGGACGCAGGATGGCGTTGATATTGTCCAGCCCCAGGCGTTCGTTCAACTCTTCGGGCAGAAAATCCTTGCGCCCCATCAGCGCCCACTGCATGGGCAGATCGATACCCCCCTCCACCCACGGCACCCGATCCGGCTGTTCACGGCGCAGAGCAGCCAACACTCGTTCGCGAGAATTCACGGCAACCTCCCTCCTATTGTGATGAAAACTCAGAGCTTGGGGATTTATTCGATAACGTGAAGACGTGAAGATGTGAAGACGTGAAACGTGAGATCAGGTGACGACACCTCACGTTTCACGTTTCAGTTGGTTGGCCGACCGACGAACGCTTGTGCGTTTCTGGATGGCGGGCCTTCTTGTATAGTACCCTGACGGTCCGTAACTGCTCACCCCCACCCAACCTCCCCCACAGTGGGGGAGGAGTCGCTCCACTTCCCTCCCTGGAATGGGGAGGGGTAGGGTGGGGTAGCTGAACAGATACGACGGCCCCGCTCTATTCCTCGGCGCTGGCCGGGGCTGCTTCGCTGGTGGACCACTCGACAGGGATGGGTTCCGGCTCCTGGCGGATAAAGAGCAGATCGTCCTTGCCCTCGGCGTCCGGGCCGAAGTCGATCACCACCAGATCCCCGGTCTGATAATCTCCCCGCAACATTCGTTTGCTCAGTTCAGTCTCCACCCGGCGCTGAAGCAGGCGGCGCAGCGGCCGCGCCCCATATTCCGGGTTGAAACCGATCTCGGCCAGGTGGGCCGCGGCCCCATCGGTCAGCTCCACGCCGACGCCCATCTCGTCCATACGGGTCACAATCTCCTGCATCAGAATCCGCACAATCTCCGGCACATTTGATTTACTCAGCGCGTCAAAGACAACCGTTTCGTCGATGCGGTTGAGAAATTCGGGGCGGAACAACCGTTTGAGTTGCTTGCTGTACTCGTGGGAAGCGATGGCGTTTTCGTCCAGTTCAGGCGTGGAGAAACCCAGCGGGCTGCGTTTGATGGCCTCGGCCCCCACATTGCTGGTCATAATAATCACTGTATTGCGAAAATCGACTGTGCGTCCCTGGCCGTCGGTCATGCGCCCGTCGTCCATCACTTGCAGCAGCGCGTTCCAGACCTCCGGGTGGGCCTTCTCGATTTCGTCAAAGAGAATCACCCGATAGGGGCGGCGACGCACTGCTTCGGTGAGCTGGCCGCCCTGATCGTAACCCACATAGCCGGGAGGCGCACCGAAGAGACGGCTGACCGTATGCCCTTCCCGATATTCGCTCATATCCACCCGCAAGAGCGCGTCCTCGTCGTCAAAGAGGAAGGCTGCCAATGTTTTTGCCAGTTCGGTCTTGCCCACACCCGTCGGCCCCAGAAAGAGGAATGTGCCGATGGGCCGTTTGGGGTCTTTCAGCCCGCTGCGCGCCCGGCGAATGGCATCGCTCACCACTTCGATGGCCGCATTTTGACCGACCACCCGCCGGTGCAGATGATCTTCCATACGCAAGAGCTTTTCGGTCTCTTCTTCCAGCAGATTCATGGCCGGGATGCCTGTCCAGCTCTGCACAACCTGGGCCACATCTGTGGCATCCACCACATCGTCCAGGTTGGATTCAGCTTTCCAGCTTTTCAACCCGGCCTTGAATTCTTCTTTGATGCGCACCAGTTCGGTCTTCACCTGGGCGGCTTTCTCATAATCTCTGTCAGCCCAGGCCACCTCTTCTTCGGAGGCCAAATCATTAATGCGCGCCTTCTGCTCTTTCAGATTGGCAGGCATAGAATACATAGCCACCCGCAGTTTGGCCGCGGCTTCGTCGATCAGATCGACGGCTTTGTCGGGCAATTTACGCTCCGTTACATAGCGTTCGCCCAGCCGCACAGCCTGCTCCAACGCTTCGTCGGTATAGGTAATGCCGTGATGATCCTCGTAGCGGGTGCGCAGGCCGCGCAGGATTTCGATGCTGTCGGCGATGCTCGGCTCATCCACATAGACCGGGGCAAAGCGCCGCTCCAACGCCGCGTCCTTTTCGATACTCTTGCGGTATTCGTCCAGAGTCGTCGCGCCGATGCAGTGAAGCTCTCCCCGGGCCAGGGCTGGCTTGAGCATATTGCTGGCGTCCAGGGCGCCGGCCGCGTTGCCCGCACCCACAACCGTATGCAGTTCGTCGATAAAGAGCAGAATCTCGCCGTCACTTTTACGGATTTCGTCGAGACAGGCTTTCAGCCGCTCCTCAAACTCTCCCCGGAAGCGGGTCCCCGCCAACATTGCGGCCAGGTCCAGGGAGATGACCCGTTTGCCCGATAGAATTTCCGGCACGTCGTCGTCGGCGATGCGCTGGGCCAGCCCTTCGATGATAGCCGTCTTGCCCACGCCAGCCTCGCCGATCAGCACTGGGTTGTTCTTTGTGCGCCGACAGAGCACCTGCATCAGACGCAGTATCTCCTGTTCCCGGCCTATCACCGGGTCCAGTTTGCCCTCCAGAGCCACGGCGGTCAGGTCCCGGCCATATTTCTCCAGCACCTGGTATTTGCTTTCGGCGTTGGGTTCCGTCACCTTTTGCCCGCCGCGCAACTCCTCCACAGCCGCGTAGAGCCGATCTTTGCTCACGCCTGCGTCGCGCAGAATGTTGGCCGCCGGGGTATTGCGTTCGCTGGCGATAGCCAGGAAGATATGCTCGGTGCTGATGTATTCGTCCTGAAGTTTGTTGGCCTCTTCGTTGGCCACATCCATCACCCGTTTGAGCCGGGGCGTGATAAAGACCTGGGCCGTTGCCATTCCGCCATAGGGGGCATTGCTGGATTTGGGCGCGGCTTCCAGGGTGGCTTCCAGCTTGCGGGCCACCACTTCGACGGTTGCGCCCAGCTTTTCCAGCAGTTGGGGCACAGTGCCCCCCTTCTGCTGGACCAGTGCCAGGAAGATATGTTCGGTGTCCACTTGGGAATGTTTGTAATGCTGAAGGATTTCCAGGGAGCGCATGGCGGCTTCCTGGGCTTTCTGGGTAAATCGGTCAAAGCGCATCATAAGGGGCGACTTTACTCCTCTGCAAAATACCGGGGTCGGAACTCCGAGTCGGTGTGAAAAGCCCTGGATCGTCTATTATCTGTGTAAGAACGCAAGGACAGCTAATTTAGTATGCCCTATTTCCATTAGATTCACACAGGCAAAATGTTAGAGAATTGTTGCAAGTTGCAAAATTGCAGGTTACGGGTGTCCAGAAATGACTGTTCAATACCGGGTCAACGCACCGATCTTTCCGTTTTTCGCCAGAGCCGGATGATCGGCAAGAACAGTGACATCGACGCCGTTGAGAAGGGAGCGGCGCAGCACGCTGTCTACGGCATCGGGCAGGCGCTCTAACTCTTCGTTGCTGCCCGTGGCCTGGGCTTCTTCCTCGGAAAGCACGACGAAGCCGCTCTCTTTGAAACGAAAGGCTGGCTGGGAAAATCCCGTCAGCACGACTACGGCCTGTGCCCGGCCTGTCTGTACGGCGTTCAGTGTTCCGGCCAATCCCAAAACCCCGTTTCCCTCTTTATGAGCGGCTGTTACAATGGCATCGGCCAGATCGTCCCCAGCCTTTTCTGCCTCCTGTCGGGCCAGGTCCGACGCCCGCTGCTGAAGTTCGCCAGGGCTGGCATTGGCGTCCGCGCTGATCTCTCCGATGACCATTGCCTTCAGCCGGTGGCTGAGAAGCTCCCGAAAGCGGGCCACGTTCTTCTCGGTTCCGGCCAGAATCAGCCGCCGGATATCGGATCGACGATAAAACGCCTCGGCCAGTTCCGCGGCGTCTTGCAGATTCTGCCGGGCGGTCTCGGTTTCGTGGCGCTGGTAGCGCTGCGCGGCCCAGCCGCCGGCGCGGTGCATATGCACTTCTTCGCCCAGAAAGCCTTCCGCCGCCGCCAGATAACCCATATGAAAGAGATAGAGCCGGGCCCCCATTTGGTCAGCGTGTACGACACCCAGCCGGGCGTAGCTGTCCAATAGGGTGGCGAGTTGGTGGACGTAGGGCCGAAAGCTGACAAATACGCTGTCCTCCACGGGAACCGGCAGGCTTTCGACCCACCAGAAATCCTGGGCTGCGCAACTGAAGAGAATCAGCCCCCGGCCCTGCCAGTTGTAGCCCAACTCGACATAATTCTGGATTCTGCGCAGGTCTTCCGGCTCTGCGCCCTGGGCCTTGTCCAAAAGGGCACGCAGGGCCAGTTTGTACTTTTCTGAGGCGCGGCGATGGGGATCGACATTGAGGTAGATACTCAGGACGGGATGGTGACGACTCTCGAACTCAACTGCTTGACGAATAGCCAGATCGGTAAGCATAGCTCCTCCTGGGAATCATAGAAACAGTCGTTGCTTGTCGGTTGTCAGCGCTCTTGCCGAGAGCGTTGACAGGCAGAACAACCGGGGACAAGCCCTGTATACACAGTAGCATTGCCCCGGTGGAATGTCAATACGATCTGATTTCTGGAACGCGCCCGGCCTTTTCCCGCGGTGGACATCCCGGCCCTCTGGCGGTATGATATAGGCCAGTGAATACTCACCCGCCGGGAGGCAGCCAATGACAGAACCTACCAATCCCATCGACTGGCGCGCCAATGGGGTGCGGGTGGTGCGTGGGGATCAGTTGGACACGAACACCCCCCAGACACCGGGGATGAACCGGGCCGCGGCCATCACCCACGCCACTGCCGGGGCACAGAAGCTCTGGGCCGGGACAGTTGTGATCCATCCCGACGCCAAGACGGGCGCGCACCATCACGGCAGCCTGGAAAGTGTGATTTATGTGGTGAGTGGGCGGGCACGGATGCGCTGGGGTGAGCGGCTGGAGTACGTGGCCGAGGCCGCTCCCGGTGACTTTATTTTCGTGCCCCCTTTTGTGCCCCATCAGGAGATCAACGCCCTGGCCCACGAACCCCTCTCCTGTGTGCTTGTGCGCAGCGATCAGACGCCAGTCGTCGTCAACCTGGACATTCCCACCGTCGAAGAACCCGAAGCAGTCTATTGGATCGACCCAATTCATTCAGGGGGTGGGGAGTAGGGATCGGGGACTGGGGATTGGGGATCGGATAGTCTCCTTCCGATCCCCAATCCCCAGTCCCCAATCCCCCCCTCTCCCAACCCATCCACAGGAGTAGACCAATGAATACGACCCCTCTTCTCTACATCGGAACCTATACCCGGCGGGGCGGCAAAGGCATTTATGTCGCCCGTTTTGACACGGAAACCGGCCATATCGGTGAAGTCACCCTGGCCGCCCAAGCGTCCAACCCATCCTTTTTGGCCCTCCATCCCAGCTTGCCCATTCTCTATGCCGCCAATGAACTGGCCGAGGATGGCACTCCGGGCGGCGGGCAAGTCAGCGCCTTTGCGGTGGATGCAACGAGCGGCGCGTTGACATATCTCAATCAGCAGCCAACCCACGGCAGCGCGCCCTGCCACCTGACCGCAGACGCCACGGCCAGTATGGTTATCTCCACCAATTACACCAGCGGCAGTGTGGCGGTGATGCCCATCGGCCCGTCAGGCCGGTTGAAGCCGTCCAGCCACGTTATCCAGCACGAAGGATCGAGCGTCGATCCCCGCCGCCAGCAAGGCCCCCACGCCCATTCGGTGACGATTGATCCGACCAACAGCTACGCCTACGTTTGCGATTTGGGGATGGACAAAGTGATGATCTATCAGTTGGACCGGGAGAACGGCAAGCTGATCCCCAACCGGGCGCAAAATTGGGCCCGGGTGACAGCCGGCTCTGGCCCCCGCCACTTTGCCTTTACACCGGACCAGCGCTTTGCCTATGTCATCAACGAACTGGACTCGACGGTCAACGGCTTTGCCTTTGACCCGGCAGATGGCAGCCTGAAAGACGTTTGCCGCCTCTCCACCCTGCCCGCAGATTTCGAAGGCAGCAGCCACTGCGCCGATGTCCACGTGCACCCGTCGGGCCGCTTTCTCTACGGCTCCAACCGGGGACACAACAGCATCGCCATCTACGCCATCGACGAAACCAGCGGGGAACTGACCAGCCTGGGCGCTGAGTCTACCCAGGGCAAGACACCGCGCAACTTTGCCATCGACCCCACGGGCCGCTGGCTGCTGGCCGCCAATCAGGACACGGACAATATCGTCGTCTTTGCCATCAACCAGGCGACCGGCGCGTTGACACCCACAGGCCACTCCGCGACCGCCAGTATGCCGGTCTGTTTGACATTTTCTGTTTGACATTTGTAGAGTAGAAAGAATGGGGCGTTAGGGGGGATCGTTCGCCCTGAAAAAGATGATGGGATGTAACTGCTCACCCCCTCCCAACCTCCCCCAGATTGGGGGAGGAGTCGCTCCAGTTCCCTCCCTAGAATGGGGAGGGGTAGGGTGGGGTGGCTGAACAGTTATGATGGGATTCTGGACAGTACGCCAGAATCCCATCATCCCATCATCTTTTGATTAATCCGCACCCCAAAACCCGGCGCGTCCGAAAGCGACAAAAAACCTTCCACAGCCTGGGGTTCGCCCAGCCAGAGGGTGTCGTGCCCGGCATTGCGCTGGCCCAACACCAATTCGCCCAGATCGTCACACAGCCCCGCGGCGATGATGTGCAGCCCCCAGACCTCGCCGCCCCGGTGCAGGACGACCTGTGCGCCGTTCGCTTTTGCCAGCTCGACAATGCGCAGGGTAGCTGTGATACCACCACACCAGGTCACATCCGGCTGCCAGATGTCCAGAGCGCCAGTGCGAGCCACTTCCCCAAAGCCGTAGTGGGTAAATTCGTGCTCCCCCCCGGCCAACAGCACCGGTTTGATAGCCGGGCGCAGGGCGGCCTGTTCGTCCAGCCGGTCCGGGGTGAGAATGTCCTCGAACCAGTAGAGATTATAGGGGGCCAGCCGTCGGGCCATCTCCCCCGTCACCGGCCCATCCCAAGAGAGATAGCAGTCGGCCATAACCAGCCCGTCCTCGCCCAGATACCGGCGGGCAGCTTCGGCAGAGGCGATGGCTTTGGCGTAATCAGCCGGGTCGCCGCTCCACTTGTGGGAGAATTTGCATGCGGTGAAGCCCATTTGGGCAAACCACTCCGGATCGTTGCCCGAAGCGTAGGCCCGCACCCGGGGGCGTTGCAACCCGCCCAGCAGATCGTAGACCGGGCGATCCAGCGCCTGGCCCAGCAAATCCCACAGGGCCAGGTCCACCCCGCTCAGGGCCATCATCCCCACACCCCGCCGCCCGTAGGGGATGGAGGCAAAGTAGAGATCGTCCCAGATGGCCGCGATGTCGTCGGCGTTCTCCACAGCCCGACCGGCAAGCAACTCCCGAAAATGGCCGTTGACAATCGGCAGAGCCGCCTCCCCGCCGCCGCCGTAGCCATAGCCCACAACGCCGCTGTCGCTCTCGACCCGCACGACAATCTGCCAGAGCCGGGGTCGCCAGCCACTCAGAGCCTGTTGCCAGCGGGGATAGTGGGCCGAAATTTTTTTGATCCGCATCAGATTCTCCCTCTCTGCTTCCAGACCCGTGCCATCAGGCTGGCAAAGTTACGCCCCGGCGCAATCTGGCCCAGCACCCGCTCCCCCGCCGCGCCCGTGCAGACGGGCACATTGCCCGCTCGCCCGTGGAGGGCAAGCCAGGCCAGCAGGGCAAAGGTCAGCCCCTCTTTGCTCTGGCTGTTCCCCGCCGCGCCGGGCAACTCCCCGTGATGCAGGAGCGGCACATCCCTCCCCAGCCGCGCCCTCAATTGGTGGGCCAAGCGCTCCATCAGCAGCGGATTGGCCCCGCCCCCCCCGGCCACCACCACCTGGGCAATGGGTGCCGGGGCAAAACGGGCATAGGCATCGGCGATTGTGGCTGCGGTAAATTCCGTGAGGGTGGCAATAAAGTCCGCAGGCGAGAGAGCCGCGGCCTCGGCTTCCTGCTGCCAAAGCTGGGCCAGCGCCGGGCTGAAAAGCTCCCGGCCTGTGGTTTTCGGTGGTCTGCGTTGAAAGTAGGGGTGTGCCAGCCAGCGTTCTACCAGCGCCGGGGACGGGCTTCCCTGGCGGGCCAGATGGCTCTCCCGGTCAAAGGGCTGGCGACCACCGGTCATCTGCACCGCGGCCCAGTCGATGAGCACATTGCCGGGGCCTGTGTCGAAGGCGAGCGGGAAAGCGTCGGGTGAATCCAGCGGGGGCAGAAAGGTGACGTTGCCGATGCCGCCGATATTTTGCACGGCCCGCCAACCGCCCATATCAGCCGGGGGGCGCAGCAGCAGCCAATCGAAGATAGAGACGAGGGGTGCGCCCTGGCCACCTGCGGCTACATCCGCCGTGCGGAAATTGGCAACAGTTGTGATGCCCGTCTCTTCGGCAATGACCGCGGCCTCGCCGATTTGCAGGGTGGAGTGGACCTGTCCGTCCACGACTTCGTGCCAGATCGTCTGGCCGTGGCAGCCGATGAGGTCGATGTCAGCGGGGGTCAGTCCCGCGGCGTCGATCACAGCCAGGGCGGCCTGGGCAAAACGATGACCGATCTGAAAGTTGGCCCGGCAGAGGGCCCGGGTGTCAGCCGGTTGGCTGAAGAGACGGAAGATTTCTGCCCGTTCTTCAGCCGGCCAGGGGAGGGTGACTCTGGCTATTTGGCGCATCTGCAAGCGGTCATCGGTCTCGTCGATCTCCGCCAGCACCGCGTCAATCCCGTCCGCCGACGTCCCGCTCATCAGGCCGATCACACGCATTGTGGTTCCATTCCGGTTTTGCCAAACATCACGTCACTCCACGCAAAATCCGCATACAAGATTTTCTGTTATGCCACTAACCTTACCAAAAAATTCCGGTCATCTCAAAACCAATGAAAAAGGTCATTGGCGTAAGTCTCATTGATTTTCTCTTGCGATTAATATTTTTTACGTGTACGGGGATAGCAATTACGTAAATCCAACCAGAAATGCCAAAGAGTGTACGGGGATATGGGAAAAGGCCGTTCTAACTGGTGAGTTACGCGGTTGATTGCTTTATCCAGCC
>JAANMX010003759.1_pt1 | contig 12902 bp, 11 predicted proteins | sample 7279681 | NCBI WGS metagenome assembly JAANMX01 (sample SAMN14094542, study PRJNA606508) | bioreactor metagenome | isolation source: A lab-scale SPAN reactor treating ammonium-rich wastewater day 351 | place: Ireland: Galway | collected 2018-01-01
CGTCTGAGCGGCGGCGTAGGCGGCGGTGCACAAAGCTGCCGCAATCAATGCGGCCTGTCTACGTCCTGAGTACATAGTCAGTAACCCTCATGCTGATTCGGAAGGTGCGGCGACCGGTGTGATCCCGTGCACGATCAACATCGATGCGTTCGCCGCCATATGGTCGGATAGGCGCTCCCATTCCGGGGCCTCTTTACGTCCATGGACTACAAAGAAGGTAACGACCATGCCCATAAGCGCGCCTGTGATGACATGGGGATCAAGGTCGCTGCGAATACGGCCTCTCGCTTGATTCTGCGATATATAGGCGGCGATGACCGTTCGGGCGTCATCGTCAAAACGCTGGCTGAGTTCGGCCAGAGCGCCGTCGCGCAGCATTTCGGCAGCGTGCATCCTGAATGCCGAGCCGTGCTCGTAGATCACTCGAAGATGCTCTCGCAGTAGATTGTGGATCACATCCTCGACCGGGCGTTGGCCGGCCGAACGGACGATCGTACTGAGGCGGCCGTGCCATTGGTGGCGGCGCCAACACTCCGCAACCAGCTCCGATTTACTCGTAAAGTAATGGTACAGGAGGCCTTCTGCGACGCCCAGTTCGTTAGCGATTTCGCGGATCGTGGTTCCTTCATATCCGCGTTCACAGAATAGGCGTACCGCTGCCTGCAAGATCTCCTCGCGGCGCCGATTGGCAGCTTGTTTTCTGGAGCCTTCTTCGGTTGGCACCGAGGACGGTTCTCCTCAAGTATTGATTGAACGTTCACTCAATAATACTCGATCCGGTGCGGAATGAGTTTCGTATACGCGAAAATACACAACGTCACTCCGTCATGGCCATGAGAGGAATACGCGAACGCGGTGCACTAGGAGAACACATAACGCGTATAGAACCATAACATGAAGGCATCATGAGACTCGACCGTGATCGAACCATCGATAGTTCTACTGCAACTGCTGATGCGGAGTTTCGCGCCTGTGCTGGGAGGACGATCGTAGAGAAGCTTGATCGGTTAGTCGCGGCGGTGGACCGGGTTCGGTCGGTGGAGGATCCGGAGGCAATCCGCGACCTTCGCGTTGCGTCGCGACGGCTCCGATCGACGTTGCAGCTATTCAGGCCGCTGTACGGATGCTCGGAGTATGGCCGCCTGGTCAAGGCGATCGGTGAGGTCACACGCTCCCTCGGTCGAGCGCGTGATCTCGACGTCCACATCACCGAGCTTACAAGAGAAGCTGCAGCGATGCCGGCCGCACAGCGGGGGATCTTGCTTGGTCTGGTGCATAGGCTAACAACCGAGCGCCAAACTGCCCAAATGAGAGTCGAGGCCGCACTGGAACGGATCACCCGCTTCGATCCCATGGCCAGGTTCTCGCGTATTTGCACGATCCAGGCAGCGAGACCAACTGCGATATCAAAGGCGGACCATGTCAAGCACATGGCTATTCCACCGCATCGGGTTTCAGTTGATCCTGTGGGCTATCCTATCGCAGGGCTGATCGCAGAACGGGTGCGGGATCTCATCCGCTGGGAGCGATTCCTCAAGGATCCTTCGCGGGTATCGGAACTCCATTCGATGCGTATAGCGGTGAAACGCCTTCGGTACAGTCTCGAAGTGTATGGGGCGGCCGCGGGCGATCGGGCCGCCGAAGCACAGGGGCACCTTAAGAGGCTTCAGGACATTCTGGGCGCGATCCACGATCTCGATGTTATCGTACCGATCTTGAGTGGCGCACTACGCGTGGCTCTTCGACCGGGGCAACGGGCAGGCCGATGGCAGAAGGTTGATTACTCCTCGATCGCCGGGGTTGCGGGCCTGTGCGAGCGCAAGCTCAATCACCGAACATGTCTATTGGCCGATCTGAAAAACGAATGGCGATCCATGCGGCGCCAGGGCTTCGTGGATACCCTCCGCGCTGCTTAGCCAACCACCGACCAACACGCGCTACGGTAGCCGAACCATAGAAGGAAAGGATGTCAATGATGAAATACTGTCCGCACTGTCGCACGGAATACGAAGATCATGTACGATCATGCTCTGACTGCGGCGTCGAGCTGGTAGGTTCGCTGCTGCCCGAGCGCCTTGGACAGGAGCCTGTCATTGTGCTGCATGCCTCCACGGCTCATGAAGCTCAGATCAGCGTTGCCACGCTGCAGGCAGAGGGCGTGCCCGCTTATACGGCGGATCCCGATATCTATATACCGCAGCTCGGCAATCCCGTTGCCACGATCACGCCTGAGTTCCTTGTATGGGTGCCTGCAGATGCCCGAGAGGCAGCGTTGCGGATCTTAGGGGAACCCCTGATCACCGAGAGCGAGCTGCTCGAGGTCGAACAAGCGCACGACCCGGATCCGGATGTTGATGAAGAAACAACGCCCCTGCCAGCGTGAATCGAATGGATGGTGTGAAGCGACCCATGGCCGGCCAACTCGGCAATCGCTGCTGGATCATCAGGAGTTGTGCATGAAGGCGTACCGCGCTCTAATCTTCGCAGCCGTTGCCGTCCTGGGCATTGGCCATTCGCCTGTCCTCGGTCAGGCTGACGAACACTATGTCCGTATGCGTCTCGAAGCGCCGGCTACTGTACAACCGGGCTCGAAGTTCGACCTGAACGTACAGCTGACCATCGCCGATGGATTTCACATACAATCGGATAAGCCAGCACCCAACTACATCCCGACGACGATCGCGGTATCCGGACCGAAGGGTATCGTTGCCGGGTCGCCCGTCTTTCCGCGGTCGGAGTTGGCGGAGGCGGCGGGGGAGATGATTCCGGTATTCGGAGGGGTGATCTCGATTCGAGTGCCGATAACGATCGGTGCGGCGGTTACCGGCCGGCTGAGCCTGCGCGTCACCTGTCGGTACCAGGCGTGCGATACTGGGAGTTGCTTCCCACCCGACGAAACCAGCGCGGAAACTCGCCTGACCGTCGGAGCAAGCCGGGCGAACGCGAAACCGAGTCCAGGTGCGCCGCCGGATCAGGCTCCGACGGGTTCCGTCACGAAACCGCAGCAAACCGTTCAGGGGCCGGACACATCCGAAACGTCGACGTCCTCGGAGCCGCCGCAGGAGCCGGTTAATCCGGTGCCTGATGGAGCCCCAGAGGAGGACCATGCGACCAGCGGGATCCTCGACGGCGTTACGATGACGAAAATCACGGAGTTCGTCGGGCCGGAGGAGTTCACCCGGTTCCTTGACACCGGATCCACAGACGCTGGGAGCGATACCGGCGCCTTAAACAGGCTGTTGACTTCGGGCAATCTACTGCTGGCGCTCCCCTTGATCTTCCTTCTCGGCCTTGCGCTGAACCTGACGCCGTGCGTTTATCCGATCATCCCGATTACCATCTCCTACTTCGGCGGGCAGGCGGGTAAATCGGGACCGCGCCCGTTGGCTCTGGCCATATGCTATGTACTCGGGATGGCAGTAACCTATTCTACGCTCGGCGTCATCGCCGGTCTGACGGGCAATCTCTTCGGGTCGCAGCTTCAGAACCCATGGGTGCTGCTCAGCTTCTCCGTTGTTATGTTCGCACTCGCCCTATCTCAGTTCGATCGCCCCGACGGGCGTCCTATATGGGAGTTCCAACTTCCAGCGTCCATGCGGAATAGAGCGCAGTCGCGGACAGGCCTCCTGGGAGCGCTCCTGATGGGAATCATGGTCGGTGTTGTAGCCGCGCCGTGTATCGGCCCTGCCGTGATCGCACTCCTCCAATGGGTTGGATCCCAGCAGGATCCTGTCATGGGCTTCACCGTATTCTTCAGTCTCTCGCTCGGCCTCGGCTTCCCGTATCTCTTTTTGGCGACAGCCTCCAGCGGCGTAAAGACACTGCCAAGGGCCGGCGAATGGATGGTAGGTGTCAAGCATATCTTCGGCGTTATCTTGATCTGGATGGGTGTGTACTATCTACAGACCATCCTGGCCCTGGTGCATCCGCTCGTGCCAAAGGCAGCACTCGGTGGGACGACCGTACTGATTGGCCTATATCTACTCTTTCTTGATCGATCGGGCCAGTCCAGCAAGCTGTTCACCCTGTCTCGCCGCGGTCTCGGGCTGGTTGCGATCCTCCTCGCGGTCTGGATGCTGAAGCCGGCTCCGCCGGAACAGATCCAGTGGCGTGCCTATTCGGATGCAGCGCTGAAAACGGCGATCGCAGACGGTCGGCCGGTGCTGGTGGATTTCACCGCAGCATGGTGCGCCGCCTGCAAGGAACTGGAACACAAGACGTTCTCGGATCCACGCGTGGGTAGAGCCGCCCAGCGCTTTATCGCGTTTCGAGGCGATATGACCGATTTCGGTGGCTCCGAACAACAGAAGTGGCAACAGCTCTATGGCATCAAGGGTCTGCCGACCGTCGTTCGCCTCGAGCCTCGCCATTAGCCGACCGACGCAAGGCCCGGAGCATAGCGCGTTTTCGAAGCATGTACCAGAGCCCTGTCGCGATGGCGACCAGGGCTAACACGCCGATGGCGGTGAGACCGGGGGCAGCAGCTTCAGCAAGCTGACTGCCGCCTCCATCCTCTTCGTGGGCGATGCAGGCCTTAGCCAGAACGGAGAACGCGAGCGCCATGGCGGCGGTTGCCCGAGCGAGAGATCGATTTGTTCCATACATCGTGGTAATCCTTACTTGCGATGGTCTCCAGTATACGATACTCCATGCGCCGCCGCCCCGTGATCGGCGGAACCGATCGGGCTCTGCCCTGAAGGCGAGAGTGAGTACGAACATGGTGCGGATTGGCGCCGCGATCGATCGTGATCTGCGGTTACCCGAATGACCAGGGGCGGTCGGGTATGGATCATCTTGAATCCGATTGCCGGTCGAGGAGCTGCCGATCGAGCTCGGCCTGTGTTGCAGCGGCTGCTGGATCAATGGCAGCGAACGGATGATTCCGTTCACATCGAGTTCATCGAGACTCACCACAGGGGACATGCCGAACGGATTGCCGATTCGGCAATCAATGCTGGAGCCGACCTGGTCGTCGCGGCGGGCGGCGATGGTACGCTCGTCGAGGTTGCCGCAGCCCTGAAGGGTAGCGGCGCCTGCGTCGGTCTCATCCCGCTCGGTACGGGGAACGACTTTGCCCGTGCGCTCGGGATACCCAGGACGCTTCTAGGCGCCCTGCATACCCTTCGACATGGCTCCGTGATCGAGATCGACCTCGGTGTATGGCCGAACGGTTATTTCATCAATGCAGCGGGGTGCGGTCTGGATGCGGCTGTCGCTGCTCGTGTAAACCACGGCATCCGGCATATGAGCGGTACATGGGCGTATCTCGCAGCGTTGATCGCCGAGCTGCGCATATTTCGACCGTCGGATATCACGGTCGATATCGACGGCAGGCGAATCGAGTGTCGGGCAATGCTTTGCGCAGTCGCAAACGGCATCAGCTATGGAGGCGGTATGCGTATCGCTCCGAATGCCCGGTATGATGATGGTATGTTAGATATCTGTGTCGTCCGCGAGTGTTCCTTGGCGGAGTTCGCCTGGGCCTTTCCAAGAGTCTACCTGGGGGCGCATCAACACCACCCGAAGGTCATCATGGAGCAGGGCTCACACGTTCGGATCGAGGCAGACCCGCCGTTGCCTGTTCATATCGACGGTGAGGCCTTCGGGGCTACACCACTCGATTGTACAACGATGCCCCGCGCTCTGCGGATGATCGTGCCGCCGAAGGATCGAGCGGCGGCGCGACGCCGATGAAGCCAGTCTAGGGCCAACCGTATGGCGAAGCGGTTTCTTGCCGCCGCACTTGGTGTCCCGGCGGTTCTCGCTCTCTGTTGGTGGGGTCCGCAACCTTTCTCCATCGGTGTCGCAGCCCTCGCCGTTGTCGCTGCCCTCGAACTGATCTGCGCCTTTCGAGCATCTGGGGTCCGTCCTGGGCTGGTCTTCGCTGCCCTGGGCCTAATAGGCCCGGCGCTGCCACTGATCTATCCTGAGGGGCTTTCGGCGGCTGGCGCTATGCCGCTGACCTCGGTTGCCATGGTTGCGATCACCGCGTTGATCTGCGGCATGATCATGGAGGTCGCACGCGCAAGCGCTCAACCGGCAGCCCACGTAGCCACGCAGTCTGGCGCAGGACTATTCTGTGGAGTCTATGTTGCTCTCTTCGGCTCCATCAGCTCCCTCAGGCTTGCAGACGGCATTCAAATGAATGCGGCGATAACGTCGCCGGGTTCTGGCTTCTGGTTGGTCATCCTGGTACTGTGCTGTGTTTGGTCCACGGACACCGGGGCGTATATGGTTGGAAGTCGAATCGGTCGAACCCGTCTCGCTCCCACGTTATCTCCTCGCAAGACGGTAGAAGGCGCCGTTGCCGGATTCACTGCCGGTATATTGGTCGGGGCTATTCTCGGCCACTTCATGCTCGGACGCAGTCTCTTAGGATGGATGATTGGGGCGTGTGCGGGCACGGCCGGGCAGCTCGGCGACCTGTTCGCTTCGGCGGTGAAGCGTGAACTGGGAATCAAGGATTTTGGGAGTCTGATACCGGGGCATGGGGGCGTGATGGACCGTTGTGATAGCCTGCTGTTCGTGGCTCCGCTCGTCTGGGTGCTCGTTCGTATGTTCGGCTAGGTCTGGCCATGGATCTGATTCTGGCATCGGCATCACCGAGGCGCAGGGAGTTGCTCGGGAGAATAGGTGTGGAGTTTATCGTAGCTCCCTGTGCGTCTGAGGAGTCGAGTCCGCCCGGATTGGATCCCGAGGATGCCGTGATCCATCTCGCACTTGAGAAGGCGGTCTCGATATCGTACATGCATCCGGCGTCGATCGTACTGGGCGCTGATACGGCTGTCGTCGCCGGGCCGGACGGTTCGGCGGTATGGCTGGGCAAACCGTCCAGTCCCATCGAGGCCGAAGAGATGCTCGCTCAGCTATCCGGGCGGGTTCATCGTGTCGTTACAGGGGTAGCCGTTGTCCATCAATCGACTGGCGAAGCGGATGGGATCCTCGAGGCCCGGTGTGAAGCGACAACATCGATAGTTGAGTTTCGATGCCTGTCGGATGACGAGATCACGGGTTATGTTGCCTCTGGTGAGCCCATGGATAAAGCGGGCGCGTATGCAATCCAGGGTGGCGCAGCATCCTTTGTGAAGCGTGTAGTCGGTGATTACTACAACATCGTGGGTCTCGGTCTGGAAAGCGTCAGCCGGCTTCTTAAGGGACTGATGCATATTCCCTTCGCCCTACCGCCACCGCCTCCGACGCTCTTTCCGATTCTGCCCGGCGGCGATCTGCGAAGCTATCGGCATCGCGGAGCGCCAGAGGAACTGCTCGCTCGACGTTGAGCACGGCGCTGCGGCCTCGACGTTCCACCAACCCTTCTACAATCAGCGCCGGACAGGTGAGAAAAACCGGTGTGCAGGTATTAAGTGCGTTGCCGCTTACGGTTACGGGCAGAAGACCGGTCTCATCTTCGATCTGCGCAAACAGCACCGGTTCTCCCGAGCGGGTGGGAGGCCGATGGGGCCTGATATTGAGACCAGCGACTCGTACACGACATCGCGACCTCAGCCGATGGATGTCAATAACAGGCCGAACGCGCCATCGCTCAAGCTGTTCGCGCATATACGATACAGCATGGCATTCGGCGCAGATACCTGTAAGCCGCCATGTCCAGAGGAACTTATCCCATGGATGGAAGTCCGGAATGTCCCGGGCGGTTGGTGTAGGATAGGCGGCCGGATCGCCGAAGTAAAACCGCGCTCGTGAACCCTGCCCTTCGTATCCTCCGCCTCCAGTCGCTTCAGAGCGATAGGCCTGCGCCATTCCGAGCGTCTCATCGAGTCGCCATAGAATGCCTCTGCGGTGTTCATGCAAGCGATCGAACGCTCCACACAGGATGAGGTTTTCGAGGAGATCTCGGGGAAGAACCACTCGGGCGCAGAAGTCCAGAAGCGAGCGATATGGTCTGTCTCGACGAGCTTCAAGGATATCCTTGATCACCTGAGGCTTGATGCTGTCGACGATCCGAAAGCCCAGCTGAATCGTCTCATGCCCCACGGCCACGCATTTATCGCAGCTGTCGTTGATATCCACTGGCTGAATATGAACCCCTCGGCGCCGCGCCTCTCCGGCCAGCGTATTGGCGTTGTAGAAGCCCATGGGTTGATGGCTCATCATGGCTGCGAAGTACTCCGCGGGGTGATGGACGGAGAGATAGGCGGTCCTGCATCCCGTGAGGGCGAACGCGGCCGCATGACCTTCGATAAAGCCGTAGCCGCTCCAGCCTTCAATCTGTTCGAACAGTTCTGAGAGGCGTTCTTCGGAGATGGCCGGCCTGTGCCTGATCGATCGCTCAATGAACCATCGTCGCGGCTCTTCCATGGTATCCAGCTTCGCATGCCGTTTGAGACCCTTCCGGAAACGATCGGCTTCGGCGTCGGAGCATCCGGTCATTGCGGCGATTACTTCGTTGGCCTGTTCCTGGAATACGATGCACCCATAGGTCTTGGCCAGGATCGGGATCAGGCATGGGTGCGCCCAGTCAACCCGAGTCCATCCGTTGCGGCACGCCACGAACCGGCGTACGATGTTACCGCGTATCGGACCGGGGCGGATCAAAGCGACGGATGCGACCAGATCCTCGAAATGGCGGGGTACCAGGACTGCTGCCAGAGCCAGCTGACCGGCGCTCTCGAGTTGAAAGGCTCCCACAGCCTCGCTGGCCTGCAGCGTGCGATATGTATCGGGGTCGTTCAGCGGTATCTGATCATAACGAAAATCGGGCTGGAGCTCCTGGATCTGTCCCTCGGCGTCAGCCACAGCCGATAGGGTGCGAAGTGATAGGACGTCAAACTTGATGGCTCCCACTTCCTCCGCATCGTCTTTGTCCAGAGTCCATATCTCGCTGATCCCGCGAGCCGAAGGCTGGAGGGGGGCGATGGTGTTGAGAGGAACGGCGCTGATGACAATGCCGGAGGAATGAGTGCCGATATGCCTCGGGAAGCCGGAGATTCGTCGACACAGGTCGAGAAGCATGCGAAAGCGTTCGATCAGATGCTGATGTGGACGGAGTTCGGCGTAACGGTCGAAGGCGGCTTCGATGCGGTCGGCGCGGACGCTGAAGTGCAGCCTCCTGGCCAGGAAGTCCACAGCGTCCGGCGGCAGATCGAGGGCTTTGCCGATATTACGGACCGCTGATCGGGCCCAGAAGGTGTAGAACGTACAGACCATGCCCACGTGCCCGGAGCCGTAGATATCGATAATATGTTGGAAGACCTCATCGCGTCGATCGGAAGGGAAATCCATATCGATGTCGGGAATACGCCCCGGCGAGAGAAAACGGGCGAATGGGAGGTTGCGGGCTATCACATCGACATCGGTCAGATACAGGCAGAACGCCACGCAGCAGTCAGCGGCCGATCCTCGACCAGTGCATCGGATGCCCTGTTTGCGGGTCCAGCGCACGATATCCCATACCATGAGGAAGTAGTCGGCATATCCCATCTCGCCGATCACTTTCAGTTCATAGTCCAGTCGCTGGGTGATCGCCGGGGTGAGCGCATCGAATCGCGCCTGTGCGCCACGATAGGTCAGCTCCCTGAGATAGGAGGCGGGCGTATAGCCTGGCGGCACGGCATAGGATGGTGTGATGTCCTCGCCGCCCGGCAGCGCCGGCTCACAGGCCTCGCTGATGCGGACCGTCTCTGAGATGGCATCGGGACACCATGCAAAGAGTTCTCGCATGTCAGCCGGCGATTTCAGGCAGCGTTCCGCGTTTAGCGGGCGAAGCGGGTGAATCTGGTCCACATGAACGCCAGCGGCGATACAGCGGAGGATGTCGTGGGCGATGAAGTCGTCACGATCAGCGTGATGGACGTTGTTGGTAGCGACTACGCGAGCCTTTACGATATGGGCAAGACGAACCAGATCGGCGCAGAGCTGAAGTGAACCGGGGGTCAGGTCATCCTGAAGCTCGATATGGAAGGAGTCCGCGCCGAAAGCCTCCTGGAGTTCTCTGGCCGTTCGATCTGCATCATCAAGACGGCCCTGCTGGATGAATGAAGCGATCCGGCCATGCCTGCATCCGGAAAGGCAGATGATGTCGCTGGAGGCTTCGGAGAGTAAGCGATCCCATGGAAGTCGGGGCTGAAGTCGTCCTCCATGGTGATACGCCTCGGTAATCAGCTTGCATAACCGGGCATAACCGGTGCGGTTGCGCGCCAACAGGGTCAGGTGCGTTTCATCCTCAAGGGTGATCTCGCTGCCGAGAATAGGTCGTATGCCATGGGATTCGCATGCTGCCGAGAACTTGACTGCAGCGCAGAGGCTGTTGTGATCCGTCAGTGCGAGGGCGTTCGCTCCCTGAAGAGCCGCTCGGCGTACAAGGGAATCGATGTCGCTGCCGCCGTCAAGAAAACTGTAGGGGCTGTGCAGGTGGAGATGAATGAAATCGCTCATGCGGGAACGCCGTATAGCCCGTTCGATTAATCCGACAACCCCGTGATGCGCCATCGGCAGGGGCTCTGGGCGTCGTTATAGGGGCGACAGAGGTCGAGAACCGCCAGAGAGGCTGTCTCGACTCGAAAGAAGAACTGCTCCTGAGGACGGCCTTGCGATAATCCGCCAGTATACGGGTTCATGGCTTCGGACCAGCGATCCCGGATTCGCGTGATGTTCAGCCAGGCTCCGTCGCGACGGTAACGAACGGGATCTCCTTTCCCATCAATGGCTATTTCGATCCCTTCGTCCAGACGCCGTGTCAGGGGGTAGGTCCATAACCGATGAGATTGGGGACGCTGGAGCCCTGTCGCGTTGTTGACGGCATGTCGTCCAAAGCGCTCACATACAAAGCTTCTGGCCGCTTCAAGACGTCGTCGACGCTCGTAGGAGCCGGCTTCTGAAAGCGGATCATCGTCCAGAAGGGGAGCCGAAACGCTTCCCGTCGCTTCGGCGATCCTGACGCGCACTCGGATGTCCGTCGGCGGACCTTCCGGGAGGCGATCTGTGCAGTCGTCTGCGTGCGGATGCGGCTTCGCACGTTCCTGCGACATCCGGTCCCACAGGCGGACGGCCGCTCGAAAGAGGCTCCGTTCACGGGATTCCGGCACATATAGCTTTTCAGTCTGCACTTGAGATCGCCCCCGTTCATGAGTCGCAATGAGCGTGATGGATCGACAGCGTCGGCCGCGAGCGGTCAGGATAGCGGCGATCTGTCTGGTGCACTGCCGCAGAGCTTCATGGAGCATGGCTGTATCAGGAATGCCATCATCCAGATGCAGGGCATGCTCCACGCAGTCCGGAGGCCATTGCGGCTGTACCGGGTCTCGATCGAGACCTTGCGCCAGCCGGCGGAAAAGGAGACTGCGCTTGTGCAGGATGCGGTAGAGATCTCCTTCATCACAGGCCAGGACCTCGCCCAGAGTCTGGACGCCCAGGCGATGGAGCCGCTGATATTCCTCCCGGGTGAACTGGGGCACCTCATGAAGAGGTATATCTCGAAGAAGATCTGGCTCTCTACCGGGCGGCACAACAACGGGCGTAGTGGTTGTATTTCGGAGCGCAACTGCATGCGCTGTAAAACGGGATTGGGACATGGCAATGTGGACAGATGTGCGGGATATATTGCGCAAGTCAAGCGCCATATCCTCAAGACGTCGATGCAGATCCGCGCCGGAAAAAGAGGCGAAGCACATCTCGGGGGAGAGAGGCTCTACGCAGGAACTATCGCAGGAAAGACGATCCCAAAGATCCTCCGCCATCTCGTTGTAGAGAGGCAGGCGATAGGGGAGTACCAGAAGATCGGCACAGAAGATACGACCAGAAGAGATCGTTTGCCCGGGACGAACTCCTCGTTGAGATGCGTGTACAGAGACGGCGCGAAGGATGCCGTCGTCATCGGAAAGCGCAATGGGGGCGCTCTGGATTGCAGGCTGCACCGCCTGTTCGCAGGCGATACTGTAATCCGGTAGGTAGCAGCAGACGATCCACATCGGAACACTCCGTACGTTGAAGAACCGTAAGATAGCCGTATTCTAATGGAAGCCGACGTATATACGTGTATATATGTACACTATGTTGTGTTGAATGTCAACGGCTTTCGGAACGATTTGAAGCGATTGGCCTGCGTATTGTGGAGTATCAAACGGTAGCGTTATGCTGGGATAGTCGATGCCGCCGCTCCGCAAGCCCCTGTGCTAGAATCTGAGCGCCATCTACCGACTTCAGCACGCAAAAGGAGAAGCAATGCAGCCGAAGAGCGACGTCCCCGGAAGATTGATGGGCGCCGGTGTCTTTTTCCTGGGCGTGATCGTCGTCCTATGGGTGCTCAAGCTCGCCTATGCGCTCTACGACGACCCATTGCCCGTCGGGGGTCCTCAGAATCCAGCAGGCGAGGTGACCTTCGCCGCTCTGGCAGCAGGTCTCAGCAAGCTGCTCGCCAGGATCCTGTTGCTCATCGTCGGGAGCATTTCCGGCTCGCTTCTCGCTTCGCGCGGGGTACGCCTCTACGCCGCGTCGTCCGGACGTACCCAGCCGATCGAACGGGAATAGGCTGTATATCGGTCGGATCGTCCTATTGTGTGCGCTCTAGCTCGCTTCATTTCGAGGAGGGCGAGTCATGAGGGCATCGAGCGTTCTATCGACCGGCGCGCCTTCGAACAAGATCGCATAGATCGAGCGACTTACGGGCATCTCAATCCCCGCCCGTTCCGCCAGCCCGCAGATCGCCTTCGTGGTCGGAACTCCTTCGGCAACTTGGTCCAGTTCGGCGATGATCTCATAGAGCGGTCGTCCCTGTCCGAGTCCCATGCCAACGCGGTAGTTGCGCGAAAGATGGCTGCCGCAGGTTGCAATAAGATCGCCCACGCCTGCGAGGCCGAGAAAGGTCAGCGGATCAGCTCCGAACGCCACGCCCAACCGCGTGATCTCAGCGAGTCCTCGTGTCATGAGAGCCGCGCGGCTATTGT
>JAANMX010003769.1_pt1 | contig 12866 bp, 12 predicted proteins | sample 7279681 | NCBI WGS metagenome assembly JAANMX01 (sample SAMN14094542, study PRJNA606508) | bioreactor metagenome | isolation source: A lab-scale SPAN reactor treating ammonium-rich wastewater day 351 | place: Ireland: Galway | collected 2018-01-01
GCAGGCTTTTTGGCGACCTTTTCGGTCGGTTCCTGCGGTGCGCCTTCCTCTTTAATGTTCTCGGGCTGGTCCATGGGCGGGGGATGATAAGCACCATCTAAAAGAACTGTCAAACGGGCTTATTCCTTCGCCTGTTCCCCGGATGGCCCGGAACCCGCTTCATTTGCGGCTTTGCGGGCGCTGAAAAATGCCTCCAGGATCAGCTTGGCGGCGACCGCGTGCACGCGCTGTTTGCGCTCGGAGGGTTTCAGGCCGCCCTCGATCAGCATGCCCTCGGCCTCCCAGCCGCTGAGCCGCTCGTCGGCGTACTCGACGGGCAGTTGGCTGTGCGCGGCCAGTCGCGCGCCGAACTCGCGGCAGAGCTTCGCGGCCTTGCCTTCGCTGCCGTCCATGTTGACCGGCAGGCCGACCACGATGCCGGCGACATCTTCACTGGCCGCGAGTTTTTTCAGCGATGAGAGCAGCTTCTCGTCAGGCCTGGCGTCCAGCACCTTGAGCGGCATGGCAATGGCCTCATCGCCGACAGCCACGCCGACGTACTTGCTGCCAAAATCAACTCCCAGCCAACGGCTCATGTTTGCACCCTGGAAAACCTTGGAAAAGCAGTCTCACGCCAAGGCGCCAAGCCGCCAAGAAAGGCCTAAAAGTCGTTTGCCACCCGTTCGACGCCATCCTTGAGCAATCGCGCACCGAAGTTGACGACGAAACCAAGGCGATAGTCGAGCAAAACAAGGTAAGTCTTCAATTGGCGGGCAAACAGTTCGGAGTGCTTCTCCGTCGCCTTCAATTCGATGACAAATTTGCCCTCGACAATCAGGTCTGCACGATAGGCCGTCCCCATGTCCTCGTCGTCCCAGATCAACGGGACATCGACCTCAGTTTCAACCTGCAGGCCCGCCTTGCGAAGCTCATGGGCAAGAATACGCAGATACGCCGACTCCAGCAGTCCCGGCCCGAGTTTCCGGTGAATCAGCAACGCACGATCCATCACTATTGAGGCGATACGATCCAGCTCAGCCTGCAGTTCAGCGTTCCCGGCCATAACCAGTTCCTTTCCAAGTTCTGTATGTGGAAGCGAGTCAGTCGCAGTTCTTGGCGTCTTGGCGCCTTGGCGTGAGGCCAGCTTTTACCTGCCTACTCGCCCGAGGTAATGCGCTTCACGTCCTGGCCGTGGCCGCGTTTCAGGACCAGCACCTTGCCTTCGCTGATCACTACAAGCAGGTTTGACTCCCCCACCACTGCCACCTGGGCGGCTTCGCCAGCGGCGTAGTTGTTCTGCCCTGCCACGCTGATTGCCTGCTCGGGCGTACGGCCGGACTTTTCCAGCCTGTCCAGCAGCGCGTCCCAGGTGCCGACGTCGTCAAACTCGGCCTGCAGCGCGGCTACGCGCAGGTTGCCGGCCTTTTCGATCAGGCCGAAGTCGATGCTGATGCTCTGCAGCCCGGCATAGTCCTGCTCGCTTACGTCCTTGGGCTCGGCCGGTTTCAGGCGGCTGCTGTGCTGGGGCAGGTGCTGGTGCAACTCGCGCTCGTAGGTGGGCAGCGCGAACAGGAAGCAGCCGATGTTCCACAGGCAGCCTTGTTTGATCATCTCGGCGGCCTGGGCTTCGCCCGGCTTCTCCTTGAAGCCCCGCACCTTGTGGACGCCATCGCCCAGCAGTTCGCCGGGCTGGATGTAGCCGAAGCCCGGGTGCGGCCAAGCCGGCTTCACGCCGAACACGTGGATTGCCTCGCGGTAGCCTTCCTGCGCGCGCGCCGCCTGCACGCCCGTACTCAGCGCCTCGGCGGGCTCCAGCAGCGTGTCGGCCGGCAGCACCAGCACGTCGGCCTGCGGGTCCAGCGCGTGCACGCGCTTGCAACCAAGCGTGACGGCCGCTGCGGTGTCACGGCGGGCGGGCTCAACGCACAGGTTGGAGGCTTCAAGCTCCGGCAGGGCCTCGCGCACCAGGTGGGCCTGCGCGCCCGAGGTGACGACCAATATGCGCGCGGCCTCAGTGCACTGTCGGGCGCGTTGCCAGGCCAGCTCCAGCAGGGTGGAGTCGCCGTCCGGCTTCAGCAGGTATTTGGGGTGCGCGTCGCCCGACAAAGGCCAGAAGCGCGAAGAAGCGCCGCCCGCAAGAATGATGGCGTACAGGTTGGCCATGGGGGCAATTCAAAATTCAAAATGCAAAATTCAAATTGGGCGGCTGGTGATGGCGCGCTTCAACTCATTCTGAATTCAGCCTTCGAGCGCGGCGAGCACTGCTTCGCCCATTTCTTTGCAGCCTACCACTTTGACGCCGTCGCCGCGGGCGATGTCGGCCGTGCGCAGGCCCTTATCCAGCGCCTTGGCGACCGCGTTGTCGATGGCCTCGCCGATGTCCGGGCGCTTGGCCGCGTGGGTGAACAACATGCCGGCCGTGAGGATCATGGCCAGCGGGTTGGCCTTGCCGGTGCCGGTGATGTCCGGTGCGCTGCCGTGCACGGGCTCGAACAGCGGCACGCCTTTGCCCAGGCTTGCGCTGGGCAGCATGCCGAGGCTGCCGGTCAGCTGCGCGCCGATGTCGCTCAGGATGTCGCCGAACATGTTGCCGGCCACGATCACGTCGAAATCCTTGGGGCGGCTCACCAGCTGCATGCAGCAGTTGTCGATGAAGATGTGCTTGAGCTCGACCTCACTGTAGCTGCTGTCGTGCAGCTTTTGGATGGTCTCGCGCCACAGCTGCATCACTTCCAGGGCGTTGGCCTTGTCGGCACTGTGCACGCGCTTGCGGCGCAGTTGTGCGGCTTCGAACGCAACTTTACCGATGCGCTCGACTTCCCAGGCGTGGTACTTCATGGTGTTCACGCCGAAACGGCCTTGCGCGTCTTCGAAGTAGCCGCGCGGCTCACTGAAGTACAGGCCGCCGGTCAGCTCGCGCACGATCAGGATGTCCGTGCCCTCGATCAGCTCGCGCTTGAGGGGGCTGGATTCCACCAGCGCCGGCACGGGCTTCACCGGGCGCAGGTTGGCGTACAGGTCGAAGGTTTTGCGCAGGGTCAGCTTGGCGCGTTCCGGGCGCTCGCTGGGCGGCGCGTTATCCCAGCGCGGGTCGCCGAAGGGCCCGCACAGGATGGCGTCCGACTGCTGGCACAGCTTGAGCGTATGGTCGGGCAGGGGTGGCAGGCCCTGGTCAACGGCCGCCGCTGCGGCGGGCGCGCTGTCGTGGCTGAGGCTGAGGCCGAACTTCTTAGCGGCCGCCTGCATCACCGCCACGGCGGCTTCTGTGATTTCCGGGCCGATCCCGTCACCCGGGATGACTGCAACCTTCAACTCGGTCATGGCTGCCTTTTTTGTTCGTGGCTGTTCTCCTGCCCAGCCGTCAAAGTCACTTCCATCGAGGCGGGCATCCCCCAGCTCGACCCTGGGGTCCACTTTGCGCTGCATCGCCACGGCGTTGCCCTCGGAACCAGGCGGTGAACTTAGCACCGGCCACGAAGGCCGCAACCGCAATAGACAGCGGGAAGCCACGCCGCATTGCCGACGTTACAATGGCGACAACAGGGGTGTGACGTGTTCAACATTGTGGGAATCCTGCTTGCTCTGATACTCGCCCAACTGGGACGCGGCAGAGGCATGATCGTCGGCTGGGAGAGCGTCGCCGCGGCAGCAGGCGCGACCCTGGCGGTGCTGGCCTTCCACTACAGCGTTGCATCGCACCTGATTGAGCGTTTCCAGATGATCAAGCTGCGCCTGGCCGCCACGCCGCCGGACGCGCCTCCCGAAATCCGGCCGCAGCTTTATCGTGAACGGGAGTTGCTGCTGCGCCGCCTGCCGCTTTTCCGGCTCGGCGTGGACGCGCTGATCATCGCCCTGTTCGCCATGGACGTGTTCGTGTTCGGCTGGTCCGACTTCGTGGCCAGGGTGTGGGGCGTGCCCGCGCACCTGGACCTGCTGCCGCAACTGCTGCCGTACTTCGCCATGCTGGCGGCCAGCTGGGTGGGCCAGTATCGCATCGAGCGCCGCGTGCGCGGCAGCGACTGGCGACCCTGGCGTTTCGTCGGCTTCCAGGCGCGGGCCAACCTGCTGACCGTCATGCCGATTGCACTGATCTACGCGGCGTGGTGGGCGCTGCTGACCTTCGTGCCGGTGATCGAGGACCTGCGCTCGTCGTTCGCGTTCCTCGAGATCGCGATGCAGATGGCGCTGGTGGTGGTGCTGTCGTTCTTCGTGCCGGTGGCCGTTCGCATGATCCTGCCCGGAGGGCCGCTGCCCGAGGGGCGCCTGCGCCGCCGGCTTGAGACTTACGCCCGCGACCACGGCCTGCGCGTCAGCCAGATCCTGGTGTGGCGCACGGGCTCGCGCATGTTTGCCACGGCGTTCGTGATCGGGCTGCTGGCGCCGTTCCGCTACGTGTTCATCACCGACGCGCTGCTGAAGCGGCTGAACGAGGACGAGCTGGTGGCGGTGTTCGCCCACGAAATGGGCCACGTGAAGCACCGGCACCTGTGGTGGCTGCTGGCATTCATCGTCTCGTTCACCGTGGTGCTGCTGGGGCTGATGCAAGGCCTGCACATGCTGCTGCCCGGCCCGAACTACGAATACCTGGGCATGGCGGTGCTGGTGCTGTACGCGTACTGGGTGTTCGGCTACGTGAGCCGCCGCTTCGAGCGCCAGGCCGATGAATACGCGGCGCAGACCACCAGCCCGGAGCTGATCTCGCAGGTGTTCCTGAAGCTGGGCATGGACAACCCGGTGGCCATGAAGAAGAGCGGCTGGCGCCACTTCTCGCTGGAGCAGCGGGTGCGCGAGATCATCCTGGCCAAGGCCCACCCCGAGGTGAAGCGGATCTTCCGGGCCGAGCTGTGGCGCGGCCTGGCGGCCGGCGTCCTTGTCACGCTGCTGGCGTCCGTGCTGCTGGTGCAGCCGGTGCGCGAAGACGTCGTCAGCGGCCTCGCCACCTACAGCCTTACCCAGTTCGACCGCGCGCGCGTCAGCAACGTCGCGCCCTCGCGCCTGCAGGAGCTGCGCGAGCGCACCCTCGAACGCACCGAGGCAATGGGCCACCTGAACGACGACTACCAGGTGATTTCGCTGTGGTATGCCGGCGTGGTGGAAGGTCTTTCCGGCCGTGACAGCGATTCACTGGACCAGTTGGCGGCATTGGTCAAGCAGCGCAGAACCGAGGCCGGTTCGCCCGCCGAGCGCGAGACCATGGAGCGCGAGCTGCGAAACCTGGAAGCCACGCGTACCGCGATAGCGCGGGCGCGCATCAAGGGCACGTCGTTCTTCGACGAATACGACTACGAGCTGGTGCACCGCGGCCTGCGAACGCCGGACTAGCTCTACGCCGCCGCGTGCTCGCCCTCTTCGGGCCTTGCGGCTGCCTGCTTCACGAAGTTCTTGTGCAGAGGGACGCCGCCGTTCACCACGGAATCATCCACCGTGTAGCGGCGCGGCTCCTTGATGCCGGGCAGCTCGAACTGGGCCTCCAGCATGATTTTTTCCACGATGCCGCGCAGGCCGCGAGCGCCGCTCTTGCGCTTGATGGCCTGGCGCGCGATGGCGACCAGCCCCTCGCGGGTGAACAGCAGTTCCTGGTTCTGCATGCGGAACAGTTTCTGGAACTGCTTGGTGATCGCGTTGCGCGGCTCGGTCAGTACGTTGATCAGGGCTGCCTCGTCAAGCTCATCGAGCGAGCTGATCACCGGCAGGCGCCCGATGAACTCGGGGATCATGCCGTACTTCACCAGGTCTTCAGGCTCGACCTGCGCGCGCAACAGGTTGCGTTCGCCTACTTCCTGCAGGTCGATGGGGCCGCCGGCCGCGACGGACTCGCGCTTGGCCGCGATGCGCATGGTGGTGCCGCCGAGGCGCGACTTGATCATGTCCTCGATGCCGACAAACGCGCCGCCCACGATGAACAGCACGTTCTCGGTGTTGAACTGGATGTAGGGCTGCTCCGGGTGCTTGCGGCCGCCCTGGGGCGGCACGTTGGCGACGGTGCCCTCGAGCATTTTCAGCAGGCTCTGCTGCACGCCCTGGCCGCTGACGTCGCGGGTGATGCTGACGTTGTTGCTGGTGCTGTGGATCTTGTCGATCTCGTCGACGAAGATGATCCCCATTTCCGCACGCGGCACGTCGAAGTCGGCGGCCTGCAGCAGCTTGAGCAGCAGGTTTTCGACGTCTTCGCCCACGTAGCCGGCCTCGGTCAGCGTGGTGGCGTCGCCGATAGCGAAGGGAACGTGCAGGATGTCGGCCAGGGTGCGGGCCAGCAGTGTCTTGCCGCTGCCGGTGGGGCCGAGCAGCAGGATGTTGGACTTCTCCAGTTCAACGCCGTCGTCGTCGTCGCGCTGCAGCAGGCGCTTGTAGTGGTTGTGCACAGCGACGGTCAGCACCTTCTTGGCGTGGTCCTGGCCGATGACGTGGTCATCGAGCATGGCCTTCAGCTCGGCGGGGGTGGGCAGTGTGTTGAGGGAAAGGCCGTCGAGGCTGCCCTTGGCGTTGGTCTTTTCGGCGACCAGGATGCTGTTGCAGAGTGTGATGCACTCGTTGCAGATGTAGATGCCGGGCGGGCCGGCGATCAGGCTGTCCACCTGGCGCCGCGATTTGCCGCAGAAGCTGCAACGTTCCACGTCGCGTGCCCGTGTCGAATCGCCTGACTTGGCCATGCTTGCTCCCTGCTGTCGAAACGCGCGGCACTCACCGCGCCCTGCATGTTAGCAAACCCTGCGACATCCGGGCCAGCCCGCGCAAGTCGCGCAGTCCTGACAGGATTATCGGCCGCTGACCACCCCGCGCTTGCGTATTCCTTGGGCTACTCGAAGGGTTCCACGCCGGCCTTGGCGCAAAGGGCGTGCATTTCATCCAGGTAATACTGCACGGTAGGCGCGTTGCGCATGCGGCGGATCTGCTCCATGCCGTTGGCCCAGAGTTCCCGGCCTTCGGCGACCCGGCCGAGCAACATCTTGATCAAGCCCAGGTCGCACAGGCAGGACGCTTCGCCCGAGAGATTGCCGGCCTCGCGATGGATCGCCAATGCCTCACCGATGTCCGCTTCCGCCTGGTCAAGTCTGCCGAGGCGCCGCAAGGCGGTCCCCCGGGCCGCGTAGGCATAGCCCAGGCTGCGGCGATTGCCCACACGCGTGAGCAACGGCACGGAGCGCTCTGCATACTCGATCGCGCGCGCGTAGTCGCCCCGCTCGCTCTCAAGCATGGAAAGGTTGTTCAGGCCGATGCCGAGGTTCGTGTCGTCCTCGAGTTCCGTGTGAACGGCGATGGCCTGTTTCAGATAGCGTTCACTTTCTTCAAAGCGTCGGGCGTCCATCATGGTGGCGCCGAGATTCTGAAGCATCACGCCCAGGTTGAACCTGTCCCCGGATTGCTTCATCAGCTCCAGGGCGCGCAGGCACAGGTCCTCAAACTCCTCCTCACGTCCCAGCTGGTGGTAGACCATGCCCAGCAGCCCGAGCGTGTTCGCCTCGAGCGACTTGGAAACCTCGGGGTCGAGCAGGCGTACAGCCTCCTCCAGGCAATCACGGGCGGATTCCGGCTGGTCGTCAAACCAGTGCGCGAGACCTTTCTCGGCCAGCGCCAGGACCACGTCCTTGTTGGACAGCTCGTTTCGCGCGATCTCCAGGGCTTCTTCGCAGGCCGTGAAACCTGCGTGCATTCGGGACACTACGCGGCTCGTCTGGGAGAGCCGCTGCAGCGCCCAGAATCGGATCTTACCTTCCGATATATCGGCGAGTCGGCGCCATGCCGTGAATGCCTGCGTGTTGTCGTAGTGCTGCTCGGCGTAGTTCGCGGCGCGCACGAGGTAGCGTGCCTCGTTCCGGCGCAACAGCTGCACGTTCGCGTACGGCTCATCCTGCGCGTAGCGGGCGTGAATCGCGAGCTGCGCCATCAGCGAGTCGACCGGCAGCGGCTCGGTGCGCAGCTTGTCCGCCGGCTCCGGAAGAGCAACGCCGAGTACGCTCTCGTATTGCTCCAGGGCGACGCGGTGCAATGTGCCGCGAAGAGCGGGTGTATGCAGCTGGTACGCCACGTCGCGCATCACGGCGTGGCGGAACTGGTAATGTTCTTCGGCGTGCATCGCCTACTTGCCGGGGGCGTGCTCGATCACGTCGTCGATCAGGCCGTACTCTTTGGATTCCGCGGCGGACAGGAAGTAATCCTTGTCGGTGTCCTTCTCGACCTGTGCAAGCTTCTTGCCGGTGGCGTCGGCCAGGATCTGGTTCAAGTACTTCTTGAGGCGCAGGATTTCCTTGGTCTGGATGCTGATGTCGCCGGCGGTGCCGCCCGCGCCGCCCCAGGGCTGGTGGATCATCACGCGCGCGCTGGGCAGGGCGTGACGCTTGCCCTTGCTGCCGGCGCTGAGCAGGATCGCGCCCATGCTGGCGGCCTGTCCGATGCAGACGGTGCTGATGTCGCACGACACGTAGCGCATGGTGTCGTAGATCGCCAGCCCGGCGTTGACGTCGCCGCCCGGGCTGTTGATGAACATCTGGATGTCCTGGTTCTTGGCTTCCTTCTGCAGGAACAGCAGCTGGGCGACGACCGCGTTGGCCATCAGCTCATGGATCGGCCCCTGGATGAAGACGATACGGTCTTCCAGCAGGCGCGAGTAAATGTCGTAGCTGCGCTCGCCGCGGCTGGTCTTCTCGATCACGAAAGGAAGCGGGTAACCCATGGGACACCTCAGTTGTCCGTTGTCGGTTGTCGGTTGTCGGTTGTCACTGCTATGTGCCGGCTGGTTCTGACAACCGACAACTGATAGCCGGCAACTCTACACGTACTTCGCCTTCTGGCGCAGCAGCTTTAATACCTTTGAGGTCTTCAATTCTTCCCGCATACCGGAAAGCGTGCCGTTCTGCTGGAACTGTGCGTACACCTCTTCGGGCGTGCGGCCCACCATCTGGGCCAGGCGTGCCACTTCGCGCTGGATTTCGTCCTCGGTGACCACCAGCCGCTCCTTGCGGGCGATGGCGTCGGTCACAAAGGCGCGCTTCAGCATGGTTTTCACTTCATCCACGCCCTTGTCGCGGTTGGCCTGCAGGAATTCGCGGATGCTTTCTTCCGCGGCGCCCTGCTGGTACATGCGGTAGGCCTGCTGCTGCACCAGCTCCGCGGCCTTGCGCTGGCTGAATTTCTCAGGCAGGTCCATGGTGGTCTTTTCGGCCACCTGCTGCAGGGCCTTTTCCTCCATGGCGCGGTCCAGCTCTGCTTCCTTGGCCGACATCAGCTGGCCCTGGATCTCTTCGCGCCAGGCGTCGACGTTCTCGAAGCCGTTCTCCTTGGCGAGTTCCTCAAGGGCGGGGCCTTCATAGGCCAGCACGTCCCCCACCTCGAGGTGGATGACGCCTTCCTTGCCGCGCAGGTCTTCGCGCCCGAAATCTTCGGGCAGCTTGGCCTTCATTTCCCTGGTGTCGCCCTGCTTCAGGCCGACCAGCTGCTCCTCGGCCCTGGCGGGCTTCAGGCCGGCGACCCAGCCGAAACCGACTTCCAGCAGGCCGCGGTTCTGCGAGAAAACTTCCTCTTCGCCGACCGTGACCTTCACGTTGGCGCGCAGGAACTGGCCCTTCTCACTGGCGCTTTCCACCGGCTTCAGCTCGCCCTTGTTCATCTGCGCACCGCGCAGCTGGGCGTGAATCTCGTGTTCTTCAACCTTCACGGCGGGGCGCTGCAACTCGAGGCCCTTGTATTCAGGCAGCTCGAACTCGGGGTAGACCTCGGCCTCGAGGGTCAGCAGGACCGGGTTTCCGGATTTGATGTCGCCTACCTCGACGACCTCAACCTGCCCGAGCAGCTTGAGGGCGTGTTCGTCCACCGCGGACTTGACCGCATCGTCGGCCAGGGTCTGGCGCACGTCGTCGGCGACTTCCTTGCCGAAGCGCTTCTCCAGCACGTTGCGGGGCGCCTTGCCCTTCCGGAAGCCGGGGAACTGCACCTGTTTGTTGATGTCACGGAAGCCCTCATTCAGCTTCGATGTGACAACTTCCGCTGGGATTTCGGCCTTGATGATGCGTTTGCACCCGCCGGCGTTTTCAACCGTAATCTGCATGTCTTGACCTTACGAGCCATGAATCGCGGGAGTTCCCGCGCCGCCCTTTGGGGGCGGGCGCGGGATACTAGCAACTTCCCCCCTTGCTACAAGCAAGCGGGGTGATGCGCGAAACGCGTTTTGATTCTTTAATGCTACTTGGTAGTGTCAGTCGCTCGAAGTCTGTAAGCACCCTGGAGCAGCCCGGATGGCGAAAGCCAAAGTCCGCATCGTAGACGGCATCGACGCCGGCATCGAAAAAGAGCTTCCCGACGAGGGCAGCGTGACCATCGGCAGGCGCAGCAGCTGCGACCTGGTGCTGCGCGTCGATTCGGTGTCGCGAGAGCACTGCCGCATTGAAAAGTCCGACGGCGCCTACTGGCTGCACGACAACGGCAGCAGCAACGGCACGTTGCTGAACGGCCTGCGCATCGAGAAGGCCAAGCTGGTCCACGGCGACGTGATCACCCTCGACCGCGTCACGCTGGAGTACCTGGAAGAAGCCGACAGCGCCCACACCCGCGAGATGATCCGCGAGTTCGTGGTGCAGAACCGGCCCGACGTGGACGGCACCTACACGGCCGAAAACAGCCTGATCGGCAAAACACTGAAGCACTACAAGGTGCTGAGCGTGATCGGCGAAGGCGGCATGGCGCTGGTGTACAAGGCCCGCGACGAGCGTAACGGCTCGATCGTGGCCCTGAAGGTGCTGAAGCGCGGCGAAACCGTTGATCAGGAAAACCTGCAACGCTTCCTGAAAGAGTTCAAGACGGGCAGCAAGTTGAACCACCCGAACATCATGCAGGTCTACGAGATCGGCGAGGTGGACGGCACCTACTTTATCTCGATGGAGCACATCAACGGCTCCAGCCTGCAGGAGATCCTGGATGAAAAAGGCCGCTTGTCCGCCGAGGGCACACTGAAAATCGGCATCCAGGTGGCCAAGGCGCTCGAGTTCGCGTTCAGCCAGCGCATCATCCACCGCGACATCAAGCCCGAGAACATCCTGATCAGCCGCGAGGGCGAGGTGAAGATCACCGACCTCGGCCTGGCCAAGGAACTGAAGAAATACGTCAGCATCAACATCACCAAGACCGGCGAGGGCATCGGCACGCTGCACTACATGTCGCCCGAGCAGGTGGAAAACACCCGCGACGTCGACCAGCGCGCGGACATCTACAGCCTGGGCGCCACCCTCTACGAGTGCCTGTGCGGCCAGCCACCCTTCGACGAAGTCGGCGTCTGGAAATTCGTGGAAGCGATCAACGAGAAGCCGCCGCCGAACTTGAACGACCGGGTGCCTAACCTGCACCCCGAGGTCTGGCCGGTCGTGAACAAGGCCCTGGCCAAGCGCCCCGAAGAACGTCAGCAGACTCCGACCGAGATGCGCGAGGAACTGGAGAGGCTGCTGACCGTGGTGAAAGCCGAGCGCCAGAAGAAAGTGCCCTCCCAGGAGGTCTAGTGGTCAGGCAGAACACCGGTCGGAAAAGGGATGCGGTCCGCACCAAGGCATCCATCCTGCAGGCTGCCATCGCGGAGTTCGCGCTGCGCGGCCCGGCCGGTACACGCGTGGACGAAGTCGCCGCGCGGGCGGGCATCAACAAGAGCCTGATCTACCAGTACTTCGGCAGCAAGCAGGAGCTTTACGCTGAGGCGCTGAACGCGGTGCTGGAAGAGATTACGGAGAAAGCCGCGCAATTCTCACAGGGGCTGTCCGGAGCGCAATCCGAGCAGGATCTGCGCAACCTGGTGCGCGCCTACCTCGAGAAGCACCTGGAACTGATGGAGTCGGTGCCGGAGTGGCCGCGGCTGCTTTCCTGGGAAAACCTGGAAGGCGGCCGCACGCTGGCCCGGCTTCCGTTGCAGCAGACGTACCGTACGTTCCTGGACCGGATCCGCGCGCTGATGACGCCCGTGGCGCAGCGTGGCCTGCTGTCGGAAAGCTTCGACGTGCGGCTGATCGCGCAGGCGGTGATGGCGTTGACGCACTTCTTCGTGATCCAGAAGGGCACGTTTTTGCACCTGTTCCAGATGGACCCCAACGATCCGGCGACTCGAAACAGCTGGCTGGACTACTGCACCTCGCTGTTCATGGGCGCGTTCCGTGCCACAGCCTCGAAACAGGCCTAGATGTTCCAGTATCCGCCGGAGCGCCCCACGCCCAGCCTGTGCAACAGGAAGTGCAGCAGCGGGTACAGGAACAGCGCCAGCGGCGCGCTGGCCAGCGCCACGCACGCGCAACGCAGCAGCGCGCGCGTCCAGCCGACCCCCTCGCCGCTCACCACCAGCATGCCGTGATAGCCGAAGTTGACCAGGAAGGTGCCGGCCAGCGCCATCAGCAGAATCACCAGTGGGTTCTCCGGGTCCATCTTTCCGCGCGTGCGACCGGCGGCCTTGTGCAGCAGGCTGTAGAGCACGCCATAGCTGCCCAGCAGGCCCAGGCTGAAGAAGTCGCGGATCAGACCCAGCGCCAGGCAGGGCAGGTAGCGCCCCTGGCGGCTGGCGAACAAACCCAGGTAAAGGGCGAACACCGAGTACAGGTCGGGTGTGAAATCGCCCAGCCGCAGGCGATGCAGCAACAGCGTGTGCGCCGCGGCCAGCAGCAGGCCGCCGCCGACCACGATGCGCCAGCGGTAGCGGGGCTGCTGGTTGCGGGCGTTGATGGCCTGGATCATTTCTTCCTTATCAGGGCCAGCGCCTGCTGCTCGAGCTCGGGGCGTCGGTGCTGCAGCACCTGCACGACCTCGAGAGTTGACAGGTCAAGGTTCGCCTCGATGCGCACCTGCAGGAAGCCGGCCTGCGGGATCGCTTCGCGCACCACCCCCACCGCCAGCCCCAGCGGGAACTGGCCGCTGTAGTCGTTGGT
>JAANMX010003770.1_pt1 | contig 12865 bp, 13 predicted proteins | sample 7279681 | NCBI WGS metagenome assembly JAANMX01 (sample SAMN14094542, study PRJNA606508) | bioreactor metagenome | isolation source: A lab-scale SPAN reactor treating ammonium-rich wastewater day 351 | place: Ireland: Galway | collected 2018-01-01
AGTGCAGTCGCACTATAGGGGGGGGTTAAAGAAGCGTCAATAGCATATCCACCACGATTTGCGAGGCCGGTTCCATTACCGGCCAGCGCCCGGCAACGCAGCCGGCGCGCCTTGTTCCGGCGGCTTGCCCTCGCCCCCGGCGGCCGGCGGCGGCACCGGCGCGGGCGGCTGCGGGCGGGCACCGCGCAGGCCGTCAAACCCGCGCTCGCCGCTGCCGAAGCGGGCGCGGATGGCGTCGGTGATGGCGCGGGTCTGGGCCGCGTCTTCCACCACGTAGGGGGTGATCAGCATCAGCATCTCGGTGCGGGTGCCGGTCTGCTTGCGGCTCTGGAAGGCGCGGCCCAGCACGGGGATGTCGCCCAGCAGCGGCACCTTGGTCTTGCCGTCGCTGCGGTTGCTGGAGATCAGCCCGCCCAGCAGGGTGCTTTCGCCATCGGCCAGGCTCAGGCTGGTCTTGAGCTTGCGGCTGAACACGCTGGGCGAGGAAATCTCGCTGGTGTCGGTGGGCGTGGCTTCGCTCACTTCCTGGCTGATCTTCAGATCCACCCGCTGGCCGGAGTGCACCACCGCCTCGATGTCCAGCAGCACGCCGGTCTTGCGGTACTGCACCGATTGCAGGATGGAGCTGTTGCCGCCGGTGCTGGGCAGGTCCGGCGCGGTGGCCTGGCTGGTGATGATGGGCACTTCGGTGCCGACATCAATGCTGGCCGACTCGCCGCTCTTCACCAGGATGCGCGGCGTGGACAGGATGGAGACGCGGCTGTCCTTGGCGAACAGGTTGAGGATGGCCTTGACCTGCCCGGACGAGGACAACCCCTGCCAGACCAGGCCGCCACCGCCGGTGCCGGCCAGCCCTTGCAGCGCGGTCACCGGACCGGACATGCCGTTCACGCTGATGTTGCGCAGCGCCCATTCGATGCCGTGGCTGAACTCGTCGGTCATGGTGACTTCCGCCACCGTGACTTCGATGACCACCTGCCGCGCCGGCTGGTCCAGCCGCGCCAGCACGCCCTGGATGGCGCGCCAGCGCTGCGCCTCGCCCTGGAAGACGATGACGTTGCGGATGGGGTCGATGGCGATCTGGCCGCCTGCGCCGCTGAGCGAGGTGGCGGCGTTGGCGCTGCCGGCACTGCTGCCGCGCGCACTGCCGCCCTCGGCCGCCGCCTGCGGGTTGTTCTGCGCGGCCGCGCTGCTGCGGGTGCCGGCAAGCCCCAGCAGCGACTCCAGCACCGGCAGCAGGGTCTGCACGGTGGTGTGGCGGGCGGCGTAGAGATACATGCCGCCGCCGGCGCTGTCCTCGCTGGGCTGATCCAGGCGGTCGGCCCAGTCCTGCGCGGCCTTGAGCGCGGTTTCCGATTCGCTGAACACCAGCAGCGCGTTGGCCGAGGACACCGGCACGAAGGTCACCACGCCGCCGCTGCCCGCGCCGGTCTTGACCGCAATGCCCTGGGCCGCCAGCACTTCGCGCAGTTCCTTGGCCAGCAGGTCGGCCGGCAGATAGAGCGGGTTGATGCGCAGCGAGCGCTTGCCGATCAGGCCGCCGCCATCCAGCGCCTGCACCGCGCCCATGGCGGCGCGCACGGCATCGCCGGGGCCGCTGATGAGCAGCGCGTTGGCTTCCACCAATTCGGTGAAGGTGACCTGGTAGGAGCCGAACAGGTTGCGCACCTGCGCCGCCACCACGCCCGGCTGCGACACTTCCAGCGGCATGGCCACGAACACGGTGCGCTGGCCGGCGGGGACATCGGGCATCGACCGGGACGCGATCAGCACCGGCATGTCGCCGCCGCGCCCCTGCGCCACCGGCTGGAACTGCAGGATGCCGCCGAGTTCGTTGATCCGCACGCCGTAGGCGTTGAGGACTTCCTGGGCCACCGCATAGGCCTTGGCCGGCGGCTGCGGCGCGGTGAGGCTGAGGCTGAGCAACTCCGTGCGGCCGCGCAGGGCCTGGTCGATCTGCACGCCGTAGCCCAGCTCCATGCCGAACACGACGTTGATGAAGGATTCGATGGTGACGTTTTCCAGCACCAGCGCCACCGGGGTGCGGCGCGGGATGCCGGCCGGCACCGGCGCGGCGGCCTGCGGCTTTTCCGCGCCGGCATCGCCCGCCTTGCGCGGCGCCAGCAGCGGCCCTTCTTCCACCAGCGGGCGCTTGCGGCTGACCGCATCCGCGCCTTCCAGCACTTCATTGGCACCGGCCGCCGCCTTGGGCGGGCGCAGCGGTTCGGGGAACGTCACCGGCGCGGTGGTGCAACCCGCAAGCATGCCGGCGATGACGGCACCGAGGAAGACGCGCAAGGCAACGCGCCCGTCGCGCGCCGGTGCCGCACGCAACCGATTGTTCATGGGGGTGACCACCGTGTTCAGGGCATTCGCGAAAAAAGGCCGGGCGGCTGCGCCGCGCTGCAGGCAAAGGCGGCGAAGGATCATTGCCCCCCCTGGAAGTCGTTGAAGATGTCGCGCTGCTGCCGCTTGCCTTCCGCATCCAGCCAGACGATCCGGCGGCCGGACACCTGCAGCACCTTGCCGCCGTCCGGCAGGCGCCCCCCCGCTTGCAGGCGCATCACGCCGTCGCCGTTGACCTGGAAGATCGCGGTGTAGCGCTTGCCGTCCTTGGCCACGCCCACCGGTACCGGCGGCGGGGGGGGCGGCGGCTCGGCGGCCGCCGCGGCGGCCGCGGGCGGCGCGCCCCAGGGGGCTTTTTCCTGCCAGACGGCGGCCGCACCGGGCAGCCCGTCTTCGGCCTTCCAGCCCTCGTCCCAATCGGATACCGCGGGCTTCACCGGCTGGATGGCGGCAGGCGAGGCGCCCAGCCAATTGCTGGCCAGCCCGCCCAACAGCAAGGCGATCACGATGATGGCGAAAGAACGCAGATGTTGTTTCATCGAACCTGCTCCGCGGTGCCACGACCGGCCGGTGCGTCCTGCCCGCCGGCGTCACCGGCGGGGGCGGCTTTCCTGTAATAGCTGCGCAGGGTTGCGCCGATGCGCGGCGCGCTGCCTTCGGGGATGTCCAGGCGCTCGACCTGGACCCAGGGCATCGCTTCGGCCAGCGCGCGCACGAATGCTTCCTGTCCGTTTTCCGGCAGCTTGCCTTCCACCCGCGAGACGACCTGCCACAGGTCGGGGTAACCGTCCACCTCGACGGTGTCTTCGACCTTCACCCGCGGTTCTTCCAGTTTCTGCTCGGCCGCCAGCCGGGTCAGCCACGCCTGCGATTCGGCCTGCGCCATGCCCTTGCCGGCCACTTCCGGAATCCGCCCGGTGACCGCCTCCAGCGTTTCCCCGATTTTTTTCGCCCGCGCGGGCCACCAGGTTTCCTTGCGCAGGCTTTCCAGGCGGGCCAGCATTTCGGTGTCGCCCTTGTAGGCCGTCACGTGTTTGTCGATGCGGTCCGACAGCATCAGCAGCCCCTGCACGCCCAGGATGAGCGCGATCACCATGCCGCCGTAGCGCAGGCGCGGGTTGGCCTGCCACTCGCCGCGAAGCTGCTGCCATCCACGCAAGCCGCTCATCGCACGTCTCCCTGCGGTGCCGCGGCATCCGCATTCGCATCGGCCACGGCTGCCACCGGCAATTCGAATGCCAGCTGCATGCCGCCGGCCTGCGGCGTCACCGCGACGTCGGACAGCTGCGCATCGCCTTCGAATGCCTCCACGAACGCGCGCGGATCCGTCTCGCTGCTGCGTACGGTCACCTGCAGCTTTCCGGCCTCCCGCTTCCAGACCGCCAGCGTGCTGCCTTCGGGCAGGTGCCTGGCCACGCCCGCCATCAGCAGGTAGTCGCTGCCGGGCGGACGCAGGGCCTGCAGATGCTGCAATTCATCGCGCGCCTGCTCGGCCTGTTCGCGCGCCGACAGCAGCGGATCCACGGCCGTGCGCACGCGCTCCACCTGCGCCTTCAGCTGTTCGCTGGCGGTCTGCCAGCGCAGCAGCGCAGCAAGCTGCCAGCCCAGCCCGGCCGCCAGCAGCGCGAACAGCAGCAGCCATGCGGCCTTCTCGTCGAAGGCACCGGCCAGGCGCTGCGTCCAGCTTGTCTCACCCCAGGGCTGCGCTGCCCAGGGCAGCCGCTGCGGCTCCGGAACGCCCGGCAATGTCGCCGGATCCAGCCCGGTGGAACGGACGAAACGCAGCCAGTCTTCGGTGCCGGGCGGGCTTGGCCACCACTGGCTGCTGGCCAGCACGCCATGCTCCCAATGCTGCGCCTCGACCCCGCGCGCAAGCTGCAGCAGGCGTACGCCGTCGCTGGCGGGCGGCGGCAGCAGCACGCTTTCCGGCACCCAGCGCCGAGGCGCGCCTTCCCCCGCACTGGCCGGATCCAGCCAGAACCAGAAATGGGCCACGCCGCCCACCCAGGCAACATAGGTCAGCGCCGCAGGCGAAGGGCGATGGCGCGCCGCCGCCAGCCTGCCGGCCTGCACGCGCTTGCGCGCCGGCAGTGCGCGCAGGTCTTCGCGCCGGTATTGGCATTCGCCCCGGCCCACGACCCACTCCTGCCCGCCAAACACGCCGCCCCGCGACACCTTGCCGGTGTCGTCATTCACCAGGCGTCTTTTGGGCGAAAAAAGGGCTGCCGGTTGGTTCCACAGATTCATCAGGCAAGGGTCGAGTGATGGGATAGGCGGCCAGGATCGACCATGGCCCTTGCTGATCCGCAAGGGGGGTCAATCTTACATGCATCCTCCAGGCGGCACCTGTACGCCGCCACAGGGTCAGGCGCAGGGTTTCGTCCGCCACGTAGCGGTAATCCAGCGCATCGTCGCCGGGCACGCGGATCGCCAATCGGCCCTGCAGGTCGGCGGTGGAGGAGAACGGCAATCGACGTCGTTCCTGCAGCAGGCGGTTGCAGGCTTCGGGGCAGCCGGGGATGCGCAGCGGCAGCAGCGCCGCGGGCATGGTGTTCGGGTTGATGCCGCCGGCGTAATAGGGGGTCACCTGTTCGATCATCGCCGCCAGCTGCGCCAGGGGCAGGTCGCTCCAGCCCATCACGCGGGCGAGTTCGCCCGGCACCAGCAGCCTGCGGTTGGGCGGCGGCTTGCGGTGGTCGCGCTCGTAGTCGCGCGCTTCGGCACCGTTGATGCGGTTGAGGTCGTCGGCGTCGATGTAGTCGAGCAGGGTGTCGCGCAGGCGCGGCCAGGCTTCCGGCTTCACGCCGTGCAGGGCGAGGAAGCCGTCGAGCTGCGCTTCCGGCCAGACCATGGGGAACAGGCCGGCTTCGTCCTGCAGCGCGAAGGTGGTGCTGCCCAGCCCTTGATACGGGCTGCCGTCCAGACGCAGTTCGCCGCCGATGGGGTCGCTGGTGAGTTCGCCGAATTCGCTGAGCCGGCGGATCGCCATGTCGGCATCAGTGAGGGCGCGGGTGGGCTGGCCGGCGCGGGTTTTCTCGCGGGTGGCGATCAGGTACAGCAGGGTGTCGCGGGTTTCGTAGAGGGACGCTTCGTCTTCGAACTGTTCGCGGGCGATCCGCGCGTCGTCGATCTGCGCGACTGCCCACAGCGTCATCAGCGCGACCGCGATGGTGATGCCGGCCAGGATCCACAGGGTGACGGCGAGGATGAAACCCCGCTGCCCGCTGCGGCCCTTCGTGCTGCGGTCAGATGCCATCGCTGTTGCCGAACTCGTCCAGCTTGAGGGTGTTCGGATCCAGGCCGTCGGCCATCAGCGGCACCAGCCAGTCGATGTTGCCGCGTGCCGTGGTGGCGCTCAGGCGCACCATCTTCGGCAGCTTCGCGCCGTGGTCCTGCCACGTCCAGCGTTCCGTCCAGTCGCCGTTTTCATCCAGGTAGGAGAAGCCGGCGTTCCGCAGCGGGCCGGCGATGATCACCACGTCGGCGACCCGGGCATCGGCGTAGTGCAGGCGGCCGCCGTCCAGCCACCAGCGCACCGTGGAAAACCCCGTCGCGACCAATGGCGCGGGCGTGGTGTATTCCAGCCAGTCGCGCGTGCCAAGCTGGCCCTCCTCCTCCAGCGCTTCGCGCTGCATGCCGGCCGTGGTGTCGCGGAACCAGGCTTCCTGCAGCGCGGCCTGGCGGCTTTCCCCCTCGAAGCGCAGCAGGCGCGTGCGCAGGTTCATCGCCTGGCCCAGCGCCTGCATCAGGATGGTGACCAGCAGCGAGACGATCACCAGCGTGACGATCGCCTCCAGCAGGGTGAAGCCGGTTTGCCGCGCGCGCCCGTTCACAGCCGTTCGGGCTCCCGAACCTGCTTGTAGCCCACCTTGCGCAGGCGGAAGGACGAGGCCACGCCGTCGCCGGTGCGGATGTCCAGGGTCATGTCATACAGGCCGATCCGGTAGAGGCCGGCCTGCAGGTAGCCGGTCATGGCGTCGCGCGGCGGTTCGACCGGTTCGGACGTCCAGCTGAGCACCATGTCGCCCAGCCGCTGCTCGCCGGTCGGCGTCAGCCCCGGGTTGACGGTTTCCATCCAGGCCAGGGCGTTGCGCATGGCGGTGTCGGCCTTGCGGGCGTTCTCGGCGCGCGCGGCCATCTGCACGGACTGGTTCATCGCGGCGAACAGGGCCAGGCCGGCGCTGGCCACGATCGCCAATGCAACGATGGCTTCCAGCAGGGAGAAGCCGCGGGCGGACTCAGGGCGCATCGCCCACCCGGCAGTCGGGCGCGGCCAGCGTCCAGCGTTCGCGGCTTCCGGGCGCGGTCATTTCCAGCAACGCCGGGTTGCAATAGCCGCTGGCTTCGATGCGCAGCGGTTCGAGCGCGCGCGCGGCCCAGCCATCGGGCAGGGTCATGCCCGCCACGGTCAGCGCCTGGCCGCGTTCGGCCACGATGGCGCGGCCAGCGCGGCGCGCCAGCAGCGGCAGCCGCGCCAGCTGCCGGGCCGCCTCCGCGCGCTCGCCGCTGCGGCTGATCGCATCGACCGTGTTCTTCAAGCGCGGGGCCACCAGCGCGGTCATGAACGAAATCAATGCCAGCACCACCAGAAGCTCCAGCAGCGAGAAGCCCGCGCCAGCGCCCGCGCGCGGCGCGTCACTGGCCCGCAGGCAGGAAACCCACATCGGCATCGTTGCCTTCGCCGCCAGCCTTGCCATCCGCGCCATGGGAGTAAATGGCGAACGGCAGCCCATCACGGCCCGGAATCGCGTACTGGTACGGATTGCCCCAGGGATCGGCCGGGACTTTCTCGTCCAGGTAGGGACCACGCCAGCGCGCCCGCGAACGATCGTCCGCCGGTGCGGCGTACAGCACGGACAGGCCTTCTTCGGTGGTGGGCAAACGCCCGACTTCCAGGCGGAAGGTTTCGATGGCACCGCGCAGCAGGCGCGCCTGGGTTTCGGCCACCTGCACCTTGGAGCTGTCCACGCGGCTGAACAGGCGCGGCCCGACCAGGCTTGCGATCAGGCCGATGATCACCAGCACCACCAGCATTTCCAGCAGGGTGAACCCCCGCGCACTTCGGAACCCATGCACTGTCGTCATCTTCATTCTCTCAAAGGGGGACATCGTTGACGCTGGTGATCGCAAGGATGATGGCGGTCATGATGACGCCGACCACCACGCCGATCAGGATGATCGCCAGCGGTTCGATCAGTTGCAGGGCGCGCTTCATGCGATCGCGGCCAGTGGCCTCGTACAGCCCTGCCAGGGCCGACAGGAGCTTGGGCAATTCGCCGCTGGCCTCGCCCACCGCCACCAGGTCGTAACCGGTGGGATTCAGCGCGCGGTGTTCGCGCAGCGCGGCAGACAGGGTCATGCCGCCCTTGACGCCCTTGACCACCGCCGACAGGCGGTTGCGCAGGAAGCCGAACCGCACCGCCGCCGCCGACAGCCCCAACGCACGGATCAACTCCACCTTGCCTTCCAGCAAGGCGGCCAAGGTGCTGGCCCAGCGCCCGACCTCGGCCTCCAGCACCCATTCGCCGACGACCGGCAAACGGATCAGGGCCTCGGCCAGTTTTTCCCGCAGCCCGGGCAAGGCATAGAGCGCCCGCGCCACCGCCGCCAGGACAACGATCGCGGCCCCCACCCACCAGGCATGCGCACTCAGCCACACGCCGGTGCTGATGACCCAGCGCGAGAGCGCCGGCATGCTGTCGCCGTGCTGGGTCAGCAGGCCACCGAAGCGGGGCACCACCCACATGAAAATGATGCCCACGGCGGCGACACCGGAAAGCACCAGCACGACCGGATAGATCATCGCCCCGATCATTTCCTGGCGGACGCGCTGGTCGTATTCGAACTGGCGCACGCCGCCGCGCAACGCTTCGGCCATCCGTCCCGTTGCTTCGCCCGCCTGCATGAGTTGATGCAGGTATTCCGGCACCGGCAGTCTGGATTCGCGCAGCGCGGTGCTGAAACTCTCGCCGCGCCGCACGGACTTTTCCATCGCGGCGAACGCGGTCGTCAGCGAGGGGTGATGGCTGGACTTGGCCAGCGATGACAAACAGGTCACCAGCCCCACGCCCGCTTCCAGCAGCGCGGTGAACTCCTGCAGGATCAGCTGCAGTTCGCGCGTCGAGGCCTGCTTGCGGCGGCTGGACAGCGAGCGCCCGCCACCGCGCACCTGACGCAGCGCGTACGGGGTCAGCCCCATGGCCGCCAGACGCCGCGCCGCTTCCGCTTCGGACGCTGCTTCCACTGCGCCGGTCAACGTGCTGCCGCTGCGGTCGAGCGCTTCGTAACGGTACTGCTGCGACATCTCAGTCTTCCGTGCCCAGGCCGCCGGTGACGCGCACCACTTCCTCCACCGTGGTCAGGCCCGCGCGCGCCTTCAGCAGGCCGTCGTCGCGCAGGGTGCGGCCACCCTGCGTGCCCACCAGCGCGCGCATCTTTTCGGCAGTGGCACCGGCAATGATCAGCTCCTGCAGCTCCGGACTCACGTCCACCAGCTCATAGATGCCCAGCCGGCCGCGATAACCGGTGCCCTGGCAGGCGGAACAGCCCACCGCCGCCCTCCAGGCCGCCGGCACGACGTGCTCCAGCAGCGGCGTCACCATCTGCTCGAACACCGGCAGCACGGTTGCCGGCTGGCTGCAATGCGCGCAGAGCTTGCGCACCAGCCGCTGCGCCTGCACCGCGCGCACGCTGGTGGCGACCAGGAACGGCTCCACGCCCATGTCCACCAGCCGGGTGAACGCACTCACGGCATCGTTGGTGTGCAGGGTGGAAAGCACCAGGTGGCCGGTCAGCGACGACTGCACGGCGATTTCCGCCGTCTCCAGATCCCGGATCTCGCCGATCATGATGACGTCGGGGTCCTGGCGCAGGATGGCCCGCAGGGCGCGCGCGAAGGTGTAGCCGATGTCGGAATTGGCCTGGATCTGGGTGACGCCATCCACTTCGTATTCGACCGGATCCTCGACCGTGATGATCTTGCGGTCGCGCTGGTTGATCTCTTCCAGCGTCGCATACAGCGTGGTGGACTTGCCCGAGCCGGTGGGCCCCGTGACCAGCACCACGCCATGCGGCTCCGCGGCCCAGGTGCGGAACAGCGCAAGGTCGCGCGCGGAGAAGCCCAGCCTTTCGAGACTCAGGTCGTCGCGCTCCTTCGGCAGCAGGCGCAGCACGATCGATTCGCCGTGTACCGCCGGCACCGCCGACGCGCGGACATCCACCTCCTGCCCGCTCACCCGGACGCTCAGCCGCCCATCCTGCGGCAGGCGGCGCTCGGCAATGTCCATGCCGGAGATCAGCTTCACCCGCGAGGCGACCGCCGGATACCGGCTGGCGGGCAACACCATGCGCGTATGCAACATGCCGTCGGTGCGCATGCGCACGTTGAACACGGATTCCTCCGGTTCGATGTGGATGTCGGATGCGCGCTGATCCATCGCCTGCGCCAAGATGTTGTTGACCAGCTCTATGACTGGCGCTTCCTCGGCAAGTTCACGCAGATGACTGACATCGTCGTCCAGATCCATGTCGCCGCGCGAACGCGCGTTGCCCGCCATGTCGATCAGCCGCTCGGTTTCCTGCGACTTCCCCAGGCGCCAACTCCAGCGCGCACCGAACGCCCGGCCCAGCGCTTCATTCAAGGAGGGGTCGAGGGGATCCCTGGCGACCGCGACGACATCGCCCGACGGCATGCCCCAGGCCACCACCCCATTATCCAGCCACCACTCCAGGCTGCATCCGGCCTCAAGCAGCGTGGTGCGGATCGCTTCGCCATTCGCCGGCCAGTCGTCGCCGGACAGCACCGGCATTTCCAGCTGCTCCGACAAGACCGGGATCAGCGAGTCTTCCGACAATGCGCCCAGACGCACCAGGACGCTGCCGATCCGCCCGCCGAACTGCGCCTGGAACGCCAGCGCCTTCTGCAGGTCACCCAAGGCAACCAGCTGGCGATCCACCAGCAGCTGCCCGAGCAAACGCCGCCGGAGCGCGGATGCCGTCTCTGCCTGCATGCCTGTCTGCATTTGAATCCCTGATGTCCTTGCCCGTTCCGGGTCAAGCTCCAGATTGACGCCGCTCACCCCACCCGCCGCCGCAAGTGGTTCAGCAGGTCGATGCGGGTGATCAGGCCGAGGAAGTTGCCGGCGTCCATCACGATGGCGACGTGGCCGCGGTCGAAGACCGGCAGCAGTGCTTCCACCGGGGCGCGCACGTCGACCTGGTCGAGCCGGCTGACCATGGCGGCGGCCACCGGGTCGGCGAAGCGGGCTTCGTCGCCATAGACGTGCAGCAGCACGTCGGATTCGTCGAGCATGCCGACGATGCGTTCGCCATCCAGCACCGGCAGCTGGCTGACGTCGTGCGCGCGCATCCGCTGCCAGGCGGTGCTGAGCCGTTCGTCCGGGGCGACGGTGACGGTGCCGTGGTCGATGACCGGGCGCGGGATCAGGTCGCGCAGGTCGCCGTGCGCGGAGGGAGCGGGCTCGACCTCGGTCTGCTCGGTCTGCAGCGCCTGCGCGATGCCCTGCCGGCCGGCATCGAGCCAGGCCTGGAGGCGTTCCGGTGCCAGCTGGAACTGTGCGGCGGCCACCGCCACGGTGGTTCCGCCCTGCAGGAGATCCAGCACCAGCGCGGCCTTGCGCTGCGCGGTCCAGTGGGAATTTGCGTCGTTCATTGCCGCGCCTTTGGAGCTACCCGCAAAGGGTAGCATCCGGGGCGGCGTCTTGATCCCGGCCCGGCATGCCGCGGATGCCGTGTTCATCGCCGCATCCGGCCGCTGCAGGCGGCCTGTGGCGGGACGGCGGCAGCGGATCACGGCCGCCGCCATCCCGCGCAACGAACGCCCCGTGCGGGGCCGTTCGCGCGCCCTCAGTTGGCGCGTTCGTACATCTGCAGCAGGCGCTGCTTGGCGGCCAGCTTCTCGCGCTTCATCTGGCCCAGCGTGGCGTCGTCGATCGGCAGCACGCCCAGCTCGGCGTCGAGCACCTGCTTGTCGAGTTCCTTGTGGCGGAAATACAGCTGCCTGAACTCGCTGTCCGCCTTCATCATCGCTTCGATCTCAGCCTGGGGTTGCGCTTCGAACATGAAAGCCTCCTGGTTGGCAATGCGCCGCACGGCACGCTGGCCGCGCGGCGCGGGGGGAACGGCGGCGGGTGCCGCCGGGGTGGACGCAGCCGGCGCGCGGCCGGGCTGCGGAGCGGGCGGGCATGGCCTGCGCCATGCCGGAAAAAACGGCGGTGCCGGAAACGGAAACGCCCCGGCCGGCAGGCACGGGGCGTTGCGGAATCACGGGAGTGGCCGGAACGGGACGGGCATCCACTCCCCACCCGCCTCCGCCGCGATGGTGGCTTGCGGCGGCGATCTCCGGGTTGTCGAACGGGTCGTGCACAGGCCGGTCTCCGGCCAGACGACTTCGATGAAATTCAAGCCGTCCGGGTATTCGACCCTACGCCTGCCCGTGCCACTTGGCAAGCCCTGCAAACGGCTTCGTCATGCACCCCCGGCGCAATCGCAAGCCGATGATTTTCAAGGATTTGTGCCGACAACGATGTCCACCCGGCGATTTTTCGCGCGGCCGGCGGCGCTGCCGTTGTCGGCCACCGGTTCGGCGGCACCGCGGCCCTGCGCACTGACCCGGTCGCGTGCCAGCCCGGCGGCCACCAGGCTGGCCCGCACCTGCTGCGCGCGCTGTTCGGACAGCGCCCGGTTGGCGGCGGCGTCGCCCTGGCTGTCGGTATGCCCGACCACCTGCACCGCGCCGCCCGGCAGCGCCGCCAGGTAGATCCCCAGCGCCTTGACGCTGGCCGCCGCGGATTTGGTGAGCCTGGCCTGGCCGGACGCGAAGGCGTCGCCCGCCAGGGTGAACACCTCGCCGCGCGCGTCGCGGCGCAGCGGCGGCAGCTTGGCACCGGCCACCAGCTCGGCCTCCTTGCGCGCCAGCGCGGCCTCCTTTTCGCGGGCGGCGTCCAGCTTGCCCTGCTGCGCGGCCTGGGCACCGTCCAGCACCGCCTCGACCTGCTCGGCCTGGGCGCGCAGGCGCGCCGCCTCTTCCGCCTGCAGCTGGGCCTGCAGGCGCATGCGTTCGGCCTCGGCGCGGGCATGCTCGGCATCGCGGCGGCTGGCCTCGATCAGCAGCTCGCTGCGCTCGCGTTCGAACCGCTCGATCTCGCGCTGCGCGGCTTCGATGCGCGCCGCCTGTTCGGCGATGGCGACCCGTCGCTGCGCCTGCGCCAATGCGGCCGGCAGGTCGCGGCGCGGTGCCGCGGCCAGCGCGGCCAGCGCCTGCCGCGCCTGCAGCCGCTCGTACTGGGCGAACGGGCCCAGCCGCGGATCGGCGTCGAGCGCCTGTGCGCGCTGCTCGGGGGTGCCGGCGGGTACCGGCAGATCCAGCGGATCGTCGGCCAGCGGCGCGCCGTCGATCTGCAGGCGCGCGCGCAGGTCGGCGATTTCCGCCCGCTTCTGCATGAGCTCCGCGCGGGTGCGTGCGGCGTTGCTGCGCACCCGCGCCTGGTCGGCCTCGGCC
>JAANMX010003771.1_pt1 | contig 12863 bp, 12 predicted proteins | sample 7279681 | NCBI WGS metagenome assembly JAANMX01 (sample SAMN14094542, study PRJNA606508) | bioreactor metagenome | isolation source: A lab-scale SPAN reactor treating ammonium-rich wastewater day 351 | place: Ireland: Galway | collected 2018-01-01
TAATCTTTTTCAGTTTTGAATGGCTGGCTTCCCTGCCCGCTTCCCAGCAAAGGAAAATCCAGCGGAAGTCCGCCAAACTGCGTGAAGGGAATGTATTCCGGATGGTAGGCATAACGCTCTATTTTATCTTTCAACGTGTAATCTAATACATCATACGTGGTTTTATCATCGTCGTTCAAGCTTTCATAATCAACTTTATCCAGTTGATTCTGCACCGTGTTATAAAAAGAGATTTCGCCGGAAATAAAATCCTTGTCAATATTGATGGGCAATTGGTCGTTATACCGCAAATCTCCCTGTGCAGTGGCTTCCAGCGGATAAAGCTTAAGATACTGCTCGTAGTAGTTTGCCGCAATTGAATCTATCTCCAGCGGCGTTTCTCTGGTGATGGGTGAATCGGATTTCTTGCAGGAAGCTAAACCGGCCGATATACCGATAATTATAAGTATTCTGTGAAAAATTTTATTCATTTCTTTTCTTTTTATGAATTGCTAAATTATAGTATTTTGTTTAAAAGTTTCAATTCAAAAAACCATATCTAGGGAAATTCAAAAAAGAAACAAATAATTTTGCGCAATCAATCAATTTTTTATCTTTGTTGGGTTAGATCACAAACAATTAATTAACACTATTTTCTTAAAGAAATGAAAGGGATTTTAAAAATCTACCACCCTGAAGAAACCCTTAAATATCACCTCAGAAGCACTTACTGCAAAGCGGTTTACAGCAACAAACAACATTTTCTGGAAGTGGAGATTATTACAGATGATTCTCTGGATCATGTGGATGATGATTCCCTGCAGTATCCGTTTCCGCAGTTGTCGCTGAAGATTTTCGATTTTCTTATTGATGAGGCAGAACTCAACGGTAAAACCTTTGTGATTAATGATTCCGACGACGAAACTTATACCGAGGTCGACCTATTTGATGATGAAGACGCCTACCTTTATGATAACGAATTAAAATTCGATACTGATTCCGAAGGCGAACTGCAGCTTTACTGGAAAGGAAATATCGATGATTTCTACACCGGATCCGACGAACCCATTCCTTTCAAACTCAAATGTCATTTCAAGCAGGATGAAATTATTGTAGAGGAAGAGTAATTTTCTGCGCCTTTCTTTATCAATTAAACTTCTATTCATCGGCATTTTTACAATATTAATTTAAAATTGCCGTTCAACTTTATAATCAAGAATTAAAAAATGTTTTTACAAACTCCTACACAAGTCATTAATACCACGACCGAAAAACACGTGTTCTCTCTTTGGGAAATTCTTTTCAGTGGAGGACTGCTCGGCAACATCATTATGGTTTTAATATTCCTGCTGGGGATTCTCGCGCTTTATATATTTCTCGAAAGATATTTTTTTATTAAAAGAGCTTCAAAGGAAACTCCGAATTTCCTGGAAAACATTAAAGATTTCGTACAGGACGGTAAAATACAGACTGCGGTAGATTACTGCAGAACCATCGACTCGCCAGAAGCAAGAATGATTGAGAAAGGTTTGGCAAGAATCGGAAGACCCATTTCTGACATTTCGAATGCGATGCAGAACCAGGGACAATTGGAGGTTTCGAAGCTTGAGAAAAACCTGAACATTCTGGCTTCCGCTTCGGGAGCGGCTCCAATGCTTGGATTCCTTGGAACCGTAGTCGGAATGATCATGGCTTTCTTCGAAATTTCAAATGTTACCGGTGCTGTGAGTCCTAAACTTTTGGCTTCCGGAATTTATACCGCGATGGCAACTACGGCTGTGGGTTTATTTGTTGGGATTCCTGCTTATTTCTTCTATAACATTTTGGTAACAAACGTTGACCGACTGGTTCTGAAAATCCAAACTCATGTTAACGATTTTCTTGATGCCCTAAACAAACCGCTGTAATGGAACTGAAACGCAGAAACAGAGTAAATGCCGAATTCAGCATGGCATCGATGACAGATATTATTTTCCTGTTATTGATATTCTTCATGATCACCAGTTCGGCAATCAGCCAAAGCGCGATTGACGTGAAACTTCCGAAAGCCGACGCTACCAATCCCAGCGTTCAGGATCCGTCAACTGTAACCATTAAGGAAGATGGCAAATATTTTGTAAACGATAAGGAGATCCCGAAAGAACAGCTTGAAAATGTTCTGGTAACAGCACTGAAAGATGTGGCAAATCCCTCTTTCACTATTCGGGCAGATGAAAACACTAAGCACAAAGATGTGGTTTTTGTCATGGGAATAGCAGAGACCCACAAATTCAATTTAGCGATTGCAACTACTCAGGAAAATTAATGAATTACGCCGTAGACCATAAAAAATCCGAAGAAAGAGACAGAAGGAACAGTGCCATAATCACTTTCCTAGTTTCTGTATTGATTTTTCTGGGAATATTCTTTTACAAATTCACTAAAATTACCGAAAAGCCCGAGGAAATCACCACGATGCTGATTAATTTCGGCGATAACCAAAACGGCGCTGATGCTGAAGAGCCCGCAAATCAGGAAGGAAGCTTAGCCGCAAACACCGAAACCGAAATTCCCGAGCCCGTTCAGGAAAATATTACAGAAACAAAACCGGAACCCAAAACCGTCGTTACAAAACCAGTGGTAAAAGAAAAAGTGCTTACAGGCAGTAACACCAAAGTTTCCGTACCGAAACCGCAAACACCGGCGAAAGCAGCTCCGGCCAAAACTTCAGCCACAAAAGCCGCAACTCCGAATTCCAAAACCGGAACCGGGGACGGAAAAGGTACTGCAGCCATTGGAAATTTAATTAAAGGCCGCGGAACCAAAACCGGAAACCAGGGCACCAACGGAACCACCGGAAACCAGGGCGACCCGCTGGGTGGAGACGGGAACGGCGACAGTAAAATAGGCGTCGACAGAAATCTCGTTGGTTTTATCCCCGGAACCATGGGTCGTGGCGGAGCACAGCCTTCGCATAACTGTTCTGCCAGCGGTACAATCAGCATTGCCTATACTGTAGACAAAGCCGGAAATGTTACTTCAGCCCGCAGATCAGGCGGAATTTCCGATCCCTGTGTCGCTTCTACTTCAGTGGCCTGGGTGAAACAGTACGTAAAAGCTGAAAAAGCCAACACTTCATCAACCGGAACATACAGAATCACTTTCTAATTTTTTTGGGCGCATATTTCCCGCTTTCACTGCTCGCTTCCCGGTTCCTGCGTCACCGGGAGAGCTCAAACATGCCGTTCAATCGGGTGCGCATGTGGGATTCCGAAAATAATATTCACGAACTTCAGTAAGACAATTTCTGCTGAAAATTTTCGGTAATTAAAAACTTTAATCAAATTTGCATCATGACAAATCAGGAATATCAGGAAGCGGTAGAATGGCTTTTTGTGCAGGCGCCAAATTACCAAATCGACGGTAAAAAAGCTTACAAACCCGGTCTCGAAAACATCACGAAACTCTGTGCATTTTTCGATAATCCACAAGATAAAATTAAGACCATCCACATTGGCGGAACCAACGGCAAAGGCTCTACCAGCAACATGCTCGCTTCTGTCCTGCAGGAATCAGGTTATATAATCGGGATTTACAATTCACCGCACCTCATCGATTTTACCGAAAGAATTAAGGTGAACGGTAAAAACTGTGACCAGGAATTCGTCTACAACTTCATCCGGAAACTCAAAAAACTGCCTGCAGACATCCGACCCTCCTTTTTCGAGTTCACGACGATTATGGCTTTCGAATATTTTGCGCAGCAAAAAGTAGATTTCGCCATTATTGAGGTCGGGCTTGGCGGAAGATTAGACTCGACGAACATCATTAAACCATTGGTTTCGGCCATAACTAATGTTGCATTGGATCATCAGAATATCCTCGGGAATACGGTGGAAGAAATTGCCACAGAAAAAGCAGGAATCATCAAAAATAACATAACCATTATCAGCGGAGACGAAAATGAAACTGTAAAATCAATCATCAGAAAAAGAGCCACAGAAAACAGCGCTGAATATATTGATGCCACTTTGATCGAAGCAGATTTACCTTCAGACTTAAAAGGAAATTATCAGCAGAAGAACATTAAAGTAGTTTTAGCAGTTATAGACGAACTTAGAAATTTAGGCATGGAAATTCCGCAGGAAAAGGTAAAAAGCGGCTTGCTGAATGTCCAACAAAATACAGGTTTTATCGGCCGCTGGTTCGAGTTCTCAAAAGATCCGCTCATTATTTGTGACACGGGACATAATCAGGCAGGTTTAGAAGAGGTTTTTGCGCAGCTAAATTCCATTCCGAAATTCAAACATATTGTACTTGGCTTTGTAAAAGACAAAAAAATTGATGAAGTTTTAAAGATTTTACCGGAGAATTCGACCTTCTATTTTGCCAAACCATACCTCAATCGTGGGCTCCACCCATCTTTTTATGAAGATCAGCTGAAAAAATCAAAAATAAATTACAAAATTTTTGATGAAGTGAACGGTGCGTATCTTTCTGCAAAACAGAATCTTAAAAATGGAGAAATGATTTTTATCGGCGGAAGTAACTTTGTAGTGGGAGAATTTCTTGAAAAAAATTTGCAGAAATAAAAAAAGCTTGTATATTTGCAACACCAAAATTTGAGACATCAATGAGACATCAAATTGCGGATTTGGGCTCTTAGCTCAGTTGGTTCAGAGCATCTGGTTTACACCCAGAGGGTCGGGGGTTCGAATCCCTCAGGGCCCACAAACTCCTCAAGAAATTGAGGAGTTTTTTTTGCGCCTAAAATGTCAAATCCTTTCGGTAAGTGTGTATCAGTACCAAAACTTGTGTTTAAGCAAAAATGTTTTGTAGTCTGAAAAGAAATGCCCGATCCCTAACTCCTCTCAAGTTACTTCTGAATTTTTTAATTTTTGCATTGAAAGATTCTGCGGAGGCATTCGTACTTCTATGATTGGGTTGGTAGATTTCTTTATTTTTCCTGGCATTCAGTATACCATCGCTTTCCATCGGTGTTTGATACGATTTTCTGCAGCGCTTCTGAGGTAAGTTAATGTACATGGAATCGGTCAATAGTCCGTTTGGCATTGGGAAAGCATCTCTTGGCAATGAGTTTCATGGAACCGGCCATGTCCAGGGTGATTTCTTTTATATTTAACCTTAACCTACGGTCGATTTTCAGTTTCTGCGCGAGTTTCTTTATAATGGCAACCAGGCAGCCTTTTTACCTTTCGCTTTTTTAGACGTGACCACACAAAAAAAAGTTTTTGAAACATCTAAAAATCAGGTATGATATCATTAAATCAGGGAACCTATGATCTGTTCATATCACGTATTTAAAAAAGGCTTGCGTAACTGGTGTTTCGCAAGCCTTTATTAATATAAAGTTTTCAGCTGTCTAAATTCTGATAACTCCTTCTTTTCTACTGTTCAACAATTATTCTTTAATAAATTTAATGGTTTCAGTTTTCCCGGTATTTTCAATTTTAAGAATATAGGCGCCTTTGGATAATTTTGAAAGATCTAACTGATTGTTTTTTACCACATTGTAAGACATTACCTTTTGTCCTGCTGCATTATAAACTTCTACGTTGGTAATTCTGTCTGCATTGATAAGAGTTCATTTTTTACCGGATTTGGATAGATCCCAACTTTCGGCTTATTTTGAGCAACTTCTGTCGCCAGGTTAGATGGTAATTTAATAACAAAACCTACCAGCTCACTATCGGTTGTTCCTAAACCGACGATATATTTCCCATCAGGAGAAATGCCCAACGGAAGGGCAAACGTAATTCCCAAATAATCATAACCTAAGTTTGCAACATATTCGTTTAGATTGATGCTACCCGTTTCTTTGGTCCAGATAAAACCCTCGCCCGAAGTGGCAGGCGAGCCCCAAGGTCTAAAGAAACCAACAACTTGTTTTACCATCAGCACTTACCCCAGATGCACCACCAATATACATCGGATCCGGGTGATTAATTGCGGTGTAGCCATCGGTTTCATTCCAGATGAAGGCAGCCGCTTCTTCATCTGTTCCAACGATTGTTTTACCATCTGCAGCTACTGCCTGGCCTTCTCCCATCACATACTGCCCATTATTTTGTATAAAGTGCTGTTCATTATTTTTCCAATATACAGCAAACCGGCTTCCATAATCATCATCCTGCCATCCAACAGCTACCGTCCTGTCATCACTGATTCCATTTGCCCGAGTACTACTGCCGGGAACTGTTGACCCCATATCTATCAGGCCGGTTGCCTGCGTCCATTTTGCGGCGTGACCCACCCAACCGGACACCATGGCAAGACCTACGACCGCAGATCCGTCCGAGGTCATTCCCCAAGCTGAGCTGCCATCAGAGGCTGGATTCAGGCTTCCCAGGTAGCTCCAGGTATTGGTAACAGTGTTGTATCTAGCCATTTCATTTTTCCCAGATGCAGGGTTTGTCATGGTTCCTGATATAAACTTTGCATCACTGGAAATATTGGTTGTCCCGGAAATGGGCTCATTTCCAGAAACTCCACCAATATTAACCGTCCCTGCACCTTCATTCCAAAGCACATGGTATCCAGACATCACATTCCCTACTGCAACCCCAGTATTTGAAACATCGGTCATGGTAGTAAAACTACCCGTATTAAAAACCTGGGAATTGGCAAATCCTAAACCACAGACTAAAATCATTGTTGAGTAAATTTTTCTCATAATCTTAAAATATTTTGTTTTGTCCCACAAACATACCCGAAACCACAACAAACTTGTTAAATATTGTCTTTTGCAATTCACGAAATTCACAAATACAAAAATACAACAAATTGCAAATCAATAAATTAAAAAAATAAATATAAAATTATACCGGATCGGAATAATTCAATATCATGCAAAATAAGTGGAAAACACCAAAAGAACAGGCGTTTTTCCTGTTCCGAATAAATGATACTTTAATTACCAATATATCAAGAAATAAAATTATTTTTACTCAATGAAGCTGGATTTTATCTTTACCGCTATCTTTTTGACAATTATAATTGATATCTCTTGTCAAAGTAAAAGTGATTTCGACATGATGGTTGGTAACAGTGTCGAAAAACTCTATCAGAATCCTGATTTAGGGCTGAAATCTGCGGCAAACATCATTGTAAAAGATGATCAGCATTACGAAAAGCTTATTGTTAAAACATTTTTACGCAAGCTTATTATTTGAAAGGAAATTACGGTGATGCCGTAAAGATTGCTTTAGAAAACATAAATTCAGCCGGGCATGACAAAAAAAAAGATCAGTTACTCATCAATATTGGAGTAATACAGTGTTTTCAGGAGGTTAATTTCTACGAGCAGTCAGAAATTCTTTTAGCTCCAATCGTAAAAGATTTTAATCTGGTAAAAAATAAAAGAACTTACGGATCGGCTGAAGTTTACCTGTTGCATGCTTACAATCTATTTGCTCTTAAAAAATATGATGAAGCAACAGTAAAGCTGGAAAAAGCTTTGGACAAAATTAAATCTGCTGATTTTCTCATCTTGAAAAATAAAATTTACTCGTGTCTTGCAAAAAACTACTTAATGCTACAAGAAAAGGCAAAACATATAGCGTATCAACAGAAATATAATGACTCACAAAATACAATCGATGAAAACAGAAGTGAAGCTATTAGAAATATAATGAACTTAAGCCAAGGCTTCCAAACGCAAAGTTACCATAGTTATACCGCTAAAAGGCAGCAGCAAATATACGTTTCGCTAGGTACAGCATTTTTTATTATGATCTTGATTGTGTTTTTTAATTACCAGGAAAGACAAAAGAAAAAAATGCTGGAAAAACAGATTTTATTTTTGGAAAACCAAACGCTACAGTTTGCGCGAAAGGAAATAACTACTGTACCACCTCTTAGTATAACATCAAAAAAGCCATTATGGATCCCGAAAGAAAAGGAAGATCAGCTATTACAAAAACTGCGTGATTTTGAGAACTCTGACCAGTTTTTAGAAAAAAATATGTCTTTACCGCTACTGGCTGCCCAATTCGAAACAAATACCAAATATCTGTCGGAGATCATCAAGAAATTTAAGGATAAAAATTACAACACTTATATTAATGAATTGAAAATTAACCATATTGCTCATCTCATATCCTCCGACCTCACTTTCGGCAGTACAAAATAAGTTATTTGGCAGAATTCACTGGATTTACTTCCCACAGTACATTTACCACTGTTTTCAAATCTGTGACTGGCATGTCCCCCAATGAATATATTCAACAGGTAAACAAACGACAAATACAATGAAATCAATATTTATTGTGATCTGGTGTTGTACCCTTTGCCTGTCGACTACCCTATTTTCACAAATAAAAAACAATAAAGCTGAAATAAAAAAGGCAAATGATATTCTTTATGAAGACCCCAATGCATCCATAAAAATCGCATTTTCACTTTTAAAAAAAGAAAAGAACACCGATGAAATTGCGAACCTGTATATGATCATTTCCAATGCTTATATCGCTAAACGCGATATCGACAGTTCGCTGTTTTTTATCATGAAGACTACAGATCTTATAAATTCTGATGCCTTAATCAAAACCAAAATCCGAATCTTAAATTCTGTCGCGGTACAATACCAGCAGATGCAGCTATACGATAAATCTTTGGAAACGTTGGATAAAGCCAAAGAATTTTATGTACAGTTACCACCCTCTGATAAGGCGAGAAATTACAATTTTCAGTTTAATAATTTAATTCGCGGCATGATTTACAGAAGCCAATCTAACCCGGAAATGGCTTTGGAAAAATTTTCGCAAGCGGTAAATTACTTTAAAAAATTACCCAAAAAGAAAGGAAACTCATCGAACATCAGCGTCATTTTATACAACATGGGATATTGTTATATGGAACTGAATCAAAATGCAAAAGCTAAATATTATTTTATGGAATCGCTGAAATACGGACAACTTGCTGGCGCAAAAAGTATCGAAGCCTATGCTCTCAAAGGTTTAGCTGAAAATTTATATGTTACCGGTCATTATTCCGAATCATTAGATTTACTCCACAAGGCAGATTCTTTAGCAAAATCGGTTGGAGATCTTGTTCTGAATGAAGGCATTTATAAACTATTGGGCAGTAATAATTTGGCAATTAATAACTGGGAGAAATATCAGTTTTACAGTGATCTGGTTTTAAATCTAAAACAGGAAAAAGAAAAAAAAGATCAGAAATCTCTCAATCGGTATATGAACCTACAAGTCTCGGAAACCCAGAAAAAAATGAACAGCGCGAGTACAAAATTCGATATTTATCAATTACTGCTTTTGGGCATTTCTGCGATTTCATTTTTCTTTTTAGTAAGAAATTTTCTGTCCAATAAAAAAAATAATAAACTCCTGAAGAACAAAATCGAAAAATTAACGAATGCTCATCAGTAACAGAACCAATTCTATCAGAAAAAGATCGCCATTACGTCAGGTCAACAGTATATCAAAAGTCCTCACACTTCATGAGGAGTCCTCAAAAAACACAAACCCGCCTGCCGACTAATCACAAAAAAATTTATTAATTTTATCTCAAAACACAGATATGCTAGTAAAAATTTACGGAAGCGCCATTTTCGGAGTTTCTGCGCAAACGATTACGATCGAGGTGAATGTAGATACTTCCGGCGTCGGCTATCATCTTGTGGGACTTCCCGATAATGCAATCAAAGAAAGCAGTTACAGAATTTCAGCCGCCCTGAAGAACGTAGGCTTTAAGATTCCCGGCAAAAAAATAACCATCAATATGGCGCCGGCGGATTTACGAAAAGAAGGCTCAGCATATGATCTCAGCATCGCCTTGGGAATTCTCTCCGCTTCGGAGCAGATCAAAGCCGAAGAAATCGGGAATTACATCATTATGGGGGAACTTTCTCTTGATGGCGGCCTTTTACCCATCAAAGGAGTGTTACCCATTGCAATAAAAGCGCGGGAAGAAGGCTTTAAAGGAATCATTCTCCCGAAACAGAATATCCGTGAAGCAGCTATTGTAGATCAGCTGGAAGTTTACGGCATCGAAAACATCAAAGAAGTTATCGATTTTTTTAATGAGGGAGTCCCGCTGGAAAGAACGACTATTGATACTCGAAAAGAATTTCAGGATAAAATCAACTTCTTCCCGACCGATTTTTCTGAAGTGAAAGGTCAGGAAACCGCCAAACGCGCCATGGAAGTCGCAGCGGCAGGCGGACACAACATTATTCTCATCGGACCGCCGGGAAGCGGCAAAACCATGCTTGCAAAACGAGTTCCGAGCATTCTTCCGCCTTTAACCCTGAAAGAAGCGTTAGAAACAACCAAAATACATTCTGTAGCCGGCAAAATTGGGACGGAAACTTCTTTAATGACGGTAAGACCTTTCAGAAGTCCGCATCATACAATTTCAGACGTGGCATTGGTTGGAGGCGGGAGTTATCCGCAGCCCGGAGAAATTTCCCTTGCTCACAACGGCGTTCTATTTCTGGACGAAATGCCCGAATTCAAAAGAACTGTACTCGAAGTAATGCGCCAGCCACTTGAAGACCGCGAAGTCACGATTTCACGCGCAAAATTCACCGTGAATTATCCCGCGAGTTTTATGCTCGTGGCGAGTATGAATCCAAGTCCCAGTGGTTATTTTCCGGATGATCCCAACAACACTTCATCGCAGTTCGAGATGCAGCGGTATATGAACAAACTTTCAGGACCCTTGCTCGACCGGATTGATATTCATATCGAAGTTCAGAAAGTCGAATTCGACCAGCTTTCAGACAAAAGAAAAGGCGAAAAAAGTGATGAAATCCGAAACCGTGTTTTAAAGGCGAGGGAAATTCAGACCAAAAGATACCACAATTCCGAAATTCATTACAATGCGCAAATGGGTCCCAAGGAAATTGAAAAATACTGCGAACTCGATGAGACTTCTCAGAACCTCATCAAAACCGCCATGGAAAAACTCAACCTTTCGGCGCGAGCTTATGACAGAATCCTTAAGGTTGCCAGAACTATTGCTGATTTGGAACTCGCCGAAACCTTAAATTCGAGTCATATTGCCGAAGCGATTCAGTACAGAAGCCTCGACCGGGAATTCTGGAATGTTTAAATATTTAAGAAAATCTGCCAGTTAGTCCGCGAAAGGCTTAATCAACTTCTTGTTTTTCTCTCTGTGTTCGAAACCTAAATTGTACGAAAATCCAACTCCCAGTGTCTGTTTCATCTGAAGTTTCTGCACCTGGTCGTGATCGTAAAGCAGGTCCAAACTCACCACGGTAGAAATAAATTTGTTGAATCTTATATTTAAAGTTCCATTGTAAGCGATATCAACCCGTTCCGGATGGGTTACATAATTGCTGAAGAAGTTCACCTGATTTACCAGATTGATGTCTTTATAAATTTTCAGTCGGTAAAGAATATTTACGAGCGCACCTAACTCAGAACGAACACCTTGTCCGTCTCTTTCCAAACCATATTTCCCGGCTATCTGCAGATAAGGATCGGTAACGAAAGTGAACTTTCCGTTCACGGGCCGGAAGATCACCTGAAAATTCTCGTTCGGATTGTAGGAGATACCGAGACCGGCATTTAAATAACCAGGCGACATAAATCTTGAAACCCGGTCTGCGAATTCAGGATTGGGGGTAACCGAATAATTGTAACCGGGAGAAAACTGCGACAAAAACTGAAAACCGGTGGAGAGATAGAAATTCTTACCTATATCGTAGCCGTAATTGGTCATGAGGTTGATGTAATCCTCAGTTTTTCGGGATGATTCTCCCTGCGTAGTCACAAAACCGTAACCAAGCTGAAGGTTGTTATCAAGAAAATGTTTGCGGTTTTTATAACTTAAATTATAGTTGATTTTTCCGATAATGCCAATATTGTTATTTCCCCCGGAGTTCCAGTTCGAAAAAGACGATTGGTTGAACACCAGATTATTCTGGCCGAAGTAAAACCACCGTACCGGTTCTTTAAGTTTCAGGAGGTTATAAGGCGTGATCGGTATATCTTCTGTGATGTTGGAAATCACTACTTTATCGCGGATCACAATTGTATCTTTGAAATGCACATCGAAATTGATAAGTTTGGGATTGGCAAGACTGTCCAAATCCAAAGACACAGAATCCCATCGTCGCTGAGAAATAGAATCAATTTCCTTTAAAATATTTCTGCCTTCCTGGGAATAGGCAAACACCGACATCAACAATAAAAAAAAGGCAATAAACTGTCTCATAGGCTGCAAATTTAAGGCAAACATATAAAACCTTAAAACTTCACCATCAATTGTTTATTACTTTTTGTCTTATTTTAGTTTTTCGATTGCTAAAGATTAGCCATATTTACTTAAAAATTATTTTGGTCACAGTTTTGACGAAAGAGAAGAATGCTAAAAGAATCCCTCAATTACAAAGCGGTAATTTACGCTGCCATAATGGTTTCGGCAATGTGGCTGGGATTCCTCCTGCAATATCTTGGCCTGTTTGATGGCTGCAGCGGAGCCATTGTCCCGCTGAATCCTGACGGGTTGAAGGGGATTTTCTTCTCCCCTTTCCTGCACGGCAACCTCGAACATATTTTCGGGAATTCTGTTCCGATATTCGTTCTCATCTTTCTGCTTTTTCAGTTTTATCCGTTCATCGCAAAAAAAGTATTCTTTCTTGGCTGGTTTGTATCGGCATTTTTGGTTTGGCTGTTGCCTCCCATTGATATTATTACCGGCGAATTTAATTACGTGTGCATCATAGGCGCCAGCGGAATCGTATATGTACTTGCTTTTTTTCTTTTTTTCAGCGGGGTTTTCAGGTGGAATATGAAACTGCTTACCGTATCCCTTATTGTCGCTTTGTATTACGGAAGTTTAGTTTGGGGCGTAATGCCCGAGGAATTATTCTCGAAGCTGGAAGAACCCAGCAGAAT